>Ga0335078_10010107_pt1 | contig 13975 bp, 14 predicted proteins | sample Lox_Sample_32_FD_206711 | JGI IMG/M metagenome (GOLD analysis project Ga0335078, IMG submission 206711) | Soil microbial communities from Loxahatchee National Wildlife Refuge, Florida, United States - Lox_Sample_3.2 | ecosystem: Environmental > Terrestrial > Soil > Wetlands | place: USA...
CCTCCAGGTCGTCGGACCTCTCCACGATGCGCGCCATCCGCCCGTTGACGGCGCCCAGGGAATCTTCGCTTGTGCGCGCCCGGCTGAGGATGTCCTCTGAGAGCCGCGCCGCGTCTCCCGTTTCCCCGCTGATGGATGAAATCCCGGCGGAAAGCTCCTCAATGCTCTTCACCAGGCCAGTCACCTTCCGGTTCTGGTCGCTGGCGCTGGCCGCGATGGTCTCAATGCCGCTGGACATCTCCTCAATTGTGGCGCTTACCTGGTCCGTGGACGCGGCTTCCGACTGGGTGTCCTCCGCAAACGTCGCAAGGCTCTTGGACACCGCCTCCGAGGCCTGGGCCAGCTCGCGCGAGGTGAGCCGCAGCGTGGCAAACGCATCCTGGAGCTGTCCGAACTGCCTGCGGTTCTTCTCCCCTTCCGCCACGGCCTGCGCAGTCACCCGCGCGTTCACCCGGATGATGAGGAACGACAGGACGAACACGAACACCAGGGAAAAGCTGAAGTCCATGAGCGACTCTTCCAGGAAGTGCGCAAAGTCCTGGCCCGCGCCGATGCCGCCGGACAGGAGGAAACTTCCTCCCGCGGTGGCGCCCAGGATGAGCGTGGCAATCAGCGTCCATCGAAAACGGCAGAACAGGGCGCTCAGGAGAATGACGACGGGATAGAAATAGAAGTTCGTGACGTACGTAGGGTCATGGCCCATTTCCACGGTGAACGTGAGCGCGGAAATGGCCACGGCGCTTGCCACGGCCGCCATGTCGGCGCCTGCGAAGTATCTGCCCCGAACGGTGAGCAGAAGAGCAACCACGGCGGCCGCCATGATGGCCGCCAGGATGATGGTGATCCCGACCACTCCCGCGTCCTTGGCCAGCACGATGTTCATGGCGATGAGCCCGGCCAGCAGAATCACGGCAATCAGGAGAAAATAGAAAAGCAGCATGACGCGCTGCTGCACGTCGATGCCGGCGGTCGTGTAGCGCGCCATGATCCGCGCGCGCATGGTGGTAGTCATGATTATTCCCTCACCTGAGTATCATAGTCAGCCGGGCGGCAAAATCAAATCGCAGCCCATTGAACTGGGGCGCAATTATGACGATACTAAAAACGTCCATGCGCTCTGGACTTCGATTTGTCCTGCCTTTTCTTTTCACCGTTGCCGCCGGCTTGGCGGGAGCGGCGCCCGTCACGGCTTCCCTGAAAACAATCCTTGCGGCGCCCCCGGCGGATCAGGATGCAAGCTCTTTTTCCCTGTATCGTTGGGACCTGTTTCCCTCCATCCTCATTGTTGACACGCCTGACTACGGCTTCCAGGACAGGATGTTCTCCCGCCTGGCCTTCTTCCTTGAGAAACGCGGGTTCCGGGGTCGCCTCCTGGACAACCAGGCGCTGGAGAAGCTGCATGGCTGGAATGCGCACGACTACGGACCGCAAGGATTGGCTTCATTCTTCAACGCGGCAGAGCGTGTCGGTGCTGCCCTGAATCCGGAAGAGCTCACGCTGGAGGAGATCGCCGTGGATCAAGGCATCCTCACGATGGCGCGAGACCAGCTTGCGCCGGGCACGGGAGGGATCCTGTCGATTTCCCGTTCCTCCTCGATCTATGAGCGCCGCCTTCTTCTGACCCACGAGTCTTTCCACGGGATTTTTTTCGCTTCCGCCGAATACCGCAACTTCTGCTTCAGCCTGTGGGGCTCAGTGAGCCCGGAAACCAGGGCCTTTTTCCGGGGCTTCCTGGATGAGCTGGGCTACGATGCCGATTACCGGTATCTCTGCGTGAACGAGTTCCAGGCCTACCTGATGCAGCAGCCGCTTCGCTACGCTCCCGAGTATTTTCGGCGGGTGACGCGGAGGTTTGAAGGAAAGAGAGGCAGCGTTCCGGTGGCCGGCATGCTGGAAGCCGCGCGCCGGTTGAACGCATTCCTGGAGTCCCGCTACGGCATTCACGCCGGCGGGACCGTGGAAGCGCAGCGCGCGCCAGGAGGCTCAGGATGAACGCGCGGCGGACAGCCTGCCTGGCGGTGATCCTGGCTACGACCGCCGCAGCCTCAGCGTTCGCGCATCCGCACGTCTTCATCAACAACACGATGACCATTGTTTTTGACGGCGCCATGCTGAAGGGGATGACGTTCCGCTGGGTGTTCGACGACATGTTTTCCGAGATGATCCTCACGGACTTCAAGCCGGACGGAGAGGGGAAGTTCAGCGCTAAGCAGACGGCCGGCATCAAGTCCGGCGCTTTCGACAACCTGGAGAATTATCACTACTTCCTTGTTTTCTACGTCGACGGGAAACGCCTCCGGAAGCTGCGCATAGAGCAGTTCACGCCCAGCGTGATCGACGGCGGCAAGCTGGTGTATTCGTTTTTTGTCCCGCTGGAGGTACCGGCGTCTGCGGATGAGCACAGTGTTCGCGTGACGGTCTACGACGACACGTATTTCGTCGCGTTCGACCTGATGCACGCGGAAGATGTGACGGTGAAAGGAGACGACGCAGTCTCCGTGGTCCTGTCCATCGAAAAATCGAAGGTCAAACCGGTCTGGCCGGGACAATACATGCCGGACAACCTGGTCATTCGGTTCAAGGAGAAATCATGAAGAGGCTACTGCTCATATGTGCGCTGGCTCTTGCTTCCACAATGTGCTTTGCGCAGGAAGCGCCCAATCCGTTCACGTCACAGAACACGGGACCAAGGACCGGCGTGTTCACTACGCTCACCTCGGGCTTCTCCGCGTTCATCTTCAGCGTGATGGCGCCCGTCCAGAGAATGCTGAATGAAAGCCTGGCCCGGATGACGCGGGCGCTCAAGGGCTCCCACTCGCTGGCAGGTCTTCTTCTCGTGGTTGCCCTTGCCCTTGCGTACGGCATTTTTCACGCCGCGGGGCCCGGGCACGGGAAGACCATCGTTTCCTCTTTTCTCCTTGCCAACGAGGGAAAGATCAGGCAGAGCTTCATCATCGGATACCTGGTGGCTGCCGTCCATGCGCTGTCCGCGCTTGCCGTGGTGCTGGTGCTCTACTATCTCATCCGCGGGATCTTCGCAACCGGCGTGGAGCAGGCAAACCACTGGATCCAGCTGGTCACGTTCGCGGTCATCACCGCCATCGGCGGCGTCATGCTGGTCAGGCGCTCCCTGGGCAAGGGTCACAGTCACGCGCATCACCACGGCCACGCGCATGGCGACCACGAAGAGCATGACCATGGGCAGGCGCAGCAGGACGGGCTCACCATGCGGAACCTGCTGGGCATTGCGCTTCCGGCCGGTGTCATCCCGTGTCCGGGAGCCGTTGCCGTGGTTCTTTTTGCCCTGTCTCTCCACATGCTTGCCGTCAGCGTCCTGGCGGTCTCATCCATTTCCGTGGGAATGGGGACCACCATCAGCGCGACCGGGGCCATCGTGATCCTGGTGAAAAAGGGCGCCATCAAGGCCGTGGCCGGGGCGCGCCAGGAGCGTGATACCCGGATCCGAAAGGGCATTGAGATCGCCGGAGCGGCCATCCTATTCCTGTTCGGCCTGGTCTTCTTCTTTGCCCAGCTCTGAGGAGGAGCGGTTCCTGCGGAGCGTCTCCAGGAGCGCCTTCACCCCGCCGGCAAAGCGCGCCGCCGTCTCCACGTAACCCCACCCTTCCTGCATCTGCCACAACCCGTCGTAGGCGCGGTCATGGTAGGACCGGATCATGTGGGGAACGCCATCCTCCTCCAGGATCCCGTGGAGGAGGGACGCTTCCGACTCGTTGTGAAGAAGGAGCCTTTCGTTCTCTTCCCTCATTCGCTTACCCGCGCTTCAGACGCATCTGCTCAAGCACCGGTCGGTTGTCATTGAGGAACTCAAGGAAATACTGCTGAACGTTTCCGAAGAACTCCCGCTGCATCTGGGCTCCCGGCCGCGTGATGTAGCGGTAATGCCAGCTTTCGTAGCGGTATCCCGTGATCTGCTCGTAGTCGGGCGGATAGGAAAGCGTGAAGCCGTACTCCCCCGCGTGGGCGCTTACCCACCGGCCTTCCCGGGTCTTCTCATAGCCGTCGCTGATGGTGCCGAAATCGATTGCCGTACCGAGCTGGTGCTGGGAGAACCCCGGGTGCGCGGATTCCCTTTCCGCCATCTCCCTCCCGTACATCTTCACTTCCCGCGCAAACAGTCCCTCCTGGTACTTGTAGGAGCGGTACGTGGAGGAAAACGTGATGGTCACGCCGTCCGCTTTCGCCGCGCGCACCATCTCCAGAACGGCCGGCATGATGCTCTTGCGCAGCATGAGGTCGGGCCACGTGGTGCGAAGCTTGTAGTCTTTCAGCGGCACGAGGTCTGGAGGCTCGTAGCCCTCCGGAAGCGGGTGCTGCTTGTCCACCAGGACAAGGAGGTCGGCGGGCTGGTCCAGTACCTGGGCCATGAGATCCAGGAACGCGGCCGGCCTTGCAAGGATCCCTTCCCGAAGGTCCTGCGGCAGCGCCGCCGTCATGGTGCGGAGGTCCTCCAGGGACAGGGAGAAATCCTGCGTGACCCGGGGCGCCGCCTGCGCCGCCGCGACGGGCAGGAGGAGGCAGAGGAGAAGTGTTGGCAACGTGCGCATCATTGTCAGTGTCGGCACTCCTGGCACAGTCCGAAAAGGGTGATTGAGTGGTCGTCGATCTCGAAGCTTTCTTTCTTTCCAATGGCGGCGATCAACTTGGACTCCAGGCAGAAATCCAGCTCGATCACCCGGTGGCATTTCGTGCAGGCAAGGTGATGGTGGTGATGGTCGCTTTCGCACAAGCGGAAGGAATGCGTCCCGTCCGCGAACTCTATCCGGTCCAGCACCTTCATCCGCACCAGCTTCTCTATTGACCGGTAGACGGTTGCCCGGCCGATGCGGGGGTTGCTGCGGCGCAGCTTCTGGAGGAGCTCCTCCGCGGAAAACGCGGAGCCGGCCTGGCCCAGGCGGATCAGGTTTTTTGCGATGGCGCGCCGGGGCTCCGTGCGCCGCTCCCCGAGCTCTTCAAACGCCTGGCTGATCCTTTTCTCGATGTCCATTGAGCTGTTTCCGCGCTGTCTCCGATGATAATCGTTTTGCCCCGGCGTGCATAGACTCTGCGGCTTGCGGCCACGGCCGCGAAGTACACCAGCGCGGCCAGGGCGGAGACCGAGAATCCCACCGGAGGGTGACGCCCCGGCCAGAGAAAGGAAACAAGGATGCCGCTCCACGTTATTCCCAGGCCAAGGCAAAGCGAAAGAAAAACCGTGACCGCGGGGCGTCGGGACAGCCTGACTGCCGCCGCCGCGGGAGCAATGAGCAGGGCCGCAGCCAGGAGGATGCCCACGGCCAAGGCACCCGCCGCTGCGGCAAGGGCCAGGATCAGGAGAAACGCCACCGAAAGCGCGGTCACGGGCACTCCGCGCGCCCGTGCCGCCTCCGGATCCACCGTGGCAAAAAGGAGCGGGCGAAACACCGCAGCAAGGCCGGCAAGGACAAGCACGGAAATGCCGGACAATCGCGCGATGTCCGCCGGTTGGACGCTGAGAAGGGATCCGAAGAGGATTGACATTCCCGCGTTGGAATGGGCCGCGCTGCCTTTCGCGTACCGGGTCAGGAAAAAGACTCCCAGGCCGAGGGCGAAGGAGACAACCATCCCGATCTCCACGTCACGCTCCCGGGCCTTCTCTCCCATGGCGCCTATCCCCAGCGCGGCCCCCAGTCCCAGGATGGCCGCTCCCAGGATGGGGGCAAGGCCGAAGAGCGCGGCTCCCGTGGCGCCCGCAAAGGAGACGTCCAGCAGGGACTCCGCGGCAAACGCCTGCGCGCGAAGGACGACGAAGTACCCCACCAGGGAGGCCACCGTCGCGGCGATGGTCCCCGCGATCATGGCATTGCGGAATACGTCGGAGGCAAGGAGCTGGAGAGTCATGCGTGCCACCCGTGGGCATGCTGGGCCGCGGGGCGGCCGCGGGTCTTTGTCCGCACAAGGAGGCGGACGGAGAGGTAGACGATGAAAGAGATGGCCGCAATGCAGAAGCTGACCGGGACGGTCCCGTTCAAGGCCGCGATGCCGATTCCCAGCCAGACGTACAGCAATCCCAGGCCCGCGGAGAAAGCGATGGCCAGGGACGGCCTCTTCACAAGGCGCGTTGCCGTGGCGGCAGGTCCCACCATGAGCGTGAAAAGAAGCAGTGCTCCCATCACCTGCACGGCCAGGGAGGAGATGACGGCCAGGATCACGAGAAACAGGACGGACAGGAGCGGGACGGGCAAGCCGCGCGCCCGCGCCAGCTCAGGGTCAAAGGTGCTGAAGAGGAGCGGGCGGTACATGAATCCCAGGGCCAGGAGCGAGCCAGCCGCCGCCAAAGCGGTGGTCCTGGCTGCCCGGACGCTGATGCCAAGGATACTGCCGAAGAGGATCCCATACACCCGCTGTGCATACCCGGCGTAGAGAGCCAGGAAAAGGAACCCCAGGCCCAGCGCGAAGGTCATGATCACGCCCACCGTGACGTCACGGTCCGCAAGGTTTCGGGCCAGCAAGCCCATGGCGATGGCGGCAAGGATGGTGATTGCAAAAAGGCCGTACACCGGCTCAACGCCCTGGAGCACCGCGGCCGCGGCTCCCGCAAAACCTATGTTCGGCAGCGCATGGCCGGCGAAGGTTGCGCGGCGGCAGACCATGAAGTAGCCGCTTGCCGCGGAGGCCACCGCAACCGCCGTGCCTGTGATGAGCGCGTTCACGATGAACGCGTAGTGCAGCAGGCCGATCAGCGCCGTCATGTCCGCGCACCTACCACAAAAACGCTGCCGCCCGTTTTCACCACCTCCACCGGCGTCCCATAAAGGCTGCTCAGCGTTTCCCGTGTGATCACGTCTTCCGGACGTCCGAGGGCGCTCCTGCCGTTTGCGAGGTAGAGCACCTTGTCCAGGTCCGCCATGAGCGGGTTCACGTCATGAGTTACGAAGAGAACGGCGACGTCCCGGGATCTGCAGACCCGGCAGATGATGGAAATGATCTCCTGCTCCCTGCCCAGGTCCAGGCTGGCAAGCGGCTCGTCCAGGAGGAGAAGCCGCGGCTCGCTGAGGAGCGCCTGGGCAATGAGAAGCCGCTGACGCTCCCCGCCGGACAGCTCTCCCATGGCCGCCTTGGCCAGCTCCCTTCCGTCCACTTCGTCCAGCACGGCGTCAATGCGCCTCTCCCTCTCCCGGCTGGGCCATCCCGGGCTCCAGCGGTTGCCGTCCAGGCCGAAGCGAACCAGGTCACGGGCGCGGAGCGTGGTCTCAGCCTCTATGGCGCGAAACTGCGGGACGTAGCCGATGCGGGCATTCGCCTTCCCCGCGGGCTGCCCCAGGACCGACACACGGCCTGCCTGCGGCTTCACCAGCCCAAGGACCACTTTCAAGAGCGTGCTTTTCCCTGCGCCGTTGGGGCCAAGGATGGCCACCAGCTCACCTTCCTGGATGGTGAAGCCGACATCGGACAGGATGGGCCTTCCGCCCAGCTCCACGCGCAAGCCTTCCGCGGACACGACGGGCCGGGATTCTAGGTGGGGTGCCGGAGCGGGGCTGCTCATGAGCCTGCCTGGATCAGGGCGCTTCGAAGCTCGTCAAGCTGGCGAAGCATCCACGTCTGGTAGGTCTCTCCCGGGGGCATGGTCTCCGTGACTCCTACCACAGGGACGCCCGCGGCCTTTGCGTCATCCTGGGCCTTGGTTGTGATGGGGGAAATGGTCTGCTCGTTATACACCAGGATCTTGACCTGTTTCTGCCTGATCTGGTTTTCGGTTTCTACCACCGTGTCCGCCGGGGGGTCGTTCCCCTCCGCGATGGCCTTCTGGAACTCGAACGGCGTAAGGACCTTGAGGCCCAGGGGAAGCGCCTGGTAGAGGAAGATTGTTTCGGTCAGGGCAATCGGCGTGCCGGAATAGCGGGCGGAAATCTGCGCCATCTTCTGCCGTATGGGCCCCAGGGACTCCTGGAAGGCGCGTTCGTTCTTCACGAACACGGCCGCGCTCTGCGGGAGAAGCTTCTGGAGGCTGCGGGAGACGGCCAGCGCGATGGCCTGCACATTGTCGACGTTGTACCATACGTGCTCGTTGTCCGGGAGCTTTTTCACCGCAAGGTTGAAGCCCTTGAGAACGATGCGGGAGTCGCTGGGAGACGCGGCCAGGAGCTTGTCCATCCAGTCGTCGTATCCGGCGCCGTTTTCAATCACGAGGTCCGCGTCGGCAATTGCCTTTGCATCCTCCACGTTGGATTCATACTCGTGGGGGTCCACGTTGGGATCCGACATGACGCTGGTGACGCTTACCAGGTCCCCGCCGATCTGTTGAACGATGCTGCCGTAGAAGTTCTCCGCGGCAACGACGGTGATGACCTTGGGAGACTGGGCGGAGAGCACGGCAGCTCCTGCAAGAAGAAAAAACGCCGATATGAAGAAGGCCAGAAAGTTGATCGGTCTGTGCGTACGCATCGCGACTCCTGCTGGTCAGAATAGCTAATGATACGACGTATCATCTGAAATGTAGTGAACGGCAGGACGGAAGTCAGCGAGACATCGTCTCATTTGCTGCCGGTGCCGCTGGAGCTCTAAATGCCCAGAAAACCCAGACGGCCGCGCAGGAGCGCGTACCCGACAAAAGCCACGGAGTCGAGGATGGCGTGCGCAAGGATCAGCGGGCCTGCGCGTTTGAAGCGGATGAAGAAAAGGGCAAACACGGTCCCCATGACGGCGTTGCCGATAAATCCCCCGAAGCCCTGGTAGAGGTGGTAGGCGCCTCGAAGAAGCGCGCTTGCGGCGATCACGAGGGGAAGGCTCCACGACAGCTCCCGCAGACGGATTGTCAGGTAGCCCACCACGACGACCTCTTCCAGGAACGCGTTCTGGAAGGCGGAAAGCAGGAGGACCGGCACCGTCCACCAGAGTAGCGGCAGCGCTTCCGGTACCACCGTGGTATTGATGCCCATGGCCCGGGAGGCAACATAGAGCGCCAGGCCGGGTATGCCGATGACAGCCGCAAGCACCGCTCCCCAACCGGCGTCCCGGGCAATCCGGCGGGGTTGAAAACCCATTTCGCCCTGTCTCCCACTACGCTTCAGCAGGTGCAGGGCCAGAAAGGCCGGCACCACGCCGAAAAAAACCTGAACCAGCTGGAGCGCCAGGTCAAGCCACGGGTGGCCTGCGGCCTGCGAAGGGTTGAGCGTCGTTGTCTGGGACGAAAGCGCTTTGCCGGCGGTCAGCTTTCCAACCAAGTCGACCAGCGCATAGACGGCGCTGTATCCCAACGACACGCCCAGGACAAGGAGAAATTCCGCTCGGATTGTTCGTCGTTGCTCTGTCACTTCCTTCAACAATCGCTCAAACCCGGCCTTTCGTCGACTGCGTCTCATGCGACACCACCCAAGGGAGCCGTTTTGCACCCAGTACGGTGCTCGACTTGTCTCGGAAAGCCGGGGCGGTATTATCTCAGAGGTGAGAGCATCCCTCGCAATACTTGCTGCCTGCTGCCTTGTCGCCCTGGGTTCGTGCCGCGGAAGCGGAGGCCCTCAGCCCGTAGCTGGCCTGAAGGGAACCGTGCCTGAACGGCCCTCCGAGGCGGCGGACTTTATATTGACCGACCAGCAGGGCCGGACCTTCGCCATGGCTGACACAAGGGGCAAAGTTGTTCTGCTGTCCTTTCTCGCGACCCACGGTGGAGAGGGAGAGACTGAAGCGGTAAAGACGGTTCATGAGCTCCTGGGAGCGGACGCGGACCACGTTGTCTTTGTTTCGGTGACTCTTGACCCGGAGGGGGATACCCCCGCTGTGCTGGCCGCCTACAGCAGGCAGTTCGGGCTTTTCAACGTCTGGCATTTCGTCAGCGGATCGTCCAGAGACGTGGAGGCGGTCTGGTTTGCCTACGGTGTTGCCGTTTCCACTGACCCGGAAACACCATTCGGGAGCTATGACCGCGAGTACTACGCCCCGCTTTGCCTGATCGACAGGCGCGGCTACATTCGGGCGTTCCTGGACAGTGATGTGACTTCCGCAGAAATCGTGAAAGACATTCGCCTCCTCCTTGCGCTGAGGTAGCCGTTTGGTGCGCGATACGGAGCTTGTATTCCTGCTGGGCCGTGCTTACTTTTTTGGAATGAAGGAGGTCGACAGGTGAGGACAGCAAAGCTTATCATGGCGTCAGCTCTTCTTTTGTGCGTTCTCCTTCCGGCATTTGCGATGGGAGGTGGGGAAGCGCAGCCCGTCCCTGGGCTCGTCAACAACATGGTCCAGGAGCCACAGCGGGCTGCCGATTTCACGCTCATCGATCAAAACGGTCAGCCCTTCCACATGGCCGCGCAGGAGGGCAGAGTGGTTCTCATGTGTTTTCTCTACACCCACTGCACTGATATTTGTCCTTTCGAAGCCGCCAAAGTGAAGGAAGTCTACCAGCAACTCGGACCTGACGCGAAAAATGTAGACTTTGTGGCCGTCACCACCGATCCCAAGAGAGACGTACCCGCTGTCACGCTGCCGTACAGCAAGGCGCTTGGGCTGGACGGAGTGTGGCATTTCGTCGGCGGCCCCGCAAAAGCGGTCCATGCGGTGTGGGCGAGCTATGGAATCGGCGTGACAGTTGATCCGGAAACCGACGCCGTGGCGCCGCCGAAGGACGCGATGGAGATGAAACCGCCGACGCAAGGATTGAGCTCGGACGACCTGTCCCTTGTAGGGAAGATTGTTCAGCAGTTCGGCGGAGGATACGACGTTGGTCATTCAGCCCCCTTCTGGATTGTGGACAAGAAGGGCTGGATACGCGTCGGGATGGATTCAGATGCAACCCCTGCCGACATCGTTACCAACATCCGGGCTCTGCTGAAACTTCCCTGACTTCGACCATTCGCCTTGCAATGGCAGGAAAGCTGCTGGGTGTCTGCGCGGTGTTCCTGTGCTCTCTTGCGCCGGCTTTTTCGCAGGACTTCCTCGAGCTGGTAAAGACGGGGACTCCGCAGGAGGTCCAACAGGCACTCACCAATGGCGCGAACGTAGAGGTGACGGACTTTCCTTTCTGGGTTGCGAGCAATCTCCATTCCGAGGCCGCGCGGCAGTACGAGATCGACGCGGAAGGCGTGACCCCTTTGATGATGGCCTCCGCGTTCAATCCGGACCCTGAGGTCGCTACCGTCCTGCTGCGAGCCGGGGCCAGGGTGAACGACACGGACCACGAAGGCGGGACCCCGCTCATGTGGGCAGCGGAGTACGCCTCCAACACTGCCGTCGTTTCCGCTCTCCTGCGGGCCGGCGCGCGAATAGACGACCGTACCAGCATGGGGGCCACGGCGCTCATGCTTGGGGCTCGCAGCAACGAGGATACCGGCGTGCTGAAAGCGCTCCTTGCGGCGGGGGCCAAAGCGGAAGACCGTGACGGGGAAGGCTATACGCCGCTCATGTGGGCTGCCGAAAACAACCCGAATCCCGCCGTCATTCCCGTCCTTGTCCAGGCCGGCGCCCGGATCGACGACAGGACCACTGACGGCTGGACGGCTCTCACGTTCGCTGTCGTGAACGCCAAGAATCCGGCCGTGGTGGAAGCGCTCCTTCGGGCGGGAGCGAAGGTGGAGGATCGAACAGCGGAGGGCTGGACGCCGCTGATGGTCGCGGCCGTGAACAGCACGGACCCCAGCATCGTGTCTCTCCTTGTCGCCGCGGGAGCGTTGGTCAACGCGACCAGCCCGGTCGGCGCAACGGCGCTGATGCTGTCAGCGCGGTTCGGCGGGCACCCGGCCATCCTCTCTGTGCTTCTGAAGGCGGGAGCAGATGCCACGCTGAAGGACTCATTCGGAAAGACCGCAGGTGACTACGCGGGGACAAACGCCGCAATAGCCGGCACGCCGGAGTTCGACAAGCTGAGAGAGGCCATGGCGAAGGCACGGGCAGGGGATGTCAGGTGAGAGTTGGTTCATGTGGGCCAATAACAAAGTTTTATGGATCTTTCAGATTGTGTTTATGGTCCTGGGAGAGCGCAGGCGATAGCTTGTAAGCACATGGCGGGGAGAGTGGTACCAAAGGCGCGTCATGACGACGTGTCTGCGCATACGCTCTCCCCACCTGTTTATGGAGAACCGTCGGTCTCTGACATCACTCTGAAAGGAGCGCCTTCACGTCGGAGGCAATTTCCGCAGGGGTGGCGTCAGCTTCCAGGGACACTCTCATCATGCCCTTCTTGTCCATGATCCAGAACGGGATGTCGTGGGAGACGTCATAGCCGCCCCCAAAGGCATCGATGATTTTCCCAACCAGGGCTTTGTCATCGCTTCCGAGGCCGCGCGCTACCGCGGCTGCTTCCTCCTGCGCCGCCTTTTCGTCCTGCGGGCTTGGCGGCTTTGCCGCAGCGGCCGGTTGTTCCGGTTCTTTTTCAACTCCGATGAAATAGTTCTTCCAGACCAGCTGGACGCGAGCAAGCGCGCCGGTAACAAACTCCCATGAATCGAACATGCCCATGGCCTTGCTGTAGGCGGCGCAGACCCGCGGCGTGTCCCGTTCAGGGTCGGTCGTTACTGCCACAAGGACAAACTTGCCGGCATCCGCGCCAAGGAGCTTTCCCGCCTCCTTCAATTTCAGCGCTACAAAAGGGCAGAAATCGGTGCAGTGGGTATAGATGTACGTCATGATGACCACTTTCCCCCGGGTGGCCGCCATGTGAAACGGCTGGCCGTGCTGGTCCGTGAGCGTGAAGTCGGAGGCAGCCCAGGGTTGGGCAAAAACGTTGCCCACCAGCGCGGCGCCCGGCACGGCCTGAAGCGGCGCCGCTGCCAGCAGCGCCATGGGCGCAAGACAGAAGAGGTTTCTGAGCACCTTCATTCGAGCAGCTCCTTCATCAGGTCCGGCTCAAACATCGCTCTCGTGACCCCGGTCGGTCAACTCCTTGCCTGGTCATCAACCCCCCAGCGGCGCTCTCATCACACGCGTCCCCAGGACCGTGCCGGCAAAGCTGTCATTGGAAATGAAGATGTACGGACGCAGGTCCGTGCCCCAGTCGGGGGGAGTGACCAGGCGCGGATCAAACCGGAAGCTCACACCCACGCCCACGGGAAATGACTGCTCGCCGGCGGCGACCACCAGCACGAGCTCGACGCCCGCGTAAAGATCACGGTCCACGATGAGCACGGGCGGTGCCGTGGACCAGTCAGCGGCAGCTTCGATGTGAAAGCCGCAGCCCACGCCCACCAGGCCAAGGCTGTACGCAAGCGGCGCGTCCAGCAGTGCAATGGGGACCTGGTAGTCCAGCGAAAGAAGCGTCCTCCCCGGCATGGTCTGGACAACGGGGTCGAAGGCGCCGCGAGGATTTGTGATCTGGTAGAAAGACTCGTTGAGGCTGACGTAGCTCGCCTTCACCCCTATCTGGACGGCCTGGTGCGCAAAAATGGAAGGAAAGGAGACGGCGGCCTGGCCTGCAGTCACCACGCCCGGTCCGGAAGAGGAAAGCGCCGGAGGGTACAGGGAAACGGCCACGGTGGCCATGGTCCGGGAAAGGGCGAACGTGTCCATCGGGCTGTCGACGGAGCTGCGTTGGAAGCTCGCGCCGACGGTGGCGTCTATGTCATGGGCGTCGGTCAGGCCTCCCGATCCCGGTCCCACCCCCAATCCATCCAGGAAGGAAAACGGTTGCTGTCCCTCAACCTGCAGTGAATCATTCACTGACGTGAATACAGACAGTGCCGTTGCGGAAGAAAGGACAGTGGAAGAAACGAGGGGAAACGAGAATGACACCTGCTGGTTGAGCTCCTGCCTGTGGTCTGACGGAGAGAGATTCGTGTAGCCTTCTGAGAGCGAATAGCCCAGGCCGACCGTGCCGACAGTTGTCTGAAGGGACAGCTCGACTGCCGGCTGAAGCGCGTCCGTCCGGAAAGAGACGGAGGCCGTGTATGAGCTTCTTCCGAGATTTGAAAGGCCCCAGAAGGCGGCTCCCGGCGCAGCCACGATCTCTCCGGCTGAGATGGTGCTGTAGTAAATCGGCAGCGGCGCCCATGCCAGGAAACGGGGAAGGTCCGTG
>Ga0335078_10010108_pt1 | contig 13974 bp, 15 predicted proteins | sample Lox_Sample_32_FD_206711 | JGI IMG/M metagenome (GOLD analysis project Ga0335078, IMG submission 206711) | Soil microbial communities from Loxahatchee National Wildlife Refuge, Florida, United States - Lox_Sample_3.2 | ecosystem: Environmental > Terrestrial > Soil > Wetlands | place: USA...
CCGCGGTCCCAGTCCACCGTATCGGCAGGCGCGGGCGAGAACAGAGAAAGGAGCCATTGCGGCTGAATGCCAGAAGTGGCGCTGGCTTCCGGCGCCGGTTCCGCGGCAGACGGGCTGAGAATCATCTCCGGCAGCGTGCCCTCGGTGAACTCCGGTTCTTCCGATCGCCCCCAGCCGCGCGACCGCTCGCCGCCGAAGCCGGAATCGGCCAGCAAGCGGAAGGCAGTCTTCAACGGATCGATCCAGCGTGCGCGGGCGGCGTCGTCCGCAAACGAGACCGCGGCCCACAGCCCTGCGCCCGGCCGGAATTCGATGCAGGCGGTGGAATGGCGCTCGGCGGCGCCCGTCAGGCGGTCGAGCGCGGCGTTGGAGCGGATTCCCGTGCGCCAGGGGCCAGGGCGTCCGGCGGGCAGCAGGCAGCCGCTGGGACCATCCACCGCCCACTGATTCTCATCCAGCGGTTCACCGGCCAGAAGCGTTTCGACAACACCGCGCGGCACAAAGCGGGCGCTCTTCCAGCGCACGTGCGCCGCCAGCAGAGCCGGAGAAGAGGGCGGCCAGATGGTGCGTGGCGGAATCACGAAGGCGATCTCGTCCACGAACGGGAAGCACGAGCTGAAGCACACGGCCGGCGCGCCATTGCGCGCCGTAGCTGCAAGCCACTCGTCGAGCAAATCGAGACGCGCCAGCGCCGAAGTGACGGCGGAGTACAAGGAATCGCTGTGGTAGATTGCGTCCACTTGGTTCCTTGCGCCCGAATCCGGACCGATACGCCACGGACCCGTGGGACGGAGTTTAACGGCCAGCCCCGGGTTCATCACTCCTCGCGCAGGAAAGCGAAGGCCGATTCATTCACCGCGGTCTGTATGGCGCCGAGCGTCGCGCCGGCGGCGATTTCCTTTTCGGGAGCGCCCGCGGCGTAGTATTTCTTGCCGCGCCACACCAGCCGCAGGCCGGCGAAACTCACGCGGCCGCTGCCCCGCGAACCGCCGCCGCCCAGGGTGTCGTCTTCCAGCAGGCGCAGGCCTTCCAGCACGTTCAGGAACAGCGGCGCATCCTCTTCGCAGAGCACATCCATCACCAGGCGCGTGCGGAAACGTGCGCCGGCGGGGACACGCTCCAGGGTTCGCGGATTGGCCTGCGAGGTGATGCGGTCGATGGCGTTCTCGCTCTTCACTTCGGTCAGCTCGTCGTCCAGGTTCTCGCGCATCTGCGCGGTGATGCTCTCGGGATCGAGCGGGGCGTCGAACACCGCCAGGCGCGCCGGCGTGGCTTGCGTGGTGTCCAGGGTCTCGCCTTGCACGCGCTCCATGCGGCCCGGATTGCGCCCGAACAGCAGGCAGATTTCGTCATCGGGGCGGTCGCTCTGATGGATGCGGACCTCCTGCCCCTTGCGGCGGGAAAGAAAGACCAGTTCGGAAGGCACGGCCATCCCGGAGGATTGCTCCAGCAGCGAGCGAATCTTGCCGCGCAGCGAACTGCCGGGGATGTAGGGACGGCCAAATGCGTCCTTAACTACGGGATTGTCGGACCCGCCGATTTCCAGCGAACCTTTGCCCGCACCCACGTGCAGGCCTGTTTCGCAGCGCAGCTCGCCTTCGAGAATCAGCTTGCCGATGAGTTTCAATTCGGTCTGAGAGGTATGTGCGCTCATGCGTTACTCGTTGTAGGCCACAATGGCCTCGAAAAGGTCTTTGAACCGCTCATAGCCGCGGTTGTCGTTCTTGCGCGTGACCTGCAGCAGGAGTTTCTCAAGCTGGTCGAGACTGCGCAGGCCATGGCGGGCGATGGTGTAGGCGAGGCGGGCGCGCAGCATTACAAACTCGTGCTGGCGCTCGTTTTCGGGCGCACGCACGGCCCTGCGGACCGCGCTATACAAGCGCCGAAGCTGGCTCTTGGTGCCGGAATCCATGTCGCGCATCCGGCTCACGATGGCGTGCGCCTGGTTATCCAGGTAGAGACTGTCGCTGATCAGCTTTTCCAGCTCGATCTCCGGGGGACCTTCGGGGCGAAAGCGGTCGCGATCGCGATCGCGATCGCCGCCGCGCCGGTCTCCATGCGGTCCGCCGCGATCTCCGGGTCCGCGGGGCCCTCCTTCGCGTGGGCCCCGTCCTTCGCGCGGCGGACGGTTCTCGCGGTTCGGCGGTTGCTGCTGCTGCGGTTGCTGCTCCGGTTCTGCCATGTGCTTATCCCTCGGTGACTAATCGGGCCCACTCCAGGGCCACCAGACCCGCGGGCCGCAGCTTTACTTCGGCGGACTTGCGCCCCACCAGTTCATTGATCAAGTGTGCTCGCAGTTTCTGAAACTCGCGGTCGCGTGTGCCGCTCAGGACCCGGTTGAAACGGCGCTGGAACCGCCAGGTCCGCTGCACCTCCGCGCCCGACTCGCCATAAGCCTCGTGCCGGTAGAAACTGCGCAACTGATACAGGAACTGCCGCGACATGCGGAAGTCGTGGATGAGGCGTGTGACCGTATCCTTGAGTTCGGCGGCGTCGTTGAGATGGCGCCATTCGAGAATCCGCCCCAGCAGATAGATGCAGTCCTTGTCCGCGGCCTTTGCCAGGTCGAGATTGCGGCCCGCCTCCTGGTAGATGGAGGCGAGCGGGTAATACGTCTCGGGCGCCAGCGCGATGGCCATCGAGATGGTCTTGCCTTCCGCGCCGGGATACTCTTTCAGGTTCTCTTCCGTGAAGCGGTGGAACAGGCGCTGCACTTCGCGCGCCAGGGCGATGAGCGCATCCCAGGAGCCATACACGGCAAAATCGTCGCCGCCGCAATAGATGATGCTGACCTTGCGCCAGAATTCCGGCATGGAGCACAGCACCTCCAGCTCACCGGCGAAGAATTGCTTGTAGAGCACCGAGAGGGGCACGTGCTCCTCGATGCTGTGCACGCGGCGGAGGCGCAGCCCGAAGTCGTCCACGTCGCCGCGCAACACGCCCCAGATGGAGCGGCCTTGCGCGCGGCGCGCCAGCGACTGCACGGGCGCGGCAGTCTTGCCGTCGTCGGAGGGCGCAGCGTGGCGCGCCAGCATGATGGAGTCCGGTGAGAGGTTGGAACTGATATTCCAGGTGTGCTTGCCATCTCCGGGCGTCACTTTGGCGGGATTCTCCGGCGACCAACCGACGCGCGATGCCTCCCGCACTTTGGCGCCCAGGTCGCGGGCGAAGTAAGCGTCGGCTTCGGTGCTCGATGCCTTCGAGAAGGGCACGAAGGCGCTCGCGGCGGTTCCGGCCAATGGCGTATGCTGCTTGCGTTGCAGCTCGTCGTTGAGGCGCTTGCGGATCACCGCCCAGTCGCCCAGGTTGTCGGTGACTCCCCAAACCAGCGTGGCGTGCCCCGAACTCAGTTCGGCGATCTGGCGTGCTGCCGCTTGCAAAAAGCTCTCGGCTGATTCGCGCGCCTCGCCGGGGAGGACCAACAGAAACTGGCCGCCGCCGCTCGATCCCAGCAGAATCCTCGCCAGCCCGAGCTCCGCCAGGAGCGCGCGCGGCAATACTTCGCACAGGAGTGTGATCCACTGCGAGCGCCCGGCCAGCAGATCTTCGCCGGCCGAACGCGCAGAACGTCCCTCGGCGGAACCAGCCAAGAGGAACTCTTCTGTGCCCAGGATTTTGCCTTGCAGCAGGATCTGTTCGGGCATCGAAGCCTTTTTTAGGAAACCCTCACTGTATCACAGATTCCTGAGAATATAGCTGCATCGTAAGGACTTCGATCATATGCGCACACTGAACGCGGTAGCGGGGATTGTGCTGCTCGCGGCGGCCGGTTGGTCCGCCGGATCCCCGGCCCTCTCGCCTAAACCTTCACCGAAGAAAGCCGTCGCCACGCGAGTCAGGCCCGACGCGGAAATCGAAAAGGAAATCCGCGCCAAGTTCGCCCTGTCGAAGATCAGCCAGGACAAGTTTCAAGTGCACGTGCAGGGCGGCGTGGCGACGATTGAAGGCAAGACGGAGGTGATCCAGCACAAAGGCGTGGCCACGCGCCTGGCGAAGGGGGGCGGCGCCGTGGCGGTGGCCAACCACATCCAGATCAGCGATGCGGCCCGCGAGAAGGCTTCTGAGAACCTGGAGACGGGCCGCCGGCGCGCGCAGATCAAGCGCGGCGATGCGCGTTCTGAAGCTAGCCCGGCGCGGTAGTGGGGCAGCGCCGTGCGCTGCCGAACCGGCGGCGGACACGTCCGTTCTGGGTCTGGCCTCGGGACACTCCAGTCGCAGCGCATGGCGCTGCGCCACGTGCGTGATAAACTGAGGGCGAAAAGTAGATCCCATGAAAGCCCTCAGTGTGTTCGTGTTTACCTGTGGCATTCTCGCGGCTCAGGCTACCCCCCCTCCGTCGGTTCCCGCCCCATCGATCCCGGATCTTCCCGACGGCACGGTGATTGCCGTCTTCGACGACGGCGTCAAGTTCACCATGGCGGACTTCCGGAACCTCTATGCCGCCCTTCCCGCCAACCAGCAAGGAATGCTGCGCGATCGCAAGGCTTTTCTGGAACAGTACGCGCTGATGCGCAAATTGTCCCAAATGGCCGAGGCCGATAAGTTGGACCAGGCAAGCCCGAATAAAGAGGCGCTAGCTTTCAATCGCATGTTCCTGCTGAGCCAGATGAAGCTGCAGACGGAATCCATGAAGCCGGTCGTGGAAGAGGACGAAGTCAAGAAGTATTACGAAGCGAACCAGGGCCAGTACCATCAAGTCAAAGTCAAGGCGATCTACATAGCTTTCAGCCGGGCGCTGGCTTCCCAGGCAAGCAACGGAAAGCAGTTGCTCACCGAAGACGAAGCGCGGGCCAAGGCACAGAAACTTTTGGCGGACATTCGCGGCGGCGCGGATTTCGTCAAGCTGGTTCGGGAAAACTCGGACGATGCCGCCTCCCGGGACAAGGACGGCGATTTCGCCACGCTTCACCCTACCGATACCATACCGGATGCCATCAAAGCCGCCGTTTTCTCCCTCAAGCAGGGGGAAGTGAGCGAGGCTATCGAGCAGGGCAATGGCTTCTATCTGCTGCGCGCGGAAGAAGTCAGCACTCGTCCCCTGGCGGAGGTCCACGGCGACATCTACACCGCTCTCCAGCAGGAGTACTTCCGCAAATGGCTGCAAGCGACCCACGATGGCATCAAAGTACAATTTCCGAGCGCGGAGTTTCTGAGCGGCCAGAAAGCCGCAGCCGAGGGGAAATAATCCTCCGACGAGCACGAGTCACGCCAAACCATTTGGAATTTTCAGCGTAAAATGAGCCGCTTGCCCGGGCCGGCGAGCCGCGGAAGGGCGCCCCGCTCTTAGTCTGGAGCTGAGGAGAACTATGGCCCCACAGACACCAACCATCCCGACCTGGACCCAGGCTGCGATGGACGCGACCAAAGCGATGGTGGCGAACGAAGTGACTCTGCTGAACAACAACCTGGTGGCGCAGTTTAACCAGGGATTCGACAATTGGGCACAGGCGGTGATGAACGGCACGATTCCGAATACGAACCCGCCGCAACCACCGACCGGCTATGCGGCCATGATGGGCGATGATGGATGGGCCTACATTGCGAAGTGCGCCAGCCCGGTGTGTGCCATGCCGCCGATTCCCGCTGTGCCGCAACCGGCCCAAACACCCACGGGAGTGTTCATCCCTGCAATTGGGCAATCAATCGACCCACCTGTGGGTGCTCCCTCTTACCCGGACGGCCAGGTATTTAGCTTTCTGACGGCGACTGGGACGGTGTACTTCATCGCGGAAACGGTAGGGAACCCGTTCTCGCCGACGCTGACCAAGAATATCTGGACGCGGGTTGCCGCGCCGGCGACCTCGTAGAATCAGGCCGGGCCGTTATTGAATTGCGACTTGAATCGGAATGACCTGGTTGATTGGCTCGACGCGTACATTGATCACTCCGGGCTTGGCATCGCTGCCGGCCCGGACCGTTAACGTGGCCGTTTCTCCCGTCTTTAGGTCCGCATGATCCGGTGTTACCTGGACTCCCGGGATGGAGTTGAGCGAAAGGCTCATCACGCCCGGGCCGCTGTTGGTGATGGCAACCTGATCGGACCCGCCGGGTTTAAGATTGACGGCCTGCTTGTCCGCCTTCACCTGTTGCGACAGGGTTTTCAGCACATCCTCGGGATTCGGCAAAACTAGCTGCCCGGAAGACCGGCCTGGCCCGGGCGTCATCTTGCCAAACGGCGTCTGATACAACTGATCCTTATCGATATACCAGTACCACTGGCCATCCACCACCTTCCAGTAGCTGGGCGTCGGGATCTTAAACGACTTGCCCTGGAAACCGGGGAACGGCACGTACTGCTCACAAAGGACAATTGCCTTGGCGTGGGTATATCCATCCGAATAGGCGATGCTCTGGATTTCGAAGCCGAGGTACTGGGGCTTGTTCGCCATATAGTAGTGGTCTTTGGTGTCCTCGGCGACCAGGGCTTCGGCTTGGCGGAACTTGCCGTCCACGTGATCCTGGTAGAACTCAGACATGCGCGCACGGAGCGCCTGATCCACATCGGCCGGCGGCTTGTTGAACAGATCGGCGGGCGTTTGCGCAAAGCCCGCCGCAACCCAAAGGGAAAGCGTCAGCAAACGGAACATATCTTAAGTTTAACGGACGCCGAGCCGGCCACAACGTCACGCTCAGATCGCGACTACTGGGCAAGGCGATTCGCGCAGGATCGCGTAAGCGTTCGTGCGTAAGCGTCCCATGACCGCAGTGTGGCCGCCGCGACCGATCACCAGCACGTTAGCGGAGAATTCATCCGCAACCGCCCGGACCATAGCGGGGGCATCGCCGGTCTGAACCGAAATCTCGCCGTGTATGCCCAGTTCCTCCAGCAGGAAACCGATGCGGTCGCGGGCCTCGTTTTTCACCTGGGTGCTCCACTCCGGGTCGAAGTAGATTCCGCCCAGGCTCACGGTCGAGCTGGGTATGGCATGCACGACACCGAATTCGGAGCCGTACTCCCGGGCAAATCCGGCGCCCCAATCGAGGATCGCGCGGCTATCGGGACCGAGGTCGATCGCGCACAAGACCTTGCCGAAACTGATCGACGGATAGGCCGGCGCATTCTCCAGGTGCGGGCCGGTCCACACCGGGCAGTGCGCGTCATGCACCACTTTGGCCGTTACCGAACCCAGCAGGAAACGCCGGAACGGACCGTAACCGTGGGTGGGCATTACGATCAGGTCGAACTTGCCGTCATTGGCATAGTCGACGATGGTTTGGGCGGGTTCACCTTCGAGCACCTCGCGCTTCACGTTAATCCCTTTGAGTCCTTCCGAGAGGAATGATTCGAGTTGCGCTCTGCCGGCTGCGAGGGTATCGTCCATCAGTTCGGGGGCGACCGCCAGGGCATCCGGGAATCCATAGGTTTGGATGGGCATTACCACGTGAAGCAATGTAAGCTCGCTGTGGAAATGGCAGGCTAGGGCTTCCGCATATTGCACTGCGCCCTCACACCGCGCCGAAAAAGCAATCGGCGCCAGAATCCTGGAAAACTTCGTCATGACGGCACCTCCTTGAGTCCCTGGTCAGTAGCTGGGGTATCCAATTCCATTCTAGCCCAAATTGTCCTAATAGGATCAGAAAATCTTAATATATTTGGGCGTTCGGGCAGGCACAACTCCACCCCTTGCGATTTGCTTTCGCGTAAACTCCTTCGTTTTGAACCGTATTAGGCCGTTTGTGTGGCGGCGTGCATAGCGGCCTTATGCCAGGCCGTTTCGTAGCCGCGTACCGCGGTGACGATCAAAGTGTCGAAGAACCGTCCAATGCGGTGTTCCAGTTCCTCTTCGGCGTACAAGCCGAGAGAGTCCTTGGGAATGCCCTGTTCCTCGATGAAATCGACCATGTTTTCTTTGATCACGCAGAGAACCCGCACCACTTCATGCAGCGGAATGGACTGCTCGAAGCGGCGCTTCCCCAAGGCTTCCTGCGCTTTTACGAGTTCATCTTCGTTTCCGGAAGCCAGCCAATAGCCAAGGTTCTCGAGCAGGGTTTGGCCGCGCTCCCGCAGTTCGGATTCGGGCAGGCGGCGAAGGTGAACCAGGTCAGGATGACGCCAGATTTCACGGATAAAGCGATCAGTGATGTCCTGATGATGGACTTCGATCAGGTGGATAAGCTTGCCGGATAGCATACTTCATCCTCCGAAATAATCTTAGCCCCATTTCGCCCCCGTGCCAAGGTGGTAAAGCGTACAACCGAGAAACCGATACTCACCGGATATAGTAGTCCTCCGAAAACGAAGGTATAGTTCGGCGTCGTTACCAACGAGATCTACCAACGAGATCTGGTTAAATAATGCGGCGGCCAGTATTCTCCGGACTGTGCCCATCCTCGGCGCGTTAGTGCTCTTTCTCGGGTTTTTGCTACTGAACCAGGACGCGACCGTCATGTTCCAGTCGTTAGCGGACGATACGCAGCGCCGCTTTATCGGTGGCGAGCCGCTTTCCGATGTAATTATGGTGATCACTCTGGTCGCGGCAGTGGCGTCCCTGCTGATCATGCTGTTCTGGCCCCGGATCGAGTCGCCCAAGCACCAACTGGTAGTCCGGCATTATTTTGGTCACGCCCAGGCCGCTGCGGAAACAGAGGCGGCCGGGCGCCAACTACGCGTTCCCCTCATGCGCTACTTTTTGATGGCTATCGCGCAACTACGGCGAGTGCGGGCATATCTGGGCTTCGCCGGCTAACCCAACGTCACCGCGCGGCGGGATATGGAACGGGATAACGCCACCGTCTGCGGTGACGTTGCCGAAGCCGAGCTGGCAGCGGAAGCCCAAGAAGAAGACGTATGATCGAAGGTATGGCACAGCTTCACATGTCGGAAGCGGAAGTGGCGAAGAACTTCGCCGCGGTGCTAGAGAAAGTGCGGCAAGGCGTCGAAGTGGTGGTGGAGCAGAACCACCAACCTGTTGCCGTCTTGCGTCCCGCCGATCCGCCGCGCCGTAAAATCTCCGAAGTGCTGGCTCTCATGCCAAAAAACTCAACGGCCATCATGGATGACGACTTCGCCCGCGACATAGAGGCGGCCATCGCGAGCCACCGCGAACCGTTGGAACCCCCGGCGTGGGACTGATCTTGGATTCTTCTGTAGCGATCGCCGCGGAGCGGCGCGGACAGACTGCTTATCAGATGCTGGAAGCCATCAGTTTGCAAATGACTGATCCGGAGATCGCGATCTCGGTAGTCACCGTGCTAGAACTGGCGCATGGCATCATGCGCGCCAACACACCCGAACGACGGGCCGGCCGCCAACAGTTTTTGGATGACCTGCTGGCTGGGATGCCAGTTCATCCGGTGACGGTGCCGATCGCTCTTCGTGCCGGACAGGTCGACGGGCAGACGCAGGCAGCCGGCACACGTATCCCGCTGGCGGATCTTCTCATCGGGGTCACGGCGTTGGAACTGGGTCACTCGGTGGCGACCTCCAATACACGCCACTTTCATCTGATACCGGATCTGGTGGTGCAGCCCCTATAACGGAATGGCGTCAGCAATATGTCCCGTTTCTCATTCCTGTGTGTCTGCCTAGCTTTTCTGACCGGTCACCTCGCGCTCGCAGCGGCAGGAATTGAACCAGACCCCCTAGCGTTTGCGTCTTGCGCCGAAGACCTCCAACTTCCTCGGGATGTGCCCCCTACGAGCCCACCCGAAATGGATCGTCCCATCAGCGTTAAGATCATTCCTGCTCCGGATGGCCGGCCTCAATCAATATCGATTGACGGAGGAACGGCAGCCGCGAAGAATCCAAGCTCTGTGCGAGCCCTATTGTGAGAACAAGATCAGAACGGCTCAAACGATGGGGCGTTGGTTTTTTCCTGTTGAATGTGCCCGCACTGCTGCTGAAGGCGTACATCATGATTAGCCACAGGCCTTGGCACTACAACGATCCCGTATGGGTCGCAGATGGGTTTATCGCGTTGATCGGTAACGTCGTTGGACTGTCGCTTCTCGGAATTTCCATTCTAATCGGGGGCGGAGATGAGGACAAACGCAGTTAGCCTTGGACGGCTTCGGCCGAATCGTGCGCGTCGAAACCGGGCACAGCCCCATTTCCCCGCCGCGGCGGGATAATCCAAGAAGGATGAGTCTCACCACGCAGATCCGCGCCCCTCGCGGCCGACAGATGAGTTGCAAAGGATGGCACCAGGAAGCCGCCCTGCGCATGCTCCACAACAACCTGGACCCGGAGGTCGCGGAGCGGCCGGACGAGTTGATCGTTTACGGCGGCACGGGGCGCGCGGCCCGCGATTGGCCCTCGTTCCATGCCATAGTGCGCGCGCTCGAAGCGTTAGAGGATGACGAGACGCTGCTGGTGCAATCCGGCAAGCCGGTGGGGATCTTCCGCACGCATCCTGGGGCGCCCCGCGTCCTGATCGCCAACGCCAACCTGGTGGGCCATTGGTCCAACTGGGATGAGTTCAACCGGCTGGAGAAACTGGGCCTGACCATGTATGGCCAGATGACCGCCGGATCGTGGATCTACATCGGCAGCCAGGGCATCGTGCAGGGCACCTACGAAACTTTTGCCGCCGTCGCGCGGAAACATTTCGGCGGTTCGCTCGCGGGAAAGCTGGTGGTCTCCGGCGGTATGGGCGGAATGGGCGGCGCGCAGCCGTTGGCGGCCACCATGAATGGCGCCTGCTTCCTTGGCGTGGAGGTGGATCCGCAGAGGATTCAGCGGCGCATCGAGACCGGCTATTGCGACCGCATGACCAAGAGCCTGGACGAAGCCTTGCGCTGGTTCGACGAAGCCCGGAAAAGCCGCAGCGCGCTTTCCGTGGGCCTGGTGGGGAACTGTGCGGATGTTGTGCCGGAGCTCGTGTGGCGTGGCTTGGTTCCCGATGTCCTGACCGATCAGACCAGCGCGCACGATCCATTGAACGGTTACGTACCGAACGGCATGAGCTTGGACCAGGCGCTGGCCCTCCGCAAGAGCGATCCCAAAACCTACCTGGCGCGATCGTTCGCCGCGATGCGCGTCCACGTGGAAGCCATGCTGGCTTTGCGTAAGGCGGGTGCCGTCACGTTCGACTACGGCAATAATCTGCGCACCCAGGCCAAGGCCGCCGGCGCAAAGAGTGCTTTCCAGATCCCCGGCTTCGTGCCGGAATATATCCGGCCGCTGTTTTGCGAAGGCCGCGGGCCATTTCGGTGGGTAGCTCTGTCGGGCGATCCCGAAGACATCTACCGCACCGACCGGCTGGCTCAGGAACTCTTCCCACACAACGAAACGCTGGCGCGATGGTTGCCGCTGGCCCGCGAGCGGATTCGCTTCCAGGGGCTGCCGGCGCGCATCTGCTGGCTGGGCTATGGCGAGCGCGCGGAGTTTGGAATCGCCATTAACCGCCTGGTGCGCTCGGGCGAATTGAAGGCGCCCATCGTAATCGGGCGCGACCATCTGGATGCCGGATCGGTCGCCTCGCCGTTCCGCGAGACCGAAGGCATGCGCGACGGCTCCGATGCGATTGCCGACTGGCCCTTGCTCAATGCTCTTCTGAACACGGCCGCGGGCGCTTCCTGGATCTCGATCCACAACGGAGGCGGCGTGGGGATCGGCTATTCCCAGCACGCGGGCATGGTTGTTGTGGCCGACGGCAGCGAAGAAATGGACCAGCGGCTGGAGCGTGTGCTGACCACCGACCCCGGCTTGGGGGTGGTCCGCCACGCGGATGCGGGTTATCAATCGGCTATCGATTTCGCTGACCGCTCGGGCATACGGCGGCCGGCAGCAGCCCCGGAGCAAGCCGAGTGAGCTTATATCAGGACCCGCGTTGGCCGCGTGCCAGCGCGTGGCTGGCGGGCGACTGCTTACGGAATGCCGTAGGCTCGATCAATGTAATGGGCGTGCCGATCGTCAAGGGTTCGATCACGCCTGGCAGGTGCGATCTGGCCCCCGCCGCCATCCGCAAGGCTCTGGAACGGTTCAGCACGTACGATTTCGATTCCGATCGGGACCTGCGCCTGCTCGAAGCCAGCGACGGAGGGGATCTGAATGTGTCGAGCATGACTCCGGAGCGGGCGTTTCAGCCAGTGAGCGAAGCAGTGGCCCTGAACGTCGAAGCGGCTCCCGCGGTGGTTCTGCTGGGCGGCGACAACAGCATCACACGCCCTGGATGCCACGGGCTGGGCCTGCCGCTGGAGCGCTGCGGCTTGCTGACCCTGGATGCCCACCTGGACCTGCGCGACCTGGAAGGCGGCCTCACCAACGGCAACCCGGTACGCGCCTTGCTCCACGATGGCTTGCCCGGGGATCACATCTTCCAGATCGGCATCCAACCGTTCGCCAACTCGGAAGCCTATGCGCGCGTGGCGCGCGAAGCGGGCATTCACGTGGTCACGGCGGATTGCGTCCTGGAGCGGGGAGCAGCTACGGTAGTTAAGGAGGCGCTCGAACACCTGGAGCAGCGCGCCGCGCGAATCTACGTGGATCTCGATCTGGACGTGCTCGACCACGCTTTTGCGCCTGCCACGCCGGGCTCGCGGCCTGGAGGGCTTGCGCCGCATCTGGTCCGCAAGGCGGCGCATCTCTGTGGAACGCATCCCAGGGTGCGGGTTCTCGACCTGGTGGAGATGGACCCCACACGCGATATCGCCGATGCCACGGCGCTCGCGGCCGCAGCCTGCCTGCTGGAATTTGCGTCCGGTGTGCTCGGGCGTTTCACCCGTGTCTGATCTCGTAGTTTGGAACTGCCGGCAGCTAGTAACGCTGGCCGGACCGGCGCGTCCGCGAACCGGCGCGGAAATGCGCGACCTCGCCATCGTTCCGGTTGGAGCTATGTGGGTACGCGATGGCAGGATCCAAGCGGTGGGCACACGCACAGAGATCGAACGCTCGCTGGCTCCGGGGACGGAAGTGGTGGACGCCGGCGGAAGAATCGTGCTTCCGGGTTTCGTCGACGCTCACACCCACCCGGTGTTCGCGGGCAACCGGGCCGATGAGTTCGAGCAGCGTGCGGCGGGAGCAACTTACGCGGAAATAGCCGCGGCCGGCGGCGGAATTCGCTCCACCGTACGCCTAACACGCGCAGCCACTGAGGAGGAACTGCTGGTGGCGGCGCGGCGATACCGCAACTGGTTCCTGGGCGGCGGCACCACCACCATCGAAGCCAAGTCGGGATACGGACTCTCGCTCGATGCGGAGCTGAAAATCCTGCGCGTCATCCGGCAGCTTGGGCAGGAAGGCCGGGCGCGCTACGTATCCACTTTCCTGGGCGCGCACGAAGTTCCGGACGAGTATCGGGGACGCGCGGGCGAGTATGCCGATCTGGTGATTCACGAGATGCTGCCGCGCGTCGCGCAGGAGCGGCTGGCCGAGTATTGCGATGTCTTCTGCGAACCATCCGTGTTCCCTGCCGCTCTGGCCCGCCGGATCCTAGAGGCCGCGCGCTCGTTGGGATTCGGCCTTCGGCTGCATGCCGATCAATTAGCTTCCGCCGGGGGAGCGCAACTTGCGGCGGATCTTGGAGCCGCCACCGCCGACCATTTAGAGCAGGCGTCCTCAGAAGGGCTGCAGGCTCTCCAGCACGCGAGCGTTCAGCCAGTGCTGTTGCCCGCTTCGGTCTATAGCCTGGGTTCGAACCGCTATCCAGCGGCGCGACAGATGATCGAGTTGGGGTTGGCCGTAGTGCTTGCCACCGACTTCAACCCGGGATCGTCGCCCACGGCTTCGATGCCGATGGTTCTCTCGCTCGCCTCGACACACATGCATATGACACCTGCCGAATCGATTACCGCGGCCACGATTAACGCGGCCTATAGCTTGCGGCGCGGACGCGATGTCGGCTCACTCGAGCCCGGCAAGTTCGCCGATTTCGCGATCCACGATTGCGATGATTATCGCGAGCTCGCATACTTCTTCGGCCGCGATACCGCGCGGGCCGTCTATATCGATGGCGCGTGCATCTACCGGAGGGAAGACTAAGTGACCAACGATCTGTTTCTGCGCGCCGCTATCGATCAGGCGAAGAAGAGCCG
>Ga0335078_10010109_pt1 | contig 13974 bp, 10 predicted proteins | sample Lox_Sample_32_FD_206711 | JGI IMG/M metagenome (GOLD analysis project Ga0335078, IMG submission 206711) | Soil microbial communities from Loxahatchee National Wildlife Refuge, Florida, United States - Lox_Sample_3.2 | ecosystem: Environmental > Terrestrial > Soil > Wetlands | place: USA...
CCCGAACGACAGCCAGCTCGCAGCGGAGCACATGCCCGCGCTCATGCTGGCCCGCGGCCCGGTGAGCCAAATGCGGCGCGTGTGGCAGTCTGCCGCTGGTGCAGCCGCGCCTGGAGCGGCTGCTTGGTGAGGCGCTGGACGGCAGTGGCCGGCTTGTGTTCTTGGGCGGGGAGGCTGGCGTCGGTAAGACGGCGCTGGCGGCGGCCCTGGCCGAGGCCGCCAGCGGGGCGGTGGTCCTGCGCGGTTGTTGTGACAACATCACCACCGCCGAAGCGCTTGGCCCGGTCCTGGATGCCCTGCCCGGGTTCTCGGGGACTGTTGACCTTGAGGCAGGTGTGAGCAGGTTCCGGCTGTTTCAGCAGGTACGCGGCATGCTGTCCGGGTCACCCATGTTGCTCCTGCTCGAGGACGTCCACTGGACTAACGAGGCGACGCTGGACTTTTTGCGATTCCTGGGCCGTCGGCTGGCAGGGATGCGACTGCTGATCATGGCTGAGACTGCGGAGTTTGACGCGGACCTGCTCGCCTCCTGGGTGGCCGATCTCGTCGAACGTGCGCACTGCCTGAGTCCAGGCCCAGCGGGCCGCGTCCAGGTCGTGGGCGCTGCGGTGGACGTCGCCGAGGTTATCGAGGGTGACTGCTTCGTTGAACCGGTCGGCAAGCTTCCGGCACAAGTTAAGGGAGCGTTCATAGCAGGTGATGGCACGCCGGTAATCGCCGAGCTGGTGATGTACGTAGCCCAGGCTGTCCCAGGCGGCGGACTCCCAGTTGCGTTCTCCGGCTTCCTGGCTGCCGGCCAGGGAACGTTCGCAGTAGCTGATTGCCTGCCGGTAGTTCCCGAGCAGGGCGTGGCTGTAACCGACGTCATTCAGGCTCATGACCTCCAGGGCCAGATCGCCGGCCTCCCGGGACAGTTCCAGGGCCGCCGTGGCATGGCTGAGCATGTCGGCGTGGCGCTCCTGCTGTCCCGCGATCCAGGCCAGGGTCTTGTGGGCTCTCACCCGGCTGCGGTGACAGCCGCCGATCGTCTCCAGCAGCCGCAAGGCCGTGTGCAGCAGGGGGATCGCCTCACCGAGGCGGCCTGACGGGCCGTAGCCGAGTCCCAGTAGGACCAGCGCGTGGGCTTCTCCGGCCGCGTCGCCGTCGCGGCGGGCGGCGTCCAGCCCGATGCGGCAGGCCGTTGTCTGGTCGGCCCAGAGCCCCTGCCGCAGCAGGTAGGTACTCAGGGTCCACGCGAGCTGCCAGGCGTGTGTGGCGGAGCCGGGTTCGGCGGCCAGGGGAACGGCGGCCAGCAGCGTGGGACGTTCGGCCGTGAACCAGCTCAGCGCCTCCTCGGCGGTGGCAGGGCCGCCGATCACGACCCCCGGCTGAGACGGCGACGGGGCCGCGACCGGGGCAAAGCACGGATCGATCAGCGTCGCTGCGGCGTGGGCGGTGTGCAGGCAGTATCCGAGCAGCCGACCCACAGCGGCGCTGCAGGCACTGTCATGGTCGTGGATGCGCGCCTGCTCAGCGGCGTAGGCCCGGAGCAGGTCGTGGAAGGCGTACCGGCCGGGGCGGTGTTCGGTGAGCAGGTGCCCGCGGGTCAGTTCGGCCAGCAGCGCGCGGGCCCGGTCCGGCGCTATCCCGGCGAGGCTGGCCGCGGCGCCGACGGCGATGTCCGGGCCGGGATGCAGCCCCAGCATCCGGAACAGCCGGGCAGCGTCCGTGCTCAGAGCACGATGGGACCAGGAGAACACCGCTCGGACGTCGGTAGCCGCGTCGTCACTCTCGAAGGGGTCGAGTACCTGGCCGACCTCACGCATCTCCGCGGCAAGATGGGCCAGCGGGAATCCCGGGCTGGCGGCGGCGCGGGCCGCGGCGATGGTCAGTGTCAGCGGAAGGCGCGCGCATCTGGTGATGATGTCCTGGACCGCGTCCGGCTCGCTGCCGACGCGGTCGGCCCCCAGGCGACGGGTAAGTAGCTCGCGGGCCTCGGCCGGGGTGAGCACGTCGAGGCTCACCGGGTACGCGCCGTCCCTGGCGATCAGGCCCGTGAGGCGGTTGCGGCTGGTCACGATCGCCAGGCACCCGGGCGCGCCGGGCAGCAGCGCGCGTACCTGCTCGGCGTCCCGCGCGTTGTCCAGCACCACCAGCATCCGTTTGCCGGCGAGCAGGCTCCGGTAGAGCGCCGCCTGGTCGTCCAGGCTGGCAGGGATCCGTTCCGGTGGCACCGCCAGGGCGTCCAGGAACCCCCACAGCGCCTGGCCGGGCTCCACAGCGGGCCCGGCCAGATCGAACCCGCGCAGGTTCGCGTACAGCTGCCCATCGGGAAACTGCGCGGCTACCCGGTGCGCCCAGTGCACAGCCAGGGCCGTCTTGCCTACTCCGGCGGTGCCCGCGATCGCCGTGATGATCACAGCGACGCTGTTGCCGGCGCCGTCCGGGCCCACCTGAGACAAGATCGTGTCGAGGCTGGCCAGTTCCGCACCGCGGCCGGCGAATCCCGCGACCCCTGGCGGCAACTGCGCCGGAATCGGCGCGATCGGCGCTGATAGCCGCGGCGATCCCGCCGGGACGGGCAGATCCAGCGACGGATCCTGCCGCAGGATGGCCGTCTCCAGGTCGCGGAGGGCCTTGCTGGTATCTATCCCCAGTTCCTCCGCCAGGGTGGCCTGCAGCCGCTGATAGGCGGAGAGCGCATCCGCCTGCCGCCCGCCGCGGTATAGCGCCATCATGAGCTGCGCGTGAAGCTGCTCATCCAGCGGGTGATCGGCCACCATCTGTTCCAGCTCGGGCACTAGCTGCAGATGCTCCCCCGCCGCCAGCCTCGCCTCGGACAGCGCGCGCCTGATCTGCTGGCACAGCAGGTCCAGCCGTCCGGCCTGGTCCTCTAGCCAGGCCAGCCCGGTCACGTCCGCCAGGGGCCTCCCCCGCCACAGGGCGAGCGCCTGCCGCAGCTGCCCGGCCCCCTGGCGGGGATCGGCGGACTGCGTGCTCTGCCGCAGCAGCCGCTTGGCCAGCTGCACATCGGTGCCGTCCTCACCGAGGTCCAGCAGATAGCCGGGCGGGCGGGCGCGGATCGCGGCTCTGCCGCCCAGCACGGCACGCAGATACGACACGTGACGTTGCAGCGTGTTCAGCGCGGTCAGCGGCGCGGTTCCGCCCCAGACGGCGTCCACCAGACGGCCGGTGCTGACGACTGCGCCCCCATGCAGCGCCAGGGTGGCCAGGACGGCCTTCCGCCGCAGGCCAGCGACAGGACGCTCCTCGCCGTCCACCATGACATCGACTGGCCCCAGCAGCCGGACCCGCATGATCGCCCCCCGGTCATTCACAACGCCCTTTAGCGAGCACGTACGGCAGCGGCCTCCGGTTCACGGTGCCGGGACGCAAAAGCGTTGCCGAAGCCCGGCGCGGCTGGCCTCGGAGATCAGGCGGGCGGGCCCGCACCCCCAGATGGTGCTGGAGGCCTGCTACGGCTGGTACTGGGCGACGGACGCGCTGGCGGCGGCCGGCGCGGAGGTGCACCTGGCCCACCCACTCGGGGTGAAGGCCTTCAGCCACCGCCGGGTCAGGAAGACGAGCTCGACGCCCGGGACCTGGCCGACCTGCTGCGGATGGGCCGGCTGGCGGAGGCGTGGATCGCCCCGGCGGACATCCGCGAGCTGCGGGAGATCACGAGGTACCGCGGCAAGCGGTGCAGCTGCGCACCAGCTGCAAGGATCAGGTCCACGGGAGTGCAGCAGCTCGTCCGCGTGAACAGTTCCTTCCCCATGGCCGGGGGCCGGGACGTCGACGTCAACAATATCCTGCCGGACGGGGACCCACCGGCGGTGGCGCGGTCATCCACAGATCGAGCGTCGGGCGTACCTCAACATGACGACGTTCGGTGACGCTCATGACTGGGTGTAGCACCTCACCGACACCGGGGCAGCCGCCGTGGCCGGCTATCACAAAACGCAGGCGATGGTGTCTGGTTCGACTCACGCGCCTGGATCGTCACCGCTCACCGCGGCTGAACGCAGGCGCAACGCGGGCCTGGCCGTTGAGCAAGGATCGTGGCGGGTCACGCTGGCTGTTTCAGCCCGGTTTCAGCACCGTTCCAGAGGCTCCTGTTAGCTTGCGGATATCGGTACCGAACAGGCACTTCGAGCTGAGGTGTCACCACCATTCGGACGGCGCGTTAGAAACAGCGCGTCCCCCATATCCAGAAAGAGGATCATGAAGACCACTAGCCAGATGAAGAAGATCTCCGTGCGCCGAGCCGGCGACATTCGCCTGACCACGGCGGCCCTCTGCAGCGACGCCTGCTACTGCACGCATCCCGCGTAATAAACCTGCTAGGAAGACGGCCCGGTGACGTCGATCCTCACCGGGCCGTCGTTGCCTTATCGTAGGAGCGCTCATGGCTGATCAGGCAATTCACTTCCACCGTTTGAGCTTTGTTCCCGACGGCCTAGACGTAATAGTCGGGCGTCCCGACGCCGGTTCATATGCAGTACTTCCTCGCGACGGCGCGGAGCTGCTGAGGCATTTGACCGAAGGCATGTCTGCCAGGCGAGCCGCAGAGTGGTACGAAACGACTTTCGGCGAACCCGTGGATGTGAGCGATTTTCTCGAGTCAATGGATGGCCTGGGATTCCTGCGGCCGGCCGATGCGCCGATTGCCCCTGCCGCAGCCCCCCGCTTCCAATGGCTGGGGCGGGTCCTGTTCTCTCGCCCGGCCTGGACCGGATACCTGCTGATAGCAACGGCATGCCTGTATCTTCTGGTGCGCCAGCCGGAACTGCGGCCGAGGCCGTCGATGGTCTACTTCACCGGCTCGCTTGTCCTGGTCCAGCTCCTCGTCCTGTTCGGGCAGACGCCATTGGCGTTCCTTCATGAGAGCTTCCATGTCCTGGCCATGCGGCGCCTTGGCCTGCCGAGCAAGCTCAGCGTCAGCAACCGCCTCACCTACGTGGTCTTCGAGACTCAGAGCAGCGGACTGCTCAGTGTTCCCAGGAATCGCCGATACCTTCCTTTCCTTGCCGGTATCCTTCTAGACTTGGAAGTATTTTTCATACTCGATCTGGTGGCCTCGGTTACCCGATCCGGAAATGGCTTCACGCTTGTCGGAAGAATATGCCTGGCTGTTTCTTACGTGGTTGCCGCCCGAATAGGCTGGCAGTTCTTGCTTTATCTGCGGACCGATCTCTACTATGTTCTCGCGACCGCCCTGAACTGCCAGGACCTCCATGACGCAAGCACGGCGATCTTTGCCAACCGTATGCGCCGTTTCTTCCGCCGAACCGCTCACCTCGTGGACGAAGAGCAGTGGACCCAGCGCGACCGGCGCGTCGGAAGCTGGTACGGCTGGTTTCTCCTGGTCGGCTACACGGCCGCGTTCGGATTGATACTTTTCGTATTCGTCCCCGTCATCCTTATCTACCTTGAGCGCGGCAGCAGCGGCCTGCTCTCCGACCCTTCGGGCGGCCGTTTCTGGAACTCAGTCTTCTCCCTGGTGATTGTCGCCTTCAATGTCGTTCTGCCCATCTTCCTCGCCCGCCGTAAAAGGCGTATGAACGCCGACCGAAGGCCACGGCTGGTATCCGATAGTCATGGAGTGATGTGATGCCTCGTAACGTACACGTTGTCGGCGCGCTCGCGCGGGACAGGCGACCGTTCCTGGGGGAGGAAGCGGAATCCAGTATTCTCGTCCATTGCCACAGAGGGCTGCGCGGCCCGTACACCGGCTTGGATTCGATCCTGGCCTCGATCATGCCCGGCGCCTATCAGCAATGGCCGGAACTGGTCAACTTTCACCGGCTGGAACTGCTGGACGCGGTCCCCGAGTTGAGTGAGCTGATCGGCCCGGCGCCGCCTACGCTCGCGGGCGACGCGCCGTTCGTGGAACGAACCCGCTGGTTCGGACCATTGATGATCCGGGTCATAAACCAGGGGATCGTCACGTTCATGCGCGAGTACGCGCTGCGCACGCTGGTGGCGGGGGGCCAGCTGCCGGTCCTCATCTTCGACAGCGCACAGGACGCTGACATCACGACTCAGGAGTTCATCGCCCTGTTCGCCCGCCGCGTCGGCGCGGACATCTGGCCCATCGTCGTCGGCAGCAACGGGGATCTGCGGCCGGTCCTGGCCGACGCGCTGGAGAAGCACGCCCATAGAACCGACGCGGCGCCGTGCGCGGACCCCGAAGAGACAGCCGAGATCGACTGGGCCGCCACGTATGTCGACTCGGACGGGACCTCCGACGATCCGCGAGCATACGAGGCGTACCTGGTGCTCGACCCGGCTGATCGCGCCGCGCTGCACGACCGCCGCGCTCGGGACGTCGAGGCAAGCGGAGCGTGGGGGGTGAGGATCGCCGCGCTCCCCTACCACCGCGAGCGAGGATCCGATCCGTCTGGCGCCGGCGTCGCCGCGCTGCTCGGGGCAGCCCAGCACTGCACGTCGGCCGGGTTCTCGTCAATGGTGCTTGAGCTCGCCGAGCGAGGCCGCGCGCTGACTGATCCCGACCGCGATCCGAACAACTACCGCAAACTCTGTCAGCTGCTCATCGCTCAGCTCATCACGCATAAGCGGCTGGATGAGGCCATGGATCTCTGCCACGAGCTTCGCAGGCGGTACGCGGACCCGATGGTTCACATGAACACCAGTTACTTCATCGCCATGATCTACACGCGTTTCGCCGTCCCGAGAGATCACGAACAGGCTGCCGAGTGGCAGAACAACGCGATGGTCAGCGCCGGCGCGCTGCCGGACGAACGACAACGGCTCGTCCTGACCGGGTTCCAGGAGAACGGGATGGCGCTGATCGAAATGCATCGCGGAAACCTGCACAGGGCGCTGTCATTGGTGGCGACCGCGATTAGCCGCCTCGACGAGAACCTGGGTCTTAGTGAGTGGGCGGTGCACCGGTCCCAGCTGCTCTACAACCACACCCGCCTGCTCTCGGCTCTCGGTCGGCACCAGGAGGCCTACACGGCATATACAAGGCTGATCGAGATGGATCCGTACTATACGGACTACCTTTCCGAGCGAGCCAAGATCGCTCGGCGGCGAGGCGATCTCGAATCCGCCCTGCAAGACTACGACCGCGCGGTCGAGACCGGACCGCCATTCCCTGAGCTCTTCCACAACAGAGGCTCCCTTTACGTAGAGCTGGGGCGGGCCACCCAGGCACTCGAGGACTTCGACCTCGTCCTCGACATGGAGCCCGACGATGCGGAAACACTGATCAGCCGGGCAGAGCTGTTTTTCAACCAGGGCAGCCTTGACCGCGCGTGTGCGGACGTCGACCGAGGTCTCGACCTTAACCCCGAAGATCCGCAGATGCTGTGCCTGCGCGGCATGATTCACCTGGAGAGCGGCCAGGCAGCCGCGGCTTTGCCGGATTTCGACCGCGCCCTGGCGGAGGATCCCGGCCACCTCGCCGCCCTGGTCAGCCGCGCGGTCGCATTCTTCCAGATAGGCGAGGTCCGGCGGGCCGTCGACGACCTCACCAACGCGTTGCAGGTATCCGGTGCCAACCCAGACCTGCTGCTCAATCGCGCGATCGCCCATGCGGCCTGCGCGGACACCACACTGGCGCTGGCTGACGTCAACCACGCCTTGACACTTCCCAACGCGGACATCGCCGCGCTCCGCTTCCAGCGGGGAGCGTGCCTGCTGAAATCCGGACAGGCACGCTTGGCCGAGGACGACCTACGTATGGCCCTCGATCTCGGCTACGACCCAGACGAGGTTACCGAACTGCTCGAGGACTGCGAGATCTCCGCCCCGCGTTCAGAGGCATCATGAGCACGCCCCATCGCCATCAGGTTTTCCTGGACCACGATGCGCCGCGGGCCGACCGCTCTCTTCCCGGCCCTCTCGGCCCAGGATCCGCGGTGACCGACTTCGCGGCGTTGGCGACGTCCGAGGACTCCAGCGAGTCCGCCCTGCCGCAAGTTCTCCGCCTCACCATGCGCAGGCACGCTGCCGGGGTGTCTGTCGTCACGACATGCGATGCAGGCGGCGGGCCGGTCGGATTCTGCGCAACCTCGCTGACCTCGGTATCACTACAGCCGCCGACAGTCTCCTTCTCGGTCGGCGTGAACTCCACTTCTGGTCGGGCGTGGCGGAACACAACGCATGGCATCATTCACCTGCTGCGCTCGGATCAGGCCGACGTGGCGTCGGCGTTCGCCATCTCCGGTCCCGGTAAGTTCGCCGGGCCGGTCGACTGGCGGTGGGGCCCAGCCGGGCAACCGCTGCTCGACAATGTCCTGGGCTGGATGCTTGTGCGCACCAGAATACGGATGATCGTGGGCGACCATCTGCTGATCGTCTGCGACGTGCGAGAGGCCACCGTGCAATCCGGACACGGTCCGCTGATTCACTATGACAGCGGCTTCTACAGCTTGCCATGACGGCCTCATCCGCGCCACGCGCTGTGTCAAGAGATGGCCGGGTCGCGGAGGCGGTCTCGGACGCGGCGCAGGAGGCCAGGTCGTTCTTCGGTTCGATCGGCATGACGATACAGCCCGTCCGGAGCCGACCGCTCCTTGCCGGGCTGCCGGTCTCACCGTGGTGGCAGCCGTGGCAAGCATAATGACACTCGCTCAGCAGCGCTAGCCCGCCCGACCATACCGCGGTTACCCGCGCCTGTCAGCCGCACGGCCTCCGGGTCTTCCCCCGCCGAGCCGGAGAAGCCGATTGTCCCGACACCCTGACTCTGCACTCCCAGGCCACCTGGGCACACCGCAGGCACGATCTGTCACTTACGGGTGCCACACCTGCCAACCCGGGGTTGTCCGGCTTCCGCCTGCCGATCGCGTCTTCCCACGGCCGACGGCCACCATATAGCGGAACGAGCGGTTATACGCACCGCTCGTTCCGCCCGGACGCTGTCTGCTACATGTCCGTAACCACTGCTGCGCATCGACCCACGGTGACACACCCTGATGCATGCCGTGACAAGAAGAAAACGGCCCGCCCGGCCGCGTTTCCGCAGCCAGCGGCCGTTTCACCAGGGTGTGGCAGGTGTTGGGTTCGAACCAACGTGGGCTGAGCCGACGGTTTTACAGACCGCTCGCGCCTGCACCTCCATACGCCCTCTGACCTGTGCAAATACCACCGGATAAGGTTCGCCGCAGCGACGCCGTCCGCTATATGTCCGTGCCCGCGGAGCTCCCAGCCGCCGGATCGCACGGACAGCCACGGACACTGTCCGTGCAACGCGCTGACCAGCACAAACCTGAAAGCGGGCCGCTCGCCCGGCTCCGGCCGCACACCACACGGGCCACAGGACGGCACACCGAGAGCCCCACACGGCACAATACCCGCCACCACCGCCTCGTCGTAGCTCCACCACCTTGTGGGGTACCAGAAGTCTGCATGCCCTGTGAACTGCAGTGATGGCCAGGATCAGCCATACGGGTGCACCGCGCTACTGGTCGAAGTCCATGATGACGCGATCCGCGGCCGGATGGGACTGGCAGGCCAGGGCGTAGCCGGCGTCGACCTCCGCCGGCTCCAGGGCGTAGTTGGCGTCCATCCGCACCTTGCCCTCGACGACTTTGGCCCGGCAGGTGCCGCAGACGCCGTTCTTGCAGGCGAATGGGGCGTCCGCCCGGTGGCGGAGGGTCGCTTCGAGGATCGAGGCGCCGTCTTCGGGCACGATGAAGCTCTGCGAGCGGCCGTCGAGCACGATGGTGACCGACGCCCCTACGGTGGCCTCCTCCTGCGGGGCGGCCGGGCGGTCCCCCGCGGCGGGCGGCGGGCCCACGAAGAACAGCTCGCGATGGATGCGCATCTCGGCGGCGCCGCGGGCGAGGAGGACCTCGCGGGCGACGTCAGTCATCGGCAGCGGGCCGCACAGGAACCACTCGTCGACGTCATCCGGCAGGACCAGGGTGTCCAGGATGCGCCCGAGCCGATCGGCGTCGAGCCGGCCGGAGAGGATCTCGACGTCCAGCGGCTCCTCGTCGAGCACGTGGATCAGCTGGAACCGGTCCGGGTAACGGTTCTTCAGGTCTTCAAGATCCTCGAGGAACATGATGTTGAGGGTGGTGCGGTTGACGTAGACCAGGACGGCGCTGCTGCCGGGCTCGACCTCCAGGGCGGTGCTAAGGATCGACAGCACCGGGGTGATGCCCGAGCCCGCCGCGATGGCGCCGTACCGCTTGCGCTGACCGGGGTCCAGGGCGGTGGAGAAGCTGCCGGTCGGCGTCATGATGTCGAGGGTGTCGCCCGGCCGGAGCCGTTCGGCCACATAGCTGGAGAAGACGCCACCGGGAATGCGCTTGACGCCGATCCGCAGGCGTCCTGAGGTGGCCGGGGCGCAGATAGAGTAGTTGCGCCGCACGTCGTCGCCCACTACCGGGGACCGTATCGAAACGTGCTGCCCGGCGCGGAAGCGGAACTCCTCGCGAAGTTCGGGAGGGACGTCGAAGGTGACGGCCACGGCGTCATCGGTGAGCCGATCCACGGACGCCACGCGGAGAGGGTGGAAGACGGAGTGCCGACGCGCGCCGGGCATTAGATCGCCTTGAAGGAGTCGAACGGCTCCGTACAGGACCGGCAGGTCCACAGTGACTTGCACGGAGTCGAGCCGAAGCGGCTGATCTCGCGGGTATCGATCGAGCCGCAGTGCGGGCAGCGGACCGAGAAGGCCAGCCGGACCGGGCCGGCGGCGTGCGCGGCAGGCTCGGGCGGCGCGATCCCGAACCCACGCAGCTTGCTCCGGCCCGACTCGCTCATCCAGTCGGTCGTCCACGGCGGGGACAGCACGATCTGGACCCGGACCTGGTCCGCGCCGGCCCGCTGCAGTGCCGCCTGCACGTCGGACGCGATGACCGCCGTCGCAGGGCAGCCGGTGTAGGTGGGGGTGATATCGACCTCGACGGCGCCGTCGCCAGCCGCCCGCACATCGCGGATCACCCCGAGGTCGCCAAGTGTGAGCACGGGGATCTCCGGATCAGGCACAGCCCGGGCGGCCGCCAGGAGCGCGGTGAGGTTTTCGGCGGCCTGCGTGGTCACCACGATGCCCCCGGGTGCGAGCGGTGCAGGTGCTGCATCTCGGCCAGCAGGTGCCCGAGGTGCTCGGTGTGCAGCCCGCTGCGGCCGCCGCGGGAGCGCCAGCGCGGCTCCGGCCGCCGGAGCGTGGCCTCGTCCAGCACCCGGGTCACGTAGCGTTCCCAGGCCGGGCGGAGCGCGGCCGGGTCCGCCGCGACGCCGGCCAGGCCGGCCGCGTCGGCGGGGTCGAATAGCTCGTCCACGTAGGGCCAGACCTGGTCGAGTCCGGCTTGCATGCGCGCCCGGGACAGCTCCGTGCCGTCGCCCAGCCGCAGCACCCACTGGGTGGCGTGGTCGCGGTGGTAGTCGACTTCCTTGACCGCCTTGCCGGCCAGCCCGGCCAGGGTCGGGTCGCCGCTGTCGAGCAGGGCAGTGTAGAGCTCGTACTGGTAGGCGGAGAAGATCAGCTGGCGCGCCATCGTGACGGCGAAGTCACCATTGGGGATCTCGACCAGCTGGACGTTCCGGAAGTCGCGGTCGTCGCGCAGATAGGCCAGGTCGTCCTCGTCCCGGCCCGCGCCCTCGACCGCGCCGGCGTAGCTGAGCAGGGTCCGCGCCTGGCCGAGCAGGTCGAGCCCGATGTTGGCCAGCGCGATGTCCTCCTCCATCTGCGGCGCGTAGGACACCCACTCGCCGAGCCGCTGGGCCAGGATGAGCGCGTCGTCCCCGAGCGCCAGCGCGTAGCCGACCAGCGGCGGCAGCGTCCGGACGCCGGTCACAGGTGCTTCGCCCCCTCGGGGACGTCGTAGAAGGTGGGGTGCCGGTAGACCTTGTCGACCGCGGGGTCGAAGAACCGGTCCTTCTCGTCGGGGCTGTTGGCGACGATCGCGGACGAGGGAACTACCCAGATGGACACGCCTTCGCCGCGCCGGGTGTAGACGTCGCGCGCGTTACGCAGGGCCATGGCGGCGTCGGGGGCGTGCAGGCTGCCGACGTGCTGGTGGGACAGGCCGCGCCGGGCCCGGACGAACACCTCCCACAGGGGCCAGCCGCGCGTGCTGTTCTCGGCTTGCGGGCTGCTCATGACGCGCGCGCCTCGGCGAGTTCACGCGGAGCGTGCTTGTCCGCGTAGGCCTGGGCCGCCTCGCGGACCCAGGCGCCGTCCTCGTGAGCCTGGCGGCGGCGGCGCATGCGTTCGGCGTTGCAGGGCCCGTCGCCGCGGATGACGCGGGCGAACTCGTCCCAGTCGATCGCGCCGAAGTCGTAGTGACCGCGCTCGGCGTTCCAGCGTAGGTCGTCGTCGGGGAGGGTTAGCCCGAGTACCTCGGCCTGCGGGACGGTCATGTCGACAAAACGCTGCCGCAGCTCGTCGTTGCTGAACCGCTTGATGCCCCAGGCGATCGACTCGGCCGAGTGCGACGACGCGTCATCCGGAGGACCGAACATCATCAGCGACGGCCACCAGAACCGGTTCACCGCATCCTGGGCCATCTCCTTCTGCGCCAGCGCCCCGTGCGAGAGGGTGTACAGGATCTCGAACCCCTGGCGCTGGTGGAACGACTCCTCCTTGCAGATGCGCACCATGGCCCGGCCGTACGGCCCGTAGGAGCAGCGGCACAGCGGCACCTGGTTCATGATGGCCGCGCCGTCCACGAGCCAGCCGATCGCGCCGACGTCGGCCCAGTTGAGGGTTGGGTAGTTGAAGATGCTCGAGTACTTCTGCCGGCCGGCCAGGAGCAGGTCGACAAGCTCGTCGCGCTCAACGCCGAGCGTCTCGGCGGCCGAGTAGAGGTACAGGCCGTGGCCCGCCTCGTCCTGCACCTTGGCGATCAGGATGGCCTTGCGGCGCAGGCTGGGCGCCCGGGTGATCCAGTTGCCCTCGGGCTGCATGCCGATGATCTCGGAGTGGGCGTGCTGGGCAATCTGCCTGATCAGCGTCTTGCGGTACGCGTCCGGCATCCAGTCGCGGGGCTCGATGCGCTGGTCGGCGGCGATGAGCTGGTCGAAATGCCGCCGGGCATCCTCCGAGACGGCCCCGGTCGCGGAGTCGCCAGCGGTTGCAGTGTCGTAGTTTCCGTACACGCCGCCTCCCATCTCCCCCTCGCAGGATACATAATTACCGAACGTTCGGTCAATAAATATTGGGCCTCGCGGGCACGGCCGCGCAGGCCTGTACCGCTCCAAAATGTCGCAGTGGCTTCTGACCTGCGATTTCATGAATGGTTCAGGCTGTGCGGGGTTCCGCGTCGAACGCCTTGGTGAACTGCGCAGCCCTATCACGGACCAGGAACCGGAAGTCCACGGCGCGATCACCCAGATCCATCAGCAGATTCCGTGCCTTCCGTACGGTCCAGGGACCGTACGGGTGCACGGTCACGCCCAGGACGTGGACGTATCGGGTGCCGACTTCGATTACGGAAAAGACGTAGACGCGGCGCAAGGTGACCGCGCAGTCCACGTGGAAGAAGTCCGTGGCGAGCATCGTCGATGCCTGGGTGTGCAGGAACTTCCGCCGGGTCGTGTCGGTGCGCCGTTGCGGTGCCGGGGGGATCTTCAGCGCCTTCAGGATCCGGCGGATCGTCGACGCGCCGACCCGGTGGCCGAGTTTCAGCAGTTCGCCTTGGATCCGCTGGTACACCCAGCCGTTGCTCTCGGTGGCGAGCCGTTCATAACGCACTAGCCCCTTCGGTGGCGGCTGCCTGCTCGCGGGCAGCCGCGGCCTGCTCGCGGGCGTCGCGGAGCGCGGCGGCCTGGGCGGGGCGGTCTCGGCGGCTTGCTGGGCGGCGCGGGCGACTTGCAGCGCCCCGGCAAGCGCGTCTGCCTCGGCGGTGGCCCGGGCGGCCTAGGCGGCGGTGCCGCCGGCGAGCTGGCGCGGGCCCTGGTCTTCGGGATGACGGCCGGCCTGGACTTGTTCAGCGCGCCGGGCATCGTGCGGCGGCGCGGCCAGGAAGCTGGTGATCAGGGGCGTGAGCAGGCTCGGGCGGGTCACCAGCTCGA
>Ga0335078_10010110_pt1 | contig 13974 bp, 6 predicted proteins | sample Lox_Sample_32_FD_206711 | JGI IMG/M metagenome (GOLD analysis project Ga0335078, IMG submission 206711) | Soil microbial communities from Loxahatchee National Wildlife Refuge, Florida, United States - Lox_Sample_3.2 | ecosystem: Environmental > Terrestrial > Soil > Wetlands | place: USA: Florida...
CGCTGGATGACGGCGAAGTCGGGTACGAGCGAGTAACGCTCCCTGTCCGGACAGCCGACAATGCCGAGTCGCAGGCCTGGGTCTACATCGCGTCACCGGCCAACACGGATGATGGATTGCGCCCGTACACGTGGTACAAGCGATTTCTTGTGGAGGGCGCTAGGGAGCACGCCCTTCCGCCCGAATACATCGCATCGCTGGAAAACATCGACGCCGCGCAGGACACCGATGCCGCGAGAGACCGCCGTAAGCGCGCATTGGCATGCGAAGCGCCGTCGTAAAATCTTTCCGTCAGACTAGCCCAGCCCATGTCAGCGATTCTTCCATTTCTCACCACTTATGACCCACCGGGAACCAGCGAGGGTGCGCTTGACCCGCTGGGCCTGTACCAAATCGCCGACCAGCTCGCCGTTCAACTCGTTCCGGCTGTCCGCGAAAGGATGCAGCGAATTCGCATGCTCACCGCTATGGCGGTCGGAGCGATGGTCACGGAAAACCTCGATGATGACCCGCGCAATCGTGACGCCTCGCCTTATCTTGTCTGGGAATGGTTAGTGGTGGAAGCGTTGACCCGCAGGATGCGGGATGATTCCGGGCTATGGGGCGTTCCGGGAACACTCGTCGCCGCCCGCGCCATCGATCAGCAAGGCTATCTGGATGCACGCAGCTATTTGAAAACCCCGCGCATTTTCGGTTTCACCGGTGTTTATAAGCGGCTTGCGATTCATCTCGGCGTGACGGATGTCCATCTCGGGACCGGACCTAATGCGGAGGCGCTTGTTAATGCCTGGTCGCGCGGCTTGAATTCTGCTGGGTTGCCTGACGCCGGAACTCTGCTTTCCCGCTGGACGGCAGCCGTGAAGCGCAGCCTCTCGGAGAGTCCGCCCCGCACAAGACCCTCCTGGTCGAGCACCGATTGGGACGAACTGGCGTGCGCATTCGCGCCGGCGAAACGCGGCACTGTCGAAAAGAAGCATTTGCGGGATCTTCTGCACAGTTCCGCTGAACGGCGGTTGGGCGCTCTGGCTACGATCTGGCAGATACAGCCGGAATTCGAGGATGAGGATTTTCGGGAAGAAGCGCTGCATATACGCCTTGAGAAGTTAGAACCACTCTACGCGCCTTTGCTCTCTGCCATCCGCGCGTATGAAGCATTCGCTCGCAGTTTGCAGGACGGCTTTGACATGCTGCGCATAGAGGCCGCAAAGCGCGATGCCCAGGGTTTCGCGGTCACCGCTATTGCTTCTAACTCGGATTTCAAGAAGAGCGTGGCAAATCTGCACGAACGGTTCAGCGAAGCCTATCGTGCGCTTGGGGAGGCCGTCGTCCACGGTCTGCCGCTGCAAAATCTATTTATGGACAGGTTTGTTGCCTTTTCCGATCCGATGGACGCAGGAGCCTCCGCGCTCGCCTTGTGTTCACACCACGAAGCGGTTCAGCGGGGCAAATCGGCCGAAGGAAAACGCCCCTGGTTTGATCGTCTTGGCGCGGATCGCATCTACGTCCGCCATGCCTACCGGATACCGCCGCGAGCCATCGAACCCGACCGTTACGTGCACGACTACCGGGGCCTGCCGATCCGCCGCTTCTGGAGAGACCTGTCATGAGCGGCCGCAGCAACACCCCGATGCTCGAATTGTGGCGCCCCCCGGCGAACGCCGGGGACCCGTTAGGCTGCGTCACCACCACGTACACGTTCGCGCCAGGCCTTTTTGACGAACAATGTCTCGGCCGGTTTCTTGAGATCGAATCCGAACCAAACCGTGAGGATCTCGCGTATCTGCTGGAACGCGAAACCCGATTGGGAAGTGTATACGCCGGGGTGCTTGTCGATCATGTTAACGCCGGCGTGGAGCACTCACTGCGCTGGGATGTGTTGCCGGTGCGAATTCGCGGAGGCAAACAGCACGCGAAGCTGAGTCTCCTCGCTTGGTCCGGATGCGTGCGCATCATCGTCACATCCGCAAACCTGACGGAACCCGGTTACAGGAGCAATCACGAAGTCGCTTCCGCGATCGATCTCACGAGCAGAGCCTCCGACGCGGAGCTTGTTACGCAATCTCTGAGCTTTCTCAGGAGCTTGTTGTCCCACATTCCGGGAGCATCCGACGAGCCGCCAGAAGTCCGGAGGCTGAAAGGATTCCTTGAGCTGGTTGAAAAGCTCGTCCAGCGTTGGAAACAGCGGCCGCGAAGTCGCACGCTCTACCAGCAGCTCGTGTTCACGCTTCCTGGAACCGCCGCGCATCCGGCCCGGAGCAGTCTTGAAGAAGCCATCGGCGCATGCCGCAGCAGCGGAGGATCTCCGGTCGAAGCCCAGGTAGCGTCGCCGTTTTTTGATGAAGACACCAACGACAGCCGCGCAGCCGCGTCCTTATGCAAATTGATGGCCCGTGGCGCCACACGGGAACTCTCCTTCTGCGTGCCCGCGATTACTGATGGAGGTGGCCGGACACCGATACTCCGAATCGCGGCTCCGAAGGCGCTTCTCACGACGCCAAAACGGTACGGCGGCACTGTCCACGTCAAGTTGTTGCCTCAAGTCGACGCTGACAAGAATCTCCGGACTTGGCATGCAAAGATGCTGGCGCTTTACTCCGATTACTATTCGGCTCTTATGGCCGGTTCCTCCAACTTCACGTGCGCCGGGCTGGGGATTGACGGGAACAGGAACGCTGAGGCAAATCTCCTCACGATTGTTTCCCGCAAGGCCTACGGCCGTGAAGTTACCTCGCTGGAGTCCGTGTGGCCCGCGATGGATACCGTAGATGACCCAGAATCCGCGGAATGGCAAGGACCCACTGGAGAACTCGAAGAAGAGGAGCAGTCCGCGGCGTTACCACCCCCCGCAGGCTTTCTGCTGGCAACGTACCGGGCTGGCGATAATCCGGCCATCGTATTGCGCCTCGATCCAAATCATCTACCTAAAGACTGGCACGTTTACCCGAGCGGGCCAGACAATTTAGAACTGCTATCAGCCGATGCGTGGCGCCAGCGCGGCGGAAAATCCCTCGTCGATTTGCCCTGGCAGCGTGAAACTCCACCGGAAAAACTGCGCGTGCGCTGGGAAGATCAGGAGGCGTTCCTTCCCCTCAATGTCGAGGACAGCCGTCGTCTTCCTCCGCCCGCGGATTTGAAGGGCATGAGCGCTGACGACATGTTGTGGATTCTGGCTGCGGCCGACCCGAGCGCGGCATTTCGCGCCTGGGCCACACAGCGGCAGCGCTCACAGATTTTTGATGAGGAGCTTGATTCCGCCGCAATGGTCGAGCTGGACCCGCTGCGCAAGTACGATCTGCAGGCAACCTTCTTGCACCGAATACGACGCCGCGCCCGCATCCTTGCGCAACTGAGAGCGAATCTGCAACGGCCTGTCTGGGGCCGCCAGGCACTCGAATGGCGTCTGCGAGGGCTGGTGGGCATTCAATCCCTCGCCGAGCGTCTGGTAGGTGAATTTGTGGCGGCCGATGGCGCAAGCGACGACGCGCTGCTCACCCTCGCCGACTTTCTGATTGTGCTGCGCGAAGTGGATTACCAGCCCGTCGACGGATGTCTCTCCAAGCCAGAATTCGACAGAACCTTCAAAGCGTTCCTTCATGAACTGATCGATGCGGTGGCACAGCAGGTACAGGCCAAACGAGATGCTGTTTCAGAAGACGCTCTGCATTTTTGGGAAAGCGTGGTGCGCCGATGCCGGGCGTAAGTGACATCTACAAGACGCCTCCGGAACTGGTGCTTGGCACACGGATCACTGACCGTGTTCCGCAGATGGATCAAGTCCGCCAACGCGCGGAAGTGGATGAAATCCTCCGCAGGTTTCAGGCGCAGCCCGGAGTGATCCTTGCGGATGAAGTCGGAATGGGAAAGACCTTCGTTGCCCTGGCGACGGCATACACCATCGCCACGAACAGCCCTCGCGGTCCGGTTGTCGTGCTCGTGCCCGCCAATCTGGTAGACAAGTGGATACATGACCTCAAAACCTTCTGCGAACTTTATGTTGCGACCCGCAGGCCCGTGCAGCGCGATGTTGATACAACAAAGGCTCTTCGAGCGCCGAACGCATTCCGGTTTGGTGTTGCACGGCATAGCGTCGAATTGCTGAAACTGCTCGATGATGACCGGCGCGACCGCTGTCACGTTGTTTTTCTCGCGCATGGCGCGATGAGCCGCCGGCAATCGGACAAATGGATTCGCTTGGCTCTCATTGCGGAGGCCCTGCGCCGCCACGGCCGCGGCAAGGCGAGTCGGCTCATTCAGGTCAAGAATCAGATTCACCGCTTTTTGGCGAGGCTGCTGTGGGCGGTCGGTGAGGAACGGGCGCATGAATGGGGCGAAGAACTCTGGCAGCGGCTTCTGCGCACCGATCCGGGCACGTGGAAAGACGTTTACAACAAGGCCGTCAGGGACGAAGAGCGTAAACTCACTGACGATCCGGTTCCCAAGGTGGTGACGCGTGCGTTGAACCGCATCGACGTGAAGTCACTGGCGGAAGCCCTTGAAAAAATGCCCGTGCGCGCCCGCGGAGGTGATAGCCGAGTGAACGAGCGCATTGACGAGGCAAGGCGCGCTTTGAGGGACATTGAATCTGCGCTATGGAAGGTGTTGCTCGCTCAGGCCAGCTGGCGCTCGCCGCTTCTGGTGATGGACGAAGCGCACCATCTAAAGAATCCTGGCACACTGCTCGCCCGTCAGCTCCAGTCTCCGGACTCGGATCGGGATCTGCGCACGGGAGACGGGGCCATGGCGAGCGCTTTTGACCGGATGCTCTTCCTTACGGCAACGCCCTTTCAGCTCGGGCATCACGAGCTTGTCAACGTAATGCGGCGGTTCGCTGACGTGCGGTGGGACGCTTCCGAATTAGGGGAACCGGAGGCATTCCGCAAGCTACTGTCCGATCTCAACAGATCCCTGGATGAGAGCCAACGAACCGCGACACTGTTTCAGAAAGCTTGGAGCCGGTTGCGTCCCGAGGATTGCAACGGCAACATTGCTGTGTGGTGGCAAGCGCTTCTCTCGGACCAGCCGGACACGCTTACGAGCCGTCAAAGGGCCGTCCTTGATGCGTACACCGCGGCCAGGCAAGCACGGACTACGGCGGAAGCCGCTCTCCGTCCATTGATTGTGCGTCACAACAAAGGCATGTACTGGCCGGGCAGCGAGGTAAATCGCCGCCAACGCATAAATGGCGCTGGGATTTCCGGTCTTAACGATTCCGCAGGCCTTGCTGTTCCACCGAATCAGCTCTTGCCGTTCTTCCTTGCGGCGCGGAGTTCCGTAAATGCGGGGCAGGATCTGTTAGGTGAGGCGCTTTGCTCATCGTATGAGGCTTTCCGCTTCACGCGCCAGCATCGCGATTCGGCGAAGGACGAACAAGACGAATCACCTTTGCCCATAGTCGATCAGTCCCATGCGGCCTGGTATCTCGGCGAATTCGACCGCGCTCTGGAGCAAACCAGCGGCGCCACTCACCCCAAGGTCTTTGCCACCGTGCGAAGGGTTGTCGATTTATGGGAATCCGGAGAAAAAGTGCTTGTTTTCGCATTCTACCGGCATACCTGCCGGGCATTGCGCGTTCACATCAGCGGGGAAATCGAACGCCGAATCACGCAACGCGCGCAGCAACAACTCCGAATCGCCGACCAGGAAAGCAGCATTCGAGCAGTGAAGCGGTTGCTGGAGCGGATTCAGAAGCGCTTTTTCGACGACGCGGATGCACCGGGCCGCCGCGCGCTTGATGCCGCGCTTCTTGCGATTTTGCGGACTCACGCGCAAAGACTGGACGCGGTAGAAGTAGTACCGCAGGATCGCGAAACTATCGTCGATGTTATGCGCCGCTTCCTCAGGGCTTCGTCCACCTTAGTCCGGTGCTTTCCGCTCGCGGAGCTGGTGCAAATCACTCCGCCTGATGCGGTAGCAAGAGCCCTCAGTCAGCCCGACCGCTCCGGCACTTCATGGCGGGACAAGTTCCACGCCTTCATTGAATTTCTCACTGACCGCTGCTCCACCGACGGGCGCCGTCTCTATCTGGAAGCTGCGCAACGAATCCAGACAGGCGGCATCCGCGTTGACGACGAGGACGAGGACGCAGGCACCCAAAGCCCGACAATCACCCTGCCGAATGTTCAGGTGGCGACGGGGAAGACCAAGCGCGACGCGCGATCACGTCTTATGATGGCGTTCAATACGCCGTTCTTTCCCGATATTCTGGTTTGCAGCGAGGTGATGGGAGAGGGCGTTGACCTGCAACGATTCTGCCGTCACGTCATTCACCACGATCTTGCGTGGAACCCGAGCACCATCGAGCAACGCACTGGGCGAATCGACCGTATTGGATGCAAGGCCGAAGGGCATCATCCTATTCTTCTTTATCTTCCCTATCTTGCGGGAACCGCCGACGAAAGGCAGTACCGCGTGATGGCGGACCGCGAGCAGTGGTTTAGAGTCGTGATGGGGCAGGATGAGGTTGCACGCCTGATAACTCCGGAATCGGCAAGTGCTCTTCTGCTTCCCGAGACTGTTTCAAACACTCTGAGCTTCGGTCTCGGCATCTAGAGTCGCTATCCGTCCGTCGCATCACCTTCCGGGGCGCGTTTGACGCCGTCAACACGCTTCGATAAAGAAGTACGGCTATCTCGCTGATCGTGCATCCGGGTCGCATCGTTCAGTGAACAAGTATTCCCGGGCCAGCTGGATAGAGTCCTTGGCAGAGGCGTTCGCACTCGTCGGATGAAGTTGAAGCGGTCCAGCTCCGGCATGGTCTACTAGTACGACCGGAAAGTCTCAAAAGACCAGCGTTTGGATTCTTACGAACTGTGCTTGTTGCTGCCATTCGTCTTCCGCCCGATCCTAAGTTCGGTTTCAACACGCGTGTCTGCGATTCCTCTCAACCTCTGTGCCAGCTCGGCGCGTTTATCTGCTTTAATGGCGGAAGAAAGGCCTGAAATCGTCAACTTGTCACGGAGCCCTCCCTCTTCAGGATGTCTTGAGAACCACTCATCGAGAACCGAAACTGCGTCGCCGTACGGATAGAGCCTCTTTTCGACCGGAACGAAGTCAGCGATGTATTCAACCTCGTACTCATCCCGGTAATAGATCGAGCCTTGCTCAACTATCATGTCCTTCAGAACCTTTGTGTTGTGCTTTTCAGCTTCTCGTAACCAGACCGCGAAGCGAAGTCTTTCATTGGGTGTCATCTGTGAGTACGGATTCGTCTGAGCCATTGGGCAACCACACAGAAGAAGCGGACACCAAGTGCAGTGCCTTCCTGGCGATACATTCGGATCGCCGCTCCTGCCTAATGAAAAGAGTTGATGGAGTTTGACCTGACGGCTGCGCTCTCTCTTAGCCAATTCCTTGAGCTGTGGTACGTCCTCCCTCGTGTACCCCACGATCCGTGATGCCCCATATCGGATGAATTCAAGCACGAACTTCACTCGTTCAATCGACGGGTTCAAGCACATCAGCAGAAGGGGATAGAGTTTGGACTGAAATGTGTCTGCGTCAATGACTTGGTAGTAGCTCTTCCAATCGTCGATCTCCGCGTCCGCCAGAGAATCGAGCACAACCAGGTCGAGTGTACCTTCGTAGGCAGCCTTGGCATCACCTCTGGCGACGCCGTCGATAGGGCGAAAGTCTCCGTCGAGTCCGATGTGAAGCTCTGTTGCAACGATCTTCTCGGGATCAAATGAGTGGTTGTCGCGAAATCGAACCAGCGCTGTCTGCGCTTCTGTACTGACGCATCGCATTAGGGAATCGAACATCCCGAGATCGGACGGTCGCCGGGATGAAACCAAATGGTTGATGTACGTCGACAGCAGTTGGTGAACTTCGATGCCGCGCGAGGCGGCGTCTGACTGAGGGTGCTCTGTTGCCCAAATGTGTTTCTCCGCGTACAGCCGTTCGCACGCCATGTCGCCCTGCCTGGACTGACTAAGAGGTGGCGGGAATCTTACCCCTTTCGAGCGCGCGCGATACTTGGCAGATTTCATTGACAGCCTCACTTGGCTTCTGACGGGCGTTGACGTCAGACCCCCGCTCCGGGGCCCACGACCCATTCAAACTGGTAGCATTGAGAAAGATAATAAAGAGAGCGGTCGTCAGTAGCTGCAAGGAAGAAACCGGCCTTCTGATGGAGAAGACAGCGGCACAGGCCCGAATGGACCCCGAACGTCTTGAGCGAACCATTCGGTTCGCCAACCAACTCGCGAGGAAGGACTGTCCTCTCCCGCTCTTACGCCGCGGTGACGGTGGAACGCAATATTCGGATCTTACCGAGTCGGTCGAATACCTGTTGCTGGAGAGCCACCGGAGGCGAAAACTCATCCTTCCCGAGCTTCGCGCGTTCAACAATCAATCGATTGGCGTTTTCTCCGATTACTCGGGCGAGGGGCGGGGCCGTTATGCGGTCTATTCTGTTCTCGTCTGCGGCTTTAACATGCGGACTTCATTTGAGCAGCATGCGCGGGAAGCCCGAGCACGAGTTGGTCTCGGCGATAAAGAGATCGCGTATAAGGATCTGCGCATGGGCCAAATGCGTCGCGCACTTCCGGATTTCCTGGCGGCAGCGGACGAGTTACCCGGGTTCCTTTGTACCGTCGCTGTGGATAAGAGAATCCGAAGCGTCTTTGGAAGCGAGAAGGATACCCCGGAAAAATTGGTCGCCGTTCTGGAAGAAGCCGGACTCGGCAGGCGCAAACCGGCGGTCGCAGAAAAGCTGTTGCGTGTTGTCCATCTCGCGGCCTATCTAACGGCTCTGCTCGGCGAGGAGGGACAAAAGGTTTTCTGGATGACCGACCACGATGAGATCTGCCCTACTTCCGAGGAGCACAGGAAGCTTCTGGAGATCTTTGCGCGTGTGCTGCCGCTATATCAAAAGCAGGGAGCCCAATTCGGTCAAATGGGAGGAGCCGTGCCTTTTCCGGCCCGCTCCGTTGAAATGAACGACTTGTTGAGCTTGGCCGACCTCGCGGCTGGAGCGATTTGCGACTATCTGTCGAAGCGCGATTCAACGCAGCCTGATGATATTCGCGTCAAGGCTGGAGTGGACAGCGTCATGCTTTGGCTGGCCCGAGCTGGCATTGGATTGAAGAAGTTTTGCTGTCTCCTTCGAAAACGGGAAGACCAGGTAATCGAACGGGCAACCGTCGAGTTCACCCCGATCAGTAGTCAGACAGGGATCTTCATTCCGATCTACGATTGAACGGCAAGATGGCCGCAGACTACTGCGCATAGGGTTCGTCCAGGAGCGCGCGAAACTCAAAATAACCGCGACCGCCCAGCTTATGAACGACGCGCTGCGCCAGCGCGCGCGCGGCCGCATCCCCCGATGCTAGGACGGTCGCAAGAACCTTTCGTGCGTCATCTTTCCAGCCCATGACTCCCCATCCCTTTTCATCACCTTCGAGGATGAGGTCGAGGCACTGAACGGTTTCCAGTGGCATGTTCACGCTGAGTTCCGCAAGACGCTCGACGACCCACAGATCCGGATCGATCTTTTTAGTGATCTTAAGCACCCCCAGCAATTGCTGAATGCTCCATTCATCGGTCGATTTTTGCGAGACAAACCACCAGCCGAACTCGGTCAGCTCCTTCTGAAAGGAGCTGGCGTCCGCGGCGTCCTTTGCTGACGTGACGCGTGCCTCCCAGAGGTTCTGGAGCCTCTCCATGATGTCGCTCGGTATGTTGCCAGTGTCGTTCTTTAGTGTTCTTCCGATAAAACTCGTGGCGTTGCCACGCAGCTTGTCAGGCGCGTTGGCATAGAACTGCCGCAGGGGACCAGCCTCTAAAGGGCCCGGTACGATTCCCCGCCAATACAGGGTCAACAGGTGTTGCGCCAAGTGATTGTCTGGGTCGCCAAGGTGTGATTTGCCGATTTTGTAGGTTCCGATTCTCTCAGTTGCCTCCAGATATTGCGTGGCAAGGCTTCGATAGACGTTATTGTACGGCTCACAGAGCACGATGTATGTGGTCCAGGCGCAATCACGAAGAGTTCGAAGATTGTTGTCCACGGGAAATATCACTGGCAAGTTCGTTTCCATCCATCGTCGATCGAGGAAGTGAAGCCAAGGCAACCATCGCCCATAGACGGATCTTGAAGTTAGAGAGGAATCCACGGCCGGGTCCAGATGGCGGTCCAGTGCCTCGCGCACCTCTGGCATTTCCTCGAACCCTCGACTCACAAGCGCATCGCGGTTCGGTGCTTTTTCGAACCCGCGGCGGACCCACAACGCGTATTGCACCAGCGCGTGCATCGCCTCACCACGAATCGTGTTGATCGAAAGCGAGTGTGGATCGGAATTCTGCTGTGAGAGGAACTTCGCTTCGTCTTCAGCAGTGGGATCAGGATCTTCCGTTAATTCGCGCAGAATTCCCCACGCTTCTGTTCGCAGTTCGACGGGGAGCGAATCCGATTCGAAACCGGACGCGAACAGCCTGACGATGGCGGCCCTGGTCCACGCCCATCCGGTATCGCGGTCAAACAGTCCCCCTGTGCGCCCCGGAATGACCCGTGGCTGGTTCACGGCCCACTGGCAGAGGGCAATGACTTCTCGCCAATCAAAAGCTCCAGCTTTCCGTGCCGGCTCCCTCAACGCCTGAAGAAACTCCCTCACATAGGTGGGGTCGAGATCTTTGAATTGCTGTGCGGCTGTAGCGAACCGGCCAGGATCTGCAGCCACAGCCGCACCGAGGTTCGCAGCAAGGTCTGCGATCCTCTCACCGCCAAAAGGAACGGGTTCAGCTGGTGCTTTGGGCTGCCAAGACCTGAGGTACGCGACGATTTCGTCGATCGGCATCTGCTGCAGATCGGCGACGTTCTTGGGACCGATTTGTGCGAAACCGGAAGGAGTCACGCCGCGAGCTTCCGTGATGTCATTAGCCGGTCCCAACTCGGCGACCAGCCTTTCGTATTCTTGTTTCCACTTTTCCGGCAATCCCTCTTTCAATACCTCCAGGCGGTCACGCCGCCAAGCTTTGCCATAGACAACCGCCTGAGCTTCTGTAACCGGCTGGCCTGTAAATTCCTGCATTCGTCGGGCATATGCCTCCAGATTCGGGCCGCGGTCGATCCAAGTCAGGAGTTCGCTCTTGGCGTCTTCAGACAGTGTCTTGAACTGCGATTGGGCAACCGACCAGAATTCACGAGCCGTCCCTGAATGATCGTACCGTGAAGGGAGCTTCAGTCTTTCTGCGACGAGATCGGGGGTCCGGTCGGCAAACACGCGCAATACGTGCAGTGCAATCCTCTGGAGGAGCGTCCATTTTCTCGCTTCAAGCGCGTTTACAACATCCGAAACCGGGACTTGGTTGTCTGCTATTAGGCGAATGGCCCCTTCCACCACGGCGGACGTCAGAGGATCGGCAACGCCCCGGGCAAAGCCTCTGCCGTACTCAACCGTGGGGCGCCACACAAACGAATAGTCGTCGAAGTCATTCTCGTCCGGCTCTTTTTGGCTAAGCCGCAGGGCATCTGATAGCCGGTCTGCCAACAATTCGAGTGCCGGTAGGCCCGCGATCGATATCAGCATTCCAACGTCTTTCCTGAGGATTCGCTCATAGTGCCAAACATCGATATGACCAACAGGTTCTGGCACCAACACCGGCTTTGGGTCCGGCAACACCTCCAGCAATGCTCCCGTCAGATCCAATGCGGCCGCAACTTCTCCCCCTTCTGCCAGTTTTGCAATTAGAGTCCCCATCTTCTGCGGCAACACCACCCCGTAAGGTGTACGAATCCACCCTTTAGCCTGTGGAACAAGCTTGGCTGCCAGAGCCGGCGGAAGTGCGATAGCGATATCGGCAAGATCGTCGTGGACGCGTGTGTTCTCCGTTTCCGGAACTTGAAGCACAGTCTCGGCGACCGCTTCCGGATTCAGTTTTGCCATTCGCAGCAAGAAACGCGATTCTGGCCAAACCGCAAAACCTATGGTGCCCTCGGCCTCGTTACGTACCGGCGCTGGCGGTGACGTAAAGAACCTCTTCTCTCGGAGAGGTCGAATCCAGTCCGGGCGCTCGAGCTTGTCGAAAAAATACCGGTGAAACTCGCCATGGCCCATCCGTGCGATCGCCGCTTCGACTCGCTCCGGCGTCGGCGACTCCTTGATGATTGCGTCTAGTTCGTTGGTGTTGTCGAAGAAGGTTGAAACACCACGCACGATGGCTAGCAAAGTGGATTCGAACAGCTCGAAATTCTTCTTGAACTCTGGCAGGTCAACGTCCGCGTCTGTAAATCCCGACTCGTGGGTCCGTTCCATGAACCAATCGCACACTTGGATCCACTGGACGATGACCGGCCGCAAGCGATCACGGAATTGTTGGTTGCTCGGAGCTATACCCTCAAAGAGCTTCATTGCGGCTTCTTGAGGTCTCTGGCGAGCGGCGTCGTGGTCAGCAATCAGACTCTCGATTTTGCGCGCGATTTTGCGGGGCACCGAGACTAAAACCGCCAGATCAACGCGATTCTCGTCTTCAGAGGGCTTGGCGTCAGCGCTGACCCCGGCTCTTTTCCAGTGGAGCCCTAAATCGTCGATTCGGCTTTTGTAATCGAGGCGCCCCGAGGAGGCCGTCCCTGAGATTACCCCTGGCAGCCGATTCCGAATTTCTCGCACAGCATGGGAAACGAACCGAGAAAAGCCAGGAACCCGTTCGGAAAACAAGAGGATCACGGCACCTTCATAGAGCTCCGCCAGCGAAGGACTGGTCTTGCGAAGCCAATCAAGCAGTTCCTGGCGGTTCCGAGTCCAGTGGTCGGTGGTCATGATTTCCTCTTTCTTTGGTACGTTCCTCATTGGCGCATCTGGAGTCATCGCGTGAAATTGTAGCCGGTCGCTCACTGAATGAGTGCCTACGGCCATAAGAACCGGTCGCAGGTTTCCGCTTACGGCCCATTTGTGCCAGATCTTGGGCGCCCTCATCGAGCTGATTGCGAAGCTTCCGTTCGAGACCAGCCAGGTCTTGCCGCCACATTCCTACTAGCATCTTGGTCTTCGCGTCGTTATACCCTGCACGGCGCGCGACCTCGCAGATTCGCGCAAGTTGCTCGCTCTCTTCGCGGGTATCTTGCGGGGCTGAAGCTTCTTCGTTCGCCGACTGTGGATAGAATTCACTCGCTATTTCGCCGGCCCGTTCCGCATCCGTTTCGGTCGCCACATATTGGCTCCCTCGGGGTAATTCGAAGGTGGCGTGCCCGCCCGCCAACAATCGAACCGGCTCCGTCATATTCGCGACGAGCGTCCGTAGGTCCCGCGCCCCGATTTCGAAGCTGAGGATGTACGCCACGGATGTATGCCGCGTGCCATCTCGATCCACATACGAAACCCGTTCCGGACTTGCCTTCAAGATTGCTTTCACGCCCGTCAGACGCCCACCGTTCAACCGCCGAATTTGCATGAGCCCGGTTGACAGGTTGCGGACGGAGCGGTAGCTGCTTGTGTGAAGCCGGCAGATTGTCCCGAACACTGGAAATTTCTCCAGCATGAAGTACAAGTCGCCTGACGGTCGGCACTCGCCACGCTCCAAATCCGGGCAGCCGTCGCCGCACGACTCGACAGGTTGACCCTTCTTTGGTTCATCCACGTACTTGTAATTGCCGGGCCACGCCTCGCCCTCCGGATGCTTTTGCGTTCTTCGAATCGCCTGCATCTCGAATCTGGTTCCGTCTCCATTTTCAATCTGCACGAGTGCGCCCCGGCATTTGCATCCACCGGGCGTCCAGAGCGCATACTCCGTTCGCAGAACTTCACGAGGGTCGTCATTCAGGAAGACCACTCCCAACTCAGTTGGATTCTCGCCATGCGCTTGGGAGATTTCCGGCGCCGAGATCCAAACCACGTCTTGGCCACGCAGCGCTTTCCTCTTGAAAACGAAGTGGTCGAGCTTTCTAGGGTGTCCGTTTTCAGCGCCTGGTTCCGGGCCTTCGCCAATTGCGACCTTGATGGTCACAGGCAGTTTTTCGAGTGCATTGCCAGTATCGTCGTGTGT
>Ga0335078_10010113_pt1 | contig 13973 bp, 12 predicted proteins | sample Lox_Sample_32_FD_206711 | JGI IMG/M metagenome (GOLD analysis project Ga0335078, IMG submission 206711) | Soil microbial communities from Loxahatchee National Wildlife Refuge, Florida, United States - Lox_Sample_3.2 | ecosystem: Environmental > Terrestrial > Soil > Wetlands | place: USA...
GGTTCGAGGCCGACGCCGGGCGCGTGCCCTCCGCCGGGGAGGCAGCGGCTTCGCGCCTGTTTTCTCCGATCGACGTCGGCCCGATGGGGCTCGAGCAGCGGACCTGGGTCCCGGCGATGGTGCCGTGGCGGGCGACCGAAGACGGCTATGTGACCGAAGAGGTCATCGAGTGGTACGAGCGCTTCGCCCGCGGCATGCCGGGCGCGATCGTGGTCGAAGCGACGGGCATTCGCGACATTCCAAGCGGGCCGCTCCTGCGCATCGGGCACGATCGGTTTCTTCCGGGGCTCGCGCGTCTCGTCGAAACCGTGCGCCGCGCCGGCGAAGGGCGCACGCGGCTGCTCATCCAAATCATCGACTTCCTCACCATCCGCCGCCGTCCTGACCCGAAGAAATTCTTCGAGCGATTCCTCGAGGTCACCCAAGCGCATCGCGAAGCGCTCGGCGATCCCGCCCTCACTGAGGCGCAGGTCCGCGGGCGGCTCGCCGCCATGAGCAGAGACGAAGTCGCGTGGGTGCTGACGCCGGCCGAGCTGGAAGCGCTGGAGTTCGGCTATCGCGAGCGCGTCAGCGACATGCAGCGCGAGCACATCCGCAACCTGCCGCGAGTCCTTCCCCAGCTCTTCGCCGATGCCGCCTGGCGCGCCGAACAGGCGGGCTTCGACGGCGTTGAACTACACTACGCGCACGCCTACACGATGGCCTCGTTCCTGTCGCGAACCAACACACGCACGGACGGCTACGGCGGTGCGCGCGAGAACCGCGTGCGCTTGCCGCTCGAAGTCTTTGCCACCGTCCGCGGGCGCGTTGGCAAAGGATTCGCCGTCGGCTGCCGCTTCCTGGCGGAGGAGTGTATCGAGGGCGGCAGCGGACTCGACGACGCGATCCATTTCGGCGTCGCCTTCGCGCGCGCCGGCGTGGATTTCCTGTCGACGTCCCGCGGCGGCAAGTTCGATGATGCCAAGCAGCCGGCGATCGGCGCGGCGGCATACCCGTATACCGGTCCGAGCGGCTACGAGTGCATGCCGCAGTTCATTTCCGACGAGCGCGGACCGTTCGGCCGCAACGCCGCGCCGACCGCGGCGATTCGCAAAGCGGTCCGCGATGCCGGGTTTACCGCGCCGGTCGTGTGCACCGGCGGCATCCACAATTTCGAAATGGCCGAGGACTATTTGGCGCGCGGCGTGTGCGACATCATCGGCGCGGCGCGCCAGTCGCTCGCGGATCCCGATTGGTTCAGAAAGATACGTCTCGGCTTCGGCCGCGATGTCCGCGTGTGCGAATACACCAACTACTGCGAGGGCCTCGATCAGAAGCACAAGCCGGTCACCTGTCAGCTCTGGGACAAGCTTCCCTCAACCGGGACCGAAAGGCGCACGACGGACGGCAAGCGCCGCCTGACCGCACCGCTCTGGCAGCCGCCGGATTAGCCGGGCGATAACCCCGGCCGAGAAATAGGCGCCGGCGCTTGTTGCAAGTCCCCCGACTCGCGGTCACGATGGCTCTGCGATCCGCACGAGGGGCGTCGCATGATTACCGTTCCCGAACTGGCCGCCGAGGCACTGGGCTCCTTCCTGTCGTCGCACTTGAGTCGCCGGTTTGCATCGACGGATGCAGCTCTGATCGAGCTTGTTCCGTGGGTGGCCAGGCTTGCGCTCGAGTGCATCGGCAACAGCGACGCCCTCTACCATAATGTCGAACACACTATGCTCGTGACGCTCGTCGGTTACGACATCATGAAGGGACGGTCGCTGCTCCTGTCCACCTCGGCCGACGAGTACGCCCACGTTCTCGTTGGCTGCCTCCTGCATGACATCGGATACGTGCGCGGCATTCTCAAAGAGGACGATGACGACGGCTACGTCGTCGACGCCAAGGGAGGCAAGACGAGGCTCGCACGCGGGGCGTCGGACGCGGCGCTGACGCCTTATCACGTCGAGCGTTCGAAACTGTTCGTTCTGGAACGGGTCACGAACCACCCGATGCTTGATGCGCCGCGAATCGCCCGCGCCATCGAGTTCACGCGTTTCCCCTCGGCGGCGTTGCCGGATGACGAGGAGGACGAGGAAGGCTCCCTGGTGCGGGCGGCCGATCTCATCGGCCAACTCGGCGATCCGCATTATCTGCGCAAGGCCAATGCGCTCTACCATGAATTTGAGGAGGCGGGCATGAACCGGCAGCTCGGGTATGCCTCGCCGGCCGATCTCACCGACCGTTATCCGCAATTCTATTTCAACAGCGTCGCGAACCACATTCAAACGGCGATCCGCTATCTCAACGTCACCTCGAGTGGACGGCAGTGGGTCGCAAGTCTCTACAGCAATGTCTTTCGCGCCGAGCGCGACATGGGGTTGTCGGGCTTGGAATGCTAAGTGGAGTGGATTTGACATTTGCTACCCAGCTTAGCCGCGGGTCCGCGAAGCGCATGTCAAATCCAAAACTCCACTAGTGTCCCGATTCCGAAGTTCGCACGATTATGCGGCGCGACCGGTCGCGAACTTCGGAATCGAAAGGACACTAGCAAATGTATTGTTCTAGTGTGGCTTTGGTTCAGAAATCCGCATGACGAGTCAAGTCGATACAATGATGCGGACTTGTGAACCGCCACACTAGCAACTCATAATTTGCTGGTGGTTCCTTTGATTCCAACATTCGCACGGCGACATGCCGCAACGGGATGCGAATGTTGGAATCGGACCACTAAATTAGCGTGTCCGTCGTTGTCATCGGAGACGTTGCTCTCGATCTTGCACGCCGTGGGCGATCCATGCCGGGCCTCTGGTGTGGACGCAGTTGACGTGAACGAGTAGCCTGCCGCGCTTACCGGTCGCCCGCAAAAAAGAGGCGAAAGGGAAGAGGACCATTGAGGGGGCGATGGGATGGGTGCGCTCAGCAGGGTCGAGCAGTTGCGTGAGGCCAGCAACCCGCTTTTCAACGACAGCAAGCTGAAGCTCGGCACCTTTTGCAGCAACTTGAGCGGCGGCGCCACCATGTCGACGATCGACGGCATTCTGGAGGCCAAGTGGGAGAGCACCGAGACGCTGGCGCGGCTGGCTGACGAAATGAAGTTCGAGGCCATTGTTCCGGTCGGCCGGTGGAAGGGCTTTGGCGGCTCCACCAACTTCAACGGCGCCGGCTTCGAGTGCTTCACCTGGGCGGCCGCGATGAGCGCGCTCACCGCGAACCCGGCGGTGTTCGCTACCTCGCACGTTCCCACCATGCACCCGGTCATGGCCGCCAAGCAGTCGAGCACGATCGATCATATCAGCGGCGGCCGTTTCGTCCTCAACGTCGTGACCGGCTGGTACCGCCCCGAGATCGAGATGTTCGGTGCGCCGCTCCTCGAGCACGATACGCGCTATGACATGGCGGCCGAATGGATCGAGATCATCAAGCGGCTGTGGACCGGCGAGCAGGAGTTCGACTTCGAAGGCAAGTTCTACAAGGTCAAGGGTGCGATCGTTGCGCCCAAGCCGCTGCAGAAGCCCTATCCGGTGATCATGAGCGCCGGCGCTTCGCCCAAGGGACGGCAGTTCGCCGCGCGGCAGGCCGACGTCAACTTCATCAATCTCGACACGCACGCGTTCGACGGCGTTCGCGCCCGCGTCGATGCCTCACGCAAGACCGCGTGGGAGGAATGCAAGCGCGAAATTCAGGTCTGGACCAACGCCTACATCTTTCAAGGCGAGACGGAAGCCGACGCGCGCGCGTTCTACGATCATTGCGTGATCAAGAACGGGGACTGGGAAGGCGTCGAGAACCTCGTCAGTGTCATGGGGCTGAATTCGCAGTCCATCCCGGCGCCGGTGCTGCAAAATCTGAAAGAGCACTTCATCGCCGGCTGGGTCGGCTACCCGCTGATCGGGACCAAGGAGCAGATCGTCGACGGCTTGACGCTGCTCCAACGCGCCGGCTTCGATGGCATCGTCCTGACCTGGCCCCGCTACATCGAAGGCATGCGGCAATTTCAGGCCGAGACCTTGCCGCTCGTAAAGCAGGCCGGCCTGCGGTAACGCGAGGGCGCCTCACCGGACAGCAACGCAGCCGCGACGCGCGGCGCGCGTCTCCCTCACGAGCGGGCGAACCGGCCGCGATCGTGCGGCGCGGTGAAGTCCTGCTCGGGGCCGAGCGGCACGAGCCGGGTCGGGTTGATAGCCGGCATGCTCATGTAATAGTGCCGCTTGATGTGATCCATGTTCACGGTGTCGGCAATCCCCGGCATCTGATAAAGCTCGCGCAGGTAATTCGACAGGTTTTGGTAATCGGCGATTCGGCGCAGGTTGCATTTGAAGTGGCTGTAATACACGGCGTCGAAGCGCACGAGCGTCGTGAACAGCCGCCAATCCGCCTCCGTCAACCGCTCCCCGGCGAGATATCGCTGGCGCGACAGCACGTCCTCGATCCAATCGAGCGCCGCAAACACGGCGCGGCAGCCCTCCTCATAGGCGCTTTGCGTCGTCGCGAAGCCGGCGCGATAGACGCCGATATTCACATCCGTATAGACGCGCGCGTTGATGCGGTCGATCTCCGCGCGAAGCTCCGCCGGATAGTAATCTGCGCCGTCATTGGTCAATGACGAGAAGGCCGAGTTGAGCATGCGGATGATCTCGGGCGACTCGTTGTTGACGATGGTGCGACGCTTCATGTCCCACAATACCGGCACCGAGACGCGGCCGGTGTAATGCGGGTTGGCGAGCAGATAGATTTCGCCGAGCCGCCGCTTGCCGTTGACCGCGTCGGGTGTGGTGCCGGGCCCGGAGCCGAACTCCCAGCCCTGCTCGCCCATGACCGGATCGAGCACGGACATCGAGATCGCGCTTTCGAGTTTCTTCAGCTTGCGGAAGATCACCGTGCGGTGCGCGTATGGGCAGGCGAGCGAGACGTAGAGGTGGTAGCGCCCGCGCTCGGGCGCGAAGCCGGCCCCACCGGAGGGTCCGGGGCTCCCGTCCGGCGTGACCCAATTGCGGAAGATCGGCTCGGCCGGCACGAAGCGGCCGCCCGTCGCGCTGGTGTTGTACCATTCGCTGTGCCACACGCCGTCGACAAAAGCTCCGTGCGCCATCGGCAATTCTCCTCAACAAGCGCTGCGTCGCCGGCGCTACAGCACCTGACCGCGGTAGGTGAGGCCGCCGTCGATGGTGACGATGGTCCCGCTCGTATACGAGGACAGATCGGAGGCGAGGAAAATCGCCGTCGCCGCGATCTCGTCGCATGACGCCGGCCGGCCGAACGGCATTTTGGCAAAGCCCTCGCGCCAGCGGTTCTCGTCGCCGTAGAGGGACGCAGCGCGCTTGCGGCTCAACACCTCGATGCGGTCGGTCAGTACCGGACCGGGATTGATGCCGATGACGCGGACGCCGAATTCCGGGCTGGTTCCGCCGATCGCCCGCGTGAACGCCATCAGTCCGGCGTTGCCAGCGGCTCCGGCAATATAGCCATAGTCGAGCTTCTCGCCGCCGGCGCCGATGATGTTGATGATGACGCCGCGCCGCCGCGCTTTCATCTTGGCCAGATAGAGCCGGGTGAGGCCGATATAGCCGAAGACCTTGAGGTCCCATCCGACCCGCCATGCGGGTTCATCGACGTCGTCGATCGAGCCTCCGGGAATGGCGCCGGCGTTGTTCACCAGGATGTCGACGTCCGGAAACGCGGTGGCGACGCGCTCGCGCGCGGCGGCGTCGGCGAGGTCCGCAGGGAGCGTGCGCACCGCCACTCCCGTCTCCTTGATAATCGCGGCGGCCGCCTTCTCCAGGCGCTCGGCCGAACGGGCGACGAGGCAGACGTTCACGCCCTCGCGCGCGAACCATTGCGCCACCGACAGCCCGATCCCCTTGGAGCTGCCGGTAACGAGCGCCGTGCGCCCGCCAAGCTTCAGATCCATGTTGCCCTTCGCGCGCTAGTGTGGCGGTTCAGAGGTCCGCATCATTACATCGACTTGACTCGTCATGCGGACTTCTGAACCAAAGCCGCACTAGAAACAATACATTTGCTAGAACATCGTGTTGGAATTGGCGGAGTGTTCGGGAATTTCCTGGCGCACGTCCCAGTGCTCGACCACTTTGCCGTTTTCCAGCCTGAAAATATCGACGATGGCGTTGCCTCGGCTGCCCGGCGTGGGCACGTTGTGGACGTGCAGGATCACGTAATCGCCGTCGGCGAAGATGCGCTTTATTTCGCTGTGATAGTCCGGGAGCTTCTCGCGCAGGTAGGCCAGAAAGGCCTTGAGCCCCTCCGGCCCGTCTGCGGCCCGCGGATTGTGCTGCACGTAGCGCGAGCCGATGAATTTCGACGCCGCCTCGAAGTTCTTCTGGTTGATGGCCAGGTCGTAGAATTCGACCACGATTTTCTTGTTTTCCTCCATCTGCCTGGCGTCGGCGGCGAAGGCCGCCGGCGCCGACGCGATCAGCGCGACAGCAAAGAACAGGCGGAACATGGCAAACCTCCCGATTTGAACGCGCGGTATCCAGCTTTTCCTATAAGCTACATGTGCGACGGCAAAAAGAGCGCGATGATTGGGAACGCGATCAAAATGACGAGCCGCAGAAGATCGGTGATGATGAACGGCAGCACGCCGCGGAAGATCGTCGAGAAGCTGATGTCCTGAATTACGCTCTTGATGACGAACACGATCATGCCGACCGGCGGATGGATCAGCCCGAGCTCGACGGTCATCACGATGATCACGCCGAACCAGATCGGGTCGAACCCGAGCTCCTTGATGACCGGGAAGATGATGGGCACGGTCAGAATGACCATGGCGAGCGAATCCATCAGGCAGCCGAGCACGATGTACATCAGCATGATCAGGGCCAGCACGCCGTAGCGGCCGAGGCCGAGCCCGGTGAAGAAGAGCGTCACCTTCTGCGGCGTCTGCGTGACGGTGAGGAAATAGCCGAACAGGAGCGCGCCGATGAGCACGGTGAGCACTGCGGCGGCCGTGCGCACCGCCTGCAGCAGTGAGCGGCGGATTTGCCGGCGCCGCAGCCGTCCGCGCAGCAAACCGATGATCAGCGCGCCTCCGGCGCCAACGCCGCCGGCCTCGGTCGGGGTGAACAGGCCGCCGTAAAGACCGCCGATGACGAAGATGAAAAGCAGCAGCGTCGCCCAGATATCGCGCAGCCCCTGGAGCCGGTCCTTCCATGAGCTGCGCGGGCCGGCAGGCAAATAGCCGGGCTGCGCCCAGCCGATGATCGCGACGGTCATCATGTACATCGAGGCCGCGAGGAGGCCGGGAAGTATTCCGGCGATGAACAGCTTGCCGATATCCTGCTCGGTGATGATGCCGTACACCGCGAGCACCGTGGAGGGCGGCAGCATGGCGCCGAGCGTGCCGCCGGCCGCGATTACGCCGGCGGCGAACGATTGCGGATAGCCGTAACGGCGCATCTCCGGGTAGGCGACCGTCGAAAAGGTCGCCGCCGTCGCTACGGAAGAGCCGGATATCGCGGCAAAGCCGCCGCAGGCCGCGATGGTGGCGATGCCGAGGCCGCCGCGCCGGTGGCCGAGGAACGTGTTGGCGGCGTGGAACAGCTCGCGGCTCATGCCGGAATGGGTGACGAAGGCGCCCATCAGCAGGAACATCGGGATGACGCCGAAGGTGTAGTCGGTAACCGTTCGCATCGACGTGTGGCCGATGATCTTCAGCGCCGGCTCGCCGCCGACGAGATAGGCGAAGCCGCTGACGCCGACGAGCCCCATCGCCATGCCGACCGGCACGCGAAGCAGCATCAGCGCGAACAACACCAGAAAGCCGACGATCGCGACGGCGTCGCTGCCCACCGCCGTTACTCCACCGGTTTGATCTGGTATTGCGCGCCGAATTCGCCGGCCTGAAAGATGAGCCTGTAGGTGCGGATCGCAATCAGCAGCACGGCGGAAACATCGCCGATCCACGCGACGAGGAAAAACGGCCACACCGGCAGCCGCAGGTCGAACGTCAGCACGTGATCGGCGCGGGTGGTCCAGACCTTGTCGTAGAGCGTGTAGGTCTGCACCGTGACGACGAAAAGGAGGACCAGCGTCGCAAATACGTCAATCGGGCGCCGGAGCTTCGGTCCGACGCTGACATAGAGGAGATCAACGGTGATGTGCGTGCCGCGATAGCTCGTCGCAGCGATGCCCCAAAAAATTAGGATGCCGAGCAGGAGCCGGCCGAAGTCATAGGCGTCGGGAATCTGGATGCTGAAGAAGTAACGCAGCATGACCGAGATGAAGATGTCGGCGGCGACGATGCCGACGAAGCCTGCAGCGACCAGCTCGATGAAATCGATGAACCAGTTCATCGGCCCGCGCGGCGTGCGCGGCACGGCAATGCCTTCATCCCGTGTTCCTTCGGCGGTCGTTTCGGCCATGCCGGTTCGCTATGAGCTGGGCGAGGGTGCCGGCGTTCGGGCCGCCGGCCGGCGGTTGCATCAGAACGCAGCCTTGTATTGATCGATCGCTGCCTTCAGCTCCTTCATGATCGTGTCCTGATCGCCGCCCGTGGCGCGCACCGCATCGGCCCATTTCTTGTGCAGCGGCTGGGCTGACGTTTTCCATTCGGCGAGTTGCTCGCCGGTGATCTTGTAAACCTCGTGGCCGGGCATCGCCTTGATCTTTTCAAGTCCGGCGTGTTCGAAATCCGCCCACGGATCGGCGAACCTGCCGGCCCACTCGGTCGTACAGTGATCGTCGATCACCTTCTGCTGCGCCGGCGACATCGCGGCATAGGTCCGCGGATTCATCACCCACTGGAACATCGTCGTGTGGATCGGAGCGTCCATGTGATACTTGGTGACCTTGTCGACGCCGAGCAGCACCGTCGATCCCCAGGGGAAGGTCACCGCTTCGGCCACGCCCTTTTCCATCACGTCACGGACCTCGGTCGCGCTGGCCTGAACGTTTGTGCCGCCGAGCAACGTCACCCAGGCGGCGACGGTCGCCTGGGACGGTCGCACCTTCATGCCCTTGATGTCGCCGGGCACCACGATCTTTTTGGTCTTGGAATGCCAGGTCAGCGGATCGAGGATGAACGAGAAGCAGTACTTCACGTCCTTCATCTCGCTCGCCGCGTATTTACGATACCAGGTGTCGATGGCGCGGATGCCGCCGTGGGCGTCTCCGATCAGAAACGGCAGCTCGCCCGCGGCGATGATCGGGAAACGGCCGGGCTGATAGCCCGGATTGACATAGGTGAAATCGGCGATGCCATCGCGCGCCATATCGTAATGATCGAAGGCCTTGCCGAGTTGCTGCGCCGGGAAGATCTTGTAGTGGATCGTGCCGCCCGAGGCCTTTTCCACGTCGGCGGCCCAGTCTTCGATCGCCTTTTGCAGGGGATGGGTGGGCGGTACCCAGTGCGACAGCTTGAGATCAAATGTCTTATCTCCAGCCGCGGCGGGTCCGAGCCCGAAGGCGAGGCCAACGAGCGCCAGGCCGCACAGCTTCACGAGGCGCATTCGCCGCATCGTCTCCTCCCTTGGATAGTGGTTGCCTGCAAGCCCTTGCATTTAATCGTAGAACCGGCGCGGTGTACAGCAAGCCTTAACCACGCTGTCCGGGCCGGGGCAGGCCCGCTCCGTTGCCTCTTCAATTTCCCTCGGGGCGACCTCGCTAAAATTGTTCGTAAGCGCGCAAGGGCTTCCCAACGCTGTCTTGGATCAATTTACGCAAAGCTGCTCCTTTTTAACCGGATACCACCGCTCGCAGAGGTATGGCGTTCCTGCTGAATAACGGGACGCGGCAAGCGCACTTCGGCGCCAGAGCCCGCGCCTTCAGGGAACGTCAACATGCTCGGTCGAATCGCGGCGCGCGCCGCCGCTGGGTTGTCTATTGCCTTGTTTGCCGCGTTCTGCGCCCCGACAAATGCCGGCGCGCAGGTTCAGGCCAACCTCGGCTCCGCTTCCATCGAGCCGTTCGGCCTGAGAGCGGTGCCCGTGGTCACCGGCGAGGTGCTGACCAAATGGAGCGGCATCTCCGCCGAGATTCATGCGGAATCCGAAATTCTGGCGCGTTGTCGCGGCGGAGCCGAGCTTTGCCCCGCCGCTGCGCAAAAGCTGCTCGCCGTGATCGCCGATGGCGAGACGCATCAGGGCCGCGCACGCATCGGTGTCGTCAACCGCGCCATCAATCTGTCGATCCGGCCGACGAGCGACCTCGCCCAGTGGGGAGTCGCCGATCGTTGGAGCGCGCCGCTCACGACACTCGCCACCGGCCGCGGCGATTGCGAGGACTATGCCATCGCCAAATACGTGGCGCTGCGCGAAGCGGGCGTCGCCAAGTCCGACGTCCGGCTCGTCATCGTGCGCGACCTCGCGCTGGCCCAGGATCATGCCATAGTCGCCGCCCGGCTGGAGGGCCGTTGGCTCGTGCTCGACAATCGTCGCTTCATACTGCTGGAGGACCACGAGATGCGCCGGGTCGTTCCGCTGTTCGTGCTCGACCAGGATGGCGTGAGGAGCTACGAAGCGGTGGCTATGGCCGAGGCGCGCCGAGCCACTACGCCGGGCGGCATCTCCGTCCCGGCCCCGGCCCCGGGCGCGCTCGGCTTCTGAAGCCCGCGGCTGCTGCCGCGCTAATCCGCGGTCACAATTCTCCGCCGTACGGCCCCTGCGGATCGGCAAGCGCCTGCAAGCGCACGGCGGCGGCGTGCGCGAAGCGCAACATCACCGCCTTGCGCCGCGCCGGCACCAGCCGATGCTCCGGCGCCTCGCAAACGATCGAAGCGCCAAAGGCATCGGCGACGATGAGCCCGGCATCGGCGGGGAATATCTCGCACGGCACGTCGACGACCGTGGCAAAGAACAGCCGGTCGCAATGCAGCCGGTAATCCATCCACTTCTGATCGGCGCGGAAATCGGCGACCGATGACTTGATCTCCACAATCAGGACTTCGCCGCCGCCGCCGAGGGCGACGAGGTCGGCGCGCCTGCCGGACGGCAGCGGCAACTCGCTCACCACGCAATACCCGAGCGCATGGAGGAACCGCGCAGTGCCGCGCGCGACCGCGATCGCGGTCGACGATTGCCGGCCGTCGACTGGGACTGTTGCGGTCAGGAGGTTCGCGCTCATGGCCAGGATTCCGGGCAAGGGCTGGTTGATCGAGGATCGATTCTCGAGCTTACGCACGCCACGACGCTCCACTTCACGAAACGGCCGTCATCGCGAGCGCAAGCGACCCGTTCCGGAGCCGGCGCCGCGAGGTAATGGACCGATGTCTCGCTTTACTCCCCGCAACGCCGACGATAGCGCATCATTCTGCCGCGCCGGCGCGCTCGGGAAAAGCCCCGACCAGCGCGGAACGCGAGGCCGCGATCACGCCGCGTTCGGTGATGAGACCGGTAACCAGCCGCGCCGGCGTCACGTCGAACCCGTAGTTCGCGACCGGTGAGCCCGCCGGCGTGATCCGCACGCTCTCGATGCGCCCGTCGGCGGTGCGTCCGGTGATCGTCGCCACCTCATCGGCGGAGCGCTCCTCGATGGGAATTTCCGCGACTCCGTCGGCGACGGTGAAGTCGATGGTGGGGGAGGGGAGCGCAACATAGAACGGCACGTTGTTGTCGCGCGCGGCGAGCGCCTTCAAGTAGGTGCCGATCTTGTTGCAGACGTCGCCGTTGGCGGTGACGCGATCGGTGCCGACAATGACCAGATCGACGAGGCCGTGCTGCATCAGGTGGCCGCCGGTATTGTCGGCGATCAATGTGTGCGGCACGCCGTGCTGGCCGAGTTCCCAGGCGGTCAGCGACGCGCCCTGATTGCGCGGCCGCGTCTCGTCGGCGAAGACATGAATGGGGATGCCTTTGTCGTGCGCGAGGTAGATCGGCGCAGTGGCGGTGCCGACGTCCACGGTCGCGAGCCATCCGGCATTGCAATGGGTCAGTATGTTGACCTTCTCGCCGGGGCGCTTGCGCGCGGCGACGGCTTCGATCAGCGGCATACCGTTGCGTCCGATCGCGGTATTGATCGCAACGTCCTCATCGCTGATCTCGGCTGCACGTTTGTAGGCTGCGGCGAGCCGTTCGCCGCGCGACCGGTTGCGCACGGCGGCTATCATCTCATCCAGCCCCCATTTGAGGTTGATGGCCGTCGGCCGCGTGGCGAGGAGCGTGTCGTAGGCGTGCTCCAGCGCCTGGTCCGATGCGTCTTCGCGCAGGGCGAGACAGACGCCAAAGGCCGCGGTCGCACCGATCAGCGGGGCGCCGCGGATCACCATGGTACGGATGGCGTTGGCCGTTTCCGCGAGGGTGGAGAGGCGGACCGTGGTGAAGCGATGCGGCAGCGTCGTCTGGTCGATGACACCCACCGACCAGCCGTCCGGCTCGAGCCAGATGGTGCGCATTTGCCGGCCATCGACTTTCATGAGCAGCCTTCCATTTTCGCTTGGCCCTCTCTTATGGTGCGCCGCTTGCCCGGGCAACGGCCATGTCGCACTCTCGCACGCGCGAGTTCCACTGGAGCAGCCGATGGTCGCCATTGACTACGAGGCCGAATACAGCCCGCGGCGGAGTGTGCCCGAGCACCCGGAAATCTTTGCCCGTTGGGCGCGCGACGCCGAGGACTATCGCGCCGAGGCGCTCAAGGGCGATCGCGCCGAGCTTGGCCTTTCCTACGGCGATACGCCGCGCCAGGTCCTCGATCTTTTCCTCCCGAACGCGGGCACCGCCGCTCCGCTGGCCATCTTCATCCATGGCGGCTACTGGCGCACCTTCGATCCGTCCTCATTCAGCCATATGGCGCGCGGGCTGAACCGGTGCGGCGTTGCGGTGGCGATCGTCGGTTACGACCTTTGTCCGGTCGTCACGATTGCCGCGATCATCGAGGAGATCAGACGCGCCTGCGTGTTCCTGTGGCAGCGGCTCGGCCGGCGGATGCTGGTCTGCGGCCACTCGGCTGGCGGCCACCTCACCGCCGCCATGGTCGGCACCGACTGGCCGTCGCTCTATCCGAAGGCCCCGGCCGATCTCGTGTCCGCCGGCTACGCGATCTCCGGCGTGTTCGATGTAGCGCCGCTCATGCAGACCAGCATGAATCAGGATCTGCGGCTCGATGCTGAAGAAGCGCGCCGCGTCTCGCCGTTGTTCTGGCCGATAGTCCCCGGCCGTGTCCTTGATGCGGTCGTCGGCGGACTGGAGACGAGCGCGTTCCGGCAGCAGAGCTTGGCCATGGCGGAGGCTTGGCGGCAGGCCGGGGCGCAGACGCGCTACGAAGAGATCGCCGGCACCAATCACTTCACCGTACTCGATCCCCTGGTCGATCCCGAGAGCGCCATGGTCGGGCGCATCGCCGAACTGGCGAACCGGGTCAGCCGCTAATTTAGTTAGCGGGAGCGACGGGTCGCGGCCACAGCAGGACGCAGGCGGAGGCGGCAAATATCAGCGCAAAGCCGATGAGGTCGGCGACGGTCGGCCGCTCGCCGAGAATCAGGATCGTGGAGATGACGCCGATCACCGGAATGCCGAGGATGCCGAGCGACGCTGTCGCCGCCGGAACCCGTCGCACGATTGCGAACCACATCGCATAGGCGATGGCATTGCCGGCGAAGCCACTGTACGCCGCGCCGAACAAAGCGCCGGCGTGGGCGGCGCCGAGATGGAGTCCGCCCTCGAAAATCATCAGGCACGTCGCAATCACGACGAAGGCGACAGTGATCTGCCAACTCGCCACGCCGATCGGATCGGCTTCGATGCGCGCCCATTTCAGATAAACCGTCCCGGCTGCCCAGCTCAGACCGCTGGCGACCGCGAGCATCAGCCCGAGCGGAATGCCGCTCGCCGCAAGCGGCCCGATCAGGACCGCTAGCCCAAGCGTGCAGAGGAAAACCGCTACGCCTTGCATGCGCGTGGGGCGCTCGCCGAGCACAAGCCACGCCAGCACCACCGACCAGATCGGCATGGTGTAGGTCAGGATCGCGACCCGCGTGGTCGCCGCGGCGATCTGGGCGAACGCGCTGAACAGGCTGAAGCCGACGACGTTGAGGAGCGAGGCAATGACGACGT
>Ga0335078_10010114_pt1 | contig 13972 bp, 15 predicted proteins | sample Lox_Sample_32_FD_206711 | JGI IMG/M metagenome (GOLD analysis project Ga0335078, IMG submission 206711) | Soil microbial communities from Loxahatchee National Wildlife Refuge, Florida, United States - Lox_Sample_3.2 | ecosystem: Environmental > Terrestrial > Soil > Wetlands | place: USA...
CTTACCTATGCTGTTCGATACGGAGAGCCGGCCTCCTCCTGGCAGCTCCGCCGCCTCCGGGGGTGCCGGCCTTCATCGCATTCCTAAGCAGCGACGCCGTCGCGGTCGATCGAGGCGCTCGTGTCCATCAGGATGCACCAGTCAGCGGGTTGACGCCGACCGGCTTCGCTGGCCGTCCGGATGTCTGCGAAGACTGAAGTCAGGTCAGGCCGAGATCTTCGGCGCTTCCGCATGCACGCGGAGCGGCACATTCGCGCGAGGCGCGTGCTCCTCGCCCGAAGCGACCGTATGAGCAGCCATGGGTCGCCACACCTGTCGGGGAGACTTGTCGGCAAGCCTCCGAGCGCCTCGATTCAGGGTAGGCGAGGGTCATCCTGCGATCGCGGCGGTCCCTAATCGGTCGTCCGCATCGGAAGCCGCTGGCAAATGGCCGCTTGGGCTTGGGTCCGCCGGCCGTGTGGACCAGGCAATTCGAATGGCCGGTTGCGTACACGCGAGCTCTGGTCCGGGAGGACCTCCGCTCCCATCACGACGGGTTGCCCGGGCCGTGGATTCAGCTGTAGAGTGTCCGTTGGGGTGGTGGTGGCACTTATGTCGGTGCACAAGCCGAAGTCGAGCGAATGCCGCGTCAAGCGAGTGGTTATTTCTCGGGGATCTAGGAGGTGTCGGTGATGGGCTGGGCGAGCGGTGTGCAGGGGCTGCTGGATCAGGCGGTCGCCAACAACAGCGTGCCAGGCGCGGTCGCCGTCGCGACCGACCGGGACGGTGAGATGGAGCAGGCATAAGCCGGGAGGCTGCGAGTGGACGGTGCCGCCCCGGTCGACTCGGACACCATGTTCCGGTTGATGTCGATGACCAAGGCGTTCGCGAGCGTCGCGGCGCTCCAGCTGATCGAGCAGGGGCGTCTCGAGCTCGAGCAGGAGGTCGCGTCGGTGCTGCCGGCGTTCGGCGAGTTGAAGGTCCTTGAGGGCTTCGACGGCGACCGGCCCCGCCTGCGAGCCCCGGGACGCCAGGCCACGATCAGGCACCTGATGACCCACACGGCCGGTCATGGGTACGCGTTCTGCAACGGTGACCTGGTTGGCGCTCGAGCACGCCTGTCCGCCCCCCGGCCCGTTGGTGGGCCCGTCGAGCCGTGTGACCTGCACGAGCGCCGAGCCGGAGAGCCCGAGCTGCTGCTCGGCCCAGGCGGTCAGATCGATCCGGTAGTGATAGCCGTCGAGCGTGCTGGAAAGCGGCTGGCCGGTGCCGATGTCGCGCTTGTAGAGGACGACGCTGCGGCCGTTCTGGGGGTTGGTGACCTGCAGCGGCGTGAGGTAGGGGAGCCCGCCGAGCATCGTGGCGTTCTGCTTGCTGACGTGTGAGCGGGGGAGGCCGGGAGAGAGCTCGGCGTAGCTGTCCGTGCTTACGGTGAGGTCGTCGCCCCACGCGCCGGTGTGGTCGGTGAAGAGGGTTGCGGCGACGATCGTCGGCTGCCCCTGCGCGAGCGTGATCGGACCGGCCGGATCCGCGCTCGCGGGCGGGACGGTGAATGGGCTCCCGGTCGTCACCGAGCTGGTGGTTGTCGGCGAGCTGGCGGATCCTTGGGCGGTCAGGCCCTGTGTGTAATACGCCGCGGCTAGGGAGAGGACCTGTTGGACGTAGGCGCTTGAGTGGTTGTAGGTGAAGATCGCGCTGGGCCAGTCGCCGGGCGCGCCGGAGTTGTGCAGGTAGTTGGCGGCGCTGTAGACGGCGTCGGCCTCGTCGTAGACGTTCGGCGGCTGCCCGGGCGGATCCCCCGGAGCGCTGACCTTGATCCTGTCCCACGTGTCGCCGGCGGTTCCGTCAATGCCGATCTGCATCGGGCCGGCGGCCCCGGCGCTGTTGGTGCCCGAGTGAACGCCCGGCAGGGTGGAGGTGCCGAATGTCGACTCGATGTAGTTGATCGCGGCGAGGATCGACGGGCCGCGATCCCCGAGCCCGTACTGCGCTGCCGCGCCCTGGAAGATCGCAGCATCCGCCTGGGGAACGCCGCCCACGGGGCCGCCGGTCGCCAGCAGGCCGCTTGCGCATTGCGCCTGCGAGGCGCTGACGGCGCTCAGCGCGAGCGTCACCGCGAGCAGCGGGAGCAGGATCGTGAGCGCGAGCGCGGACAACCACAGGCTTCGCACGGCGGCTCACGTCTCCAGCCCGTCGACCAGCCAGCGGCCGTTCCGCCGGGTGAGGGTCAGCAGGAACGCGCCGGTGTCCGTCCGATCCTGTTCGGAGACCCAGGACACCGACACGCGGTCGGTGCCCGTGGCGAGGTTGACGCTTACGACCCGATAGGTCTCGGCGTCCTGCGGGTGCGCGCTCAGCAGCGGCGAGGGCTCCGCCGGCCGCGATAGCAGGAAGTCCGCGAACTCGCGACTGCAGGTGCGCGTGATCGCCGCGCGCACCCAACCGGGCAAGCGGCCGACCTGATAGGACATGTACGCAACCGCGAACGCCCGCGCGGCCGCCAGCATCTCACCCGAGGAACTGCGCGGCGACGGCGGCCGCTCCGGATTCTCGACACCCTCACCGGCACGTGCGCCGCGCGTGCCGATGCGGCGTTCAGGGCGAGCCGTCGCGCTGTGCGCAGTGGTCTCGGTGGTCTGCGCGACTGCCACCGGCGGGCGAGGGCCGGGCGCCCGGGCCGGCGGCAGAATGCCGTCACTCGCGGTTCGCCGGCTGGCGCGGCGGCCGACTGGTGCGGGAGCCAATGCGAACCCCGCGACCAGCGCTCCCACCAGCAGCAGCGGAACGGCGAGCAGCACCCAGCGCCTGGCAAGGACCGGCGCGCCGTCAGGCGCCCTGCGCGCCGGCGCGGTCATCCGATCGTGCGGGCGATCAGGTAGACGACCAGCAGGTCAGCGAGCCCGTGCGCGAGCTCCTCGGGCACTCGCATCCGGTCATCCGCGGTCGCGGCGGTCGCGGCGGTGAGCGCGACCGCGGCGCCCCTCGCACGCTCGAGCAGCACCGGCGCCTCCGGATCGGTCTGGCCGCACAACGACGCGCTCGCGTAATCGAGCACCCGCTCAAGCCACACCCCGGTCCCGTACCCGACGGTCCGCGCGTGCGTCTCCAGCGCGCGATGCGCCAGCCGCAGCGCTCCCGCGGCCGTCGCGCCCACCTCCTCGACCAGCACCTCGCGGACGCGATCGAGCTCGTACTCCTCGACGATCACGTCCAGCACGTACGCGCACACGGCGAGGTCGGGCAGGTGCAGCATCGCCAGCGTGAGCAGCCGCAGCGGGCTATAGGTGCGCTCCTCCTCGGCCGTGCACCGCGTGCTCACAGACCCATGCGCGACGCCCGCGGCATATGCTCGACGCAACCGCGCCTCATCCGCCGCCGCGGCCCTCGCCACCGCCTCAGTCATGTCCATCTCAACATGCCTTCGCTCATCACTCACTGTGCAGGTACCGGACACGCCCGCGAAACCCCCGCCCGAGGCCGCACACCCCTCACCCCGGCGCGGCACCTTCGCCAGCCGTCCGACCCGCCCGGTGGCGACGCCGAAAACGCCAGCTCGACCGCCTACCGGCCCGTGAGAACGCTGGAGGTCATCTACCGCGCCCTCGCTCGCCCCTGGCCCGTCGACGAGCTCGCCGCGCGCTACCAGGCCGCCTATGAGCGCGGCGCCTCGGACATGCCCGCGGACGAGGCCCCGCCCGACCGGCCGATCACGTTGCTCGCGACCGCGATCCCCAGGCTGATCAGCCTCGCCGTCGCCGCCAACGTTCTGCACGTCCTCCCGGCCGCCGCCTTAGACGCCGCGATCGGCAACGACATCCTCGGCACTCTCGACCTCACCGCGGCCGGGAGCCTGCACCGCTGCCACCTCGCGCTGGAGGCCGACGCGCGCGCCCGAAGCTACGACGCCGACGAGTGGCTACCGCTCGCGTACGAGCAGGGCCGCCGACTGGCTCGAACACGCCTCAGCCGCGGCCGATCCGCCGGCGCTGATCGGCCACGCCCAGCAGGCCGGCCGCTACGCCGCGCTCGCGATCGGCTCGCTGGACCGCGACGCGCCGAACGCGCCCGAGGCGATCACAGACACCCTCGCCCACCTCCTCACCGTCTGCGTGTTCGCCGACACCGCCCCCACGACCCGTAGGGCAAATAACCCGATTTCCCGCTGCCGTCCGCACATGCGCAAAGACAGATCTCGGCTGCCGCATGGACTCCGCGAAACCGGTCGCTAGCCGAGCTCTAGTCGCCGCGACCGGATCGTCGCCGAAGCGATGTCCGCGGCGGGACGCGAGACGCGAATGCGATCCCGGCGACTTCGTCCGCGCGGTCGGAAACGTTTCAAAGGAATCGCCGGCGCAGGCGCTGGCGGAGCAGTGCTGCGCCGATGCGATCGTCAGCTGAACGCGGCCACCGAGACGAAGCGTTGGCGGGGCCGTCACGCTCGGTTGGTTGTGGCAGCGCGTCAGCCGCCACGGCCGCTCGCGGGACCTCGCTCGCCCGTTGCCCGCAGGGTCCTTTATGCGACGTCGCTCACCGGGATTGTGATCGTCGCCATCTCGCAGCGGCGGGCCTGCGCGAAGGTCACGAGCCGGCCCGAGCGCTCGTCCCAGAGCTTCAGGCGTACCGCGCGCAGGCCATCCCACAGCGTCAGGGTCGGAACGGTGGCGAACAGCGGGCTTGATTCGTGTGCTCGCTTGAGGTGGTAGTTGGGGATGCGTGCGTTGAGGTGGTGGACGTGATGTAAGCCGATGTTTCCTGTAAAGAACCGTAGGACGGGCGGCAGCTTCAGGTACGAGCTCCCGCGCAGCGCGGCGTCGGCGTAGTTCCACTCGCCGCGTCTTTGCCAGTAGGTGTCCTCGAACTGGTGCTGCACATAGAACAGCCAGATGCCGACCGAGCCTGCGAGCATCGCCGCCGGGGCCCAGACAACTAGGAAGTCCCGCCAGCCGATCAGCCAGCACAGTCCGCCCACGAGCACGACGATCGCGGCGTCGGTGACCAGGACGCTCTTGCGCATGCGGGGCTTTGCGCCGCGGGCGACGATCCGCGGCCCTATCACCATCGCGATGATCGGGCCCAGCCCGAACATGACCAGGGGGTTACGGAGCAGTCGGTAGCCCAATCGGCCCCGCCAATGGCGCGCGGCGTACTCCTGGACCGTCAACGTGATGATGTCTCCCACGCCTCGGCGGTCGAGGTCACCGGCGCTGGCGTGATGCACCGCGTGGTCGTGACGCCAGCGCACGAACGGAGAGAGGACGAGCGCTCCCATCGCGGCGCCCAGCACTGCGTTGGCGCGGCGAGACGGCAGCAGCGACCCGTGCGCGCAATCGTGGAAGACGACGAACACGCGCACCAGGAACCCCGCGGCGAGGATCATCAGAGCAACCGTCAGCGGAAGGGAGATGCCGAGCGTCGCGTAGATCGCGGCAGTCAGTGCCAAGTAAGGAACGGCGGAGGTTGTGATGGCGAGCAGGCCGAGGCGCGTGCATGGCGTGGCGAAGGGCGCGAGTGTGTCGCGCCATGACGGCTGGGAAGGTCGAGAAAGCATCGTGCTCCGTGTGATCGAGTAGCGGAATCGACTACCGATGGCACACGGCAATACGCGCCGACGACGGTCGAGGTCAGGCAATCTGCAGCCGCCGGTCACGATACGGCCACGCGCGATCCTACTCGCGTCACATGAGTAGCGCATCAGAGGAGCCTCGAGACGCGCTTGACCGTCGGCGACGCCGCCGCTGCTGCAGGAGGCAAGGCGAGGCCATCTGACGACGGCCTCGCTGAGGACTGCTTGTGCGCGTCAGAGGCTCGCCGAGTCAACGATCGACTCAACAGAGGCGCGGTTAGTTGAGCGCAACTGAGTGATCGCGTTCGAGATCGAGGCGTCCGCGGGGGCAAGGGGCGGCGGACTCACAGCTTCGCCCGACCGATCCAAGTAGCCTGCCGGGCGATGGCCGATCGCATTAGGCGAGTCACCCCGGCCTACCGCGGCGTGATGATCGCCTCTACTCCGGGCGTTGTTTGGTGGGGCCGGTTGCAAGTGACCGGCCTCGAGCTTCTGCCGCTGGAGGGACCGTTGCTGCTCGTCGGCGACCACGACAGCTACTGGGACACCGTCACGGCGGGGATCGCGGCGGTGGGCCGCCGGCAGATCAGGGCGCTGGCGAAGTCCTCGATGTGGAAGAACAGGTTGCTCGGCGCGGTCCTGACCGGGATGGGCCAGATCCCGATCGATCGTGGGTCCGGCAACAGCGGCGCGCTTGACCGGGCGATCGAGGAGCTCCGGAACGGTGCGTGTATCGGGATCTATCCCGAAGGGACACGCTCGCTCGGCCGAGTGCTGCGAGCCCGTAGCGGCGTCGGCTACATGGCGCGGGCGGTGCCGGAGGCGACGATCATTGGAGGGGCGTGCAGCGGCACGGTCGCGATCCCGCGCTTCCCGAGATCACGTCCGCACGTGCGGTTCGAGTTCTTCGAGTTCGATCGACCCGCGATCGCGCCCGAGGAATCGCCGCAGGAGTACAGCACGCGGCTGCTCGCGCAAATCCGTCAGCGTGCACCAATCGAGGTCGCGGGCCGCAAGCGCGCCGCAGCGCTCGCCGGCCGCGTCCCCGCTTGGTCCCCGGAGCTGGCGATCACCGGCAAGCCCGGCGGCAAGGGCGCGCTCGAGGAGGCGCTCGCCCAGACCGCCCCGAACCAGGAGTAGTTTCCTGCCAGCCGCTGGTCGCTCGCTCCCAGCAAAGCATCGACAGAGACGGACGGCACGTGGAATCAGCGGGTCGCTAGGCTAGAAGTCCCGGCGCAGCCGATGCTGGGCGCGCATCGCTGACTAGATCGCGTACGCCAGCTTGACGCTCGCTTTCTCGTTGCGGTCGGCGGCGACCCTAAAATCGCTTCGACGATCCAGCACTCCGGCGGCGCGGGCGCCAGCTAGCGCGTTGCCTCGCATCCGACGGCGCGGACCAAGTCGCTGGGATCGCATTCGCGTCTCGCGTCGCCGCCGCGGACATCGCATGGGGATCCGCTCGCGGCGACTGGCTCGATGGCCAGGAAGGCCGCGATCGCTCTGCGCCCACGTGCGACTGACCGACACCCTTGGGAGGCAAGGGCGGCGATCAGCGGTGTGATTCCCGTGCGGCGAGAAACCTGGGGCGCGGTGAGGTTCCGGTCCGGACTCGCAACGCCGGAAGCAACCGGTCAAGCGACACGATCAGGACGTCGTCCTCGACGCGCTCCAGGCTTCTCGCGTCGACGACGCACAGGACCGCCAGCGCGCCGGCGCGGCACCAGCGTCGACGGTGGCGGCCAAGCCATGCCGCCGTGTCGCGAGTGTTGGCGAGGTGCTCCGAGCGGAAGGTTCGGGTCTTCGTTTCAATCGCGAACGCCTGGCCGGCGGGGGCGATCGCGATGCTGTCGATGTCCCCACGGCCGCGATAGGGCAGTGAATGGCGAACGCGCCAGCCCTCTGCCTCGAGCGCGGCGAGGGCTCCGCGTACCGCGTCCTCGGAGCGCGCGCCGACGCGGCTGCGGCCCGCAAGGAGCAGCCACCGGCGCATGTCGAGCAGCAGTCCGACGGTAACGAGCGCGAGCACGCCGGCAAGCGCGAGCGCGCCGGCGGCCAGAGCGATGATCGCCACCGCACCGGCCGCGGTCGCCTCGGCGCCGCTGGCAGCCGCTCGGCGCAGCCGACGGTGCTGCTGACGGCGCGGGAAGCTCGATCGGATCACGGGGAGAACGTCGCACGGCCGGCGGATGAACTCCCGGGCACGCACAGACGTGGACGACAATCGCCGCCGGCGGCGGGACAGACACCGTCCAGCGCACGCGGCCCTTCGGGCTCGCGGCGCCAGACGCGGAGGATCCGGATCAGCGAGCTGTGAGCGTCCGTTGGTGCTTGCGCTGGCGCCGCCGGACCTCTCGGGAGCGAACTCGCGTGTTGACGCGAGGCCGAGCATGAAGGACGGGGCTCTGCCGCACTGTGGGAGCGATGGCGAAGCGCCGAGGACGCGCTGCGGATGCTGCGGCTGGTCCTGTTTTGGGGCCCGTCCGAACTTTCTCCGAACATGCTTGCCACCGCGGGACGTGGTCGACCGGGCCACCGAACGGTTGAATCCCCCGCGATTCCGGGCGATTTGCACGGTGGCATACCGGTCGCCACCGGCCCAGGATTGCCTTACAAGCAGGAGGTCACTGGTTCGAGCCCAGTACCGCCCACTGCGCAAGTGCCTGGAAATGGTCAGATTTTCACTCGCGGGTCCCTCACAACGATCGCGAGCGCTGGCCCTGTCATGGCCCAAACGTTTACGGGCGCTCATCCGCGCGATCCATTCGATCCTGCTTCGCGTCGAGCGCATCGAGCCGGGCCGCGATCCCAGCGCCAGCACCGTCGAGTAGAGCGCCGTAGTGGAGTTCGATCATCCGGACGCTCGTGCCCATGATTCGCGCCAGCTCGAACACGCTGACGCCGCGGAGGGCGTTGGAGGCGAACGTCGAGCGGAGATCGTAGATCCTGGCTGGCGGCGTGATGCCCGCCGCCTTGATCGCGGGCGTCCAGACCCGGCGGCGCCAGTTGTCGAGGTTGAGCAGCCCGCCCTCGGGCGCGGTGAACAGCAGTGGCGTGTCGAGCCTCGGCGGGATCTGATCGAGCGCGTCGAGCGCACGCCGCGACAGCGGGACCTGGCGGCGGCTCTTTTTGTTCTTCGCCAGCTCCACCACCCCCCCGTCGTTGACGGTGCGCAGCACGTCGAGCGTCCGCCCGCGCCGGTCGACATTGCGGCGTTCGAGCGCCTGCCATTCCTGGGGCCGCAGCCCGGTGGCAGCAGCGAAGGTCGGCACCTGCATGTACATCGGCGGCAGATGCGCGGCGATCGCGTCCAGCTCCGCGCGGTCGTATACGCGGATCGGGCGCGGTGAAGGCTGGCGACGTGGGCCGGCCTGGGTCGCGGGGTTGACCTTCATGTAGCCCCAGCGGACGGCCGCGCGCAGCGCCTGCCGCAGCGCTCCGCCGATCCCATACCGGCTGCGCTCGGACAGCCCGCCCTCCCAGGCGGCGATGTCCCCGCTCATTCGCTCCAAGTCGCGCAGCGGCACCGCACCGAAGACCTGGGTCGCGTACTTCAGCCGCTCCCGCATGGTGGTGATCGTCTTCGGCCTGCTGCGGCTGGCGTGACGCTCGAGGTAGATCGGGACGAACTCCGCGAGCGTCAGCTCGGGCATCGGCGCCGGGCCGCCGAGCACCTGCGGCTCGATCACATCCCGGTACCAGGTGAGCGCCGCGCTCTTGCTCGGGAACGGGCTCTTGCGCTCCCGGACGCCCTGGGCGTCGTAGTAGCGCAGGCCCCAGCGGTTCGGTCCGAGCCGATATGCCTGGCCTCTCTGGGTCGCTGGCATCAGTCGACCTCCTCACCGCGAGCGCTATCGTGCTCGTCACTCATCAGGGTTACCTCCTGGTGGTCGTGCCCCGGCGACTTGCACTCGCGCGGGCCGTTCTTCCGTGTAACGCGGGAATGGGACTACCTGCCTGCCCGATCGTCGATCAGCCGGAGCTGCTCGCCCGCGTCCTCGAGCGAGGCCCGGTTGACGATCAGGCTGGTGCGGTCGATGGTGGGCGTGATCCAGTAGCGGCGACCGTCCACGTTCAGGTACGTGTAGATGCCGCTGGCTCCCGCGTTGTCGCCGGGCGCGGCGTTGAACGGCTTCCGATAGCCGCGCTTGCCGATCAGGGCGGCGAACCAGTCGAATTCGGCCAACGCCTCGTCGGGCAGCCACGCCCGCACGCAGTATTGGTGCGGGTGTCTCGGGACGGTCCTGGCGAATGTCCAACGGCACATCCGGACGAACGCGCGGACCCGCTCCAGCTCCGGTCTGTCGAGCGTCGTCGACATCCGAGTCGGGCACTGGCTACTCGCCCGCCTTGGCGGCCTGGCGCCTGGCGGGCTTGGCCGGGGCCGTCTGGGCCTCGTCGGCCTTCCGGGCGAGCGCCCGCTCGCAGATCGAGCAATGCCGCCACTCTCCGCTCTCCTCGGCGGTCAGCACGCGCAGATCCTTCGAGCCCGCCAGGTGGCCGGAGTCCGTGTGGTGGACGGCCACCCGGTCGACCATCAGGCGGATCTCCTTGCGCGCCAGCCAGTCGCGGTCGTTGACCAGCACCCAGCCGGACGCGGACTTGGTCGGCTTGAGCGCCTTAATCGCCTGGGCGTCGAGTTCCGGAGTGTCGGTTGCAATGGTCATGCGTCATCCCCGTTCTGCGGTGTGAGTAGTTACTGATGTAAGTACACCCGTGAGCACGCGGGGTCACATGACACAGTGACATCGAAGTGGCCCAAAACGAGGAGTGTGGATCTGGCACAGTTACCGGGACCGTCTGTACGCCGACCGCAAGGTGCGCTCGGCCTCGGAGGCGGTGTACAAGTGCCCGGTTCGCTGGGGCACCGCGCCCACGTACTCCCGCAGCACCCTCCGCGCCTCGTCTTCGGTGAGCCCGGCGTCGATACATCGTCGGGTCAGCCAGTGCCCGCCGGAGTCACGGCTGCCCTCGACCGCGCGTCGGACGGCTCCGTTCAGACAGGCTCGCACCCGACGCGTGACCTGGATTCCCCCAAGTGCTGCACAACTAGCGGTGTACGCGGCGACGGCCCCGGACGCGAGCTCGCCGACTCGGGTCAGCGGGACCTGGAGGCGGTAGAGGAACGCCCCTGACTTGCGGACCTTGCTCACTTCCTGCTCGCGATGGTCGTACCAGTCGGGGAGCTGGCCGACCGGAGGCCCGTACAGCCGGTGGAGCCAGCCCCTGGCGGTCTTGCGATCCATCGAGATGCCGACGGCGGCCAGCTCCCGGATGACCGCGTCCGAACCGAAGGCGGCGTGCTCGAAGCAGTAGCCCACCGACCAGCCGGCCTGCAGGCGCCGGTTGGTGATCCTGGTGACGGCCTCGGCCACGTGTCGCCCCGGTGGCGGTACGTCGGGCACAAGCAGCTCGACGTTCTCAAGGAGGACGCCCCCGAGGTCGTCGACCAGCTCCGCGACGGCACCGTGGCCGACGCAGTATCCCCGGCTCGCGTGAGCGACCTCGGCTTCCGCCGAAACCGCGAGCGCGTGACCCATCGCCAAACCTCCAGCAGTTCGGCGCGCCCCTTTCCAATCGCGCACCCGTCACGATAGGCCCGGTGGCGGACGAGCGCGCAAAAAGAGAGCGCCGCCGGAAGCTTGGAAAGGGCCGGGCGGCGCTCGCCTGCGAACTGCTGGTCGCACTGAGCACTCTACCCCGCCTCACGGCAAACGCGAACCGCAACATCTAGGTTGCGGGTTACGCTGCTGGCGTGCCCAGGACCGTCACGCGGAGGAGCCCGGCCGAGCGCATCCGCCTGGAGCTCGGAGACGCCCGACGCCGGGGGGTGTGCCGGGACGACGCCTGGCGGGAGGCCCGCTCGACGGCGCTCGTTGACCTGCGCGGGGAGGCGCGACGCGATTGGGGGGTCGCGATCGGATGGGCCAAGCCATATTTCCGCTCCGGCTTCCTTCGCGACGGCGGACTCAACGGCTCGTTCTACCGCAAGCCCATCGACCGCGCCTCTGGCGCGACGAGCGGCCATCTGGCGGCCTGAGAAAGAGCGCCTGAAGGGGGCGTTCTATCGGAGTGGATCGCAGATCCGCGAACATCGGCACTAACGGCTGCGGGAGACTCCCGCTCCCCGTGCGGGCTCGCGCAAGACGTCCAGCTCAGGCTCCGTTTCTTCAGGCAGGGGTCGTCTTCGCCGATTCTTAATCGCCTTGCGTAGCCTGGCCGGGTATTAGATGATGCGTACCCTTCTCTTTTAGTCATGTCGGCACTCGCTGAACATCCCGCCACCGCGTCGATCTCGGCATCTGCGACCGTCGTCCTGGGCGAGACGGAAGCCGAGGACCTGCTCGTCGAGGAGCCTATGGACTTCGACGTCCTCGGCCCCGCCCTGCTCGCCATGCAGGAAGAGCCCGACAAGGACTACCCGGCTGGTTCAGGCCCTTACGGCTTCTAGTAGATAGTGCCGGTCTACGCCGATCGGTCTTCAGACGCCGCGAACCAGGGAGACATCTTCGAGGACGTCCCGTTCGCGACTGTCCCCGACGGCGCCGCATGGGGGATGATCGTCAGCCATGACTGCGACTGCGACAAGTTCCTCAAGCCGAAAACGCCGATCCCAGACGACCAGCGGCCCGTGTGGCCGATCACGATGGCACCGGTCCATCCGATCGAGCAGTTGACCGGCGGCCGCATCAAGGCCGTCCGTAACCGCGAAATGCCACGGTACTTCCACCTACCAGCCGAGGCTGGGCTGCCCGAGCTCGTCGCCGATCTTTGGCTGGAGCAGCCTGTTCCGATGGAGCAGGTGCTCCGCTGTGAGCGACACGCGTCCCTGTCGGACGAGTGGCGGTCGCACCTCTGGGCCTAGATCATCCGCCTGCGTACCGGTCGGGATCTATCCAAGGCGATCAGCAAGGCGCTCCAGGAGATGCAGTGAGATTCGAGTTCGTCCTGCTTGCGGACGCTGCTCAGGTGGTGGACCGCAAGCTCTATGTTCACGGCGGCGGGCTGACACGCCTGACCGTGCCGTCCTTGCCATGGATGCAGCCTCTGGCGATTTGCATGCGGCTCGAGCCGGACGACTACGACGACCTCAGCCATGAATGGCAATTTCAGCTCGCAGTGGTCGGCCCTGACGAGAACCCCATCATCGAGCATCGAATCCCACTTGCGCTTCACCGTCCCAATACGGAACCTGCCGAAGGGGAGCATCGCGGCGTGCTCGTGGCTTTGACGATCAGTGGCCTGGTGGTTCACGCTTACGGGCCCCACCGAGTTCGGCTCGCCATCGAGGGGGCCGTAACCGAAGAGACGTTCGCCGTGCTCGCGGCGGAACAAGCGCTCCGATCGGCCGCTTGCTAGCGGTGGCTCATGTCCGAACGCGAGGCTCACGGACCTCGCGGTTTCCGCGCGGTGTTTTTTCTCACCAGGCAAGGGATCTGTCCGGAGCCCCCCGCCGCCAGAGATGAGTTGGCCCCCAGCAGCGCGGGCGCGGGCGCGGCGCTCATCGCCTCGCTGGCCGAGCATCTCGGCAGGTCCAAACGTCTGGACTTCAGCAGTTCGTCGCCAGTGATCCCCGAGGGCAGCGCGGCGTCAGCGCCCGTCGAGCGCGAGCGCCGGACCAAGGAGGTGCGGCCCGACGCCCGCACTCGCTGCGCGTGCTGGTCGCAGCTACGTCGCGCTCGGCGTCTCAGCCATCGCGCGATCGGTCATCGTCGCTCACGTCTCTCCGCCACCGGAACCGGCACGGCTCCTCCGGGCAGGGGCTGGGGCCTGGGGCGCTGCAGCCCCCCGCGTCGAGTCGTCTCCCCCTCCGTTGCTGCCCCCGAGCTTGACGATGCAGAACGCCTGCGGGACGCGCCACTCGACCGCCCACCTGCCCTCGATCAAGACGACGAGCATGTTGCGGGTGAAGGCGTCCTGATCGCTGGTCACTGACGAGGATCTGCGCGCCCTGGCGCACGAGGAGCGCCATCCCGACGCGAGTGTCCCCGACGACCGCCGTGCCCTGCGGCAGCGCGGCGGCGGGCAGGAACGGCACGTCCCAGATGGGGCTCGCGGTCGTGCCGAACGGGTCGGTCACGTATGCCCCATCAGCGGTCTTCGTCTTGAGCAGCGAGGCCCGGTCGACCGGGTTCATCAGCGCCACGTTCGGCGAGGCGCCGCTGACCAGCACCTCGGTCGCGGCGTCGAGGATCACGTCCGGGATCAGCTCGCCGGCCGCGAGCTCGACCTGACCGACGCCGTCCTGGCGAAGCAGCCCCACGATCCCCGGCGCATCGGGCACGTCGCTCGTCTCGCCCGTGCCGGTCAGCAGCTCGGCCTCGAGCGCCTGGCGCAGCCTCTGGGTCAGCCGCGTCCGAATGAGCGTGTCGAGCATCGGCACATCGGCCAGGCTCATCCGCTTGATGCGCACCCAGCCGGCGATCGTCTGGC
>Ga0335078_10010115_pt1 | contig 13972 bp, 14 predicted proteins | sample Lox_Sample_32_FD_206711 | JGI IMG/M metagenome (GOLD analysis project Ga0335078, IMG submission 206711) | Soil microbial communities from Loxahatchee National Wildlife Refuge, Florida, United States - Lox_Sample_3.2 | ecosystem: Environmental > Terrestrial > Soil > Wetlands | place: USA...
GGCCATTGGCCTGATCCTTCTGACAGATGCGTACCCAAAATATCGAGCAAGCACGATACTCGGTCCGGCCACCGCCGCGTTGATCCAGATCAAGTCGCAAGGAGCAACGAAACCAAACTGCAGGGCGTTATGACGGGGACAGGGCCTTAAGCCTGCATATCCTGATGCGGAAACGTCTTTGATTCCGATGGGGCTTTAATGAACTTGCTCGGTTACCGGGCTCTTCCATGCCTTCGGTGCGGCTTGCCGGCGCTTCTCCTAGCCAGCGCACAATTGGGGGCCAAATGTCTTTAAGGGTTTGCTTGCCGGCGAACAGGCCGATGTGACGGCATGGCGCAATCGCCTTCCGCACATCCTGCGGCGGCGTTCCCACCAGCCGCTCGGTCGCGAACAATTGCCGCGGCGCCACCAGTTCGTCATCGCGCCGCGAGGAGAAATATCGGGATTTTTACCGCTCCGAGAGCGAGCCGCCGGCCCAATGCGGCGAATGATCCGCTCGCAAGCTCATTGCGTTTGTAAAGCCTTTCGACGCACTCCAGAAAGAACGGACCCGGTAGATCGACGGTCCATGCGTACCACTTCTGGAAAAGCGCACTGATCTTGGCAAAGGCTCCGGAACCGACTGGTTCCGTGATCTGCAAAATCTCTCGAACATCCCCGTCCGCAATGCGTTCCGGTCCCCAAAATTTCGACACCTTGCGCCCTGACAGAAGACCGTCGCCAAGCCGCACCAGCTCTTGAAAGGTTGCCAGCGGAGAGCTGGCGGCAAGCGTGGAGAGCGCGGACGGCTCGGCCGCAATATCGATCGGCGCGCCAGCCAACACGAGCTTGCGGACTTTGGCCGGGAAGCGCGCCGCATAGGCCAAAGCCATCCAGCCGCCTTGACACACGCCGATAAGATCGACTGGAACGCCGATCTCGTCGACCAGCACATTCAGATCGGCAAGATAATCGTCGATACCGAGAAAGCGCATCTCGCCGTTCGCCGAGCGCCACTCGGCGACAAAGAGCCGCCGCAGCCCAGCCTCACGCGAGGCTGCGATCAGGCTGTGGTTGGGCGCCAGATCGACGATCGCCCCGCCATGCAGCGCGAACGGAGCACACAGCAACGCCGGCGATGTATTCGTAGCTGCGCTGAAATCGCGCAACCGCACGGTCTTCAGCTCAAGGGCAAGCGTATGCGGCGTCGCCCATTGCGGCTCGGACGCCGACGCGTCATCGGCGCCGACCGCGAGATCGGCTAACCGTTTGGCGACAAGCGCGGCCATGTCGCTTGCTGCCGAGGCTGCAATAGCGGGCCAGAGAAATCCGAGATTGGCAGATTGACGACCTAAAGGATCGTGCATGACCGGCCGCCATGCATGTTCGCCTATGAAGGTTGCCGCTCACCTGGTCATATTTTCAGCCCGTGCTTGCCCATCACGCGCACGGTGCTCGCCTGCGCGCCCTTATCGCCCATCTCTTCCGCGTAGGTCACGCGCGACCCGACGCGCAAATGCGAGAAGGCATCATCGAGAACGCTGTTGCGGTGAAAATACACCTCTTGGCCGTCGCCGCTTTCCAAAAAGCCGAATTCGCCGGACGAGTCGATGCGCACGACAGTGCCGGTTGCCGGCGCTTCGTGCTGCTTGACCTGTCCCTGGGTGCGGCGAAGACAATCCTGCAACTGCCGGCGCGCGTGCTTGAAGGCATCGTCGACGGCAAATGCCGGATCCGAATGCCGCTCATCGGCAGTCGGTGTCCTTGCCACATTCACTTCGCGACCGTCGGGCAGCGAAAGGTGAATATGCACTTCGTAAAGCCCGCCGGTGCGATGGTGCGCGCTCGGCGCCTTGACCACGACCCGGCAGGCGGTGATGCGACCCCAGCGCTCTTCAAGCTGGGTCACATGGCTCCCAATGGCGGCTTCGATCGCCGGCGTTGCTTTCATACCTTGAAAGCTGATTTCAGGCTCGGTTTGCATCTCTTGCTCCCGTCATCGCAAGTGTTACGCGACAGCGAGCGTACCGCCCGCCTGCTGCAGGATTTATTGCCGAACAGCGTCGAAGGGTCTTTGATTCATATCAACGTGAACCAGCGCGGCTAGGGCTAAATCGTCCAGATTTCCAACTGCAATGGAGGATGTGTCATGGCTGAAACCACCAGCAAAGTGCCCGTAAAAACCGAGAAATCGTCGGCGCCCATGCCCCAAGCATGGCGGCCGTTCGAGAGCCTGCGCCACGAAATCGACCGCGTGTTTGACGAATTCGACGGCGGTTTCTGGCGTCCGTTCCGCAACTCGTTCTTCGACTTCGCGCCGGTCCGGCGGGCCGAAGCGGCTTTGAGCGCAATGCCTGCCGTCGATGTGTCCGAGACCGACAAGGCCTACGAGATCACCGCCGAATTGCCCGGCATGGACGAGAAAAATGTCGAGGTGAAGGTCGCCAACCACACCCTCACCATCAAGGGAGAAAAGCAGGAGGAGAAAGAGGAGAAAAAGAAGGATTATTACAGGCGCGAGCGCAGCTTCGGCTCGTTCGAGCGCTCGTTTGCCGTGCCCGATGGCGTCGACACCGACAAGATCGAGGCAAACTTCAAGAAGGGCGTGCTTTCGGTGACGCTGCCGAAGAGCGCGGAAGCGCAAAAGGCGGAAAAGAAGATCGCTGTCAAAGCCGCCTGATTGAACGCGTTACTTTGACGCGGGCTCACGGCCCCGATCGCGCCGAACGTCGCCGTCCGGGTCGCGCGTTTGCGCCGCTTCGTCCCGTCCTCATCTGGCCTCGACAACGACTGGCATTTTCGCGAGTTTTGCCAGGACGCGGCAACGCCGTCGGATCGGCACCCACTCGTACAGAAAGATTTCAAGCGGCCGCCACATCGCGACCCAACCGATAATCAACATTCCTTCGCCGACGATGTCGGAAACTGGGCCGGGCTCGAAGGAGAACGCCAGTTCCCGCAAGAACATACAGCACAGCAGGAATGCCAGCCCGGTAGCGAGCGCTATCCGGCCATCGCGAAACAAGAGGCGGAGTCGCCGCAGCTCGTGTTCCTCGCGGTACGCGAAATAATTCTGAATCGCCTCTTCAAGGTCGTGGTCATCGCTTTGCGGCACTTGATCGGCGGGTAGATGGATCAAAAGACGCAATGGCAAATGGCGCGGAAGCTCTTCCGCTGAGCCGACAATATATTCCTCGGCGTCCTGATCGAGGTCTCGCTCGTGAAAGGGCGCTGGATCGAGCGAATTGAACAGTTGTGCCAAGCGGCTAAGCCGCATCTCGATCTTGGCCTCTGCCGCCGATGGATCGGGGGAGTGCTGGTCGGCCGTCACAATCGGATTTATCTCCAATTCCGTTCATTTACATACAATTCGCTCGCTCAATTTTACAGCGAGCGTTTTGACTGGGATCAGGGACCGGACGAGAGCCGGGTCTTAGCTTGGTCGCGGACGATCGGCGCACGTGAGGGAGCTAGCGATGAAAGTCAAACTTGAGGTCATCAAGGCCGGCAAGCGCCTGCACCAAGGTAATTACGAGATCGACGACAAGACCAGTTTCGGCGCCGCATGCGCCGAGGCTTGGTCCGATATCCGTGAACAGTGCATGGCTAGAGCGACCAGTATCGGTGATCTGATGGAGACGATGAACGAGAACGTCATCGCGGAGTTCAGTGGCGCCGAGATCAGGTTGACAAAACTTTGAACCCGATCGGCATCTAGATGTTATCGCTTTGGTCATCAAAATTTTAGAGGACGAGCAGATCGGTCAGGCTGTCGCCGGCATGAAGGCGGCGAATGCATTCGGCAAACAGCGGCGCGACCGATAGCGTATCCAACTTACCCCGCGCCGCGTCGGCGCCGAGCCGGAACGGCGGCACCGCGTCGCTGATGACGATCCGATCAATGGCGGGATTCATGAGCACCGCCTCGGCGCCCGGCATGAACAAGCCGTGTGTCACCAGCGCCAGAACGCGCTTCGCTCCCGCCGCCCGGACGGCGCGTGCGGTGCGCAGCAGCGTGCCTCCGGTGCTGATAAGATCGTCAATGATAAGTGCCGTCGCGCCCTCGACGTCGCCGACGAACAGACCGCCCGATACGATTCCCGCGCTCCGGCGTTTCTCGGCCAACCCTTTGCCGACCGGCCGCTTAAGCGCCGCCTCCAGCGCCCCGTGCAAAAGATCGGCGCGTTTGGCGCCGCCCGGGTCGGGGGAAATCACACAAAATTTCTGTTCCGGCAGCCGCTTCACATAGTCGACGAACAACGGCGCCGCCGTCAGCGCGACAGTAGGCCGACGAAAAGCATTTTCAAAAGCCGCAGGATTATGCACGTCGATAGTAACGAGGCCGTCAGTCCCGACGGCTTCGAACAGGCTCGCCACATAGCGCGTGGTCACCGGATCGTTGGGCTTGGTCCGGCGGTCCTTGCGCGCATAGCACAGGTACGGCGCGACTGCCGTTACCCGCGCCGCACCCGCATCTTTGAGCGCGCCTACGAAAAACAGGAGCCGGCACAGCTTGTCGTTGGCGCTTTGCTGCGGCCCGCTGTGCAGACTCTGCAGCACGAACACATCGGCGCCACGCACATTCTCCAGCGGTCGCGACTTGTGCTCGAGATCCTCGAATTCACGCTCTTCGTGCGCCGCCAACGGCCGGCCGAGCGCGGCCGCGACCGCAGCGCCGAAATCGGCGGTGGCGTGCAAGGCGAACAGACGCAAGGTATCGTCGATCATCCTTCACCGCTTTTGTAGAACTTGAATTGTCAGCTCGCCGCGGGCAGCTCGACCAAGCGCGGCTCCGCAGGGCGTGCCGAGCGGATCGGCGGGAAATCGTCGGCGGTCAGGGTTTCACGTTTGAGCAGCAAAGCCGCGCCGGCATCGAGATCGGCACGACGCGTCTGCAAAATTTCGCGCGCGCGCTCGAATGCTTTGGCGAGCAGATCGCGCACGGCGACGTCGATTTCGCGCGTCGTGACCTCGGCCGCCTGAACGTGGCTGGCGAGCGGCGCCGGCATGAACGGCTGCGGCTCCGGCACGTATGTGCGCTGGCCGACCTTGTCGTCCATGCCGTAGCGCGTCACCATTTCAAGGGCGATTTCGGTGGCGCGCTGCAGATCATCGGCCGCGCCGGTGGATATGTCGCCGTCGAACACGAGTTGCTCAGAGGCGCGCCCGCCCATCAGCACGGCAATGCGATTCTCCAGATTGAGCTTGCCAAGCAGGAAGCGGTCCTCGGTCGGGCGCTGGATGGTGTAGCCGAGCGCGCCGACGCCGCGCGGGACGATGGAAACTTTCTGCACCGGATCGACCCCGGGCAGCGTTGCCGCCACCAGCGCGTGACCCATCTCATGATAGGCGACGCGGCGCCGCTCCTCGGCGTTGAGCACGCGGCTCTTTTTTTCCAGGCCGGCGACGATGCGTTCGATGGCTTCGGTAAAATCGTTGGTGCCGATCGAGGCGCCATTGCGCCTCGTCGCGACAATGGCGGCTTCGTTCACCAGATTGGCGATGTCCGCGCCGGTAAATCCAGTCGTCAGCCCGGCAATCGCGTCGAGGTCAACGTCCGGTGCAAGCTGCACTTTGCGGGCATGAACTTTCAGTATTTCCAGCCGGCCCTTGCGATCGGGACGGTCGACGAGAACTTGGCGATCGAACCGGCCGGCCCGCAGCAACGCCGGATCGAGGATTTCGGGCCGATTGGTCGCAGCCAAGAGGATGACGCCGCCGCTCGGATCAAACCCGTCAAGTTCGGCAAGGAGTTGGTTGAGCGTCTGTTCTTTCTCGTCCATGCCGCCGCTGAACGGGCCGGCGACGCGGCTTCTTCCCAGCGCATCGAGCTCATCGATGAAAATGATGCACGGCGCGGCCTTGCGCGCCTGCTCGAACAGATCGCGCACACGCGCGGCGCCGACGCCGACGAACATCTCGACGAACTCGGAGCCGGAAATGGAAAAGAACGGCACACCGGCCTCACCGGCGACCGCCTTGGCGAGCAGCGTCTTGCCGGTCCCCGGCGGCCCGACCAGCAGCACGCCCTTCGGCACCCGCGCGCCAAGCCGTCCGTACGATTTCGGGTCGCGCAAAAAGGCGACCAGCTCCTGGAGCTCGAATTTCGCTTCGTCGACGCCGGCAACGTCCTTGAACGTCACTTTGGTATCGGTCTCGACATAGACCTTGGCGCGCGACTTGCCGACGGTCATCAACCCGCCGAAGCCTTGCTTTTCGGCAAGTCGGCGAAACAAAAACATCCACACCAGATAGAAGATGACGACCGGAACGACCCAAGACAGAATGGTTTCCACCATGCCGCTCGCCGGGGCGCCGTTCACCACAACCTGATGGGCCGCCAGTTTTGCGAAGATTTGCGGATCGACGCGGACGGCATAGAACTGGCGCCTGCCGTCCGGCAGCGGCTCCTTCAGCGTGCCCTGGATGGAATCGGCGCCGACCGTGACATTGGCAATCTTGTTCTGATCGAGCAGCGTCTCGAACTGGCTGTAAGATATGGTTTCGACTTGCGAATAGCTCGACCAGAACTGCTGAAACAGCAGAACGCCAAACATTGCCGCGAGCACGTACCAGATCATGATCTGGCGCTTGCGGGCATCCGGTTCCATGTTCATCGCCATGAGGCTGATCCGTGCCGAAAATCATTCGAAATATGCCAGCCGGAGTGCCGGTCGACTTTGATATGGCGCAAATCCCCGGCATCGAGAGAGGGTACCATCACCCTGTGGCTCAAGTTTCAGGCCATGCTTCCTAGGGTCGTTTCATCAAGTCTCGGACGATCCGAGGCGGCTTCGTCCACCTTGCGCAGCTGCCGAGAATTTTCGTCCGTCAGCACGCCAAGGCTCTCGGCAAACGCATAGCTGTGCGCCAGCGTCAGCCATCTTGTCTCCATCTCAAGAAAATCTGCCCTTGATGTCGGATCGATCGATCGTCTTCTCGGCCTTTTGCTTGGCTTCCTCGGCCCGGTCGTAACAACGCCGGATTTCTTCACTGAGGTTGTTCAACATTCCATGCGAACGCGCTCAGCTACGACACGCCAACACATCGGCACGTGCTCGTGATCATCGAAGCTACGATGCTTAGCGCCGAAAAACGAGCTATTTTCGCCGGCAGCAATGTGGCCATCTGTCCCTTCAAATGTACGGTACCAGCGATGCAAGGGCTTGTCGGGATCGATTCCCAGCTCAAATCGAACGGATCACATCAATTTTTCAAAGAAATCAGGGGGGCCGCTTCGTCTCCGCCACTTTCTGGGCGGGAAATCGGCGCAATATCTCGATTACCGTTTCGTCGGGAACCTGACTGAAATCCGCATAGTAGGTGCCGATAGCATCGAAAAACTCATGGTCCTCCAGGCACACGACGTCGTCGGCCTCGTTGCGCAGCGCGTCGAGGTTTTCCGTGGGCGCCACCGGGACTGCCAGCACGAGTTTTTTCGGCTTGCGCATACGGGTTGCCTGTAAGGCCGCGCGCGTTGTCGCACCAGTCGCAATGCCGTCGTCGATTACGATGGCCGTGCGGCCAGAGACATCGACGCGTTCACGGTTGCCGAGATATCGCTGACGCCGCCGCTCGATTTCGGCCAGCTCATGATCGCAGACGGACTTGAAGCCGGCTCCATCGATTCCGGCGAGACGGATCACCTCCTCGTTGCGCACGATGAGTGGCTTGCCGCCATCGACGACGGCGCCCATCGCCAGCTCGGGTTCAAACGGAACGCCGATTTTCCGCACCAGGATCAGATCGAGTGGCGCTTGCAGGGCGGCGGCAACTTCGGCGGCGATCGGAACGCCGCCGCGCGGGAGCGCCAGAATCACCGGCTGCTGATCCTTGTAGCCGCTGAGCGCGGCAGCCAATTTGCGCCCGGCGTCGGAGCGATTTTTGAATGCCATGGCTCCTTCCAAGCATAATCCGTTCGTTTCGATCCAGCCAAGTCTCGGCAAGCGCTGCAACCCGGACGCGCCGATCCCGCCGCAGCTGAGTGACCCCGCAGAGCAGCCATCGCGAAACGCTCCGGTTTTTCGATGGCTGATCCCGAGGATTTCGGAATAAGATACCGGAAAAGTCCGCACAGCCGGATGAACTGGGAGGCGGTCAAGATGATGAGAGCCTTGCTTGCGCTGGCATTGTGCGCGGGGTGGATGTTGCACAGCGCCGAATCTGCCAACGCGCAACCCTTTCCCAAAAAGGAGCCGATCAAGATCGTCGTGCCGTTTCCGCCGGGCGGACCGACCGATGGCATGGCGCGCATCATCTCCGAACACCTGCAAAGCGAACTTGGCCAAGCCATTGTGATCGAGAATCGCGGCGGCGCCGGGGGCGCGATTGGCGGCAAGTTCGTCGCAACATCGGCACCGGACGGCTACACTCTTCTGATGACTCCGGGCGGAGCGCTCACCACTGGGCCGGCGGTCAATCCCGACATCGGCTACGATCCGCAAAAGGTCTTCACGCCCGTCTGCCAGCTCATTGAGACGCCGCTGATCATTTCGGTGGCTGCATCCCTGCCCGCAAAGTCGCTGGCGGAGGTGGTAGCCTATGCCAAAGCCAATCCGGGCAAACTGATCTGGGGCAACCAGGGCTTTGGCACGGCGCCCCATTTGCTCGCCGAAATGTTCAAGCTCGAAGCCGGCATCAACATGCTGGACGTGCCCTATCGCGGCACGGGGCCGTTGCTCAACGCGGTTCTGGCCAAACAAGTACAGATCATCGCCGATCCTTCGACCACCAGCCTCCCCTATATTCAAGCCGGCAACCTGCGGCCGATTGCGATCGCCGGCAGCGAGCGTGATCCGACATTGCCCAACGTGCCGACCGTGGTCGAGGAGGGATTCCCCAAACTGCAATCGCCGTTCTGGCTTGCAGTGGTCGCGCCGGCGGGAACGCCGAGCGACGTGATCGATAAGCTCAATCACGCATTCCGCGATGCGCTCGCCGCGCCCGATACTGCCAAGAAGCTCAAGGCACTTGGTACCACGCCCAAGATCGGCACGCCGGAAGAGCTAGGTGCAATGCTCGCCAAGGAACTTGCGCAATGGAAGGCCGTCGTCCAGGCGGCGCACATTCAGATGAAATGACCGCGGCTTGCGACGCCTGCTTGCTGTTGCGACTCAAATAAACCGCCATGTTTCGCCACGATTCACCCGACGAGGCTGTGTTCCGCCTGGACGTGCGGACCTGGCTCGAGGCCAATCTGCCGGCCGCGCTGCGCGGACGCACCAACCGTCCGCCGCCCGCCGAGCTGATGCCGTGGTACCGCACGCTCTCGCGCAAGGGCTGGATCGCGCCGCATTGGCCGAAACAGCACGGGGGCATGGGCGCCACGCTGAACGAACAGATCATCATGACCGAGGAACTGGCGCGGGTCGGCGCTCCGCAACTGCCGGCCCAGGGACTCAATCACATCGGTCCGATCCTCATTGAGTTCGGGACCGACGCGCAGAAGGCGCGGCATCTGCCGCCGATCATTGAAGGTTCGGTGATCTGGGCGCAGGGCTATTCCGAGCCCGGCGCCGGCTCCGATCTTGCGAGCCTCGCGACGCGGGCGACCCTGCATGGCGATCATTTCGTCGTGCAGGGCCAGAAAATCTGGACCACATGGGGCCATCACTCGGACTGGATGTTCGCCCTGGTGCGTACCGATCCGCAGGCGCAGCCGCGCCACGCCGGCATCAGCTTCCTGCTGCTCGATCTGCACAGCCCCGGCGTTACGATCAGGCCGATCAGGACCATCGCCGGCGACGATGAGTTCAGCGAAGTATTTTTCGACAACGTCGTCGTGCCTGCCAACAATCTGATCGGCAAGCTCAACGATGGCTGGCGGATCGCCAATGCGCTGCTCGGACACGAGCGTCTGGGGACCTCGAACCCGCAATTTGCCTTGATGGCGCTTGAGCGAATCAAAACCATGGCGCGCGCGTCTGGCGTGATTGCCGATCCGGCTTTTCAAGATCGTCTGGTGGCGGCTCATATCAACGTGACGGCTTTGGCGGCTTTGTTCAGCCATGCGGTGGAGCTCACCAACAGGCAGCAGAGCCTTGGGCCGGACTCGTCGATCATCAAGATTTTCGGCTCTGAGCTTCTGCAGTCTCTCAATGAGTTACTGATAGAGGCGGCCGGCAGCCACGCTGCGGCCGAAAAGCCGATCGCAACCGATTTTGGCGAGGTGGATGTGTCGACGCCATTTTTGCAGGTGCGGCGCGCAACCATCTATGGCGGCTCCTCAGAAATCCAGCGCAACATCGTCGCCCGCCGCGTTCTCAACCTGCCGAACTGACACCTGAAATAAATGCGGACACGGTAGGCAAAATGGAGCTCCATCTAAGTTCAGAGCAGATCATGCTTCGCGACGCCGCCGCGAAATTCTCCGGCGCGGCAGGGCCGAAGGTCGCGCGCGAAATTCGCCGGCGCGACGTCAGCTTTGCGCCCGAGAAGCTGCGGCAGGCCGGCGAACTCGGCTGGCTCGGCATCCTCGCGCCTACTTCCGCAGGCGGTCTCGGCCTTGGCCTTACCGAACTTGCTTTGGTGCTCGAGCAGGCTGGCCGCGGGCTCGTCTGCGAACCGATCGGATTTGCCGCAATCTCGGCAGCAGCGCTGGCCCAGGGGCACTCGCCGCATCCAGTGCTTGAACGGACGATGAGCGGCGCGGCCCTCGTCGTACCGGCGCTGCAGGAAACCGCTCATTACAGCGATCTCAGTGAGCTGCGCACGCGGGCGGCAGGCGCGGATGGCTCGCTTCGCTTGACGGGAGCTAAGACATTCGTGTGCGCTGACGGCGCCAACGGCTTTCTGGTTAGCGCCAATGGGCCGGACGGCGCCGCACTCTATTATGTGAGCCGAGACGCGCCGGGCTGCCAAGTATTGGCGGTGACCGAGACGGTGGACGGCCGCAAGCTTTCGACACTGAGCCTTAAAGATGCGCCGGCCAATCTAGTGCCGCCTCGACAATCTTCCCGGAGCGCAATCGAAGCGCTGACCGATCTAGCGCTGATCGCACTGTCTGCGGAGTTGCTCGGCGTCATGGAAAAGGCGCAGGAGATCACCTTTGAATATTTGCGGATCCGCAAGCAGTTTGGCAAGCCGATCGGCAGCTTTCAGGCGCTGCAGCATAAAGCGGTCGACATTTACATCCGGACCCAGACGACGCGGTCGCTTCTGTATCAAGTTGCGGCGAACAACGACCCCTACCGCATCGATGCCACGCAGGCCGTCGCCGTGAAAGCCAAAGCATCGGAAGACGCGCTGTTCGTCACCGAGGCCTGCATCCAGCTGCACGGCGCGATCGGCTTCACCGACGAGCACGATATCGGTCTTTATCTCAAGCGTGCGATGCTGCTGTCCTCCCTGTTCGGTAACGCCGCGGCGCAGCGCCGGCGCTATGTCAAAATGGCCGGGCTGACGGTATAGAGCCACGAAACCGCACGAGAGACATGCAGCAAAATGTCATCGCGCAGATGCGAGCGGATTTGCCGAATCAGGAGAAGTCATGAGCGAAGAGCAGACGGTCACCTACGAGCTGGACGGCGAGGTCGCGCTTGTCGGCCTCAACCGTCCGGACAAGCGCAACTGCTTCAATCCGACCGTGATGAAGCAATTGCGCGACGCCATCGAGCGCGCCGGCGAGGAAGCCAAATGCGGCATCATCTTCGGCCACGGCGATAATTTCTGCGCCGGTCTCGACTTGCGCTGGGCGGCCGAGAATTGGAAAAACGGGCGATCGCAGCGGCTGCCGTTTCCTTTCAATCGCAACACCTATTTCGAGGCGATGGCGCGCGGCAACATCCCGTTCATCGCGGCGCTGCACGGCGCGACGCTCGGCGGCGGACTGGAAACCGCCGCCGCCGCACATATTCGCGTGGCCGACGAGACCACCTATTTCGGCCTGCCCGAGGGAACGCGCGGCATCTTCATCGGCGGCGGCGGCTCGGTGCGCGTTGCCCGGCTGATCGGCTTTGCCCGCATGCAGGACATGATGCTCACCGGCCGCGTGCTCCGGCCCGACGAAGCAGAGCGCTACGGCATCGTTCAGTATCTCGTGCCGAAGGGGCAGTCGATGGCGAAGGCGAAAGAACTCGCGCTCAAAATCTGCAAGAACGCGCCCCTGTCTAATTTCGCCATCACCAACTCTCTGCCGCGGCTGCAGGATATGTCTTACGACGACGGCCTCTATTTCGAGCGCATGGTGGCGGAATACACCCGCAGCCCGGAATCGATCACGCGGCTCAATCAGTTTCTCGACAAGACGGCGCCGCGCGTGCGCATGCCGGAATAAAGGCGGGGAATAAAAGCTTCAAGGAGAGTGGCAATGAGTTTGCGCGACAACGCGATCGTGGCCTATGCCGAAACCAAGGTGATGGAGAAGAGCGACCGCGACGTCTTCGTGCTGGGCGGCGAGATTCTCGAGGAGCTGCTTGACAAGACCGGCATCGAGAAGAGCGAAATCGATGGCCTGGTGTTGGCAGGCTTGACCGGCACCGGCGCCGGCAATCCGTTCTGGGCGCAAACCACCGCCGACGTGCTCGGTCTCGATGTCGGCTTTTGCGAGCAGGTTCACACCGGCGGCTGCTCGGCGGCGGGCTGCGTAGTGCGGGCGGCGGCGGCGATTGATTACGGCCTGTGCGATGTCGCGTTGCTGCTGTTCGCCGATACGCACGTACTCGAGGACAAGAGCGACCACAGTCACACTTATCGGCGCGAGTGGACCGATCCCTACGGTCTCATGGGCCCGCCGGGCGCGTTTGGACTGCTCAGCCGGGCCTATGAGGCGAAATACGGCCTCGACTACCGTATGCTGGGCAAGATCGCGGTGACACAGCGCAACCATGCGCTGCTTAACGAGAATGCCTGCGAAAAACTGCGGGTGCCGATCACCGTCGATGACTATCTAAATTCGCGCGTTATCGCCGATCCGATCCGGCTCCTCGATTGCGTGATGCGCGCCGACGGCGCGGCTGGCCTGATCATGATGAGCCGCCAGCGCGCCAAGCAGAAAGGTTTGTCGAAGTGCATCATTCCGATCGGCTATGCCGAGCGCACCAATTTCAAGGGCGGCGAGAATCTGGTCGACGTGACCAAAAGCGGCCACGAGGTTTGCGGCAGGAAGGCGCTCGGCGAGGCTGGACTTGGCATCAAGGACATCGCCTCGTTCCACCCCTATGATGACTTCATCATCGCCATCATGCTGCAGTTCGAGGCCTTCGGTTTCTGCAAAGCCGGCGAAGGCGTGCAATTCATCCGCGACCACGATTTCTCGTTCAACGGCGATTTGCCGCTCAACACCGGCGGCGGCCAAATCTCCGCGGGCCAGGCCGCATGCTCCTCGCACAATCTGATCGAGGCGGTACGGCAGTTGCGCGGCGAGGCCGGCAAACGCCAGGTCAAGAACACCAAGAACGCGCTGGTGACCGGCATCGGCTGGATCAATTACGGGCGCAATTGGGGCTCGAGCGCGGCGCTCGTCCTGATTCCGGAATAAGCGAGGGCGTCATGGCTAATTCCAACAAACCGCTGAACGACACGCTTGGCGTCAAGCGTGCAATCAAACATTTCGATTTTTCTGAACCGTACCAGGCAAAAGAAGCTGCTGATTCAATATTGCAAAAAGACCGGCAAATATCAGCACTTCCCGCGTCCGGTGAGTATATTCACCGGGCGTCGTCGCGATATCGAATGGCGCGAGGTCTCCGGCAAGGGCGTTGTATTCTCCTACACGATCGCCCAACGCGGCACGCCGGCATTCCGCGGCATCGAGCCGTACGCGGTGGTGAGCGTGACGCTCGATGTGGGCGTCAACTTCATCGCCAATATCGTTCACTGCACGGGCGCCGAGTTGAAAGTCGGCATGAAGGTAAAGCCGTACTGGCATCCGCTCGACGACGGTACTCATTTGCTGATGTTTCAGCCCGACAGGGACGGGGCATGAGCGGAGCGCAAGACGCTCGTGGCCCGAAGGCAGTCGCGAAATTCTTAAGTCCGCGCTCGGTCGCGATCA
>Ga0335078_10010116_pt1 | contig 13971 bp, 14 predicted proteins | sample Lox_Sample_32_FD_206711 | JGI IMG/M metagenome (GOLD analysis project Ga0335078, IMG submission 206711) | Soil microbial communities from Loxahatchee National Wildlife Refuge, Florida, United States - Lox_Sample_3.2 | ecosystem: Environmental > Terrestrial > Soil > Wetlands | place: USA...
GACACGATCGAAAGGATCTTCAGCCATCCCCCGAGCCGCAACATCGAGTGGCGCCAGGTCGTTTCGCTGCTGGAGACGATCGGCACGGTCACGCGCGAGCACAACGGCAAGCTCAAGGTTGCGCTCGAGCCCGAGACGGAGGTGTTGCCCGCGCCTCACGGCAAGGATGTCGACGTCCAGATCGTCGTCGATCTCCGACGCATGCTGAAAGACGCCGGCTTCGCGCCTGAAGGTTTTGAGGCCGTCGTTGATGAAAGGGCGAGGGATCATGGGGACGGCCAGTGGGGCGAGCCGACTTAGGGTGTTGGGGGCCGATCGGGGGCGGCGTTTCGGTCTGAGCTCGGTTGGCGCCGGCGGTTTGCCGGCGTACGATCGGCGCGTGCTCACGGGGGTTGATCGCGTCGAGATCACTGTCGTGATCGACAACTTCCTCGACCTGCTCATGGCCGGCGAGGAAGGTGTGGCTCGCTACCAGACGCGGGACTTCGCGGCGCCTGAGCAGTTGGTTGCCGAACACGGCTTCTCCGCATTGGTCAGCGTCGAGCGCGATTCTGACCGGCACACCGTGCTCTACGACGCTGGCCTGACCCCGCATGCGGTAGCCCGCAACCTCGACGTCCTCGGAGTACCGGTGGGCGATCTGCGAGCGATTGTCATCTGACTCGAGGGACTTGTCCGCCGTCGCGGGCGCTCGCGATTGCCGCTGGTGATCCATCCTGATGCTTGGCGCGAGCGGAGAGTCGTGTTTCCCTCAGGAGTGGAGCTTCGGCTGCCGCCGCCGAGCCGTCACGATCTCGAGGCCGAGGGGCTGGAGGTAATCGAGGAGCGCGCGCATAGCCTGCTGCTCGATGGCACGGTACTTGTCTCAGGGCAAATCGCGCGGACCACGGAGTTCGAGGGCGGCTTCCCGATCCACGAGGCCCGCGACGGGGATGGTTGGCAGCCCGATCCGATGATCTGGGATGACCAAGCTCTCGTCGTCAACGTGCGTGATCGCGGCTTGGTGATCGTGTCCGGCTGTTCGCACGCGGGCGTGATCAACGTCCTGCGTCATGCTCAGCGTCTGACCGGCGAAGCCCGGATCGCTGGTCTTATCGGCGGCCTGCATCTCACCGGTGGACTGTTCGAATCGCGGATCGAGCCAACGGTCGAGGCGTTGCGCGAGGCCGGCGTTGGTCGTGTCCTGCCGGGGCACTGCTCGGGCTTCAGGGCGGTTCACGCGATCGCCCGCGCCATGCCCGACGCTTTTGTCCAATGCGCGGTAGGGACGACCGTGACGTTCCGGTCGGCGCCTGGATGAGATCCGGAGCTGATCCTCAGGAGCGGAGCGCTGCCATCGGCGTGATCCTCGCGGCGCGGATCGCCGGGTAGGAGCCGGCGAGCACCCCGACGGCAACGCCGAGGAACGGAGCGGCGAGCACGAGCGTGGTGTTCATCACCGGCGTCCAGTGGTCGTTCGAGGCGATCTCGGCGGTCGCGAGCACCCCGATCGAGGCGCCGAGGATCCCGCCGAGCATGCCGACGCCCGCGGCCTCGAGGACTATCAGCCGGGCGATCTCGAGCCGGCCGTAGCCGACCGCGCGGCGCAGCCCGATCTCCGATCGGCGCTGCGCTACCGACATGATCGTGACTGCCGTGATCACAAGGAAGCCGATCCCGAGGCCGGCGAGACTCAGCACGCGCAGCAGAGTCGAAAGCGACGCCTGCACCTGGGAGCGCAGCGTGGTCGGGTTGGGAGGCACCTCGGCGGTGACCAGGCCAGGCTGGTAGGGATCGAGCTCGGCCGGGCCCTCGCGGCCGATCAACTGCGCGGCGCCCGGTGCGGTCCGAGCGATCACTCGCCGCTGGTCGTGATTGCCGGTAATCACCCCGGCCACGTACGGCGGCACGATCACCCCGAGCAGCGCCTGGGACTCCTGCTGTGAGCTGGACACGATCCCGACCACTGTCAACACGATCCCGGAGACGTTGATCGCCGGGTCGCCGAGCGAGGAGCTGATGCCAAGCTGCGATGCCGCCCCGGACCCGAGCAGCGCGACCATCTGATGGTGCAGGTCGGCGCCCGTGTCATAGAACCGGCCCGAAGACAGCACCGCCCCGACCGCGGGGAGCGCCGACGGTGACATCGCCGTGACCGACAGCTGCGTCTGCGACGGCCCGGTCGTCGTCGGGCCGACGACCACAGGTAGCGGTTGCTGCTGATCGAGATCCCACACCAGACCTGCTCGGGTGACGCCGCGGAGACGTATCAGCCGGGACACGTCGGCCTCCGACAGCGTCGACGGCCCCTGGAACTCGACGGTCGTCGCACGCAACTCGTTGAACGATGCCGAGACCGCGTTCGATGCGCTCTCGGTCAGGCCATTGGTGGTCGTGAACGCGCCGACCGCCACGACCGTCCCGAGCGCGCACAAGAGAGTCCGCACCGGCTGGCGGACGATCGACGTCACGGCCTCGCTGAGTGCCGACCCCAGGCCGCTCACGGTCGCTCGCCGCCCGGTAGCGTCTCCGCGTCGAGGAACTCTCCTGGGCCCTCGGAAACGACCCCATCGCGGACGCTCAACAGGCGCGGCAGCGTCCGCGCGATCCCCATGTCGTGGGTGACCATCACCACCGCGACGTGCGGCGGCTGGTTGTCGATCAGCGTCTGCAGCACTTCGCTGCTGGTGCGCTCGTCGAGGTTTCCGGTCGGCTCGTCGCACAACAGCACCCGTGGTCGCCCAGCGAGTGCCCGCGCGATCGCCACCCGCTGGCACTCGCCGCCTGACATCTTGCCGGGCAGGAACCGCCGCCGGTGTGACAGCCCGACGACCGCGAGCGCGTCGATCGCTCGTTCTCGCCGCTCGCCGGGCGTCAGCCGACGCGGCCGCAACCCGAGCTCGACGTTCTCCTGCGCGCTCAGCGACGGCAGCAGGAACGACTCCTGGAACACGAACCCAAAGAACCGGGCGCGGAGCGCGGTCTGCTCGCGGTCACTCAACGATCCGACGCGCTCACCTTCGACCCGGTAGTCACCGCTCGTCGGCAGGTCGAGTAGCCCGAGGACGTTCAGCAGCGTCGACTTGCCGGATCCCGAGCGGCCGATGATCCCGAGCACCTCGCCGGCCTGCACCGAGAACGTCACGTCGCGCAGGGCGTACACGGGCGGTGAGGCCGGATACGTCCGCCCGACTTCAGTCAGCGTCAACAGCTCTTGCTCGCCGGGCGCGGGGACGGCGCTCATCCCGACCCACTGAGCCCGATTACAACCTGGTCGCCGGCCTTCAGTCCACCGCTGATCGGCCGTACGACTTCCTGACCTGCGTACGCGAGCCCCGCGTGAACGGGGACGGACACCTGCCGTGACCCGTGGACCACCGTGACCGACGATGCGCCGGACGCGTTGGTGATCACCGCCGACACCGGCACCACCCACTGCAGCCCGCCCGCCTGACCGGTGCGGACGTGCAACGCCATGTTCTGCCCGACGAAGGGCGCCGCCGCGCCCGGGTTCACCGGCGTCAATGTCAACTTCGCGCCCGGGCCGCCGCCCGGCCCGCTGCCCGGCCGCTTTGCGCTCAACCTGATCTTGAACGACCCGTTGCTCAGATCAGACGTCGCGCGTCCGGTCGCGCCGACGCTCAGCAGGCTCGCGGTGTTCAGATCGGTGTTGGTCTGAAACGTCAATTGGCCGGATCCGAGCGTGGCCAGCGGCTTGCCACTCGCGATCGTCTGGCCCAGATGCGCGACCGACACCACGGTTACCGGCAGCGACGGCGTGAACATGATCTCCCCCAGCGGTACCGTCGCATACTGCACGGGCTTGGCCTTGTGCTTGCCCGAGCCACCCCCCGGGCCGGGTGCGGTCACCGCCGCGTAATTGTCACGCTGATAGAGGTCGGCGACCGCTGTCGCCGTTCCGGCCCCGTAGGTCCCGGCCGTGTCGAACCCGACCGAGAATCCGGCCGCTGCGAGCCCGGCCTGCAGCTCGCTGACCTCGATGCCGGTGCTGCCATAGCTCATCACCGAGTACGCCGGGATCCGGCCCTCCATCACGAACACCGGCCGCCCCGCGATGGCCGCGATCAGGCTTCCGTCGGCGACGTGCGCCCCGGGCGAGGTTGAGACCGCGGTCACGACCGCCAGATCGCCTGACAGGTCGCCGGGGACCCCAACCGAAATCGCACCCCCATCGGTCAGCGTCCCGCGCAGCACCACGGTCGTGCGCGCGTGCGTCAACACCACCGGCGCCGTCAACACCGACGGCGCCGGCGGCTTCGCACGCGCCGCCTGTTCGGCCGGCGTCGATACCCCGCGCCCGATGAGGAACGCAACCACGGCAACCACGACCGTCAACACCAGCACCGCTCCGACCACCAGGCCACCACGCTCGCGAAGCGGCGTGCCGCGGTCGCTGCCGCGCCCCCGGTGCAGCCGCGCCGACAGTCTCTTCCGCTCGCCGGTCACAACCCGCCGAGCGTCAGCTTGATCCCGTATCGACGCTCGAGCGAGGTCACCTGTCCATTGACCTGGCTCTGGAGCGCGGATACCGCATTCGCGTTCTGGGCCAGGTACGAAGCGCGCCTCCCGCTCAACAGCACCGTAGTCTCATTGATCACCTTCGCCCAGCACGTCGCCAACACCCGTGCTCCCTTCGCCTGTAGCTGCTGGACTTTCGTGTTGTACGCGCTCGATTGCGATGGCGGTCCGAGCTGCTGCTGCAGCCGTGCGTACAGGCTCATTACCGATGACGCCGGCACCCCGTGCGTCGCGCTGCAGGTCGCCGCCGTCTTGCTCAGCGCCCGAATCTGCGGCGACCGGCTGACCTGATTTACGACGTTGAACCAGCCGGAGCTCAACTGTCCGAACTTCGCCGACCCGAACAGCGGGGTCTGCGCCTGCATGGCCCTGAAGCAGTGCATGATCCTGGCCTGCCACGCCTTGCGCTCAGGCGCGCTCATGCCACTCTGCGGATCGGCGAACTGGACGCCGGCGCCGGTGAACAGCCCGAGGTCGTGGCTCGCCTCGATCGCCGGCAGGTTAGGAAACTGCGGGTTGCCGAGATTGGATGGTGGCCCAAAACCCGTGAAAAACGGAGGTGCGGAAAAACCATCGCTGGTCATGCAGTTACCGAGCGCCTTGCTCTGCACCGTCTGCGCGAAGCTCCCAAGCTGCGCCCCGATCACCGCGTCGGCACCATCACGAGGAGCCACGAATGCGATCACGGCCGCGGCGATCGAGGTCCCCGCGCCGACTTCACTGGGTGCAGCGCGACCGGAGCCCCCGCATCCCGACACCAAGACAAGACACCCGACCGCCACGGCGAAAAGAACCCCCAGCGCACGACCTCCCTAGGCGAGATCGACAATCCGTCTATCTAACGGACACGCAAGCCTGGTCATGTTACACCCATCTTTGGGAGCGCATGACTACTTCTTACTGTTTGCGTACGCAAGTGTGACCCGGACGCGAGTGAGCGCCAAGTCATTCCGCTGACCACGAGGCGCCCGGAGCGCTCGGGACGACGGCTGCTAGTTCAGTTCGGCGAACAGGCGGACGAGACGGTCGTACGCAGGTTTTCGTGAGTAATCGTCACGCAGGATCCCGAAGTTGTGGAAGAGGTCGTCTTTGGAACTGTCGGCATCGCGAAGGGTGAAGAGCTCCCAATGAGTCACATTGAGCTCGGTTGCGCGGGCATCGACCGCGCGCAGCACAGTTTCGAGTACGTCGGCCTGCCGTGACTCGCTGCGACCCGCTCCGGTCGGCCAACCGTTCTCGCAGATGCGGATCGGAACGTCGTAGCCGATGCCGGTGAGTGGCAGGGCCTGCTCGCGGAAGCTGCGCAGCAACCAGTCGACCGCCCCGTTGAGCTGGTCCAGCTCGAATCGAGGTCCGAAAACGTCGGGGTACATGTCCAGTCCCGCGTAGTCGACAGCAGTCGCGACCTCATCGCCGCCTAACGCCGCCACCGTTTGCCAGAACGGGGACTTCGCGGGATCGACTTCCGGGCTGACGGCAAAACCGATCGCCGCGGTTGCCTCGCTTCGGCGCTTGGCTGACGCGGCGGCGAGCACTCCGTGGACAAAGGCTTCTGTGGCGCGAGGAAAAGCGCCATCGGCGGCAGCGGGGACGCTGGTCAGGTTGGCCTCGCCGGTTACCTGAATCGCCTCGAGCTGCCGCCCATGGCATTCAACGACGCGGGCCACGAAATCCGTCCAGGCCGCGAGGTCGCCCATTCGATCTCGATAGGCAAGGACCAGATCCCAGCTCGGCACGGCTGACTGAACCAATGCGGCCACCTGCGAGAGGACGCTCGTGCTCGACCCGGCGCCGGTCCACGAGACATACATTCGTACGAGCAATGGCGGCCCGTCGCCCCGGAGCTCTCGAACGGCTTCGGCGATCCTTGCGAAATCGTCCGGCGGGCCTGATGCCACCCCGTCTGGGCTGCCGGCCAATCCCAGCGGGAACAAACCAAAACGCAGACGGCCCGACACGCGGCGGAGCCTACGCGATGGCGGTGTCTCGGCAGGGTTTATGCGGCGTGCGGAATGGTGGGCTGTCCGATCTCCTCGACAGCGCGTTTCCCAGCTTGGATTGCGCTCGCGAAGGACACTTCGGACAGGCAGCCGTCTGCTGCCACCTGATCGCCGCACAAGAAGATGCCGTCGCCGCGGTCGACGGCGGGGCGATCACGCCAGGTCGTGCCCGGCAGGTCGAGCGCGCCGCTGCGGCCGTCCATGACTTGCCGTCGTCGCCAGGTGATGCGCTCGCGCCAATCCTCGAAGGAGGCGTCCAACAGCTCCTCCAGGCGGGTGGCGGCCCCGACCGGGCTTTCGCCGGGCCGGATCGGCATCTGTCCCTGCACGAGCCCCTCGCCGGCCGGGGCGAGCGACCGGTCCTGCGCCGTGTAGCGCTCGATCCAGCCGGCGCTCTCGAGGTCGGAGACGATCCAGGGATCGCCGCGCCGGTCGTGTAGCCCGAGGTCGAGGCAAACGGTGCGCCCGCTCGGCCACCGCAAGGTGTCGTCCTTGAGGAGCGTCCGCGCGTCGCGCAGTTCGAGCGCGACGATCACGGGCGGATCGGGTAGCGCATCAACGCGCTCGCCGGTGATGATCTGAACGCCGAGTTCGCGGGCGCGGCGCTCGAGCGCGTCGACCACGCTGGTCCACCCGCCGATGACGAACCGTGCGGAAGGGCGGGGAGAAAGCAGGAGCCGCTGGGTGCGTTCCCATACGAACGCCGCCGAGAGCTGACCGGGATCGTGGTGGAACGTGTAGACGCCGGCAAGCGCCGAGAGGAAATCCGCGGTGCGTTGGTCGGCGTGGTCGGCAACCCACGAGCGGAAGTCCTGGTCGACCGGCGCGAGTCGGCCGCGGAGGCGCAGACCCGGTGGGATCAGGCTCAAGGGCGGGGTGCGGTGGACAGCTCCGGAGTACCGGAATCGAACGCCGGTAAGCGGCGGCCGGGCTACAGGTGGCATCAGGTTCCGCTGGCTGAGCCAGTCCCAGAGAACGCCGCCCGTGTAAATCGCGTGCGGGCCGAGATTGGCCTTGTAGGGACCGTCGGTGCTGCGGGCGCGGCCGCCCAGCTGCTGATGGGCCTCAAACAGCTTCACATCGGCGCCGCCCTCGGCGCACGTGATTGCCGCGGCGAGCCCGGCCAGCCCGCCTCCGATGACTGTGATCTCGCTCATGCCGAGGACGGTACGCCCGAGCTGGCTCTGCGTACAGTTCCAGTTGTGGCCAATCAAAAAGGGCCAGTTGGCCTACTCGTGGAGCTCAACCGGCACGCTGAGCAGCCGCTCTACGAGCAGCTCGAGCACTCTTTGCGGGCTGCCATCCGCGACGGCCGCCTTGCCGCCGGTGCGCGGCTGCCGTCGAGCCGCGGGCTCGCGGCCGAGCTTGGCATCTCGCGCGGGGTCGTCACCTCGGTGTACGAGCAACTCGCCGCAGAGGGCTACCTGGAAACCCGACAAGGCGCGCCGGTGCGCGTTGCCCAGGCAGTGCGCGCCCAACCGCCGAGACCGGCGGCGCCACCGCTGACGTCGACGTTCGCCTACGACTTCACGCCCGGACTGCCGGACATGGCCGGGTTCCCGCGCGACCGCTGGCTACGCTCGCTCCGGGTCGCGTGGCGCGAAACGGCTCTCGACGCCGTCGGATACGGCGACCCACGCGGAGCGTCGGAGCTCCGCGAGACGCTCGCCGACTATCTGGGCCGAGTTCGCGGGGTTGCCGCCGACCCGGAGCACCTGATCGTGTGCACGGGCTTTCGCCAAGGGCTGGCGCTCACGTGTCGCTGGCTGCGGGCCAGCGGCATCGATCGGGTGGCGTTGGAAGATCCCGGCTGGCATGCCCAGCGACTCATCGTCGAGGACGCGGGCCTCCAGGTAACGCCCGTTCCGGTGGATCAGCACGGCATCGACGTCGCAGCGCTCCAGCGCAGCGGCGCCGACGCCGTGGTCGTAACCCCGGCACACCAGTTCCCCACCGGAGCCGTGCTTGCCGCCCCGCGACGCGCGGGGCTGATCGAGTGGGCTGAACGGGGAGATCGGCTGATCATCGAGGATGACTACGACGCCGAACTGTGCCATGAGCGCGTTGGCTCGCTGCAGGGCCTCGCGCCCGATCGGGTGCTCTACATCGGATCTGCGAGCAAGCGGCTGACGCCGGGGATGCGCCTCGGCTGGATGCTGCCGCCCTCCTGGCTGTCCTGGGCGCTGATCAGTGCCAAGGCGATCGAAGATGCCGGCTCCGAGGTCGCCGGTCAGCTTGCGCTGGCTGACTTCATCTCCCGTGGCGAGTTCGAGCGCCACCTCCGCCGCATGCGGCTTCAGTACCGGCAACGCCGCGCGAAGCTCCTGGCCACTCTGGCTCACGAGCTCCCAAGCTGGGCGCCCATGGCCACCGTCGACGGGCTTTATCTGACGGCCGTCCTGCCCGACGACCTCGACGAGCCGGCCATCCTGGCGGCTGCCGCCCGCCGGGGCGTCGGCATCGAAGGGCTCTCCCTGCACAGCTACACCGGCGACTGCCCGCCCGGCGTCGTTCTCGGCTACGGCCATCTGGCTGAGCCCGCCATCGAACGCGGCACCGAACTACTCGCCGCAGCCGTCGCCGGGGTGTCTGACGCAAGTTGAAGGTCTGAGGGTGCCTGGGCGCTGGCCGACAACAACCTTGGCCGCAGGCGCAGGTAGGCGAACAGGCCGCCCAGTCCCGGTACCCAGAACGCGATCGCGTGGTAGACGATCACTGCCGCGGCGGCGTGCACCGGGGAGACGCCGTAGAGCACGAGCGCGCCGGTAAGGCCCGCGTCGAGCACCCCGATCCCACCGGGGATCGGCACCCAGTTGGCGGCGTAGCCGACGGAGTACGCGAGCGTGAGCACCGCGATGTTCGGAGCCGATCCGTCCGCTCGCAGCAACACCCAGAGGACGGCGACGTCAAATGCCAGATATCCGAGCGCGCCCAGCAATCGCCAACTCGGGCGCCTGCGAAATGTGATGTGCTCGCCCTCGCGCACACTGGCTGCGATCGGGGCCAGCCATCGCGGCTCGCGCCCCCATGAATGAAGGATCGCCGGCAGCGATGCGATCGCGAGCATGCCTCCGGCCGCAGCGGCCGTCGGCAGAACCACGGTCAGAAGATTGTGAGGCCCAGGGACTCCGGCGATCAGCGCAATGCCGGCGCCTACGAGCGCGGCGCCGGAGACAGCGCCCCCCACGAGGAACAACGCGGCCGACCGGCGAGCAATCCACGAAACCGGCACGCCCGTCATGTGGGTCAGCCAGCCACCGATCGCCAGCCCGCCCGCTCCACCGCCCGGAAGCAGGGCCCCGCTGCCCTGCGTGGTCCACGCCAAGGCCCGCGCGTCACGCGGCTCCAAGCGGTCGAAGAAGAGCCGGAATACGACCACGAAGCTGACACTCGAGGCAATCTCGAGCGCCACGGCGAGCCCGGCCCAGCCTGGACCGATCTCGCGGATCTCCCGCAGCACTCCTCGCAGGCCCGGAACGGCGGCCAGGAGAGCAATCCCCAGCACGACCAGCAGCCCCATCGTCGCAATCCGACGGCCGACGTGAGGCAATCGAACCCTCCTGCGGTTCGCTCGTCGGCCAGCACGGCTCCCAGACGCGGGGCCCGTAGCGGCACTGCGGTGCGTTGAGGACAGTGCTGACATTGGCTTGCGGCACGACCGTTGCTGACTCAACTTATACCGTAATCGGAGAATGCTGTCCAGTTCGGCGCGATTGCAGGAGCTTCTAGGACCACCGTTATCCCTTGCGGACAGAAGCGTCCGCGCCTACACTGCGCGTCATGTCGGCAACGAAGCAGACACCCCGGCGAAAGGACGCCCAGCGCAACCGGGAGGCAATCCTGGACGCCGCTCGGGAGCTGTTCGCCGACTGTGCCGATGCTCCGATGTATGAAGTCGCGCGGCGCGCGGGCGTCGGGCAGGCGACTCTGTATCGCAACTTCCCCGACCGACGAGACCTCGCTGCCGCGCTCCTGCTCGAGGAGATGGCGCACACGGAGCAGCTGGCCGCCGAGCACGCCGGCGACCCAGACGCTTTCTTCGTGCTGCTTCGAAGCGTTGTGGAGGCGATCGCGCGCTTCCACGGGCTGGGCGAGCTGGCACGAGAGGATGCGTGCCTGGGGTCGGCGCTCAACCTACGCCGACGGCGTCTCCGGGAGTTGCTCAAGGAGCCGCTGCGCGCAGCCAAGGCCGCGGGAACAGTGCGCTGCGACCTGACCATCGACGACGTCTTTCTCGTCGTGCTGATGGTCCGCGGCGCGATCGACGGAGCGGAGGGGGAAGCGGCACGGGCCGCGACCGCAAGCCGGGCGTTCGCGTTTCTTCTCGAGGGCCTGACGCCCTCGAGAACCTCTTGACCGGAAACCTCCAGCCCGGCGCGCTGGATTCGGCGATAAAGCTCCGCGCGCCGGGAAGCTACTGGACAGCGTTGTCCGGGGGAGTAGCATCCGGATAAGACTGTCCAGTTGCCGTATGGATCGCATTTGCGGTCGCGGCCGCTGCGGTCGTCTTGTCGCTGGCCGCGGCTCTCGTCGCGCTTCTGCGCGACAACCACCATCCGCCGACGCGGCATCGAAATCAGCGGCACCATGCGTTCGTGGCTGCACTGGCTGGGCCACACCGGGTTCGGTCTCGCCGGGGCGTTCATCGTTGCCAGCACCTTCATCTGGCCGCAGGCCACCGCAGAGCTTCGGGCTCGGCGCAGGACTCGCGGGCGTCGCATTGGTGGCGTCGATCGTGCACGAGCTATCGAGCGAGCGGGTCCGCCACGAGCTCGGGGTCGCACAGACGGACGTCGGCGAACTGGCCACGGTCGACCGCTGACACGAACTCGCAACTGGGAGGGGCGCCATTGAGGTGCCCCTCCCGTTGCTCGTAGCTGCCGTCAAACGCGAACCCCTTCGATCCGAGTCGGTCACCGCCGTTTCGGCGGAGGCCAGCTCGACGGTTGAGTCTCCAGTTGGAACGCGGCTCGGTGGCCGTCCACTTTGACGATGCGTAAGTAGGCGGTGTAAGGACCCTCAGGGCCGGTGAAGTGGCATCTGAAGCGGCCGCCGACAGTGGCAGGGATGCCGGCCGGACACCGCATGTCCACCGGACGGAAGCCGGTCTGCTGAAACTCGACGTCGTCGATGTAGTTCGCCGTTGTGGTCGGGTCGATACCGGTAGCGCCTCCGCACGCCGACAAGGCGGTCACGGAGAAGGCAAGGGCGGCGAGCCCCTTGAGATGGGCGGTATCGACGAAGACGCGGATCACCAGTCATCGGGTGGATGGAGCGGTCGGCGCTATTGACGTGATCGGGGCCGAATCCTTCCAACGGCACCTCGTCAACCGGCAATCGCGTTTCGGACGTGGTCGGTGCTGTTCGCGCGGTTTCGAGGTTGGACTCATCGCACTGGCACCTCACATCGGCAGTGCTTGCGATCGCGGGTCGATCGCATCACCCAGAGTGTGGCGCGGTGGCGGCTGTTGCGGCAGCCTTCCACTCAGGCCGGCGCAGTCGGTAGAGCAGGACGGGTGGGAGCACGCCGACGACAAGCACTCCAGCCAGCAGCCCTGCGACGTAGGCGGGGGTGCTCGCGTGCCCGAGCTGGCTGGGGGGGAAGAGGCCGACGATGCACGCGGCCGCGGAGGCGAGCGCGCCGACCGTGCAGATCGTCAATAGTGCCGGCGCTCGGTAGCCGCGGGGATGCTTGGGTTGGTTTAGGCGCAGACGCATCGCCGCGACGAACATCAGCACGTACATGATCAAGTAAACCTCCGTCGCGAGCGCGGCAAACACCCAGTACGCGCTCGACACCGTCGGTACCACCGCGTACAGCAGCCCGATGGCAGTGATCACGATCCCCTGCGCGACGAGGATTCGGAGCTGCACGCCGTTCGCATTCACCTCCTGGAAGTACCGCGGTAGATAACCCCGCTCGCGGCCGATGCGCACCAGGCCGGTGGACGGGCCGGTCAGCCAGTCCAGAAGGCCGCTGAGCGAGGCGACCAGTAGCGCAATCGCGACCACCGGCTCGAAAAACCCGATGCTGAAATGGTGCAGGAGGGTCCTGAAGGCCTGCATCACGCCGGCCGTGAGGCTGATCTGCTGCGAGGGCACCGCGATCGAGATCGCGAGGGTCGGCGGGATGAACACGAGCAGGATCAGAATTACCGCGAGCAGGATCGCCCGCGGGAACTCGCGGCGAGCGTCCCTGAGATCGTCGACGTGAACTGCGTTGACCTCGACTCCCGCGTAGGTGAAGAACCCATTGACGATCAACACGATGCTCGTGAGGCCGTGCCAGGGAGGCAGCACGTGCTGCCCGTTCAGCGGCGCGGCGGAATGACTGCCCTGCAGCAGATAGATCCCCGCCAGCACGACGAGCAAGAGCCCCGGGATCAGTGTGCCGATCAAGATCCCCCACGACGCGAGCTTGTCGACGGCGAGGACACCTCGGCTGGCGGCGATCACCGACACCCAGAACAGGACGATGATGACCGCTGCCGTGTAGACGCCGCTGTGGGCCAGGCTCGGCATGGACACGTACGACAGCGTGCTCGCGACGTAGGCAAGCACCGCGGGGTAGAAGAACGTGGTCTGCGCGAACTGGCACCACACTGCCCCGAAGCCCATCGCAGGGGAGATCCCCTGGCTGACCCAGTTGTAGACGCCACCTTGCCAGCCGGAGGCCAGCTCGGCCGACACCAGTGAGGCCGGCACCAGGAACACGATCGCGGGCAGGACGTAAAGCGAGATGGAGGCCAACCCGAACACGGCCGCCGCCGGGGCGGACCCGAGGTCTCCGACCGACCCCACGGTCAGGAGCGCGAGCGCAAGCCACGTGAGCCGAGCCTGGCGGGTAACGCGAGCCCGGACCCGGGGACCGGGTCCCGGCCGGCCCCGGAACGGACCACGGATCCTCCTCCTGGCCTGCACGGGTCCAGATTGCGCGTCGCTCGGGTACGGCACGCGCCCGATTATTCATTGTGGGGCGTCGCCCGTCAGGGCACGGCCACAGTTCGGTCGCCGGGGTCGTGCTTGGCGGCCACGGAGGCTCAACCTCCGCGTACGCTCGAAGCTGGCCAGGGTGGACTCCAGGCTCGAGCATCGATCGCAGAGCTGTTTCCACGCTGACACGCTGGTTTGCCGCGTGAGCGTCCCGCGCCGAAACTGACTGTCCCAAGCCGAACAAAGGGAGATTCATGGCGATGCTGGAGGAGCGAGACGATCGCGAGAAGGCCGCGCCACGGGGGCCCGAGCGCCGCGGGACGAAACGCCACTACCAGGCGGTGATCCAAGCCGAGATCAGGCGCCTGGCGCGGGCACTCGACAGCGACCGGGTGTCGAAGCACGAGCCAGTCGAATCCGCAGTCACCGACTCAGCCCTGTCGTTCGGTGAGTTTCGCTGACGAACGGGGCGCGTCTTCGTCCGGTCACACTCCCGGCATCTGGCGTGTCGTTTGGGTAG
>Ga0335078_10010117_pt1 | contig 13971 bp, 12 predicted proteins | sample Lox_Sample_32_FD_206711 | JGI IMG/M metagenome (GOLD analysis project Ga0335078, IMG submission 206711) | Soil microbial communities from Loxahatchee National Wildlife Refuge, Florida, United States - Lox_Sample_3.2 | ecosystem: Environmental > Terrestrial > Soil > Wetlands | place: USA...
AACGTACCGCCTGCTCCACGATTTCTTCGGAGCCGGTAATCCGCTTGCCCGAGAGGCGCGCATGAATTGAGCCCAGCAGTTCCTCGTTTACGGGCGTCTCGGTGAGCGGCAGCAACAGGGCTTCTTCCAGCGGGTTGGATGATCGCTGAGTCGCGGGATCGAACTTGCGAATTGATTCGACTTCGTCGCCGAAGAATTCAATACGAACTGGCCGGTCCGCCTCGGGCGAATAGATGTCGAGAATGCCCCCACGCAACGCGTACTCGCCTGGCATTTCGACGACGTCGGAGGACGTATAGCCCACGGAATTCAAGTGGCCGATGAGAGAGTCCGTATCGAGTGTGTCATTTCGTCCTATAGTGCGCGCGAGATCGGAATAGTAATCTGCGGAACGCAGCCGGAGCGCGGCGGCGCCGACGGGCACGACTACGATCTTCGCCGTGCCAGTGGCAATCTTCCACAACGTCGCTGCTCTTTCTTCCTGAATCTCTGGATGCGGCGAAAGGTTCTGGAAAGGCAACACGTCGCGCGTGGGTAATTGGACGATGGAGCTCAGGTCCGCTCCGCCGGCTAGCTCCGCGAACGCCTGCATCACGGGAAGCAGATCCTCTGCGGCGCGATTGTCAGGGACAACGACAAACAACGGCCGCCCCGCCGCTTTTTGAGAGAGAACCAGCAATAGGGCTTTGGCGGTCGGCACGAGCCCTGAGACACTAACCCGTCCCGTGCCCTCTTTCAGGTGGGAGGTAACACGCGAGAAGCCCGGTAAGTTTTCCGCGTCCGCAAAAAGATCACGGACGAAGGGAAGGACCATTGCCTTTTAATCTTAACAGGCGGGAAGGTGGCGTGCGGCTGAACGCTTCGTATCAGCGTTCCACTGCCATCGCTACAGCGTTTCCGCCTCCCAGGCAGAGTGCCGCAATGCCACGATGCACATTGCGGCGTGTCATCTCATAGATGAGCGTAACCAGGACCCGCGCGCCGCTCGCACCGATCGGGTGCCCAATCGCTACCGCGCCGCCGTTCACGTTGACCTTATCGGGATCAAGCTGCAGCTCGCGCATCACGCCCAGCGCCTGCACTGAGAACGCTTCATTCAACTCGTAGAGATCCACGTCTTCATTTTTCCAGCCTGTTTTCTCCCAGATTTTCCGCACCGCCCCGACCGGCGCCATCATTACCCACTTGGGGTCAATTCCGCTGGCGGCTTGCGCCACAATTCGTACCATCGGCTCGGCTCCGAGTTCTTTCGCGCGCTTCGCGCTGGTGACTACTACAGCCGCCGCTCCGTCATTCACGCCGGGAGCGTTCCCCGCGGTAACTGTGCCATCTTTCTTAAAAGCCGGTTTGAGCGCGCGCAGAATTTCGATCGTGGTGTCTTCGCGAGGAGATTCATCTTTGCCAAAAAGAACCGGCGGCTCGCCTTTTTTCTTTGCCGGCAGCTCCACCGGGAGAATCTGAGATTTGAAACGGCATTCTTTGATCGCGGCAATCGCCTTGCGATGTGAGTTCAACGCGAACTGGTCCTGCTCTTCTCGCGTGATGCCATACTTTTCAGCCACGTTCTCGCCTGTAATTCCCATGTGATAGTTGTTGTAAATGTCCCACAATCCATCGTGAACCACGGAGTCAACAACCTGCGAGTTTCCCAGGCGATATCCTTTGCGCGCCTGCGGCAGAAGATACGGAGCGTTGGTCATGGATTCCATGCCGCCGGCGACGACGATCGAACTATTCTCCGTCTGGATCGCCTGTGCCGCGAGCGCGACCGCTTTCAACCCGGAGCCGCACACCTTGTTGACAGTCATGGCACCTACTTCCGGCGACAGCCCGCCGAAAATTGCTGCCTGCCGCGCCGGATTTTGCCCTAGTCCCGCCGACACCACGTTCCCCATGATGCATTCATCCACCAGCTTCGGGTCGAGCTTCGCCCGCCGCACCGCCTCGCGCACAACCATGGCGCCAAGTTGCGGTGCGCTCAGGTCGGAAAGACTTCCCTGGAATTTCCCGACCGGCGTACGGCACGCCGAGATGATGACGACATGTTCTAATGCAGGCATTCTCATGCTCCCGCGATTTCTTTTTCCCTTGAAATTATATGCTCGCACTCAGGGTGAGCGACGATTGTTTCGGAAGTCCAGCGACACTGCCGATCACGGTCAACGCACGAACGAAGGATCGCCGTCGCAAAGAGGCGTTTCGCTAAATCCAGAAACTTTTCCTCCCGGAACGTGAGCAGCAAGAAAAATTCTTCATCGTGTTCGGTTGGGTGACTTTGGTGCATGGCTTGGAAGCGCGCGTTGCTGTCATTTTTCTCTTGACATCACTTTTTATTGACTCTATACATTCAAACAGTCGCAACTGAAGATCGTTGCACAGTCCATGAAGAATGGAAGGGAGAATAGATCGATGGCAACCAAGAAGAAGGCGAAGAAGAAAAAGAAACACTAAATCTTCTTCCAGTGGCAAATCAGGGGACGCGAGCAGCGTCCCCTAAGTTTTTGCGCAAGACTTTTTCCTGGCGCGCTTTCGATGGCAAGACCCAGCAATGGCGCTATTGCCGCCGCGACGGCGCCGCCGATTTTTGCGCCGCCCGGTGCAGCACTTTCTCTGTCGCCGGACATAAATTGTGGTAAGGACAGAATGCGCAGTGAAAGTCCGGCTTCGGATCGAACTTTCCCGCCGCGATGCCAGCCGCCACCGCTTCTACTCTCAGGCGCGCTTCTTCCAGCTGCAGATCACTGCGTGCGGTCGTCACCGCGCCATTTTCTTCCAGGTTGTAAAAGACCAGCGACTCCACAGAGTAATCCCACTTTTCCTGAGCCGCCAAAGCGTAGATGGAAAGCTGTAAGCTCTGGTCGGCGTCTTTCTGCGAGCGCGGCTTGCCGGTCTTGTAATCAGTAATGATCACCCCGCCTTCCCCTGCGCGATCTACGCGATCAATCCGGCCCACGATATTTCTTGCGCCGATGCAAACTTCAAACCGCTCCTCGGTATGCAAAACATCCGGCGCCGGCCTCAGGCGGCTCGACGCCACGAAATCTTTGAGCTGGCTCGCCCCCTGCTTTTCATACAATTCGTACTGATAGTGGTCCTGAATGCTCGCGTCGGCCAGTTCCCTGCGAAACACTTCCATCACCGTCTCATCGCCCAGGTCGCGGCCCACGCGCACCGCCTCGTAATACGCCCGCAGCACCAGATGCATCACTGCGCCGTATTGCATCGCTGCCGGAACATCGCGCGGAATTTTCCACTCCCGCTCAAATTTGAACTGCAATGGGCAGCGTTCATAAATGTCCACGGCGGTGGCGCTGAGTTTTTGGCTAAGGTCGGCGACGGGCGCCATCTTGAGCCATTCACCCGTTCGCGAAGTAATTACGGGCGTCGCCTCGGCCCCGGCAAACAGATCGCCGGCGGAAGCCTGCGCCTGGCGTTTTCGCAACCACGTGGCGCAGCCGCGATCTTCCAGCAGCTCTCGCAGAAACCCCGGCGGCGTCGCATTTTTCCCTTTACCCTCCCGCGCATAGATTGCGAGCGAGTCCCTCGCCCGCGTCATCGCGACATAAAACAGTCGCCGTTCTTCCTGGCCGTGCAGTTCCTTGCTCTCCACTTCGGCCGCTGAATCAGGGTCTCGCAACTCATTGGGAAACTCCACCAATGGTTCACGGTAAGGCAATGGAAACGAAGTAGGGTTGGCACGCAGAATCAGAACGTGGTTCCACTCCAGCCCCTTGGCGGTATGCACCGTCATCAGATTGACGGCATCTTCGTTCCGATTGGGCAGCGCGATCAGGCCGCCCGCCTCGCGAAAATACTCCAGATACTCCAGGAACTCGGCGGGTTCTCCGGATCGCGTGATCGCTTTCTTCTCCCATTCGCGCGCAAATTGAAGAACAGCGGCAATCGGTGGCGACGCCGGGTCAAGTTTGAAACCCGGCAGAATCAGGCCGAGCGCCCGGCTGATCTTCATCTCAGGACTGGCGATCTTCTCGCGCAGCGTCTGCAACGATTCGAGAACCGCAGTCCCCCCTTTAATTTTTTCCAGCACGGATGCCAGGCTCGGGTTTCCAGAACTCTTCGGCGCCGCGCCCATGGCGGCGCGCAACTCGTTCCCATCAATTTCAAATTGCGGCAAGGCAGCAACGCGGAACAGGCTCGCTCCGTCGTTTACCGAAACCACCGCTCCCAGGCACGCCAGAAGGTCCCGAACCTCCGCCATATCCAGCACGTCCAGATTTTCGATGGAGAAGGGAATGCCCTGCTCCGCCAATTCCCGCGCTACTTCGTCGCGATGCGAATGCTGGCGGTAAAGAACCGCGATCTGTCCCCACGGGCAGTGAGTCTCGCGCTTACATCGGCGGATCGCGGCTGCCACGTCCGCGCACTCCACGCCTCTGCCGACGGAAACGACCGCTTCGACTGGAGCGCTGGGAGAAGCAACGCCCTCGCCGGGCGGCCGTTCTTCGCGCGCGGAAATCAGCGGCGCGCGCTGATAGGACCACTCATCTCGATTGCGAAAAACAGGCGGGTTCTTGTTGATGAGCTTGAAAGCGCATTGCAGAATCGGCGTGGTGGAGCGGCGGTTCTTGCCCAGTACCACCAGCTTGGCCCCGGGAAAATGACGGCGGAAGAGTTCGAAAGCCGCGCTGGAGGCGCCGCGGAAACGATAAATCCCCTGATCGGGATCGCCTACCGCAAAAATATTTCGTTCTGCTCCGGCCAGCAGATGCAAAATCCTCACCTGAGCGAAATTGGCGTCCTGAAATTCATCCACCAGAATAAATCGCGCGCCTTGCTGCTCCGCCGCCAGTTGTGCCCCGTCGTGGCCCAGCAGTTCGTACGCGCGGCTGATCATGTGGCCGAAACTGCCCAGGCTCTCCTCGGCCAGCATACGTTCGACCGTCGAAAACACGGTCGCAATTTCCCGGCACCGTCCCAGTGATTCTTCTTCGCTCAGCGACTCGGCATCCTTCGACTTGCTGACTCGGGGCAGCGGAAGTTCTCCTCGCTCCAGGCGCCCGACATATTCCGCGTACTTGTCCGGTGTCACCAGTTCGTCCTGGCAGCGGCGCATAAACTCCAGCAAGTCACTCAGGAACTTGCCGAGATCGGCGGCGCGCACAAAATAATTCAGGTGCAGCTCGCGGATGCGGCGGCGCAAATAAATCCACAGGTCCTTGTCGTCGAGCACGCCAAATCCGCGGCCGTTTCGCTGCAGCAATCCGTTACAGTAATCGTGGAAGGTACAGGTCCTGAGCGCCGGGACACTGCGGCCGCCGAGTTCGTTCTGCACCCGCTGCCGCATCTCTTTGGCGGCATTGACCGTGTAAGTCAGGGCAAGAATTTCGTCAGGACGCGCGTGCCCCTTGCCAATGAGCCGTGCAATTCGCCGGGTCAGCACCGAGGTTTTGCCTGTGCCCGCCCCGGCCACAACCAAAATCGGCCCCTGCACATGTTCGATCGCCTCAAGCTGCCGCTCATCGGCTTCGAATTCGATTGGCGGTGAGATGGACTTCGCGGTTACCACTTGCGACGAGAATAGCAGAGAAAACTGCGGATAAGAGTGTTGATATCTGGAACCAGGCCTGCTACCTGCAGGTGTGAAAAGACACTCGCCATCGCGGCAATCGCGGCCGTTTCCGCCCTCAGGATTGTCCGGCCCAAAGACGCCTGGGTCCACCCCGCATCGCGAAACGTCGCGATCTCGGTTTCCGTCCATCCACCTTCCGGACCCACGGCCAGCACCAGGTCGTCGCTCTCAACAGACTGGAGAACATTGGCCAGCATCGCATTCTTCCCACCCTCCGCAAGGACAATGTGCGCTGAACCTGGAAGCGCCGCTGCTTCTTTCAATTTGACTGGCGCAACAACCTCGGGAGGTGACGCTCGCCGGGACTGTTCGGAGGCCTGTCGCACAATCCGCCTCCAGCGCTCGACCCTTTTTGCCGCGGCCGAAGCAAGATGCGTTTCACTCCGGCTGGCAATCACAGGCACGATCCGCGCCACGCCCAGTTCCGTGCATTTCTCAATGGCCCACTCCATGCGATCAAATTTGAAGATGGCAAGCGCCAGTGTGACGTCTGGAAACTGCGAAGCAGGAATCTTCTCGCCAAGAGCAAACTCGACTCGGTTTTCTCCAACGTGCGAAACCGCCGCGCGGTACACGCCGGACTCTGTGGCAAGGTCGAAGACCTGCCCCGGCTTTACCCGTAAAGAATGAATCAGATGTTCTGCATGGGCGCCCGTCAGCGCGGCTGATTTCCCCGCAACTTCATCGGCGATCCACCGGCGGCGGGTCATAAGGAATACAGGAATTTGATTAGGCGCAGCGCGCCAAAACTAGGTAAACATGTCCTTCATTTTGCTGAGCAGCGTGCGGCGGTGCGGTTTGTTTTCAATTCGGCCCAGGCCCTCGAGTTCCTGCAGCAACTCCCGCTGCCGCTTGCTGAGCTTGGTCGGCGTGTGGACGCGCACTTCTACCAGCAAATCTCCGCGCCCGCGTCCGTTCAGTTCGGGCACGCCTTTGTTCTTGATCCGCAGCTGAGTCCCGGATTGCGTTCCATCTGGAATCTTCAGTGTCTGTTCACCTTCGAGCGTGGGCGCTGCAATTTCCGCTCCTAGGGCCGCCTGGCTCACAGAAATCGGAATCACACAATGGAGGTCGGTGCCTTCGCGCTCAAAGAATGGGTGCTCTTTCACATGCAGCACCACGTAAAGATCGCCCGCCGGCCCGCCATGCGCACCGGCCTCACCCAAACCGGAAAAGCGAATCCGCGTTCCATCCTCCACACCGGCGGGAATCTTGGCGTCCACCGTTCGCTCTTTCAGCGTTCGTCCTTCGCCCTTGCACTGCGGGCAAGGATCGGTGATGACGCGGCCCGCCCCCTGGCAGGCAGGACAAGTGCGGGCGATGCTGAAGAAACCCTGCTGGTACCGCACCTGGCCGCGGCCATTGCAGGAGCGGCAAGTCACGGGCGCTTTGCCCGGCGCCGCCCCGGAACCGCGGCAGTCCGTGCAGGTCTCGTGCCGGCGAATCGTGACTTGCGTTTCGGTCCCGAAAACGGCCTCCTCGAATTCCAGGGTCACATCTTCGCGCAGGTCCGGCCCGCGTTGTGCGCGCCGGCGCTGCGGACCCTGCCCGAAAAGATCGCCAAACCCGAAAAGATCCCCGAAGATGTCGCCGAAATCCTGAAACACGGACGCATCAAATCCCGCCCCGCCCCCGCTGCCGTTGACGCCGGCGTGACCATAACGGTCATAAAGCGCGCGTTTCTCCCCATCCGCAAGGACAGCGTAGGCTTCGCTAGCCTCCTTGAACTTTTCTTCCGCGGTCGGATTGTTGGGATTGCGGTCCGGATGAAACTGCATGGCCAGCTTGCGGTAGGCGCTCTTGATCTCCTGTTCGCCGGCGCCGCGTGCTACCCCGAGCACTTCATAGTAATCGCGTTTTACATTGCTGGTCAGAATGGTGTTCCTCGTACAGACTTTCGAAAAGTTTCCCCGGCTTATTGCCTGGCATTGCGCGCGACCTTCACCATGGCCGGACGAACCAGCCGGTCCTTCAACTGGTATCCGCGCTGCAATTCCTCCAGAACTTCGTGATCGCGGGCGCTCGTCGTATCCACTACCTCAATCGCCTCATGGAGACGTGGGTCGAAAAGTTCCCCTTTCGCCGCGATGGGACGCAGGCCAAGCTTTTGCAGCGTGTCACTCAATTGCTTATAGATCAGTTCCACGCCGCCGCGAAACTTCGGATCCGTCCTCTCCAACGAACTCGCTTCCAGGGCGCGTTCGAAATTATCCAGTACCGGCAGCAGAGACTTGACGACATCCACTAGCGCAAAGTCGCGAAAGTCTTGCTGTTCACGGGCCGCGCGTTTGCGGGCGTTCTCGAACTCAGCCTGCAGGCGGGCCAGACGGTCAAGCAGGGCATCGCGCTCGGCCCGCAGGGTCTGCACGTCCGCGTCTCGCGCACTCGCCTCCGGCCTGCCGGCGGGCGAACCCGCCTCGCTTTGCCGGCTGTCCTCAGAACCGTCCGATGCTGGCAGTTCGTGCTCGGCGTCCAGTCGCGTGGGCACTACTTCGGGTTTTCCGTTTCCTCTGGCCATCTACAAGTCACTCACACAAATCACTCAGACTCGTTCAGAATTTGGTCAAAAAGACGCGCGATGTAGGAAACCGCGGTCATGGTGTGCTCGTAATCAATGCGCGTCGGGCCGAGCACCGCCAACGACCCTCTCACTTCTCCACCCACCCGTGCCGGCGCGCCGATCAGTACCAGGTTGTGCATTGAAGGCATCGCCTGGTCCAGTCCGATTACCACCCGGACCGCTTCCTGCTTGGCATCCAGGTAAGCGCTCAGCAATTCGACGATCCTTTGCTTCTCCTCCAACGCCTTCAGCAACTGCTGCAGCCTTTCCCGGTCCTGCTCACCGCTCACCAGGTTGGCCGCACCCTCGACGAACACCGCGCGGGCCGATTCATCATCCGCCAGCGCGCCCTGCTGATAGAGCCGCTCGACCGAGGACATCAAACGGTCATATTCGCTGCGCTCCTGTTCTACGCGGCGAGCGATCTCAGCCCGCAGCGCCTCCATGGTCCAGCCGCGAAAGTTCTCATTGATAAACCGCGCCGCGGCGTCAAGATCCGCCTGTGGCAAATCGAGCCGAAGCACGCGGTCGCGCACCAGACCCGAGCGCGTCACCAGCACCGCCAGCACCTTCTGATCGCCCAGGCGAGAAAAATACACATGCTCAAGCGCATTCTTGTGCCCGGCCATCGCCACGGCCACGCCTACGTTCTTAGAGATGAGCGAAAGTACGTGCGAGGTTCGTTCCATAAACTCTTCCACATCGGTAATTCCATGGAGCGAGTCATGGATGATGTCTTCATCCTCGCGCGAAAGCCTTGCCTTTCCGGTAAGTTGTTCGACGTAATAGCGATAAGCTTCGGTCGTCGGAATCCGCCCGGAGGAGGTATGCGGCTGCTCCAGAAATCCGGCATCCGAGAGATCGGCCATCACATTGCGAATGCTGGCCGGGCTGAGTTTCTCCCGATTCGATCGTGCCAACGTCCTCGAGCCCACAGGCTCTCCGGTGAGGATGAAGGTTTCCACGATGGCGGTGAGGACCTCGCGTTCCCGTTCGCCGATCGGTTGATCTGATTGCATGTTGCTCTTTCTGTCGCCTTTCACTACGGGCGGGAGAGCCGTCCTGCTTGAAACCTTAATCTAACTTGATTAGATGCAACTAGTTAGGCCTTGGATTCCGGGCGCGCGCTGATTTGATTCTAGGAACGACTCCGATACCATGTCAAGCCTTCCGGCGCCGGCCGAACGCACCGCAGTCTGTAGTACTACCACGGAGGTGGGGTTTGTGGTGGGTTGGAATTGTGAGTTTGTATTACTGGATTTGAATTACGTTCTGGGCGCTTGACTTGATTTCGTCCACTCTCGTCACCACCTTGCGCGCGAACTGGTACAAGGAGCCGGCGTGAGGAGATTGTTCCCCCTGAAGCACTAAAGGTTTGCCCCTATCACCGGCCTCGCGCAGTGCCGGATCAAGCTGAATGCTGCCGAGAAAGGCGATTTCGAACTCTCGCGCCGTCCTTTCGGCGCCGCCGCGAGAGAAGATGTCAATTTCGTGATGGCAATGGGGGCAAACGAAGTAGCTCATGTTCTCGACCATGCCCACGAGATCCACCTTCATCTGCCGAAACATTGCGATGGCCTTGCGGGCATCCTGCAGGGACACGTCAGAGGGAGTAGAAACTACGATAGCCCCGGTCAACGGGACAGTTTGAATGAGGGAAAGCGCAACATCGCCGGTGCCGGGCGGCAGATCCACAACGAGGTAATCGAGCTGGCCCCACTGCACCGCGCCAAGAAACTGGCGAATGATGGAATGCAGCATGGGTCCACGCCAGATCACAGGCTTATCGCCCGGATTCAGAAAACCAACCGAAATCACTTTCACGCCGTGCGCCTCGAGCGGGTCAATCTTGCCATCGGGACCGGCCTGCGGTTGTCCGCTTGCGCCCAACATCAAGGGGACATTGGGGCCGTAAACATCGGCATCGAGCAAGCCCACCTTGTGGCCGAGCCGGGCGAGAGCGATTGCCAGATTGACGGCAATCGTAGTTTTCCCTACCCCGCCCTTGCCGGAGCCGACCGCGATGATGCTTCCCACGCCGGGCAGCGGTTGCGGGGCGGGCGGTTGCTGTCCGGGATGGGAGTGCGCGGGTGTGCTCAAACGAAACCTCCAAATGCCTTGGAATAGGGCCAAATTCATTATACGAGGAAGCGATCAGAGGGGGCTGATGGGCGGGGCCGGAATTCATCTGCCTCTCAGCGCGCGTTTCGGACTCGCCTTTCGCGCTCGGCGCGGCGGATCTCGCGGCGGCGGCCGGCATCATCATAGCGGCGCCGTTGCTCGTCGGTTTCCGGAATGACCGCCGGCACCTGCATATGATTACCTTCGCGATTGACCGCGACGAAAGTGAGGTAAGCGGAACTGACGTGCTGGCAAGTGTCGGCGATGTAGCTTTCCACCCAGACTTTCACTCCCACTTCCATGGAGGTATGAAAAACGCGATTCACGGAGGAGCGCAGCACGACGAGATCGCCGACATGGACCGGCACCAAAAAATCAAGATGGTCAATCGAAGCAGTGAGCGCATATTGCCGTGAATGACGGTGCGCGGCCATGGCGGCGGCGAGATCAATCCAGTGCATCAGCCGGCCGCCGAGCAGAGCGCCCAATGGATTCGTATCATTGGGCAGAACAATTTCATTCATCTCCGATTGCGAATCGCGCACCGGCTTGGGCAAAAGCAGGTCTTCCTTTTCATTCATCACAAGGCCTCGTCACGTCGCTGGAGATGAGTCATTCAAGCGGCGCAGCCGCAGCAGCGGATTGAATTCTGCGCTGCAAATAGACTTCGACATAACATTGGGCCATTTTCTGGAGGCGGTCATCGGGATGCCGCACCGGCCAAAATGCCCGCGATTGGTCATATTCGAGGTTTCCGTGCTCGACGGGATGATGAGCGGCCTCACAGACATAGCAAATGGTCAGGCGGTCACCGCAGTCGCGCACAATCGAAAAGCGCACGGCATCCGCAGCGCGAGCTTGAGGCAAACGCGAGCACTTGACCGCGTACCCCAGATTGCAATGCTCTCTGAGTTCATACTCGCCCGGCTCTGTGCCGTCGAATCCGGGAGCGCAGCAAACTCCCTTCCATCCTGCGCCCAGAGGCAAACGCGAAGGATGAAACCAGCCGCCCGATTCAAACCTTTCGGTGGGTAGAAAGAATGGACACGCCAACAGAGTTGGACTCCTTTGCCGGATGCCGGGAATCTTCCGCGGAAGCATCATTGTAGCTCGCCGGCCAACTGTGTGAAGAAATTGTAGTAATCTCATGTCCGTTATGGATCGAGTCGCGATGCTCACGGAAATCCTGGCGCAGAATCCTGACGATGCATTCGCCCGCTACGGACTGGCGATGGAATATTCGAATGCCGGCGACGTGGACCGGGCCCTGGAAGAATTCCAAAAGCTGCTCGCCGCCCATTCGGAGTACACCGCGGGTTATTTTATGGCGGCACAGACGCTGGCGAAGGCCAAACGGATTCCGGAGGCGAAGAAGATGCTGATTGACGGAATGTCTTCGGCGCGGCGCACCGGAAATGCGCATGCGCTTGCCGAGATGGAGGGCATGCTGGAAGAGTTAGGCCAGAGCTAGGCTTGCACACCACCCGCCTGCGACACCTTGCGCGCCATCTTCCCCATCTGCCACTCCACGAGCGCCGGGAATAGCTGATAGAGCTTGACCATCGGCTGCATGGTCCAGGGCACGATCACTTCCCGATTTTGTTTCACATAGCCACGCAGGACCGCCTGCGCCACCCGTTCCACGCTAATCCCACGTACCGAAGCCGGGCGCACCTGGCGTTCGTCCTTGCCGCGCACGATGTTGGCGCCGAAATCAGTGCGGACATAGCCGGGACAGACCGTCATGACATGAATGTTGTTCTGCTTTAACTCGACTCGCGCTGCTTTGCTGATGGCATTCATAGCGAACTTGGTGGCGCTGTAGATGGCGTGATAAGGCAAGGCAATATGGCCGGCCACGCTGGAAATGTTGATCATTACTCCCGAACCCTGGCGCTGCATCACGGGAAATACGGCCTGCATTGCGGCGAGCGCCCCAAAGAAATTGGTTTCGAAGGTGTCGCGCACCAATGCCATCTCCGCCTGCACGATAGAGTCGCGCAGGCCATGGCCGGCATTGTTGATCCAGATGTCAATCCTTTGAAAGTGATGCAAGGTGAGGCTGATGGCGCGATCAATTTCTTCGCGATGTCGAACATCGCAGGCAAGGGCAAGCGTGCGCTGTGTGTTGGCGATGCGCTCGCGGGCGGCCTCGGCCCGGCCGGCGTCGCGCGAGAGCAGAACAGCAGCGGCGCCGTGCTCGACGAAGATGCGGGCGAGTCCCTCGCCAATGCCCATGGAGGCGCCGGTTACGACGACGACCTTGCCGGAAAGATCCACCTTGCTCATGCCGAGCATTAAGAAGCACGCGCCGCAGCCTGTCAAGGGCGGGTAGAATCTGGGCAGGTAGAATCATCAAAGCCCCAGAATTGCCATGACGTGGATCAAAATTTGCGGCATCACGAATTTGGCGGACGCGCTAACGGCGGTTGACGCCGGCGCGGACGCGCTCGGATTCGTATTTTACGAGAAGAGCCCACGAAATGTAACGCCCGAAACTGTACGCGAAATCGCGGCACGATTGCCTTCCACGATCGAGAAGGTCGGAGTATTTGTGCTGGACGCTGCCGCAGATGTGATGGAAAAAGCCGAGTCGTCTGGATTGACCGCGGTGCAGTTGCAGATACGGGCGACACCCGGCGCTGCGCATATCTCTTCGCAGCCGTTAACCGCGGTGGCCTCCGGAAAGCGCGTGAAATTCTATCTCGCCGTGCCGGCGATGTGGTTCGGCGGCAACGGCACTGTAGAGGCAAATCTCGAATCCTTCGTGGCACTTCGACCTGAACGCACATTTGATACCGTTTTTCTCGACGCAGCCACGCCTGACCTGGCCGGTGGCACGGGCAAAACATTTGATTGGGAAAATGCTTCTCGCGTTGTGGAGGAGATGAAAAAGACGCTCAAGATTGTCGTGGCGGGCGGCCTCACTTCCGATAATGTGACGGAAGCGATCCGCATATTGACGCCGTGGGGCGTGGACGTTGCTTCGGGCGTTGAAGCTGCGCCGGGGAAGAAAGATCCTGCAAAAGTGCGTGCATTCGTTCAAGCGGTGCGGAAGATGGAAAGAAACTGACCCGTGGCCACTGCGACCATTTCGCGCACCAGAAGGGGCGGGAAGCAGCCTGCGCCCGGCCGCTTTGGCGTTTATGGCGGACGCTACGTTCCGGAAACGCTAATGGCGGCGCTGCAGGAATTGGAGCAGGAATACGAGCGGGCGAAGCGTGACAGGACATTTCAGCGCCGGCTGGACGAGTTGTTGCACACGTACGCCGGACGCCCCACGGCGCTATTTTTTGCGCGCCGGCTTACGCAGAAACTAGGCGGCGCAAAAATATATCTCAAACGCGAAGACCTGCTTCATACCGGCGCGCACAAGATCAACAACTGCTTGGGCCAGGTCCTGCTGGTGGAGCGGATGGGCAAGCGGCGGGTCATCGCGGAAACCGGGGCAGGACAGCATGGCGTCGCGACCGCAACCGTGTGCGCGCTTTTCGGTTTCGATTGCGCGGTTTACATGGGCACGGAAGACATGCGCCGGCAGGAGCTCAACGTTTTTCGCATGCGCCTGCTTGGCGCTGAGGTGCGCGGCGTGGATTCCGGCTCGCGCACGCTGAAAGATGCCATCAATGAAGCGATGCGCGACTGGGTAACGAATGTTCGCACTACGCACTATCTGTTGGGCAGCGTGCTGGGAGCACAT
>Ga0335078_10010119_pt1 | contig 13971 bp, 12 predicted proteins | sample Lox_Sample_32_FD_206711 | JGI IMG/M metagenome (GOLD analysis project Ga0335078, IMG submission 206711) | Soil microbial communities from Loxahatchee National Wildlife Refuge, Florida, United States - Lox_Sample_3.2 | ecosystem: Environmental > Terrestrial > Soil > Wetlands | place: USA...
GCAGCCGGTCGGCACCGTGCACATCGCGGTCAGCGACGCAGGCGACACGGTCGTTCGCACGCTAGTACTAGCCGGCGACAGACAGGGAATACGTACACTGACGGTAGAGGCTGTCCTCAGCCTGCTGCTGAGCAAGCTGGAGGAAGAAAATCGCTGATTACAGCGTTACGTTGGGAGCGAACACGAGGGGACATGATCTCGCAGACTTACCGTAATGCCAGGTACGGTGGAGGTGTAGGCGGTTCGGCCTTGGGAAGGGAGTGCGACTATGGTTCTGCTCCGTCAGCTGCTGGGTGACGTGCTGCGCCGACTTCGCCTGCGGCAGGGTCGCACGCTACGCGAGGTCTCCGCATCGGCGCGGGTATCCCTGGGCTACCTTTCCGAGGTGGAGCGCGGCCAGAAGGAAGCATCGTCCGAGCTGCTCGCCGCCATCTGCGGCGCGCTCGGCACACCGCTGTCTCAGGTGTTCCGCGAGGTCTCCGACAACTTCGCACTGGCCGAACTGGCGCAGCACGAGCCTGCCGTGGCCGGCGTGCCGAGGGAGCCGGGCCTGCGGGTGCCCGCGGAGGCGAGTGTGGCCCTGACCGCGGACCGGACCTACGTCCCGATTTCGCAGATCGGCCCGATCGACCCGGACCGGGAGTTCGCGCAAGACGAGGCCGGCTTCGGCACCGCCTCCGGGCACGTCCGCGACGTCACCGACATGGTGACCGTCTGATTCAAGGCGGGTGACCAGCAGCCGCCACGTCAGGGTGAGCCGTAAAGCCCTGGCCCGTTGACGTTCAGGTCAGCGAGGAACGACCTGGCGGCCTCGTACGCGGTCTCGATGAGCAGGCCCGTCTGGCGGAAATCCAGCGGTGACACCGGATGGGGCTCCGGGCCGTGCAGATAGATGACAGGCACGTCGGCGGCGGCGAGCGGTGCGTCGAGGACAGCCTGGGCGCGCATGGTCACCGTAGCCGTGTAGAACAGCACCTCCGCGATCGTGCCCGGCGGGCCGGGGATATGGCCGGGGAAGTTGCAGTCGAGCACGACGAGCGACCGCGCGCCCATGGCCAGCGCCTGGCGCATCGGGACGTTGGCGACTAGGCCGCCGTCGTAGAGCTGCAGCGGCCCGATCTGCACCGGCGGGAAGATGCCCGGAATGGCGGCGCTGGCAAGCAGCGCCGGCCGCAGCGGTCCATCGCGCATGACGTGCGCGCGGGCGGTGGCGATGTCCATGGCGACCGCGGCGAACGGCAGCGCCAGGTCCTCGAACGTCGTGTCGGCCCCGATGAAGTCGGAGATCACCGCGGCGAGACCGGTGGCGGGAAACAGGTGCGTCTTGGTGTGCTGCAAGATCCGGGCCTGGGTGAGCAGCCCGCCGGGGAAGACCCGCTCGCGGGTGATCTTGGCCCAGGCGTGCGACAGGCGGTTCGCGGCGCTTATGGGGCTGAGCGCGACGACCGCGCCATTAAGCGATCCGACCGAGGTGCCCGCGACGAGGTCGGGCGCGACGTCATGCTCGGCAAGCGCCTGCAGCATCCCGACCTGGACCGCGCCCAGGCTCCCGCCGCCGCCGAGCACGTATCCGATCGGCCGGGGAAGGTCCGCGATGCCCATGTCCACCTCCATCGCCGCACAGGCAAGACCGGAGCGACCTTTACGCGGTGGTCAGCGTACTCCCGACGCCGACGCAGGTGCGCGTCCCCTGGCCGAGCCGGAGCTCCTGGCCGAGCCGGAGCTGAGGCAGACCGCGTTGGCGGTCACGATGGCGGCGATCGCGAGCCAGCCGATCGGCGCCATCGCCTGGCCGAGGACGACGAGGCCGGTCAGCGCCGCGAACACCGGGTTGATGCTCATGAAAACGCGCGGCCGTCGCCGCGCCGACCTGGTTGGACGCCGCGCTGCCGGTCATCAAGGCGACGCCTGCCAGCCGGCCGACGCCCCGGCCGCGGTCGCCGAGCCGGCCTGCTGCTCGATCGCCATGGGGCGGCGGCACACCAGGGAGTTCCAGCGTCGCTGGGCCGACCGGTACCCGGACGTCGAGCTGAACCTGATCCGCACCAACTCGCCGACCGGAGGCCTGGCCGAGGGCCTGTGCGACATCGCGGTGCTGCGCACGGCCGTCGACGCTAAGCGCTTCGCCCGCCGTCCGGCCGCCGATGAAGGATACCCGCGACATCGATGACTGGCCGGCGATCGTCGCCGCCGGGGCGGCATCGGGATTACCCCAGAGGGGACCACGGCCCAGTACCGGCGCGACGGCGTGGTCTTCAGGCCGCTGCGGGACGCCCCGCCCACGATCCGGTCGGGGAAGGGCGGCGGGGACTGGTGGCGCAGACGGAACGGAGCGGCGGTGGTGGGTGCGATTACAGGGCGTACATATCCCTAGCCGCGTAAAAACGCTCAGACCCAGGCGCGCGGGTTCTCCGTCAGGTGGCGCACCATGTCGGGAAGCTCACCGGAGACGATGTCGGCAAGCGTGACCTGCTCGAGAACGGCCCGCTCGTTGGCGCGCAGCGCGATCCACACCTGCTGCAGCGGCTCCGCCACGCCCGGATAGCTGACGTTCTCCGGGCGCTCGCCCCGCACGCCGAGCAGTTGCCCGTCGATGGCCCTGATGATGTCGGCGAGGGAGATCTCGGCCGCGGGCCTGGCCAGCCAGAAGCCGCCGTCCGGCCCGCGCTGGCTGCGGATGAGCCCGGCCCGCCGCAGCTGGGTGAGGATGGTCTCAAGGAACTTGCCTGGTATCTGCTGCGCGCGGGCAAGCTGATCGGCGGTCACGTGACCGCTGCTGGCCGCGGCGAGCTCAATCGCCGCCCGCAGCGCGTAGTCTGCCCGCGCTGACAATCGCATGATCGCCATTATGCACGTTCCCGGCCGCTTTTCTGGCATTGGTTCAAAGCGCCGCAGCCCTGAGCAGTGCGCGGCCAGCGCTACGATGGCGTCGCAGAGCGACTGCCATCGGGTGTGCCGCCACCGGAACAGACCTCAGGAACCGGCCGCGAACGGCCGCCATCATCGACTCGGGTCGGGTGCATGTCCATGCCGGAGGAGAGCGAGTCGGGCGCTAGCCCCGTCACGCTCACCGATGTCGAGGACCCCGTAGCCGATCCAGCCGCCGGCCGCGGCCCCGGTCGGCTCGCCAGCGGGCGGCGGCGGTGGCGGTGGCGGCTGGCCTGGCCGGCAAGCCTGGTGGCCGCGGCGGTCGGCCTCGATATCTGCTACCTGTTCGTGTCGAACACCTACCCGGTCGCCTCGGACGGCGCGTCGAACGCGCTGCAGGCCTGGGACATGCTGCACGGCAATGTGCTGCTGAGCGGCTGGCTGCTCGGGCACGTGTCGTTCTACACCACGGAACTGCCCGAGTACGTGATCGTCGAGGCGATCCGCGGGCTGAACGCGGACGTGCTGCACATATCGGCGGCGATCACCTACACGCTGCTGGTCCTGCTGGCCGCGCTGCTCGCCCGCGGGCGCACCAAGGGACGCGAGGGCGTGCTGCGCGCCCTGGTCGCGGCCGGGATCATGATCGCGCCGCAGCTCGGTCCCGGCGTGTTCATCCTGGTCTCCCAGCCGGACCACGTCGGCACGCAGGTGCCGCTGCTGGTCACCTGGCTGGTGCTCGACCGCGCACAGTGCTTGCCCGGGGGGACGACCCCCCGTGTCCCCCCCGCAAAGGGCTTGCCCGGGGGGACGACCCCCCGTGTCCCCCCCTCGCGACGCTGGTGGGTGCCGGTCGTGGTCGGGCTGATGCTGGCGTGGACCGAGGTGGCCGATGGCTTTGCCCTGCTTGTCGCGGCGGTGCCGCTGGGCGCGGTGGCCATCGTGCGCTCCTACCGGGCCCTGGTACAGCGCCGTGAGCCGCTGCGGTCGGCGTGGTTCGACCTCTCCCTGATCGCGGCGGCTGTCCTGTCCGCCGTGCTTACCGGCCTGGTGGTCAAGCTGGTCGGGTACTCGGTCCTTGCGGTCCCGACCGGGCTGGCCACGGCCGCCGAGCTTCCCGGCCACCTGTGGCTGCTTGCCGAGGGCGTGCTCGGGCTGTTCGGGGCCGACTTCCTCGGGCTGCCGCTCGGGCTGACCGCGGCCATCGCGTTCTTGCACCTGATCGGCCTGCTCCTGGCGGCCGTGGCGCTGTGGCGGGTGATCAAGCGGTTCTTCCCCTGCGACGATCTGGTCGACCAGGTCCTCGCCACCAGCGTCGTGCTCACCATGGTGGCCTACGTGATGAGCACGATTCCGCTCACCTACTACAGCGCCAGGTACCTGGCGGGCGTGCTGGTCGGCGGCGCGGTGCTGGCAGGGCGCACGCTTGCCCGCCCGATGATGAAGGCCCGCCTGGTTCCGGCCATGTCCCTCGTCCTGGCCTGCTACCTGGCGGCGCTGGGCTTCTCGGCGGCGCAGAATGCCGTCGCCGCCGACGGCCAGGACCTGGCGGACTGGCTCACCGCGCACCACCTCAGCTACGGCCTGACCGGCTACGGGCTGGCCAACACCACCACCTTGGCCAGCCGCGGCGCCGTGCACCTGCTGCCGGTGGCCTGGACCGGGCCCGACGTGTCGCCTGGCCCGTCAGGGTTCAAGCAGTCCTGGTATGACCCGCAGGCTCACGACGCGAACTTCGTAGTATTGCTCGCCGCGCCAGGCCCGCTGGACGAGATCACCGGCAGCCAGGTAGCCGGCACCTTCGGGCCGCCGCGGCACGTCTACTCCTACGACGGCTACGTCATCGCCACCTATGACATCAACCTGCTGACTAACCTCAGCCCGTAAGCCGAGCCAGGCCGAGGAGCTCGGCGGCGGCCTGCCCGCTCGCCCGCGACGCGCCGAAAGTCGCCAGGTAGCAGGTGCCGTCCGGCGGCCGCCAGAGCGGCAGGCCCATCTCCACAAGGATCGTATCCGGCCGGGCGGCGAGCAGGGCGTCAAGCAGGGACCGGGTCTCCGGGTCCCGGTGCGCGTCGCGAACCACGACGACCAGCGAGCGTCCGGCCGAGGCCTCGAGGATCCCGGCGGCGAGCCCGGCCGCGGCATGCACCCGGCGCACCGCGCCAGCGGGCGCCCATGGGTCCAGCCCCCAGGTGAAGCGTCCCGCCGCGACGTTCTCCCGCGGCTCGACCTCGATGATCAGGGCGTTGCTGAGCACGGGCCGCCGCCCTGACATCCGTGCCGCCCGCCGGGCGGCTGTGAGGCCGACCTCCGGGCCGCGTCCGGCCGACCGGACCGGCCGGACGCGCGCCAGGCCCCCGCGCAGGCGCGCGACCCGGTCCGCGGCCTCTTCCAGCCGCCCGTCCGTGATAGTGCCGTCGCGGACGGCCGAGACGAGACCTTCGCGCGCGGCCAGGTAGTCCTCCTCACCGCCGTCCCGGCCCAGGCACAGCAGGTCGGTGCCGGCCGCCACGGCCAGTGCCGCCGCCCGCGGAATGCCGAACGTGTCCCGCAGCGCCCGCATCTCAAGCGCATCGGAGACGATCACCCCGGTGAACCCGAGTTCGCCGCGCAGCAGGCCGGTGATCGCGGCGCTGGACACCGAGGCAGGCAGGTCACCGGTGAGCTCGGGTACCCGCAGGTGGCTCGGCATGATGGCGATGGTTCCCGCCCGGATCGCGGCCATGAACGGGGGCAGGTCGCGTCGCCGCAGGTCGTCCAGGCCGCCTTCGATGGTGGCGATCGCGTGGTGCGTGTCGGTCCGCGTCCTGCCATGCCCGGGAAAGTGCTTGGTGCATGCGGCCACCCCGGCCGCCTGCAGGCCGGTCACCGCGGCGGCGGTGTGCCGCGACACCAGTTCCGTGTCCGGACCGAACGAACGGGTGCCGACGGCCGGGCTATCAGCCGCGTCGAGCACGTCGGCGCAGGGAGCGAGGTTCACGTTGATCCCGAGCGCGGCCAGCTCGGCGCCCATCGCCCGGTACACCGCCTCGGTCAGCGACACCTCGTCCACGACGCCGAGCGCGGCGTTTCCCGGGTAAGGGCAGCCGGAGGAAAATGAGACCCGGGTAACGTCGCCGCCCTCCTCGTCGATCGCGATCACCGGCTCGCCGCCCGCCGCGCTTGCATGCAGCGCCGCGGCACCGCGCAGCGCGGCGGTCAGCGAACGGACCTGCTCTGGGTCGGAGATGTTCTGACCGAACAGCGTGACACCCCCGAGGCCGCGCTCGAGCGCCCGCAGCACCCAGTCCGGGGCGCAGAGCCCGGGGAACGGCGGAATGAGGATCGCATCGGCCAGCCGGAGCAGGCCGGGATCCGCGCTCACCCCTTCACCGCCCCGGCCACCAGGCCCGCCGCAAGCCGGCGCTGGACGAGCAGGAAGAACGCCATGACAGGGACCGTGAACAGCGTGGAAGCGGCCATGATCGCGCCCCAGTCGGCACCGTTCCTCCCGTAGAAGTACTGGACGTAGATGGGCAGCGTGAACTTCGCCGTGTCGGTGCCGAGGAACGTCAGCGCGAAGATGAACTCGTTGTAGGCGAAGACGAACGCGAACACGCTGGTAGCGACGAGCCCCGGCGCCACAAGCGGCAGCAGGATCCGCCAGAACACCCGGACCGGCCCGGCGCCGTCGATCGCGGCGGCCTCCTCCATCTCGCGCGGCACGGCCGCCACGAAGTTCCGCAGCATCCAGATCGTGACCGGCAGCGCGAACGCGGTGTAGACCAAGATCAGCCCGACCAGGCTGTCCAGCAGGTTCCACGACCGGTAGTCGATGAACAGCGCGATCACGAGCGCCTGCTGCGGCAGCATCTGCACGACCAGCAGCATGACTAGGTAGGTGGTGCGGAGCCGGAACCTGAACCTGGCGACCGCGATGGCCGCGAGCAGCGCGATAAGAGACGACGCGAGGACCGCCACGAGCGTCACGAACAGGCTGTTCTTCAGGAAGTTCCAGTACGGCAGCCCGATCACGCTGCCGTCGATCACCGCGCGGAAGTTGGCCAGCGTCGGGTGCGCGGGGAGCGGGTGCGGTGTCAGCGAGTACCACTCGGTGGCCGGCTTGAACGCCGTGGACACCATCCAGAAGATCGGGAACAGGGTGATCAGCGCGACAAGCAGCCCGAGCAGGTTGAGCCCGGCCCGCCGGGTCCGCCGGGTCCGCAGCCGGCGGCGAGGCGACACAGAAGGCCGCGCCGAGGGCCGTCCCGGAGGCCGCGCGAGGATCGTCATTGCAGCGCCCCTTCCTTGACCGATGCCCGGACGTAGCCGACCGTGATGATGAGCAGGACGATGGTGAGGATGAAGGCAAGCGCCGAGGCCAGTCCGTAGGCCGGGGGGAGCTGGAACGCGGTGGCGTACTCGTAGATGCCCAGGTTGTATTCGTCGCGCTGGCCGAGTTCCCCGATGATGATGAACACCTGCGTGAACACGCCGAAATCCCAGATGACGGACAGCAGGAACAGCACCTGGAAGATGGGCCGCAGCAGCGGGTAGGTGACCCGCCAGAAGATCCGCCAGCCGCCCGCGCCGTCCACCCGGGCCGAATCATGCAGCTCGGCCGGGATCGTCCGCAGCCCGGCGAGCACGCTGACCGCGATGAACGGGAAGCTCGTCCAGACCACGAGCACGGTGGTGAGCGTGTAGGCAGGCAGCGCGGCGTTCGTCCAGGAAAATCCGGCCCAGTGCGCGCCGCCGCCCAGCCAGTGCGGCAGCTTGCTGAGCGACCAGTCGATGACCCCGCCGTCCGGATTGGCGAGCCAGGCGAAGATGACGCTTGCCGACACCGCCGGCGTGGCCCAGGCGAGGACCGACACCGAGGACACGAACGCGGCCATCCTGCGGCCCAGGCGGCTCAGCAGCAGGCCGACAAGCGTGCCGACGACGAGCGTGAGCGGGACCATGACGGCGGCGGAGATCACGCTCAGCCGCAGCGAGAGCCAGAACTCCGGGTCGTGCAGGATCTGCGAGTAGTTGCCGAAACCGACCCACTGCGTCGGCTCGCTCCCGGCCAGCTGCGGCAGCCCGTAGTTCTGGAACGAGAAGATCCCGAGCTGCACCGCGGGCCACAGCACCAGCACCGCGATCAGCGCGAGCGATGGAAGCAGGAGCAGGTACGGCGCGACCCGGTGCCGCCGCATCCAGCGCGCTGCGCTGGCCCGGGGGGTACGGGGGGACTGCGCCACGCCCCCCCGTACCCTCGGAACCGTCTTCACCAAGCTCAAGATCTCAGCTTTCGGTGCCGGTATTCAACACGGTCTGCAGCTGCGAGTTGGCCTGCGCCACGGTTGAGGCGAACGGTGCGCCGTCCATCAGCGACTTGAGCATGTCGGGGATGATGTAGTACTTGCCGGTGTCGGCGGTAGGCCAGTTCTTCGCGTTCAGCGGCGAGACCTGGCCGTTCGCCGCGGCCGTCGCGAAGCCGGCCAGGAACGGCTTGCTCTTGTACGGGCCGTTGGTGAGCTGCGAGCTGTACGGCGGGAAGAAGCCCTGCAGGTTCGCGAACGAGGTCGAGTTCGGCAGGTTGTCCATCACGGAGATTAGGTCCCAGTCGGCCTGCGGGTACTTGCTGGTCTTGAAGACGGCCAGGTCCGAGCCGCCGGCGAAGACCGGCGCCGGGTTCGGGCCGTTCTCGCTCGGGATCGGGAACGAGGCCCAGTTGGACTTGTCCGTGGAGTTGGCCGGCATGGTGGCCGACGCCCAGGGCCCGTCGATGTACAGGTCGAGCTTGCCGAGGCCGAAGTCCGTGTTCGCGCCGCCCGAGGTCGAGCCGGTGTTGCCGAGCTCGGTCTGGCCGATGTACTTCGACGGCGACAGGTGGTAGGTGCGGTAGAGCGAGACGTACCACTTGATGGCGGCCTCGTCCGCCGGGGAGGTCAGGTCCGCGGTCCAGGTGCCGTTGCTCTGCGTCGCGATCTGGCCGCCTGCGCCCCAGATGAAGCTGGCGAACGCGTTGGTGTCATCGGTGATCGCGTCGATGCCGTAGGTGCCGGGGAACTTCGCCTGCAGCTTCTGCGCGTCGCTGAGCAGCTGCGCCCAGGTAGTGGGCGCGGCGGTGATGCCCGCGGCCTTGAACTGGTCGGTGCGGTACCAGACGCCGCGCACGCCGCCGAACCACGGGACCGCGTAGACGTCGCCGTTCTGCGTGTCGTTGGCGAGCATGCCGGTCACGATGCCGGGCTTGCCCGACCACGAGTTCACGTAGCTTGTCACGTTGGCAAGGACGCCGAGCGACGCCTCGGTCGGCGTGTCGGTATTGCCAAGTTCGGTGATGTCGGGGGCGTTCTTGCCGCTGGCAAGCGCGTCGTTCCAGTCGGTGGTGCGGCTGGTCCACGGCACCCAGACCACGTTGACCTTGGTCTTGGCGTATTGCGGGAAGTTTTTGTGGAACTGGGCGACCACGCCGTTCATCCAGGTGACCTCGGACGCGACAGAGCCGCCCATCCGCCACACCGTGAGCTGCGCAGGCACCGACGAGGATGTCGCGGGCGCACTGCTGCTCGACGAGCCGCTCGAGCTGCAGCCCGCGATAGCGAGCGCAGCCGCGGTACCGAACGCGACCAGTGCGGCCGGTGTTTTTCTAAGTCCCACTGCTGGCACTCCTTCCAGGTGGTGAACTCGGCATTGACACTATGACTAGCCGTAGAGCGAAACTAACAGGAAACTTTCCTATAAGATAGACTCCGTTGCCGGATCGAGACCAACGCCCAGTCGAGCGCCGAGACGAGCGCCGAGCCGCGACAATGGCGAGGGTGACAGAAGGGGACCAGGGGGAACGCGATGCAGCCTAACCAGGACACGCGGAGTCGTCCCGGCACGCCGAGCCTGCTGCGCGAGCTGAACGACCGGGCCGCGCTCGACCTGCTCCTCGGCGGTGAACTGCTCACCAGGTCCCAGATCAGCGAGTACACCGGGGTGTCCAAGGTCACCGTGTCGCAGATGCTGACCAGGCTCGAGGAACGCGGCCTGGTCGCGATCGCGGGGGAGCAGGCCGGTGGCCGAGGCCCGAACGCCGCGCTGTACTCGGTCGTGCCCTCCAGCGCCTACGTCGCCGGGCTCTACATGGACTTCGACCTGGTCAGCGCGGCGGTGGCTGATGTCACCGGCCGCCGGGTCGCCGAGGCCAGCCTGGATCCCAACGGCGCCGACGACCCGGTAGAGCTCGTCCGCGGCGCGATCGAGCAGGCGTGCGCGAGCGCCGGGGTCGAGGTGTCAAGGCTGAGCACGCTGGTGATCGGCAGCCCGGGCGTGGTCGACCCGAAGACCGGCGACCCGAGCCTCGCGGTGAACTTGCCCGCGTGGCACGAGGGCGCCCTGGCCGCGCTCCGCGGGGTCTTGCACAAGCCGGTCGTGATCGAGAACGACGTGAACCTGGCCGCGATGGCCGAACGCGCCGCCGGGGCGGCGAACGGCGCCGACGACTTCGTCCTGGTATGGCTCGGCGGCGGCCTCGGCCTGGCCACGATCCTCGGCGGCCGGCTGCATCGCGGCACGGCGGGGGCGGCGGGTGAAATCGGCTACCTGCCCGTGCACGGCGCCCCGCTGCCGACCGACATCAGGCATCCGCTCAGCGGCGGCTTCCACGTGCTGGCAGGCAGCAGCGCGGTACACGCCCTCGCCGTCGAATACGGCTTCACCGCCGCCACCCCCGCCGAGGCCGTCCGGGCCGCCGTGGCGGGCTCCCCGGCGTTCCTCGGCGAGCTAGCGCACCGGGTCGCGGTCGGGGTCGCCTCGGTCTGCGTGGTACTCGACCCTGGCCTGGTGGTGCTCGGCGGCGAGGTGGGCCGGGCAGGCGGCGCCGCGCTCGCGGCCAGGGTCGCGGCCGACGTGGCCGCCATCTGCCCCGCTCGCCCGCGGGTCGTCCCCACCGGCGTTCCCGACGAGCCGGTGCTGCGCGGCGCCATGCTCGCCGCCGTGGCCCAGGCCCGCGCCGCCCTCCTCGCCTCGGTAGCCGACCCCCAGTAATCGGCAAGAAACCCCAAGTAAATGGCCCATATGGGTGGTCGGCCAGCACGTGCATCTAGTTGCAGTGCACGTGCATAATGGTCGTGTCAAACGAAAATCCCGATATGAACAAGGCCTCCCGTGCCTGAACCTTCGCGTGTTACTAAGGAATCTTTCGGAGGAAGGCTTCGACACATATGAATAGATGGGGCTAACGGGTAGTGGTGCCGTCAGGGGGTGAGCCGACCGGACAGGTTCCGCGGCGATTCCGCGTGGGCGAAGTGCCCCCGCTCGCCGACGGTTTCACTGACCGGCCCGACACCGCCCGCGGCGTCGCGGAAGCCCTTGACCCAGGTTCGTCGGTGGCGCTCGTGCCGGGGTCACCATTCGCCGAGGGCCGGCAGAACTGGCTGGGTGCCTGCGGCAAGACCCAGATCGCCGTGATCCTGGCCGAATCCCTGTGGCGATCAGGCACGGTCGACGTGCTCGTCTGGATCACCGCCACAAGCCGCGCGGCAGTGCTGTCGGCCTACGTGCAGGCGTCGGTGGCGGCCACAGGCATCGAGCCGACAGGCACGGCGGAGTCGGTCGCGGCGCGCTTCGTCAGCTGGCTGGGCTCGACCAGCCAGCCGTGGCTCGTGGTGCTCGACGATCTGCCGCCCTCGGCCGACCTGGACGGCCTGTGGCCCGAGGGCAAGGCCGGCCGGGTGCTCGTCACCAGCTCGGAATCCGGCGTGGCCGCCCTCAAGCGCGGCATCCAGCTGGCCCCGGTCGGCTTCTTCAGCGTCCGCGAGGCGCTGAACTGCCTGACCGAGCGGCTCAGCGTGAACCCCGCGCAGCGCCAGGGCGCCATCGACCTCATCGAGGCCCTCGGCCGCGAGCCGCTGGCGCTGGCCCAGGCCGCCTCCGTGGTCGCGAACTCGACCCTGGCCTGCCGGGACTACCGGGACTACTTCGCCCGCAGGCGGCAGCAGATCGGGGTCGCGGCGGGGGAGGTGCCCTCGGCGGCCGCGGTCACCTGGACGCTGTCACTTGGACAGGCCGAATCACTGCTGCGCGGCGACTCGGTCCGCCGGATGCTCGTCCTCATCGCCCTGCTCGACGGCCACGGAATCCCCGGGACCGTGCTGACCACCTCGGCGGTGCTCACCTACCTGGGCGGGGTGCCGACCCCGTTCACGTCGGCGGTCGACCCGAAGCCCGCCTGGGACGCGCTGCTTGCCATCGAGCGGGCCGGCCTGATCACCGTCAACCGCGCCGAGTCGCCGCCGACGATCGGGATGAACTCGGTGGTGCAGGCGGCGATCAGGATCGCCGCCCCGGCCTCGTTCCAGGACACGGCGGCGCGGACGGCCGCGACGGCGCTGCTCGAGGCCTGGCCGATCGACGAGTCGCACCCGTGGACCGCGGCCAGCCTGCGCGCGAACGCGGCGAGCCTGCACGGCACCGCCCTCGACGTGCTGTGGGCCGACGGCTGCCACCCGCTGCTGATGCGCGCCGGGCGCAGCCTGGACGAGGCCCGGATGGCCGGGCCGGCCGTCGAGCACTGGCGCGAGCTCGCCGTGCACTGCGACAACAAGCTGATGCCCGGCCACCCGGACACCCTGGTGGTGGCCTCGCACCTGGCCGCCGCGTACCTGGCGGCCGGATACGCCGGCGACGCCGTGACCTGGTACCAGCGGGTGCTTGCCGAACGAGGCCGCGAGCTCGCGCCTGGCCACCCCGCGATCATCGGCACCAGGGTCAGCCTGGCCCGCGCCCTCGTCCTGGCGAACGAGCCCAGGGACGCCGTGACCGTGCTGCAGCGCGCCGTCGCCGAGAGCGAGCAGTTCCGCGGCCCCGGCCATCCGGACACCCTCGACGTCAGGGACCAGCTCGCCGCGGCCTGCCTTGCCGCGGGCGACCCGGCCGGCGCGATCCGGATCCTCGAGCGCAACCTGGCCGACCGCGAGCGCCTGCAGGGCCCGAGGGACGCGGCCACCGTGGCCACCCGGGCGGACCTGGCCGCGGCCTTCCTGGCCGAGGGCAAGGTCAAGGACGCGATCTCGCAGTACAAGCGGGTCCTCGCCGACCGTCAGCGGATTCTCGGGCCCGCGCACCCGGACACGATCGCGACGAGCGCGAGCCTCGCCGCCGCCTATCACAAGGCCGGCCGGATGCCCTCGGCGCTGCAGCTGGCCGAGCAGACCTGCGCGGATTCCGAGCGCGTCCTCGGCCCCGAGCACGTGGACACGCTGACCCGGATGGCGAACCTTGCCTACATCTACTACGCCGTGGGCCGGGTGGGAGACGCGACCGTCGTGCTGCGCGACACGCTGACCCGCTGCGAGCGGATCCTGCCCTACGGCGACCCGCTGACCCAGTCCATCCAGCAGAGCCTGGCGAACATAACAGGAAGCTGACCCGGCCCTACCGCCGGTGCGCGGGCCTGGGCGCGCTGGCGAGCAGGTACACCCAAGCCAGCGCGATGATCAGCACGCCCACGATGACGCTGGCCGCGACCGGGGTGCAGAACCGGTAGGACACGTTGCCGAGAAAGCTCGGCAGCACCCGGTGGCTGGCCATCCCGCCGCGCCGTCTCGCGCGTTGCCCGCATCCTCCGCCGCCGGCCCCGACGCTCCGGACGCGTAACGTCTGCTGCTGTCCACCGCACCCCATTTCACGGCTGGACGATGCCCATGATCGCGATATATCTTAACCGTCATGACTGGGGCAGCTGATTTTCCCGGGCTGGTGGCACGGGCGCAGATGCGGACGGCCGCCGGCGGCTGGGCGGAGGCGGCCGCGCTCTGGGCCGAGGTGACCGAACGCAATCCGGTCAACGGAGACTACTGGGCTCGCCTGGCCGAGGCGCGGTTCGCCAACGAGGAGTATGCCGCCGCCCGTCAGGCCTACCAGAAGGTCCTCGAACTCGGCCTGCGCGCGACGTACCTGCATCGGCTGCGGGATAGCCAGCCCGAGCTCATCCCGGGCGAGGTGGCGTACCGGATCGCCCGCTGCGCGGCGGCGCTCGGCCACCGCGACGAGGCGATCGACGCTCTCGCTGCCGCGCTCGATCGCGGCTTCCGTGACCTGGACCAGGCAAGGACCGACGAGTACTGGACCCCCTGGCATGCCGAC
>Ga0335078_10010121_pt1 | contig 13969 bp, 13 predicted proteins | sample Lox_Sample_32_FD_206711 | JGI IMG/M metagenome (GOLD analysis project Ga0335078, IMG submission 206711) | Soil microbial communities from Loxahatchee National Wildlife Refuge, Florida, United States - Lox_Sample_3.2 | ecosystem: Environmental > Terrestrial > Soil > Wetlands | place: USA...
CTGAAGAACAGAAAATCGCATGAAAACCCTGCGATAAAGCAGATCTACGACGAGTATCTGGGAGAGCCGCTGGGGCACAAGTCGCACAAACTGCTTCATACGAAGTATACGCCGAGGAGCAAGCAGTACTAACTAGACGGCCCGTCTTAAAGGGGCGGCGCAGGTCTTGACCAGAGATTTCATATGGGCCGGAATCGTCAGCCGCACCCGGGCTGATGATTCCGGCGTTGATCGCTTAATAGTGATGATTCCCCATGGCCAACCGGATTGAGAGGGACTTCCTGGGCACGGTCGAGATACCGGAGGATGCTTACTATGGCATCCACACAATGCGGGCCGTGGAGAACTTCCCCGTGTCGGGTCTCAAAACGCCGGAGGAGCTGATTCGCGCCCTGGCGCAGGTGAAGCAGGCGTGCGCCCTCGCGAACATAAGATCAGGCCTTCTCGATGAGCGCACCGGGGGAGCCATCGTCCAGGCAGCGAAAGAGACTGCCGAAGGAAGGTTCCCCGATCAGTTCCCCACGGACGCCTTCCAGGGCGGGGCCGGCACGTCGGTCAACATGAACATGAACGAGGTGCTCGCCAACCGGGCCATCGAGCTCCTCGGGGGCACGAAGGGCGACTATACCCTTGTCGACCCCCTCGGTCACGTGAACCTCTCGCAATCGACGAACGATGTCTACCCAACGGCACTGAAAGTGGCTGCCATCGGCCTCGTCCTCCAGCTGAGCGAGGAGATAGCCCTCCTTCAGGGAAGCTTCCAGGCCAAAGAGGCCGCCTTCGCCCATATCCTCAAGCTCGGCCGCACGGAGATGCAGGATGCCGTGCCCATCACCCTGGGCCAGGAATTCAGTGCCTTTGCCGAGGCCGTGGCCAGGGACCGGTGGCGCCTCTTCAAGGTGGAGGAGCGTCTGCGCCAGGTGAACCTCGGCGGCACTGCAGTGGGAACGGGCCTCAACGCCAAGAGGTCGTACATATATGCGGCCATCGAAGAGCTGCAGGCCATCACGGGTCTGGGAGTATCGAGAGCGGAGAACAGCGTGGACGTGACCCAGAACGCGGACGTCTTCGTGGAGGTCTCCGGCCTCGTGAAGGCTGCCGCGGTCAATCTGGCCAAGATAGCAGGAGACATGAGGCTTATGTCGTCGGGCCCGCGGGGCGGCCTGGGGGAGATCCGCTTGAGCCGGCTCCAGGCAGGCTCCTCCATCATGCCTGGAAAGGTGAATCCGGTCATGACCGAAATGGCCACGCAGGTCGCCTTCCAGGTCATCTGCTTTGACCAGGCCGTGGCCATGGCGGCGGCGAGCGGTCAGCTCGAGCTGAATGCTTTCTTGCCCCTGGTCGCCTTTAACCTGCTCTCCGCCTTGCGGATGCTCCGCAGGTGCGTCTTCCTCTTCCGCACACGGTGCGTCGATACGGTCGAAGCCGATGACGAGCGGTGCCGGAAATGGCTGGAGGAGAGCCTCAGCCTTGCCACGGTGCTCGTGCCTTACGTGGGCTACGAAAGGGCTGCCGAGCTCGTCCGGCAGGCAGCCAGGGAGGGGAAGACCATCCGAGAGACAGCCCTCCAGGCCGGCCTCTTCACGGAAAGCGAGCTCGATGTCATCTTCGCTCCCAGCGAGGTGACCTCACCCGGCGTCGCAGGAGAGAGAAAATTGAAAGGAAGAAAGGAAACAAAGGGTCATGGCGGATCAGACGCTCAATGAAACGCCCAGGGGAAGCAGGCTTCACATCGCCATCTTCGGACGCCGCAATGCCGGCAAGTCGAGCCTCATCAACGCGCTGACGAACCAGAATATCGCCATCGTCTCCGATGTGCCGGGCACGACCACCGATCCTGTCTACAAATCCATGGAGATCCTCCCTATCGGCCCGGTGGTGCTCATCGACACCGCGGGCATAGATGACGTGGGGGAACTCGGGGCACTCCGCATCGAGAAGGCCCTGGCCGTCCTTGCGAAGACCGACCTCGCCCTTCTCGTGGTCGACCCGGCTGAAGGGGTGGGCACGTATGAGCGCGACATCGTCGAGAAAGCGAGGCAGCATCGGGTGCCTGTCGTCGGCGTGCTCAACAAGAGAGACCTCTATCCCGACGCCCAGCCCCAGGAGGCCGGGGAGAGCCTTCAGGTGCCCTTCGTGGCGGTAAGCGCCCTCGACCGGACCGGTGTGGACGCCCTGAAGATGGTCATGATAAGGTCCGCGCCTAAGGGCTGGACGAACCCCACGATCCTCGGCGATCTCATATCCCCGTCGGACCTGGTGGTCCTCGTCGTGCCCATCGACCTCGCCGCGCCGAAGGGCAGGCTGATCCTCCCCCAGGTCCAGACCATCCGGGACATCCTCGACAACGATGCCATGACGCTTGTCGTGAAAGAGCGCGAGCTGAAGGCTGCCCTTGCCTTGTTGAAGGAGCCGCCGAAGCTCGTGGTGACAGACTCCCAGGCCTTCCTCAAGGTTGCCGCCGACACCCCGAAAGACGTGCTCATGACCTCTTTTTCCATACTTTTTGCCCGCTACAAGGGGGACCTGGTTGCCCTCGCGGAAGGGGCCAGGGCCATCGACGATCTTGTCCCGGGAGACAAGGTGCTCATCGCCGAGGCATGCACCCATCACCGTGTGGAGGACGACATAGGGACGGTGAAGATACCCCGCTGGCTGAGGCAGCTCGTAGGGGGTGCCCTCGACTTCAAATGGGCGAGCGGCGCAGAGCTTCCTGTGAACCTGTCGGAATACAAGCTCATCGTGCACTGCGGGGCGTGCATGATAAACAGGAAAGAGATGCTCCACAGGCTCATGACCGCCCAGAACGCGGGCGTGCCCATGGTCAATTACGGCGTGCTCATCGCCCATGTACTCGGCATACTGCCCCGTGCCCTTCGGCCCTTCCCCGAAGTCCGCCACATACTGGAAGAGGGCTGAAACGGCGGCGCGCGCAGAAGTGCGGTCGAAGGGGAGGCCGGCGCAAAGGAACCCACGCCGGATGCCCGTCGAAAGCGCGCGAAATCTTGGATGATGAGGGGGACCGCTCCTTGCGACGTGTCCATTTTGGCGCTATAATAGAAGGACAATCACGTCGAGCGCCTGTTTGGGTTCGAAAACAAAGGGGGGAGACGACGCCATGATGTACGCGAGAACCGTGAGAGAGTTGTTGGCAAACAAGAAACCCGACATCTGGTCCATCGGGCCGAAGGCAATGGTATTCGACGCCTTGGTCCTCATGGAGCAAAGGGGCGTCGGCGCGCTGATGGTGATGGACGACAAGGACGAGGCGGTAGGCATTATCTCGGAGCGCGACTATGCGAGAAAGGTAAGCCTCAAGGGTAAGACATCGAAGGACACCGCGGTGGAAGAGGTAATGACGCCTATCGCCGACATGTATAGAGTGAAGCCGGAGAATACGCTCGAGGATTGCATGGTGCTCATCACGGCAAAGCATGTCCGCCACCTGCCCGTCTTCCAGGGCAAGAGGTTCGTCGGCATCATCTCCATAGGAGATGTGCTCAAGGACATCATATCGGAGCAGGAAACCCTCATTGAGCACTTGAGCAACTACATTACGGGGAAGTATGTGTGAGGCCCGGGCCCAGGGTTTCTTATGGGTCTTGCCGACTTCGCCCTCACGAAGGAGATGAATGAGCAGTGCTGTCACCGGGATACTGAGGAGCCCCCAGGGGCTCGAAAACCCCGGAAAAGAAGAAATCACGCGGCTCCTCCTCAGTGAAGGCGCCGGCGAGGAATCGCTCTTTGTTCATGCCGACCGGACGAGGGAGCTTCATGTAGGCAACGACGTCCACCTCCGGGGTATCGTTGAGTTCTCAAACCACTGCGTAAAGAATTGCCTCTATTGCGGCTTGAGGAGGGAGAACACTCATCTCGAGCGGTACCGGATGACGCCCGACGAGATCGTCGATGCCGCGCGTGTCGGCGCAAGAGCCGGTCTTAAGACCATTGTGCTCCAGTCGGGCGAGGACCCTTTTTACACCGGAGATGCGCTCGCCCGCATAATAGGTCGTCTCAAGGAGGAGAGCGGCGTGGCCGTCACCATGTCCGTGGGAGACCGCAGCAGAGCGGATTATGCGCTCATGCGGGAGGCAGGGGCCGATCGTTATCTCCTAAAAGCTGAGACCGCCGATCCTGACCTTTTTGCGAAGCTGCGGCCCGGGACCACGCTCGAGGGGAGGGTAGAGAGACTGAAGTGGCTCAAGGAGCTGGGGTTCCAGGTGGGCTCGGGCAACATGATTGGATTGCCAGGGCAGTCTATCGATTCCCTGGCCGACGACATCCTTCTCCTCAAAGAAATGAGCGTGGGAATGGCGGGTATCGGGCCCTTCATTCCCCATGGGCATACCCCTCTGGCCGAATGCGCGGTCGGCAGCGTCGAGATGACCCTAAAGACCATAGCCGTTGCCCGCATCATGCTCCCTTATCTTCATTTACCTGCCACCACAGCGCTGGGGAGCATGCACCCGGAAGGACAGGAACGGGCCTTGAAGGGCGGCGCAAACGTCGTGATGCCCGACATTACCCCCTTAAGGTTCAAGAGACTCTATGAGATATACCCCCACAGACTCGGCTCCGGGGAAGAAGGATTGACGCAAAGTCTGCCGCGCGTCAAAGCGATGATCGAGAAGCTGGGAAGATCGGTGGCGACCGACTACGGCCACGAAAGACCGCCCTGGTCGAGTGATCCGCGGCTTTAGGGAAAGGATGGTGTGGGATGAATAGGAAAGAGGAAACGTCGGTTTCTACGAGCTTCATAGACGATGCAAAGATAGAGGGGCTCCTGGCGATGGGCCGCAACGCGAGCCCGGACGATGCCCACGAGATCATAGAGAAGTCGAGGGCCGCGAAAGGCCTGACCCCGGAGGAAACGGCCGTCCTTCTCGAGAGTACGGATGGGTCGGTTCTCGACGCCCTCTTCAGGACGGCGCGGGAGGTGAAAGAGCGCATTTACGGCAAGCGGCTCGTCTTTTTTGCGCCCCTCTATTTGAGCAATTACTGCATCAACGGCTGCACTTACTGCGGCTATCATCAGGGCAACAAAGCCATGAAGCGCCGCCGCCTCACCGAGGAGGAGGTGGGGCTTGAGGTGATCGCCCTGGAGAACATGGGCCACAAACGGCTCGCCATTGAGGCGGGAGAGGACCCGAAGAACTGCCCCATAGAATATATCCTCGATATGATAAGAACCATCTATTCGGTGAAAGAGGAGAAGGGGAGCATACGCCGGGTGAACGTGAACATCGCGGCCACCACGGTAGAAGAATACAGGAGGCTGAAAGAGGCCGGTATCGGCACATACGTGCTCTTTCAGGAGACGTACCACCGAGACACGTACTATGCCATGCATCCGTCGGGACCGAAGCGTGATTACGACTGGCACACTCTGGCCATGGACCGGGCCATGGAAGGGGGCATCGATGACGTCGGTTTCGGCGTGCTTTTCGGCCTCTACAATTACAAGTTCGAGGTCCTTGGCCTCCTCTTTCACGCGCTCCACATGGAGGAGCGGTTTGGGGTGGGCCCCCATACAATCTCCGTCCCGAGGATAAGGCCGGCTGAGGGGGTGAGCATCTCCACCTTCCCCCACCTCGTGGATGACGGGAATTTCAAGAAGCTCGTCGCCATTATCCGCCTCGCTGTCCCCTACACGGGCATGCTCCTTTCCACGAGAGAGCGCGCAGGGTTCCGCGATGAAGTGGTATCCGTGGGCATCTCCCAGCTGAGCGCCGGGTCGTGCACAGGGGTGGGGGGCTACCACAGGGAGATCGCAGACAGCGCGCAGACCCAGCAATTCCAGATCGAGGACCACCGCAGCACGGACGAGATGTTAAGGAGCATCTGTGAGGGCGGCTATGTGCCGAGCTTCTGCACCGCCTGCTACCGGCGGGGACGCACGGGTGACAGGTTCATGTCCCTCGCCAAGACCGGCGAGATACAGGACGTCTGCCAGCCCAATGCCATATTGACCTTCAAGGAATTCCTCATCGACTATGCCTCGAAGGAGACGAGGCAGATAGGCGAAAAGACGATTAAGGAGCATCTGGCGCAAATCCCGAACCTGAAGGTACGCGAGGAGACCGAGCGGCGCATTCAGCGCCTCGAGCAGGGGGAGCGAGACCTCTATTTCTGACTACTATTAATGGGGTTCAGCACGCCATCAATGGGGTTCAGCACCCCCTCGCCGGGCATAAGCCCGACGAGCCTCCCCGCTCAGAGACTCGCTTCGCTCGCCTAAGAGCTACTTCCGGCAGCTCAGCTCACCCCTCACCCTCGCTTGGCTCGGGTGTCGTTCAGCGCTCCCTCCGCAAGAGGAGGGGAAGGAAAACCTGAATGCCCCCTGTTTTGTTGCCTTTATCTGCTCCCGGGTGTTTCCACCGAAAGGTGTCCCTTGCATGCAATGCAGACTTGACAAGGAAGCCGTTTTGGGATAAACAATTGTGAAATTTTTAATAATCGAGAAAAGGGGTGAGTCATGAGGGAGGTTGTCATAGTCTCGGCAGCGAGGACTGCCGTTGGTTCGTTCGGGCAGAGCCTCAAAGACGTACCGGTGGTGAAGTTAGGAGGTCTGGTCATCAAGGAGGCCTTGAAAAGGGCAGGGGTGAGGCCTTCAAAAACCAAAGACAGGGAATTTGCGCCGGAGATATTCGGAGGCAAGCTGGATACCGACCTTGAGGCAAAGTATTACGACTTCGACAACACCCTCAAAGAGGTTGAGGTCGACGAAGTCATCATGGGAAACGTGCTCCAGGCAGGTCTGGGCCAGAATTCGGCGAGGCAGGCGGCCATTTTCGGCGGCGTACCGAAGGAGACGAACGCCTTTACCGTGAACAAAGTGTGCGCCTCCGGTCTTAGGGCCATCGCGAGCGGCGCCCAGGCCATCATGGCAGGGGACGCGGAGATCATCGTCGCCGGCGGCATGGAGAACATGAGCCTCGCGCCCTACGCCCTCCCCACGGCCAGGTTCGGGGCCCGTATGTTCAACGCCGAGATGGTCGATCTCATGGTGCTCGACGGCGTGTGGGAGATCTTCTACGGCTATCACATGGGGCTGACGGCCGAGAACATTGCCGCGAAGTTCGGCATAAGTCGTGAGGAGCAGGATAAGTTCGGCCTCATGAGCCACCAGAGGGCCCGCCAGGCGATCAAGGAAGGGTGGTGCAAGCCTGAGATCGTGCCGGTCCTCATCCCTCAGAAGAAGGGAGACCCCATCGTATTCGATATTGATGAGCGGCCCATGGATACTTCTCTCGAGAAGATGGCCAAGCTTGGGACCGCCTTCAAGAAGGATGGGACCGTGACCGCGGGCAATGCGTCCGGGCTCAACGACGCGGCCGCCGCAGTGGTGCTCATGTCGAGAGAGAAATCGAAGGAGCTCGGGATCAAGCCGATGGGCAAGATCGTCTCCTACGCAGCGGGCGGCGTGGACCCTGCATACATGGGACTCGGCCCTGTTCCGGCGGTCAAGAAGGCGCTCAAGCGGGCATCCCTGGGCCTCGATAAGATCGACATGATCGAGCTGAACGAGGCCTTCGCATCGCAGGCGATCTCGAACATCAGGGAGCTCAAGCTCGACATGGCGCGGACGAACATGCACGGCGGCGGCATATCCATCGGCCATCCCATCGGCTGCACCGGGGCCCGCCTCATTACCACGCTCATGTATCAGCTCCCCCGGCTCGGCCTGAAGTATGGGCTCGCCACCATGTGCATCGGCGGCGGCCAGGGTATGGCGATGGTGGTGGAAAGGGAGGCGTGACATGCCGTACGAGAACGTCATTCTGGAGGTACAGGGGGCAGTAGGCTTCATCAAGATCAGTAGGCCCAAGGCGCTCAACGCGCTCAATTCCGCCACCCTGGACGATCTCCTCGGCGCTGTGGGTGAATTGAGGTGCAACGAGGCGGTTCGGGTGGTCGTGGTCACGGGTGAGGGCAATAAGGCCTTTGTGGCAGGCGCGGATATTCAGGAGATGCAGCCCATGAACCCGGTGGAAGGCATGACTTTCTCGCAAAAGGGACACATGGCAATGTCGGCGCTGGAGACGCTCGATAGGCCCGTCATAGCCGCGGTGAACGGCTACGCGCTGGGGGGTGGATTCGAGCTTGCCCTTGCGTGTGATATCATCTACGCATCGGAAAAAGCAAGGCTCGGCTTCCCGGAGGTGACCCTGGGCATCCTTCCGGGATTCGGCGGCACCCAGCGGACCGCGCGGCTCGTCGGTCCCGCCAGGGCAAAGGAGCTCATCTTTACCGGGAAAGTGATCACAGCCGCGGAGGCTTACGAGATGGGCCTCCTCAACAAGGTAGTGGCCGACGACCAGCTCATGACCGCGGTGGAGGAGCTTGCGTCGAAGATTCTCTCGGCAGGTCCGGTGGGAATAAGACTCGCAAAGAGCTGTATCAGCCGGGGTCTTTCCATGGACATCGAAACGGGTCTCGAGTTCGAGGCGGAGGCCTTCGGGCTCTGCTTCGGGACGGAGGATCAGAAGGAAGGCATGACGGCCTTTCTCGAGAAGCGGACGCCAACGTACCACGGAAGATAAAATAACATTCCAAGGAGGACGCTGTGAAGATTGTTGTGTGCATAAAACAAGTTCCTGATACAGAGGCCGAGGTAAAATGGGACCTTCAGAAGGGAACTCTCAAGAGAGAGGCCATGGATTCCGTGACCAACCCTTTTGACGAGTTTGCGCTGGAGGAGGCTCTTCTCACGAAGGAGAAGTACGATGCGGAAATAGTGGCGATCACTATGGGCCCGGAGAAGGCAACGGACGTGTTGAGAAATGCCCTTGCCCTCGGGGTCGACAGCGTATACCATGTGAGCGACCCTGCCATGGCGGGCTCCGACACCCTCGCCACTTCCTATGCCCTGGCAAAGGCAGTGGAGAAAGTCGGCGGCGCGGACGTGGTATTCTGCGGCAAGCAGGCGACCGACGGCAATACGGGCATCGTGGCCTCCGAGCTGGCTGCCAGGCTGGGTTTCAGCCAGCTGAGCTTTGTGGGGAAAGTCGTCGAGATCGATGCCGCGAACAAGCGCATCAAGGTTGAGCGGGGCATCGAGGGAGGCAACGAAGTCGTGGAGGCGAAGCTTCCTGCGGTGGTATCGGTGCTCAAGGGGATCAACGAGCCCAGGCTCCCCAACCTCATGGGCATCAGAAAGGCCACCAAGATTCCCATACCTGCATGGGACGCTGACGCAATCGGCGCTGCCAAAGACAAGATAGGAGTTGAGGGGTCCGCAATAAAGGTGATCGAGCTCACCACGCCCCCTCCGAGAGGGGGCGGGGAAGTCCTGAAGGGAGAGCTCGCCGAGGTGAGCAACCTCCTCGTAGAAAAGCTCCTTGACTTAAAGGTTATCAAATAATTGTGAGGAGGAACCAAGATGGCTGACTATAAAGACGTGTGGGTATATGTAGAGCATAAGTCGGGGGCATTTTCTCCGATGTCTTACGAGCTGATGGGCATCGGCAAAAAGCTCGCAGGGGATCTCGGAGGCGATCTTTGTGCCCTTGTGATAGCGGAGAATACCGATGAGCTGGCCAAAGAGGCAGGCTATTACGGGGCATCCAAGGTATACGCCGTTGACGGCGCAGCCTTTCAGACGTTCCGTGCCGATGCCTATGCAAAGGCGGCCGCTTCGGTGATAGACAAGTACAAACCCGATGTCGTTCTGTACCGGGCTACGACCCAGGGGGCCGATCTTTCCTCAGCCTGCGCAGCCGCCCTGGAAACGGGTCTCGCATCGGATGCCATAGGCTTGGAGATCGACGCGGACAAGACCGTCAAGGTAACGAGGGCAGCATTCGGCGGAAACTTCCTCGTCAGCGTCGCAAACAAGAAGACGAAGCCGCAGATGGCCACGGTGAGGCCCAAGGTTTTTCCCATGTCGGAACGGGACACCTCGAAGAGCGCCGAAGCGGTGAAAGAATCCGTGGCAATCTCCGAAGACGACCTCAGGACGAAAGTCCTTCAGTTCATGCAGTCGGAAGTGGCCGTGAACCTCGTGGAAGCTGACATCATCGTCTCCGGCGGAAGAGGCGTAGGCAAACCCGAAGGCTTCAAGATTCTGCAAGACCTCGCCAATGCCCTCGGAGGCGCCCTTGGAGCGTCCCGCGCAGCCGTCGACTCCGGCTGGATCCCCCAGGAACACCAGGTGGGTCAGACCGGAAAGACGGTGAAGCCCAAGATCTACATAGCGTGCGGGATCTCAGGGGCCATTCAGCATCTCGCAGGCATGAGAACGTCGGATTGCATTGTGGCGGTCAACAAGGATGCCGATGCTCCTATCTTCAAGATAGCCTCGTATGGTATAGTTGGGGATTACAATCAGGTCGTACCTATACTGATAGAGGAGTTCAAGAAGAGACTGAACAAGTAAGGGTAGGGGGACCCCCCCTCCTTGCAAGGCCCGGCTATGATTATCACGTGCCCCGAGTGCAGGAGAAAGTACCGGCTGGAAGACAGCCAGGTCAAAGCTCCCTACCAGAAGATGCGCTGCTCCGGCTGCGGGCACATCTTCGTCTACGAAGGGGGCCGCCCTCTTGAAACGGAAGAGAAGGTCTTCACGGCTCCGCTGCCTGAGGGTCCTTCTGCCTCTCCGGTGAAGTCCACCTTCAGGAGAAACCGCAAGGGCCTGACGGCCCTTGCGGTTTCTATCCTGCTCGTTCTTGCCATCGTCGCCTGCGGCTGGTACGCCTGGATGAACTATATGGGGGCCGGGAACAGATGGCTGAAGCTCCAAAACATCGAGGGGCAGGAGACGCCCATACGGGATGGAAAGGTTTTCCTCATCCGCGGGTCCGTGGCGAACGGTTCGACAAAGCCCCGGAAGTATGTGATATTGAAGGCAAAGCTCTTTGACCAGCAGGGGGCGATCATAGGAGAGCACCTGGCCCTTGCCGGCCTCCCCCTCACGAGTGACGATGTGCGGCAAATGGACAAGTCGGACATCGAGAAAAAGATAGCCGACTTCAGAAAAGCGAACTTGACCGCGTTTGTGCTCCCCCCCAACAAGGAGATGCCCTTTTCCATCGTCTTCCCCGACAACTATTCCGGCAAGCCAAAAGAGTTTTCCGTCGAGATCGTAGAGTCGCCTTTTCTATAACACTCATCGCTGGCATTTATAAGCGTTATTTGCCAAGCTTGCGCTTTTCGTTTACAATTATGTCATGGATTTTCTTGATTGCAGGGGAAAGAGCTGCCCTCAACCTGTTTTGGACACCAAGAAACTCATCGAGGAGCAGAAAGCGGATGAAGTGAAGGTGGGGGTCGACAATGAGACGTCCCGGGAGAACGTGCGAAGGTTCCTCGAATCGAGGGGTTTTCGTGTGGCCGTAGAGCAGCAAGGGAATGATTTTTTCCTTACGGCATCGAGGCTTACGGAAGGGGCGCCCCATCCGGAAGGGGAGGCGAGAAAGATCATGGCCTTTATCGACGCCGAGACAGTGGGAAAAGGGGACGACCGGCTCGGGGCGATCCTCATGAAGTCGTTCCTTACGACCTTGAAAGAGCTGAAGCCCCTGCCTTGGAGGATTGCCTTTCTCAACGGCGGGGTCAAGCTTGCTTCGCTTGGGTCCGAGGTCTTGTCCTACCTCCGGGAGCTCGAGAACCTCGGGGTCGAGATCCTTCTCTGCGGCACCTGCGTCGACTTCTACCAGATCAAAGACCGGCTGGGAGTCGGCAGAACGAGCAATATGTATGAGATAGTCTCCTCCCTTGCGGACTCCACGAGCGTTTTGAAGCCCTGATGATATACCTCGACAATGCGGCAACCTCTTTTCCTAAGCCGGAAGAGACCATAGACTCGGTGCATCATTTCCTCACCTTCTCGGGGGGCAACCCGGGAAGGGGAGGCCACCCGCTGTCGATCGACGCCGCCCGCATCGTCTTCGAGGCCAGGGAGGGGCTCTCCTCCTTCATCAACGGGAAGCGCTCGGAAAGATTGATCTTCACCCAGAACGGGACAGAGTCCCTCAACCTCGCCATCCTGGGCCTCATCGGGGAGGGGGATCACGTGGTCACGACAGCGCTGGAGCACAATTCCGTGATGAGGCCCCTCGATTTCCTCACCAAGACGAGGCATGTCCAGGTTTCCGTCGTTCCCTGCTCCCCGGCCGGCTCACTCGACCTGAAGGCGCTGAAAAAGGCGGTGTCGAGAAGGACGAAGGCGGTCGTTGTAAATCACGGCTCGAATATCCTGGGGACAGTGCAGCCCCTCGATGGGGTGCGTGAGGCCATCGGCGACAGGCTCCTCATTCTCGATGCCTGCCAAACCATCGGCAATGTCCCCATCGACGTGCAGAAAGACGCCATCGATGTGATCTGCTTCTCCTGCCACAAGGCCTTGTTTGGCATTCAGGGGCTGGGGGCTGTCTATCTTCGTGAAGGCGTCGATCCCATTCCACTCAAGTTCGGGGGCACGGGGAGCAATTCCGAGTTCACCGAGCAGCCGACCGCCCTGCCCGACCGCTATGAATCGGGCACACCCGCAACTCCTGCCATCGCAGGGCTTCTCGGAGGGCTGAAGTTCATCGAGAGGAAGGGCCTGAAGGAGATCGTGGGAAAGAAAAGGGCGGCGACAGAGCGGGTCCTCGAGGGCCTCCAACGCATTCCGGGCATCAGAGTCTACGGAGAGATGGAGCGGGGAGATCGTTCTCTTCCCATCGTCCTCATGAACGTTGACAATAGGGAGCCGTCGGAAGTGGGGTACGCGTGCAACAGGGCGGATATTTCCGTGAGGGTGGGCCTTCATTGCGCGCCCATGGCGCACAGGAACCTCGGGACTTTCCCCGGCGGCGGGGTCCGCATCTCCCCCGGCTATTTTACCCGTGACGACGAGATAGACCGGCTCATGGAGGTTATGAGGACCATTGCCGCACGATAGGGTGTACTACCTCCTCTTTGCCACCATACACGATGTGCTCAAGGCGGAGAAGCGCCTCAAAAGCGCTGGGGTGAACATGGAAGTGGTGCCGGTGCCGAGGAGCTTGAGCTCTGACTGCGGCGTGTGCATAAAATCTTCCGAGCCCATGCAAGTCCTCGTGGGCTTTCTCGGCGACACGGCCGGCCTTCGCTGCTTTACCTTCAAAGGCACGGAATACCGGGAGGAAGAAGTGTCCGGGAGCGAATAGGGCGGTTTCCCTCCTGCCGGCGGACGACCCTCGGAGATGCCTTCTCTACCTCGCGAGGCTCTTCCTGGTGGCTGGGTTCCTTCTCGCTGTCCATTCCCGGCTTCTCCCCGGCGTATCGTGGCTTCCAAGGGTGCCGAAGGCGAGATCGTCTTCCACGGTGCCTTCCAATAAAAGCCCGCCCCGGCCCGCCCGCAGGGAGCAATTGAAGCGCCTTCCTCCCATTGACACGCTCTCGAGGCGCCACCGGCTCTCGCCGATTGTCACCGTTCCCTTGACCCGCTGAAACTCCTGCTCCAGATCGAAGTGCAGGGGGATTGGTTCGTTGCCGTTATCCAGCTCGCCCACCCATTGGCCTCCCATGTTCGCGGGCACGATCCAGTGGTAGATATGGCTCGTCCTGATCTTGAGACTCCGGTCGGCTTCCCACGGCTCCATATTGTGACAATAGGAGATGACCCTGGTGCAGGGCTTCAATTCACGGATCAGCTTGGGTCTGAGCCTCAGGTTTACGTCCGGAAAGAGGAAGAGCATTACAACCGTTGCCTCGCTCACTTCGGCCCTGAACAGGTTCTCGTTGGAGAAACGTACCAGCTCCATGACTCCGGCGGAAGCGGCGTTCTCGACGCTCTCTTTGATCCTTTGCGGATCAAGGTCGATTCCCACACCGCGGGCTCCCGCCTGCCTGGCAGCCTCGATGACGAGCCTTCCGTCACCGCATCCCAGGTCGTAGACCACATCCGTGCTCCGCACGTCGGCCATCTTCAGCATTTCCTTTACCACGTCGTGCGGGCTCGGCTCCCAAAAGACATCGAGGCGCGGGCTCCCGGAGTCCAAGAACC
>Ga0335078_10010122_pt1 | contig 13966 bp, 6 predicted proteins | sample Lox_Sample_32_FD_206711 | JGI IMG/M metagenome (GOLD analysis project Ga0335078, IMG submission 206711) | Soil microbial communities from Loxahatchee National Wildlife Refuge, Florida, United States - Lox_Sample_3.2 | ecosystem: Environmental > Terrestrial > Soil > Wetlands | place: USA: Florida...
CTGCGGCCGTACATGAAACGCCACCATATGCAGGCCGGCGCCGGCCATTACGGCGTGTTCTCCGGCAGGCGTTGGGAAAACCAAATCTATCCGATTTTGAAGAACGTGATTTTATCGAGCGATTGACGTAGGTGCCGGTCTCACCAATTCCGCAATTCACCGCATCGCCGCGGCGATATTGCCGCCGTCGACGGTGGTGACGTCGGCGGTGGTTTTCAGCTCCAGCGCCTGATGCAAAAACGCCTGCGCCACGTCGTCGGCGGTGACTTCGCGGCCGAGCAGGTTGCCGCTCATGTAATCTTTCTCGCTCAATCCGCGCGCCTTGGAACGCGAAGCGATCATGTCGGGCGTGAGTAATCCCGAGCGGATGCGGTCGGCGTTGACCGCGTTGGCGCGAATGCCGTCGCTGCCGTAATCGAGCGCGTATTGGCGCATCAGCGCCAGCGCCGCCGCCTTCGGGATGCCGTATGGGCCGAAGTTCGGTCCGGGATTGACTGCCTGTTTGGAGACGTTGAACAGAAGGCAGCCGCCGGTGCCCTGCGCGAGCATGACTTTCACCGCGGCCTGCGCCACACGCTGGTGGCCGTAAAAGTTCAGCTCGAAGCTCTTGCGCATCACGGCTTCATCGACTTCGCCGATGCGGCCCTGCCACGCCGCGCCTGCATTAGAGACGACGATGTCGACGCCGCCAAAAGCTTTGACGATCTTGTCGAACGCCGTGCGCACGGATTCCCCTTCGGTCACGTCGCACACGACCGGCAGCGCGGTGGACGCAACCTTTTCTGCCTGCTCTCGCGCGGCATCGAAATTCACGTCGAGGAGAGCGACCTCCGCGCCCGCCGCCGCAAAGGCGCGCGCCGTGGCTGCGCCGATGGCGCCGGCCGCGCCGGTGATGGCGGCAATCTGGCCGGCAAGCGGCGGATCTTTGCGCACACCGAGCTTGGCCTGTTCGAGCGGCCAGTACTCGGAATCGAACATGTCGGCTTCGCTGATCGACTCGAAGCGGCCGATCGCTTCGGCATCGCTCACGCCGTCGATCCAGGCTTCGGCGATGTCGGCGGCGATCCGCGCATCCTGTTTGGAGCGGCCGAGCCCGAACAGGCCGAACCGTTCGATCAGTACCACGCGGGGCAGGGGATCGAGCTCGCGCTTGGTGCCGCCGGCGCGCGCGTTGTTGCGTTGAAAATAGCGACGATAGGCGCCGGCAAATTCGTCGGCGCGCGCTCGCGCCGCGCGGGCGAATTCATCGAGCGCGTCGCTTTCCGGCGCCGGCAGAACGAGCGGCCAGTTCTTGGTGCGGATGGTATGATCCGGCGTGATCACGCCGGCCTGGGCCAGACGGTGCAAATCCTTGGCGGACAGGAATTGCAAGACGCGCTCACCGCCGCGGAATTCGAGAATGAATCGTCGCCAGGCGCCTTCGATTTTTTCGTCTTTTTCGCTGCAAATGCCGCGTACGATCGGCGCGACATGGGACGTCAGTTGCGCCTCGCTGCCGCCGTTGCGCGGCAGAGCGGCGGTCGCGATGGATTTGCGGCGACGGGCGATGAAATCCTCGGCGCTCGTCACCATGGCGATCATGCGCTCATAGGCTTCGCGCGCGTCATCACCCCAGGTGACGATACCGTGCTTGCCCAGGATCAGTCCGTCGCGCGGCTTGTCGCGTTCGAACACCCCAATCGCCTTTTTGGCGAGGCCGAAACCCGGCATCACGTAGGGAACGAAGGCAAGCCGCCCGTGGAAGACGTCGGCGCATTTTTCTTCGCCGTCAGGCTGATCGATCAGACTGAGCACGGCCGTGGCGTGGGTGTGGTCGACAAATCTGTGCGGCAGGAAAGCGTGCAGCATCATCTCGACCGACGGATTGGGCGCCGCCGGATCGAGCAGGTTGGCGCGCTCGACGGCGACGAGGTCTTCATCGCCGATCGCGTCGAGGGCGCGCAGCCTGCGCATGGGTTCAAGCCGCACGGCGGAAAAGCCCGGCGCCTCGATCGTTGCCATGTCGGCGCCGCTTCCCTTGACCCGCAAAACGTCCGCCTCTTCGCCGAGGCGGTCGCGCGTGCGCGCCTTCAGCGAGGTATTGCCGCCCCCGTGCAGCACGAGCTTGGGATCGCCGCCGAGCAGCCGCGTCGTGTAGATTCGGAGCGCAAAGTCGCGGTCGATGCCAACCTTGGCGCCGCGGGCGACGGCTGCTTCGGCGTCGCGATCGACCCAACCGCTTTTCATGGCGCTGTCAGGTCCGACGCCTCGCGGGCCTTAGCCGTCGGCCGAACGCCGCGACCACCAACCGGTTCGGCGCGGCCGATTGGTGCTGTCGTTCTCGCCGACTTCAGTAATGACCGGCTCTGGAGCGGAGACAGGCGGAGGGGCGGGCGGCGACGCCTCGGCGCCGGCAACCGGCGCTGGTTCGCGCACCGTTGAACGCCGACGCGGTGCCTCGTGCTCAGGCTCGGCGGCAACCGGAGCTGACGGCTGCATTGCCTCCACGCTGACAGGCTCGGCAGGTTCGGATGCGGCCTCGCTCGGCGTTGGCAGCATTTGCGTCGGGGCGGCATCGAGGTCGGAAACCGCTTCGGTAAGGTCGGCCTCCGGATGGGCCGGCACGTCGAGCTCATGCGGTGCGAATTCGTGCTGCGGCTGTGGGCCGCGGGCATCGTAGCCATTGTTGCCGTTGTGCTCGCGGTCATGCCGGTTGCGCCGGCCGCCGCGGCGGCCGCGGCGTCGTCGCCGCCGCTCGCCTTGCGGCTCGCCGCGCTCCTCGCGCTCGCCGAACTGTCGCTCCCCGGCATAGACGTCCTCACCCGCCGGCGCTTCGCCTTCGGCTTCTGCGACGTCTTCGCCTTCCGTCTCGCCGATCGTTTCATGGGCCGAGGGCTGAGCGGGCATCGGCGCGTCAGCAGCATCGGCGGTCTCGCGTCCGCGTCCGCGTCCGCGGCGCCGGCGGCGCCGGCGTTCACCGGCAGGAGACTCCGCGCCGACTTCTCCGGCCTCCTCACTTTCCACCAAGGCGGCCTCTTCGAGGTCGTCTTCCTCTTCCAGCGGTGCCGCGAGCGGCGGCGCCTGCTCGGCGAGGGCTCGCGCGGCTTCCGGCGTGTGCACTTGTTCGCCGCGGTCGATGATGAAGGCTTGCGGCGCCCGCACCGCCTCGTCGGCCGCAATCGTCAGCGTGATGACGAAGCGCTCCTCGAGAGCGCGCAGATGCGCGCGCTTCTGATTGAGCACGTAGAGCGCGACGTCTGGCCGCGTGCGGGCGATGAGATTGTGGGTGGCGCCGCGCATCAATTGCTCTTCGAGCGCGCGCAGCACCTGCAGCGCCAGCGACGAGACCGAGCGGACGTGGCCTGACCCGCCGCAGTATGGGCATTTCTCCGTCGAGCTTTCCAGGACGCTGGCGCGGATGCGCTGCCGCGACATTTCCAGCAGGCCGAAATGCGAGATGCGGCCGACCTGGATGCGGGCGCGGTCCTGCTTGAGACACTCCTTCAGCCGCCGCTCCACCGCGCGGTTGTTGCGCTTCTCGTCCATGTCGATGAAGTCGATGACGATCAGGCCGGCGAGATCGCGCAGGCGCAACTGACGGGCGATCTCGTCGGCCGCTTCCAGGTTGGTTTTGAGCGCGGTGTCCTCGATATGATGCTCGCGGGTGGCGCGGCCGGAATTGACGTCGATGGCCACCAGGGCTTCCGCCTGGTTGAGCACGATGTAGCCGCCCGAGCGCAGTTGCACGATCGGCGAGAACATGGCGTCGAGCTGGTTCTCGACGCCGTAGCGCGACAAGAGCGGCTGCGTCTCGCTGTAAGGCTTCACGTTGCGCGCATGGCTCGGCATGAGCATGCGCATGAAGTCTTTGGCTTCGTCGTAGGCCTCGGGTCCGGCGACGACGACTTCGTCGATATCCTTCGAATAGAGGTCGCGAATGGAGCGCTTGACCAGCGAGCCTTCCTCGTAGACGAGCTTGGGCGCCGTGGATTTCAGCGTCAGGTCGCGTACGGTTTCCCACAGCCGCAACAGATATTCGAAATCGCGTTTGATCTCGGTCTTGGTGCGGCTGGCGCCGGCGGTGCGCAGAATCACGCCCATGCCTTCCGGCACTTCAAGTTCCTGCGCGACCTCCTTGAGCCGGCTGCGGTCTTCCATGTTGGTGATCTTGCGGGAAATACCGCCGCCGCGCGCCGTATTGGGCATCAACACCGAATAGCGGCCGGCGAGCGAGAGATACGTGGTCAGCGCCGCGCCCTTGGTGCCGCGTTCTTCCTTGACCACCTGGACCAGCATCACCTGCCGGCGCTTGATCACTTCTTGAATCTTGTATTGTCGGCGATAGCGGGGGGCGCGTTCGGCAACCTCCTCGAGCGCGTCGGAGCCGCCGACGGATTCGACGATTTCCTCACCGTTGTCGCCATTTTCGGAGTCGTCGTTGTCGGCGCCGTTCTCGACAGTTTCGCTGGCGAGCACGGGCTGCTCGCTGTCTTCGCCGGCCGCATCGGCGGGAGCCTCGGCCTCGGTCGCAAATGGAGCGGTTTCGGGCGCAACGCTTTCGTGCGCCGGCGTCGCGGGTTCGGGCTCCTCATCTTCGGGCATTGCCTCGGCGGTCGCCTCTGCCGTGGCAGGGTAGGGCTCGCCCGGTTCGGGCTCGTTTGCCGCTGCCTGCTGCTGCTCTGCCGCCTCCGCGCCCGACTCTGGCCCGGTATCAAGGGCCGGTTGCTCGGGCGCGCCGTGCTCCCCCGCTGGCTCGCCGGCGAATTCCGCCGGCCGCTCGATCGCCTCGGCAGCCGGTTCAGCGTGTTCGGCCGCGCCCGATTCGCCCGAAGTCGGCTCGGCAAGTTCGCCATGCACCACCTCGTCGCGGCGGCGCGACGGCGAATGTCTGTTGCGGCTGCGGTGCGAGTGAGAGCGGCGGTCGATCTCATCGTCTGCGGCGCGCTGCGCCCGCTGCTCCTCGTCGATCAACGCCTGCCGGTCCGCCACCGGGATTTGATAATAATCGGGATGGATTTCGGAAAACGCCAAGAAACCGTGGCGGTTGCCGCCGTAATCGACAAAGGCGGCCTGCAGCGACGGCTCGACGCGCGTCACCTTGGCCAGATAGATGTTGCCTCTTAATTGCTTGCGGTGCGCGGATTCGAAATCAAATTCCTCGACGCGATTGCCGCGCAAGACAACCACCCGGGTTTCCTCCGGATGGGTGGCGTCGATGAGCATTTTGTTGGCCATTGGCTAGTCTCATGCGGGCCGCCTTGGCGTCGCTTCCCCGCCGCATCGGCGGTGGCGGACGGCAGCCGGCCCAATTGTCGTTGAATGGAAACGGATCGGAAGTTGCGCGTGCGCGACGCGGCATCGGCCGGCTGACGAGCGAACGCCGAACGGGCGTCGCTCCTCGTCGGTCCGACCTGTAACTGCGCCTCGAACATGAACTCAAAACCCGCATGGTGGGGCGGCAGCGCGTGGCGCGGCCGCGGTTTCTCGATCGCTCACGGCGTCGGCGCGATCCGCTACCGGCAGCGCAACAGGCTGCTGGCTGCGGTCACGCGCGAGACTCCGGTTGTCCTCTTCCTTGAGGGTATCGGCGTCGCTCTTGTTCCACTGTCCTCGGCGTCGATCCTGCTGGACCCTTCGCGCCGGAGGAGGTTCGAAAGCGGCGTCCGCCTCGCTCCCGTCATCATCATAAGGGAGACGATCCCGGCGGACGTGCCGGATGCCCTAACGCGACGCAACCGGAATCTTTCACCGTCAGCCCGATCTTCATAAGGCCCCCGGCAGGGAATTGGCAAGCGGCCTTGTGAGTTGGGGCAAAACGGGCGGCTCCAGTTTGCGGCGATGCCTCTAATATGGGCATTTAAGTTTGGTTAACCACGCGTCCCTAAGGGTTTGAGGGGGATTTCGAGGGATGAGGCCGATGGCTGTCCGGGCGGCGAGTGGGGTCCTTCTCGCTGTGCTTCTCACCGGAACCATCCTGGCGGCGGCTAACCGGCTCATAGCGTCGCCGGCGTCCAACGCGTATCCGGTCGCAACCGACGTGCGCCTTGGCGGCGACCAGTCGGACACCCGCTTCGTCATGGACCTCAGCAGCAAGATCGAGCTCCACGCCTTTACGCTGGCCGACCCCTATCGCGTCGTCGTCGACATTCCCCAAGTGATCTTCAGGCTGCCGCCGAAGGCCGGCGAGAGCGGCCGTGGGCTGATCAAGGCCTTCCGCTTCGGTCTGATGATGGAGGGCGGCTCGCGCCTTGTGCTGGACGTCGCCAAGCCCGTGCGCGTCGCCAAAGCCTTCGTCATGGACGCGGCCGACGGCGATCCGGCGCGCCTCGTCCTCGAACTGGTAGCGACCGATCGGCAAAGTTTTCTCCACAACATTGCGTTCGAGGACAAGCTTTTGAGCGTGCCGACGCCGCAGCCGCCGCCCTCTGGGCGAACAGACAAGAGTGACGGCCGCCCCCTCGTGGTGCTTGATCCGGGCCACGGCGGCATCGACACCGGCGCGCGCGCGCCAACCGGGCAGATGGAAAAGGACATCGTGCTCGACTTCGCCAAGCGCCTGCGTGCCCGCCTCGAGAAATCCGGCCGATATCGCGTGCTGATGACACGCGCCGACGACACGTATGTTCCGCTGGATGAACGCGTCCGTATGGCGCGCAAGGCGAACGCGTCGCTGTTCGTGTCCATCCATGCCGATTCGCTGCCGCGTAACGAAGGCGATGCGCAGGGCGCGACGGTGTACACGCTGTCGAATAAAGCCTCGGATGCGCAGGCCGCACTGCTTGCCGACAACGAGAATCGTTCCGATGTTATTGCCGGCGTGGACCTGAAGACCGAGCCCAACGACGTCGCCGGTATCCTCATCGATCTTGCGCAACGCGAGACCAAGGTCTTTTCGTTGCAGTTTGCCCACGATGTGGTCGGCGATTTGCGCCGTGTGGCGCGGCTGCACAAGGCACCGATCAAATCGGCGGGTTTCCGCGTGCTGACCGCGCCCGACGTGCCGTCGGTCCTGGTTGAACTGGGCTACGTATCGGATCGCTCGGACTTAAAGTCGCTCATGTCCGACGTCTGGCGCGACCGCACCGCCGATTCGATCGCCAAGGCGATCGATACGTATTTCTCCAGCCATGTGGCCGGTGCACACGCCGCCCAGTAGGGTGCAAGTATGGCTGGAAGTGGGGTTTGCTTTGCCGAAAAGGCCTCAGTTTGAACAAAAAACCGCGCGACGAGTGCCGATGAATACGGGGCTCCCTGGCAGTCTTGCGGCAATTCGGTCAAGCTGGGCTTTGCTTCGAAGCCGGGGTGTGAATCGGTCAGGCGCAGACGCCGTCCGCACGCAGGGAAGACGCATTCAATGAGATTATTGTTGCGTTTTCTGGGCTTTCTATTTGCGGTGGGAACGACGCTGTTTCTGGCCGGCGTCGGCGCTGCCGCCGTGCTGCTGTGGCATTACTCCAAGGACCTGCCGGACTACTCTCAGCTGCAGAACTACGAGCCGCCGGTAATGACGCGCGTGCATGCCGCGGACGGCTCGCTGCTCGCCGAGTATGCTACCCAGCGGCGGCTGTATCTGCCGATACAAGCGGTACCTGGTCTCATCAAAAACGCCTTCATCGCCGCCGAGGACAAGAACTTCTACGAGCATCCGGGCATCGACGTATCCGGCATCGCGCGGGCTGCATTGTCCTATGTCCAGAATTACGGCAGCAACCGCCACCCGCAGGGCGCCTCAACCATCACCCAGCAGGTGGCCAAGAACTTCCTGCTGTCGAACGAGGTGACGTTCGACCGCAAGATCAAGGAAATGCTGCTGGCGCTCAAGATCGAGCGCGCCTATTCGAAGGACAAGATCCTCGAACTCTATCTCAACGAAATCTACCTCGGGTATGGCGCCTATGGCGTGGCTGCGGCGTCGCTGCTTTATTTCAATAAATCCGTGCACGAGCTGACGATCGCGGAAGCGGCTTATCTCGCCGGTCTGCCCAAGGGGCCGAACAACTACAATCCGTTCCGCCGCCACGACGAGGCGCTGGCGCGCCGCAACTATGTAATTGAGCGCATGGCGGAGGACGGCTTCATCTCCGCCGCCGACGGCGCCAAGGCGGAGAAGGAACCGCTCGTCGTGACCATGCGGCCGCCCGACACCCATGAATACGCGGCCGAATATTTCACCGAGGAGGTGCGCCGCTACATCGTCGACCATTACGGCGAGAAGAAGCTTTACGAAGGCGGCCTGTCGGTGCGCACCACGCTCGATCCCAAGCTGCAGGTCTTGGCCCGCAAAACCATGGTCGAGGGGCTCGTCCGATACGACGAGAGCAAGGGCTACCGCGGTCCGATTACCAAGATCGACGTCAGTGGCGATTGGGGGGGCAAGCTCGCCGACGTCAAATCGCTGTCGGATATCGAGCCGTGGCGCATGGCGGTGGTGCTCGAAGTCAACGATCAGGCGGCGCGCATCGGCCTGCAGCCGTCGCGCGATCCCGGCGGCAACGTCATCAAAGAACGCGACACCGGAATCATACGCCTCGATGGCGTCAAATGGGCAAAACCGGCCAAGGGACCGTTCCACCCGGTCAAGCGGGTGAGCGAGGTGCTTGCCCCAGGCGACGTCATCTACGTCGAGCCTTTGGATCAGAAGGGCGAATACGAGTTGCGTCAGGTGCCGGAAATCTCCGGCGCCATGGTGGTGGAGGACCCGCACACCGGTCGCGTGCTCGCCATGGTCGGCGGCTTCTCCTTCGACCAAAGCCAATTCAACCGCGCCACCCAGGCGATGCGCCAGCCGGGTTCTTCGTTCAAACCTATTGTCTACGCCGCGGCCATCGACAACGGTTATACGCCCTCGACCATCATCAATGACGCGCCGATCGAGATCGACATGGGGCCGAGCGGCGGCGGCATCTGGAAGCCGGAAAACTACGGCGGCCAGTTTTACGGTCCCTCGACGCTGCGCTTCGGCCTGGAAGAATCGCGCAACGTCATGACGGTGCGGCTGGCGCAGGCGATCGGAATGCCGCTGATCGCCCAATATGCCAAGAAATTCGGCGTCTACGACAATCTGCCGCCGTATCTGTCCTATTCGCTCGGCGCCGGCGAAACCACGCTGATGCGCATGGTCAACGCCTACTCGATGCTCGACAATAGCGGGCGGCGCATCGTTCCCACCCTCATCGACCGAATCCAGGACCGCTACGGTCACACCATCTACAAGCACGACACCCGTGAATGCATCGGCTGCAACGCCAAAAGCTGGCAGGATCAGTCCGAGCCGACGCTGGTCGATCACGAGGAGAAAGTGCTCGATCCGATGACCGACTACCAGATCGTCTCGATGATGGAGGGTGTCGTCCAGCACGGCACCGGCAGTGCGCTGCGCGTACTCGGCAAGCCGATCGCGGGGAAGACCGGCACCACCAACGACGAAAAGGACGTCTGGTTCATCGGCTTCTCGCCCGACATCGTCTGCGGCGTCTATATGGGCTACGACAAACCGCGCAAGATCGCCAATAACGCGACTGGCGGTGACATGGCTGCGCCGATCGTGCGTGATTTTTTCAAAGTCGCGCTCGCCGACAAGCCGCCGATCCCGTTCCCGATGCCGCCCGGCATCAAGCTCGTGCGCGTCGACGCCAAAACCGGCATGCGCGCTCCGCCCGGCGATCCACGCGTGATCCTTGAAGCGTTCAAGCCCGGCACCGCGCCGCCGGACAGCTATTCGGTGATCGGCACCGACACTGCCAACGGCAGGCCGTTGCCGGTCGATACCGGCCCAGTGCCGGTTTCACCCGATGCCGACCGCGCCGTGCGCAGTTCAGGCACTGGCGGGCTGTACTGAGGACAGACGACGAGCTGCATCCTCGCGGATTTGACATCCGAGACGCGAGTTCCGATATCTGTCGTCTGTCATCCGTCTTTCATCGTCTGAATCATGCGCTCCGAAATTCAATCCATCGTCGCCGAGATCAAGCAGTCGGTCGGGCTGCTGAGGAGGCATCTTTGATGTCGACAAGGCACGCGCGCGCCTCAGCGAACTGAATCGGCAGGCTGAAGATCCCAATCTGTGGAACGATCCGCAGCGCGCCGGCCGCGTCATGCAGGAACGCACCGCACTCGACGGGCAGCTTGGCGCGCTTTCGCGCATCGACCAGGAACTCGACGATCAGATCACGCTGATCGAACTGGGCGAGGCCGAGAACGACCAGAAGGTCGTGGAAGAAGCCGAGGCGGCCTTGCGCCGGCTCAAGGCCGAAGTGGCGCGCCGCCAACTCGAAGCCCTGCTCTCCGGCGAAGCCGACGCCAATAACGCCTATCTCGAAGTCCATGCCGGCGCCGGCGGCACCGAAAGTCAGGACTGGGCCAACATGCTCATGCGCATGTATGTGCGCTGGGCCGAACAGCGCGGCTATAAAGTCGACTATATCGAGGAAACCGCAGGGGAAGCGGCCGGCATCAAGTCCGCCACCATCGAGATCAAAGGCCACAACGCCTATGGCTGGCTCAAGACCGAGAACGGCGTGCACCGTTTGGTGCGCATCTCGCCATTCGATGCCAATGCGCGACGGCATACGTCGTTCGCGAGCGTCAACGTTTATCCCGTCGTCGACGATCGCATCAACGTCGACATCAAGGAATCGGACGTGCGTGTCGATACCATGCGCGCCGGCGGGGCAGGGGGCCAGCACGTCAACAAAACGGAATCGGCGATCCGGCTCACCCATATTCCGACCAACATCGTGGTGGTCTGCCAGAACGACCGCTCGCAGCATAGGAACCGTGCGCAAGCCTGGCAGATGCTGCGCGCCAAGCTCTACGAGCTGGAACTGAAAAAGCGCGAAGAAAAAGCCGCCGCCGAGCAGGCCGCCAAGACCGACATCGGCTGGGGCCATCAGATCCGCTCCTACGTGCTGCAGCCCTATCAAATGGTCAAGGATTTGCGCACCGGCGTCTCCACTTCCAACACCGGCGCCGTGCTGGACGGCGATATCGACCAGTTCGTCGAAGCGGCGCTGGCGCAAAAGGCGTTCGGCGGCGCGCCGGCCGAAGTGGAGGATGTGGAGTAGCGGCTTTCATCGCGCCATGAATCCAAACTGGCAGAACATCACCGATCCGATCTTCCAATGGGCGACCCAGCGCCCACAAGCGCCGGCGATCATCCAGCCGCCCGAGACGTTGAGCTACGGCGAGCTTGCGACGCTGGTCGGCAAGGCCGCCGTGTATCTCGACGGCATCGGCATCCGCCAAGGCGATCGGGTCGCGATCAATCTCACCAACTCGATCGACCATTTCATTCTCACGTTGGCGCTGCTGCGGCTCGGCGCCACTACGATCGAGATGCCCTACAATACGCGGACAGCGCCGAGGTCGGATGCGCTGAGCAGATTCGAGGTTCGTGCGCTGTTCATCGAACCCGTTGCCGCGCCGGTTGCCGGAATCCGCACAATCAAAATCGATGCCGGGTGGCGCGGCCTAATTGCGCAAGCGGAAGGCGACTGCCGCAGCGGCGACGATGGCGATCGGGTTTTCGCCATCATGCTCACGTCTGGCACGACCGGCGAGCCTAAGGGAAGCGTGATCGGTCATCGGGAACTGTTCCGGCGAGCGAACGCCTATACCGAATTGCTCGCGAGCGCCGGTGTGTTCGCGGGCGAAGCGCCAGCGAAATTCCTGCTAGCCGCCAGCATTGGTTTCGGCACGTTCTTTCAACGCACAATGGCTCATTTCGTCCTCGGTGGGGCCATCGTGATCCTGCCGGAATTTCTGCATGTCGTCGATTTGGTGAAGGCGATCGGCGCATGGGATGATGCGTACTGCTACGTCCCCGCGGCGGTATGCAGCGTGCTAATTTCCGCCGCACCGGCAACCGGATTTCTCTATCCGCGGCTGCGCGCGCTGGTGGCCGGCGCGGGCTTTTTGCATCCGCAGGAAAAGCTCGCGATGCTGACGCGAGTCTGCCCAAATTTTCACCATTCCTACGGCGCGTCAGGCATCGGCTCGATCGCGGTGCTTGGGCCGCACGAAGCGCGCGAGCGGCCGGACAGCGTCGGCCGTCCGCCATCCTCCGTCGAAGTGGAGGTCGTGGACGAATACGAACGGCCGGTGCCGCCGGGCGCGATAGGACAATTGCGCTGCCGCAGCCGCGAAGGAGGAGGATTCGCGGCCGAGGATGATCGCAACAACGGCGAGCGTTTCCGCGACGGCTGGTACTATCCCGGAGATCGCGCACGCATTGACCAGGCAGGATACATTTTTCTGCAAGGCCGATCGTCAGACGCGATACGGCGTGCCGGCAGCGAATTTTTTCCCGTCGAGATCGAAGCGGTCATGGCAGAACATTCCAGCGTGGCCGAGGTGGCGGTAGTGGGCGTTCCGGGGCCTTTGCGTGAGGACGAGATCGTTGCCCTGGTCGTGCCGCGCGGCCGTGCCGAGCACGACGCCTTGGCAGCGCACTGCAGGAGCCGCCTGCACCCGGAGCGACGGCCGGATCGCGTGTACTATGCCGATGCGTTGCCCAAGACCGCCGCCGGCAAGCTCGACCGTGTCCGAGTCAGAGCGATCGTGATGCAGCAAGGTTCGTTCCAGAGGGGTCAATAGGGCTCACCCGCGCAAGAACGGCAGGCTGCCTGAATCGTGGCAGTTCTGCCACACTTGCGGGCAATCTGGCGTTTCACCTCGATGAACCGGCGCAAAACCGCTTCTTCGGCATTGCCGGTCACCCACCCTGTCGATAAGTCTGAGTTGGAGCAGCTGAGTACTGCCTCTCGCGCAATTTTGGGGGGCTGCGAAGCAGCGGCCGACGGGGGTGGTTCGATGCGCGTAAGCGCGGCGAATCTGCGGGCGCTCTTGGCGTCAAGTTCGGTGGCGGCGCTGCTGGTCGGCGCTGGCGCTCCTCCGGCGCGCGCGTCCTCCTGCTCGACAGGCAACCCATACTTTTTCAGCGGCGCATCGGTCGGCTCGGTAAGCAATTCAGGCAACATCACCTGCATCCAAATCGTAAACTCGACCGTCGGCGGAAACGTCAGCAACACCGGTAGCATCAATGGCGCCGGGTCTTTTGCGCCCACCAGAACCGGCATCACCGTCGACAGCAGCAAAATCGGTGGCGCGATCATCAATCAGGGCACCATCACCTCAAGCCCCACCGCACTCACCGGGAACGGAATCCTGATCCAGAACGGCGCAACCGTGGTTGGGGGCGTCACTAATGGCGGCACAATCACGGCCAACAGCAGCGAGGAGGCAATCGGCATCCGCGACGACGGCTCAACGGTTCCTGGCGGCATCTTGAACAGCGCCGGCGGCCAGATTTCCGCAAGCGGCCTCGAGGCGATCGGGATATGGCTGGAAAGCGCGCCGAGCTTCGCCGGCGGGATCGTCAATGGCGGCGCGATCTCCGCGAACGGTGCCTGCGCCTTCGGCATCCGGGTGGAAGGTGGCGCATTGTTCGGCGGCGGGATCAGCAATGCGGGCACGATCACCGTGAATGGCAACACCAGCGGCACGGGAATCTTCGTCGGAGGCGTTTCAACTTTCACCGGGGGCATTAGCAACACGGGCACGATCAGCGCGAGCGGACTTGCGCTGCCGGTCGGCATTTTCGTCTCCGGTGTTGACATGTTCACAGACGGGATAACGAATGGCCCCAACGGCGTGATTTCGGTCAGTGCTGCGCCTGGCGGCCAGGCCACCGGAATCTACATCACCAACGTGACGAGCCTCGCGGGCGGCATCAACAACCGCGGCATTATTACCACGACGGTCGATTCTGGAACCAGCTATGGCATCTACATTGCCGGTGTCTCGACGTTTTCCGGCGGCGGAGTCTCCAACACCGGTTCGATCACGGCCGGCATCGGCATCTATGTTACGGACTCGGGCCCGATCACTGTGTTCGATTCGGGCTACATCGACGGCACCAGCGGCGTCGCGGTGGACCTCAGAGATAATCTCAACGCCACGCCCAATATTTTTACGCTTGGTCCCGTGG
>Ga0335078_10010125_pt1 | contig 13965 bp, 11 predicted proteins | sample Lox_Sample_32_FD_206711 | JGI IMG/M metagenome (GOLD analysis project Ga0335078, IMG submission 206711) | Soil microbial communities from Loxahatchee National Wildlife Refuge, Florida, United States - Lox_Sample_3.2 | ecosystem: Environmental > Terrestrial > Soil > Wetlands | place: USA...
AGTACGTAGCCGGCACCCGCGAAGAGGCGTGCTTCGTCGATGGGGAGCTCGAAGCCGCGCGGCCGGTTCGCGAGCTTCGGATCGTGACTGAGCGAAAGCGGCGTCTTCGCGACGCAGACGGGCAGGCGGCCGTGCCCGCGCGCTTCGAACGCGTCGAGCTCGCGCCGCGCCGCCTCCGAAAAGCGCACGCTGCCCGCGCCGTAGACGCGCGTCGCGATCGTCGCGATCTTGCGGCGCAGGTCCCAGCCGAGATCGTAGATCGGCGCCGCGCGCCTGCGGGCGGCGATCGCCGCGAGGACCGCGCGCGCGAGCGACTCGCCGCCTTCGCCCCCGCGATCGTGCACCTCCGAGCGCGCGCACGGCGCGCCCATCGCGCGCGCTTCGTCTTCGATCGCCCGGAGCGCGTCTTCTTCGTCGTCGTCGAACACGTTCAGCGCGACGACGCACGCGACGCCGAACGCGCGCGCGTTCTCGACGTGCTTGTGCAAGTTGCGACAACCGACGCGCACGTCGCCTCCACCGTGCGCCGCGAGCGCGCGACGCGAAGCGACGACGACGGCGACCTCCGGACCGTAACCCGCGTCACGACATTTCAGATCCACGAGCTTCTCGAATCCACAATCCGTCCCGAATCCGGACTCTGTGACGACGACGTCGGCGTGCGCGAGCGCGAGGCGATCGGCGATCACGGACGAGTTCCCGCTCGCGACGTTCGCGAACGGACCCGCGTGCACGAGCACGGGATTTCCTTCGAGCGTTTGCACGAGGTTCGGCACGAGCGCGTCGCGGAGAAGCGCCAACATCGCGCCGTGCGCGTGCAGATCCGCGGCGGTGACGACGCTTGCGTCCGCGCGCGACCCGACGACGATGCGCGCGAGCCGCCGCTCGAGGTCGGAGCGATCTAACGCGAGCGCGAGCGCGGCCATCACTTCGCTCGCCGCGACGATGTCGAACGCGCCGGCGCGCTCGTTCTTCGTCCCCGCGTCGAGCGTCACGTGGCGCAGCGCGCGATCGTTCATGTCGATGGTGCGGTTGCAGCGAACGTCGACGACGCCGAGCGCGTTGCCGTGGAAGCGGTGGTTGTCGACCATCGCAGCGAGGAGATTCTGCGCGGCGGCGACCGCGTGAAAATCGCCCGTGAAGTGGATGTTGATCTCGTCGCTCGGAACGAGACGCGCGCGACCCGATCCCGTCGCGCCGCCCTTCACGCCGAAGATCGGTCCGAGCGACGGTTGCCGCAGCGTCCCGATGACGCGCTTGCCGATCTTCGCGAGCGCGTCGACGAGGCCGATCGCCGTCACGGTCTTCCCTTCGCCGTGCGGCGTCGGGTTGATCGCCGTGACCGCGACGAGCCGCCCGCGAATCGCGCCCGGCTCGCCGCGCACCTTCGCTTTGTTTCGCCCGTGGAGATCCAGCGTGTCGCGCGCGAATCCAGCGAGCTCGGCGACCTCTTCGATGCGACGCATGCCGTCTTGTATCACGCGTCGCACCGAACTTGGCCTTCGCGCGCCGAGTCGCGCAACATCGCGCGCATGGACCGACGTCAGCGACGAAGCGGCGATCGCCGCACCGCCCTCCATTTGTTTCTCGAGTCGCAGCTCTCGAAGGAGGGAGCGCGATCGATCCGCGTCACGCGCGCGAATGGCGACGTGCTCGCGGGCGTCGGCGACGACGCGTTCGCGGACGAGTGGGTCGCGAGCGCGACGATCGGCGCCGGCGACGTGCGCGTCGAGTCGTCCGGCGGTCGCCTCGGCGACGAAGTCGCGCGCGGCGTGAAGCGCATCATGACGAAGTGACGATCACGGCGTGCACGATCCGTTCACGCAGAATTGGAACGCAGGGCACGCTTTTCCGCAGCCGCCGCAGTTCTCGGGATCGACGAGCACGTCGACGCACGTTCCGTTGCAGTCGTTCGTCTCGGCGCCGCATACGCACGCCCCGTTCTGGCAGCTCTGACCGGACGCACACGCTTTGCCGCAGCCGCCGCAGTTCGCGGGGTTGCTCGTCGTGTCCACGCAGACGCCGTTGCAGCTCGTTTGGTTCGCGAGGCACGCGCACGCTCCGCCCGCGCACACCTCGTTGCCCGCACACGCGTTGCCGCAGCCGCCGCAGTTCGCGGGATCGTTGAGCGGATCGACGCACGCGTCGTTGCACGCGACGTAACCCGCTTCGCAGATGCACGTGTCGAATCGGCACGTCTCGCCTGCGCCGCACACGTTGCCGCACGCGCCGCAGTCCTGGGGGTTGTTGCGCGTGTTGACGCACGCGCCATTGCACGTCTCTTCGAAGCCGCTGCATCGATCGGTGCAGAAGCCGTGGTTGCACACTTGCGACGCGCCGCACGCGTTGCCGCACGCGCCGCAGTTGTTCGCGTCCGTCGTGAGCTGCGCGCACTCGCCGTTGCAGAAGGTCTCCGACGTCGGGCACGCGCACGCGCCCGACTGACACGTCTGACCGGATCCGCACGGCCGACCGCACTCGCCGCAGTTCTGCGTGTCGTTCAACAAGTCCGCGCATCCGTTCTTGCACGCGGTCAAACCGTTCGAGCACGAGCACGCGCCGTTGATGCACGGTTCGCCCGAGCCGCACACGTTGCCGCAGCTGCCGCAGTCGAGCGGGTCGTTCTCGAGCGCCACGCACTGGCCGTTGCACAGCGTCGTCGACGCGGGACACTCGCACGCGCCGTTCTGGCAGCTCTGACCCGACGCGCACGCCGCGGTGCACGCGCCGCAATGAAGCGGATCGGCGCTCGTGTCGACGCAGCTCTCGCCGCACGTCGTGAACGGCGCCGTGCAGCTCGCGACGCACGCGCCCGACTGGCACATCGGCGTCGCCGCGGGACAGACGTTGCCACACGCGCCGCAGTTGTTCGGGTCGGCGCCGAGCTCCACGCACGCGCCGTTGCACGTGGTCGCGTCGAGCGCGCAACCGCACTGTCCGTTCACGCACGCTTCGTTCGCCGGGCACGCCGCGCCGCACGCGCCGCAGTTGCTCGCGTCGCTCGAGAGATCGACGCACGCTGCGTTGCACGACGTGAGCCCCACGGCGCACGACGTCTGGCACTGTCCGTTCGAGCACACGAGCCCCGCGCCGCACGCGTGCCCGCACGATCCGCAGTTCGCGGAGTCGGTGTCGAGGTTCGTACATTGATTGCCGCACGCGCTCTGACCTTGTTGCGTGCACGTCGTCGTCGTCGGAGGGACGGACGTCGTTTGACACGAGCCGCCCGTGCAAGTCTCACCGGACGGACAATCCGTGTTCGTCGTGCACGTGATGCTGCCACCGCATTGCATCAACGGCGCGAGCGCGAGCATCGCCGCGGCCGCGAAGAGAAGCCATTTCAAGACGTGCATCGATCGCATGCGTGCCGCAGCGCGTGGCGCATGGAGCAACGCTTTACGCTGCTTTACGAAACGCGCGCGACGAGCGCGACAGCGTGTCCACGCGCGCGGCGCGCCGCGACAATGCGCGCTCGTTCGGAGTCAACGCAAGATGAACGTCACGCCGATCACGCCGTAGGCGCCGATCGACGTCACGCCTTGCGAGAAGTTCGGCGCAGCGTCGGTGACCTCTTGCGCGAAGCCGAGCACCGGACCGCCTTCGACGAACAAACGCACGCGCTTGCTCGTGTGGAGCGCGAGGCCGATCGGGAGCTCGACCGATTCGTTCACGGCGCGCGCGCCGGAAAGGACCGGAACGGCGAACGAGCCGCGCGCCGCGACGTACCACTGCGATCCGTTCGCGAACGTGTACGGCGCGACGATCACCGCGAGATCGCCGCCGAGGATCGCGACGAACGCCGATCCTTCACTGAGCGCACCGGCGTCGGCGACGAACGCGAGCCACGGGAGCGGCGCGATTTTGTACGAGAGCTTCCCGCCCAACGCGAACGGCGCGCCCGCACCACCGTACGACGATCCGTATCCGACAAAGAGGCTCGCGCCGATCTCCTGCTTCGCGCCGATGCCGACCCTCACGCGCGACTCGAGCCCGCCGGCGACCTCGGTCGTCGACGTCGTCCCCGCGCTGGGCGAGACGTTCGCGGCGAATCCCGCGCCGCCGCCCGCGAAGTTCAGCGACACGCCGCCCGGTCGCAGCACCTCCGTGCCTTCGGCGAGGTGCGGAGGAAGCGTCGGATAACAACCGAGCAAAAGAAGACACGGACCGAACGCGAATGCGACTCGCTTGCGCACCGAACACCTCTGTCCGAGCGCGCTGCAGCATGCGTGCCTATTCGTCCACACCTGCGTCGACCTCGGCCATCGGTTGGAAAAACTCGTCCATCGACGCCGCATCTTGCGTCGTCGTCAAACGCGGCATGCCGAGGATGTCTTCGACGGTCGCGAGGTACGACCGATGATCGAACGCCGTGTTCGTGACGTAAGGCGCGCTCACGAGATTCGGCGACACGACGATGATCGGAAGATCCGCCGAAGCGCCCGCGAAGCGCGTGTTGCCTTCGTCGGTGAGGATGAAGATCGCGCCTCCGTTCCTGTAACCCGGCGAGGCCATGATTTGCGGGACGACCATCGCGAGCCACGCGTCGCCCGTTTGCGTCGAGCAGTCGTGCATGTCGTTGCACGTGTTCGGCGTGATCCACATGAAGCGATACGCGTTCGACGCGAGGTCCGCAGCGAAGTTCGCGTCGAAGTCGACGATCTTCTGCTCGCAGCGCGCCGTGTTCATCCGCATGTCCCAGTAATAGAGAAACGGATCGTGGTGCGCGGCGTACTGACCAGTCGACGCCGTCGTGCACGCGTCGCCCATGCTCTCCATGTACGCGCGCCACGAGATCCCCGAAGCGTCGAGCTGATCGGCGATGTTGTCCGTTCCGGGGATGGTCACGTTGTACGCGGGATCCGCGTCGGTCGTGACGCCGTTGAGCGTGCCGGACGTCATCATGATGTAGTTCGGCAAGCTCGGATGCGTGCTCGACGTGTACGCGAGCGGAACGCCGTACTCCGACGCGAGTTGATTGATGTACGGGTTCGCCGGCGAGATGACGTTGGTCGCGTCCTCGTTCTCGAGCACGATCGTGAAGATCGTCCCAGGAACGTTCGGATGAAGAACCAACGCGCTCCCTTGCGTCCCCGTATTCGCCGCCGTGCAACCTGCGTCAGCCACGAGGGCAAGCACGGCGATGCCCAATCCGATTCGAACCACCTTCATCGCGATCTCCCGCGCGAAAAACCTACCGATACGGATGCGGGGAGCTACGAGTTTCGTTCGTCATCTTTTTGAAATGCGGCTCGACGGTGGTGCCGAGCTGAAGCAGTCGGTACGTTGCGTGCACTGGTCGAAGCGGTGTGGCTGCGCATCTTCATGGCGATCGTATTGCTCTCGTCGACGAGCGCGGCGCAAACGGACATCCGCGGTCGCGCTCGCAAGAAGAAGCCCGACGCGTGCGCAGTCGCTGCATGGATTCCCCGCACGCTTTTCGCCCCCATCACGCTCGTGACCGAGTACGGGATTCGTCGACCCGCCGACGCGATCATCGACTGGGCGACCCTCCATCACATCCCCGAGATCATCAGCGACATCGTCCTCAAGCCGACGCCGGACATTCGTTGGTACCCGCTGGTCGACGCGGACCTCGGTTATTTCGCCGCGGCCGGCGCCGCGATCGAGTTCGACAACGTGCTCGTGCACGCTCATCAGATCAAGCTGGCGACGACCGTCGGCGCGCCGGACTTCTTTCAAACCGTCGCGCACGACACGTGGAGCGCCGGCCTGTTCCATCTCTCGCTCAACGGTCGCGCCTTCTCGCGATCCGATCGCGGTTTCTACGGTTTCGGTCCGCGCTCGCCGAACACGCTCGCCAACTTCACCGAGACGCGCTTCGAAGGTTTCGCGACGGCCGCGCTCGACGTCGGCAATCACTTTCACCTCGGCGCGTCGGAGGGGTTTCGCGCCGATCACAACGGGCCCGGCGCGTCGCCTTCGATCGATCCGCTCGTCGCGCCGACGCTCCCCGGTTTCAACGGAACGGATCTCGCGATGGCGACGTTCGAGGCGCGCCTCGACTCGCGTCCCGACCTCGACACGCCGCAAGGAGCGCGCATCGCGACGAACGTGACGTACGCGCGCGACGTGACCGACGCCGAACGCGTCTTCGTCGCCGTGCGCGCCGACGCGGAGGCCGCGATCGAGATCTCGAAGCCCGACCGCGTGCTGACGGTTCGCGGGCTCGTGTCCGACGCCGTCCCGCTCGGAAGCGAGCCCGTTCCATTTCTCGAGCAGTCGATGCTCGGGATGGGCGATCACGTCGGCTTCCACTGGGGTCGATATCGAGACAACGCGGCCGTGCTGTTCGAGCTCCGCTACCGCTACCCCGTCGCGTACTTCCTCGACATGCAGTGGGTCGCCAGCGTGGGGAACGTGTTCGCGAAGGACTTCTCCGACTTCGACGCGAGGGATTTCACGACGTCGATCAGCGTCGGATTTCGCACGCGTCGCACCGGACGCACGCCGTTGCGCTTCTTGGTCGGCGTCGGCACGTCGCGCTTCGACGAAGCGTTCTCGATCCAGAGCGTCCGTGTGCTCTTGTCGAATGCGGAGGATTTGTGAAGCGAGCGATCGCGTGCGTTGCGTTTGCGATGGCGCTCGGGTGCGGCGGCGGCGGCGCGCGCTTCGCGTTGCAACCTCTCGTGACGCGCCTCGACGACGATCGACCGCTCGCGCACGCGCCAAAATCGGAGACGGGATCCGACTCGATCGACGTGATGCTCCTTCGACCGCTCTCGCACGCGCTCACGTTCGACACGACGAGCGAGGCGCGCGACGTCAACGCGCTCGACGAGGTACCCGACTCGACTTGGTTCACGAACCGCAGCGTCACGCCGCACGATCTCGAGCGCGGCACGTGTCCCGACGCGGGGCCCGTGTTGCCGTTCACGATCGAGTCGACGAAAGTCGGCGGCGTCACCGCGGGCTTCGTCGCGCGCGACGCACGCGGACAAAAGTACGTGCTCAAGCTCGACGAGCTCGCGCGCTACGCTCAGCCCGAAATCAGCACCGCCGCCGACGCGGTCGTTTCGCGTCTCTACTGGGCCATCGGCTTCAACGTTCCGTGCAACGACACGGTCTTCGTGCGACCCGATCAACTGATCCTCGGCGCGAAAGCGAAAGAGGTGTTCGCGACCGGGCGACGCCAGCCGCTCACGCCGAAGCGCGTCGAGGCGATCGCGAACCAAGCGACGCGTCGCAACGGCGCGCTGCGCATGACCGCGAGCCGATACATCGAAGGCGAAGGAATCGGCACCTGGCGTCCGGAGGGCGTGCGCCCCGACGATCCCAACGACGTCATCCCGCACGACGAACGCCGCGAGCTCCGCGGCGAGTTCTTCTTGGCGGCGTGGACCGCGCACTGGGACACGCGACGCGCGAACACGTACGACGCGTTCGTCAGCGGGCGATACGTGCTGCATCACTACTTGGATTTCTCCGAGGCGCTCGGCGGCACCATCTCGCGCACGAAGTGGACCGAGCCGCGCTCCGGGCTGGAGAGCGTCTCGAGCCTCGAGACGATCGCGGTGGACGCGGTGGGATTCGGTTTCGTGCGCAGGCCTTGGGACGACGTGAAGATCGATCCGCGCTTTCCCGATCTCGGTTATCTCGACGTCGAGCATTTCGCTCCGCTCGCGTTCTCGGCGCAGACCCCCGTCGTTCGTTGGGCGCACGCGGAGCCGCAGGATCTCGCTTGGATGGCGCGACGCATCGCGCGCCTCGGCGTCGACCACGTGCGCACGGCGGTGCGCTCGGCGAAGCTCGCCGACGCGCGCGAAGAAGAGCGGCTCGTGGAGATCCTCATGGGACGCCGCGCGCGCATCTTGCGGACTTCGTTCGCGCGCGTCTCGCCGCTCGCGGATTTCACGGTGCGCGACGCGACGCTCTGCGCGCGCGATCTCGCGCGCGCGACGGGCATCGCGACGGACGCCGCGACGTCGTACGCCGCCGAGCTCCGCTCCGGCGCGAGCCTGCGCCTTGCGCCCATCGCGCCGCGACTCGAACGAACCGACGAGGGCGTCTGCGTGACGCTCCCGCACTTCGCCGCGGCGAGCGCCGCTCCGGGCTCGCCCGCGCGCTACGCGACCGTCGACATCGTCCGCTTCGAAGACCGCTCGCACACGCGCTTGCGCGCGCACTTCTACGACCTCGGCGCGCGCTTCGCGCTCGTCGGCATCGAGAGGCTTTGAGCGTCGGGCGACGCGACGATCAGTTGCACGGCCCGGCGGCGCACTGCCCTTTGCAACACGCCACGAGCGGCGGCGGACACGGGCACGTGATGCTGCTCCCCGCGTCGATCGCTTCGAGGTCGCTCTCGTATTGAGACTGCGACGACGACGCGATGGACGCGTTCGCGCACGTGCACTGCGCAGTGCAAACGTCGCCGATGAACACGCCGATGCAGTCGCCGTCGCCGTTGCATTCGGTCGTGTACGACGCGAGCGTCAGCGTGCACGTGCTCGTCTTCGACGCGTCCTTCGAGGCGACCGCGTCGTTCGGCGCGTCCGTGCTCGCGTCTTGTCCCGCGTCCGCGCCGCTCAGTTGCCCGCCGCACGCACCGAGCGCGAAGAAGAGGATCACCGAGCGCATGCCTCTTTCTGCCACGCTCCTCGCGCGCGGCCAACGCGATTCGGACGCGAGACGTTCGTCCGATGTGCGACGATGCGCGCGATGGGTGACCGATCGAACATCTTCTTTCGCACGAAGGGCGGCGGCATCGGCGTGTACGCGCACTGGAGCGGGCTCGCGATGGCGGACGCCGCGGCGCGCGTCGCGAAGAGCAAAGCGTTCAAGGCGCGCGTCGGCGATCGCAACTACGCGATGCGCATCGGCGTGCAACTCGTCCTCGAGACGCTCGGCGCCGAGAGCGACTCCGAGACCGGTTTCGGCTTGTGGATGCCCGCGACCGGACCCGACGACAACGAGTATCGCTACGTCGTCGTCGACGTCGACACCGGCGCGCTCTTCGTCACGTCCAATTGGAAGACGCCGAAGCCGTCGGAGCGCCTCGCGAATCCAACGGCCGGCGCGATCCGCGCGCGCATGCGCGGCGCGCCCGAGAAGAAGCCGAAGCGCGCGCCGCGCAAACGCAAGAAGTGACGCTCACGCCTTGCGCTTTTGCGCGACGAACGTGAAGAGCCCGTCGTAGCGCTGAATCGCGTAGAGAATGAAGAACAGCGACGTGATCTGCTTTTGAATGTCGCCGAGCTTCGGAATGAGCGTGTACTGCCCGTAGTGATCGGCCCACGCGTTTCCGTTCTTGTCGCGCACGGGCATCTTGCCGTTGTCGACGAGCAGGTTGAAGAGGAAGACGCCGCCGTCGTGAAGGAGCGTGTGGATTTGGTGGAAGTAGCGCGTGCGCTGCTTCGCCGAGAGGTGTTGAAAGACGTTCGTCGAGACGACGTACGAGTACTCGTTGCGAAACTCGTCGACGAATTCGTCGGGCAAGAAACCTTCGTCGGTCGTCTCGCGCACGTCCGGAATGCGCGGCACGACGTCGAACGCGAGGTACCTGTGCTCGGTTTGCGTCTCGATGTAGTGCTTGAGCGATCCGTAGCCGGGTCCGATCTCGAGCGTGCGGACCCGCTCGTGCGCGAACTCGTCGAGAAACGCGGTCACGCCCATCGACTTCGCGAGCCGGAGGTTCAAACGGTTCGCGTCGATGGTCGTCTCGACTTGATACGGCATGTTCCCGACCGACGGCGGCTTCACGATGTTGCAAACCGGATCGACGCCGAAGAGGTCGTCGCACACGCGCCAGAAGTCGCGGCAATTCACTTCGTCGGGTGAGAGTCGATCGATCATCTCTTTCGTCACCACGCGCACGGTCTCGCGATCGGACTCGAACCATTTTTTGTACGTCGCGAGATCGGTGAAGCCGAGATCTTCGGTGATGATGCGTTTGATTTCGGCGTAGCGCTTCACGCGCCCATCGGACACCTCGCGTGCATGCAGATCAACGAGCGCGTTTGCCCGTCCAAGACGCCGCGAACGCGACATTCCACCGAGGGCACCGATTCCCGCTCCGCCCGTCGAAAAAACGTTTGTGCGCGTCGATGTGGCGTGCGCCGACGCGAAAAAAGCCGCGAAAAAGCGCCGCAATGATTGTAAAGATGTGAATTCATCGGCCCGATCAACGTCGGTCGGGTTACCACGTCGTGCTTGGGGATTTTCACGAACTGCGGAGGAGCCATGAACGTCTGGAAGCCAATTGCCTTGATCGCCACCACGGGTCTCGTCGTCTCGCTCGGGATCGAAACCGCTCACGCCATGAAGGCGAGCCAACCGGAGCCGTCGAACCTCAGCGGACCGTGTTGGGACCAACCGAACATGGCGGCGGCGAAGAGCAACCTCGAGAGCGCGCTCTCGTACTTGAACCGTGCGGAGCACAACAAGGGCGGCTGGCGCGACGCGGCGATTGCAGCGACGCAAACGGCCGTTGCGCGCACGAACGAAGGCTGCCGTTACGCGAACGGCCACTGATCAAATGAGAAAATCCGTCGCGGGGCTTCGTTGCGAGCCCCTCGGCGGATTTTTTTTGTGCGCGGATCGACGGCGTATTAGGTGACGCCGATGTCGTTCAGGCGGCTCGCGTCGGTGCTCGTGCTCGTCGTCGTGTGGTTTGCGAGTCGCGTCGCGCGCGCGGAGACGTGGCAAGCGCCCATCGGAGGCAAGGCGATCGCGCTCGACGGGCGCGTGCTGTGCTCCACGCCGAGCGATTGGGTCGCGGAGCCCGACGGCAAGGCGATCCGCCCGCCGACGAGCGACGACGCGATCGGACGATCCGTCGACGTGAAGATCGCGTCGAGCGCCGCGGCTTGCGCGACGCAGTCGTCGACGCTGACGCTCGTCACGACCGGACGCTGGGCGACGATCGACCCGAGCACGTCGCTCTTCGTCGACGACGCCCGCATCGAGCTCCGCGGTCGCGGCTTGCGCGGCACGATCGTCCGCTGGCAAATCGGCGATCGCAGCGGCGAAGACCGATGCGTCCAACCGCAGCCCGATCCGAGCGGCGCGGAGAAATGCGTCGTCGCGACCGCGCGTGGGTTGCCCGCGGACGCCACGCTCGGAAATCTTTGGCGCATGCCCGCGGGATCGCGCGCGGGCGCCGACGTGGTGACGTTCGACGCCGCCGCGCGCCGCGTCGATCACGACGCGATGCTCCTTCATCCGGCGCGCGTCGTCGTCTCGGTGCTCGTTCCGCCCGACGTCACGATCGATCTCGCCGGTGGAGGCACGGCGCGCATTCCGCTCGTGCACCCCGAGGCCGTCGTCGGCGCGGATTGTGGCGCGACGAGCTGCGCGGTTTCCGGAAGCGCGATCGTCGTCGGCGGTTTGTCGAGCGCATCGAGCGCGCTTCCCGTGCGTTTGCGCCTCGCGCCGCGCGTGCTGTTTCAGCGCGGCGACGCGATGGACGCGACGCCGCTCGTGCAGGTCCCCGTGCTTCCGTGCGGCATGTCGATCGCGTCGGGTGACGCGATCCGCAGCGTCGATCGCAGCCGCGTCGTCGTACGCGTCGACGCGCGGTGCGCGGCGGACGCCGCGACGCTTCGCTGGTACGGCGGAGGGCGCGCGCTCGATGTGCTTTCGACGACCATGGCGAATGGCGCGGCGTACGTGCTGCTCGCGCTCGATCGCATCGAGAGCGACGAAGTGATCATCACCGCGACGCGCGGTGGCCTCGACGCGTCGAGCGTCGGACAGGCGCGCACGCGAACGCGCTCGCTCCCGCTCCCGCACGCGACGCTCTCGCTCGTGCACGGCGAGACGATCGACTTCGTTCCCACGAACCGTTGGGCCGCGGTCGGATGGGCGAAGATGCAAGAGCCCGGTCGGCTCGATCTTCTTCCGGTCGAAGGCGTGTACGACGTCGGGCAGCGCGACGGCGAGACGCTCGTGCGCGGCGAGCCCGGCGCGGCAGGCTTCGTCGCGCTTCGCTTCGCGTGGCGCGTGCCGACCCTGCCCGCGCCGCTCTCGTCGACGAACCTCGCGATCATCGACAGCCCGCTGCAGAGGCCCATTCACGAAGCGAGCGTGCCCGTCGCGCTCGGCACGGAGAAGGCGAGTCAATCGATCGTCGAGCTTTTGTGCGGACGCGGGCTCGACGAGCAGCGCATCTTGCCGGGCACCGCGGCGCGCGTTCCGTACGACGAGCGCGACGCGTGTCGCGTCGTCTTTCACCGCGAACGCCTTTCGCCCGACGACGGCGCGCAGCACCTCCAGCTCGAAGTCGAAGTCACGCGCGTCGACGGACAAGCGCGTCCCGAGGCGCACGTCTCGCAGACGATCGTGCTTCAGGCCGGCAATCGCCCGCGCGACGCGTGGCTGAAGAACATCCTCGGACAATTCGATCACGTCACCGTGCGCGTCTCGCACGTCCACGACTCGAGCGACGAAAAAGAAGAGCCGAGTCTCCAGTGGGGCATCGTCTTCGGCACCGGACACTTTCGTCTCTACGGAACGACCGCGATCCCAACGGGCCTCTACCGCGTCAGCGACGCCGGGCACAGCGGCATTCTCTCGCTCAACCTCGGCGTGCTGATGCGCGCGACGTGGCTCGACTCGCAAGGTCACGAGGGCTTCTTGGGTCTCGAAGCAGGCGTGATGGGCGAAGGTCTCGCGAACGACAAGGACGCGAGCGGCAACTCGCTCACGCAAGTCGCGATCGTGACGGGCGTCGGGCTCAGCGTACCCATCGCGAACCGATCGCTCGCCACGGAGACGAGCATCAACCTGCACGCGTGGTTCGAATACGAAATCTCGCGCGACCTCGGCGGCGAGCCCGGTTCGCCGTTCGGTTTCGTCTTTGGTCCGAGCATTTCGATCGGCAACGTTGGAACGAATTTCTGATCGCCGACGTAGGATGCGGCGATGACCGCTCGTCCCATTCTCCTTTCGTTCGTCGTCGCGTGCGGTGGAGCCGCGCAATCCCAGCCCGTCGCGCTTCCCAGCGCGACGGCGACGACCGCGACCACCCCTCCGCCTCAACCCGGACGCGGTCCGTCCGCTGCGCTGCTCGACGCGTGGCCCGGCGACGCGCGCGGCGAGATCCTCTACGCGGATCTCGACGGGCTCTTTCACACGAAGCTCGTCGATGGGCTCGTCCCTCCGCTCTTGAGCACGCTCGGACAAGCGCCGGCGCTGCTCGATCCTGCGCAGGTTCAGTGTGTGCGCGATCTCGTGTCGAGCGCGAAGGAGGTCGCCACGGCGACGCACGGAAAAGACACGATCGTCGTCGTGCGCCTCGAGAAGACGACGCCTTCGATTCGCGCGTGCGCGGACCTCGCGAAGGTTCCCGACTTGAAGCTCGGCGACGACGGCATCGCGGTGATCGGCGCGCCCGCCGCGCGCGGCGACGTCTCGCGGCTGCGCGCGCTGCGCCTCGTCGGCGACGAGCGCGTCGCGTTCCACTCGGAGAAAGGCGCCGACGTGCGCATCGCCGCGTCCGACGAGCGCGTCTCCTTTCACGCCGCGTTCGACGCGAAGGACGAAGCGGACGCCGCGGACACGGAGAAGCAACTCACGTCGCCTCCGAGCGAGTGGCTCAAAGGCTTGTCGCTCTCGCCGGATCAAACGGCGAACGTCGAACGCATCGCGAAGGCACTCCACGTCAAGCACGACGGCGCGCACGTCGACGTGCTCTTCGAGCTGCGCGAACCGCCCGTCGATCAAGCGCGCGACGTCGGAATGCTCGCCGGCATCGCGATCGAAGGCGTCCGCAAATATTTGCTCGCCGTGAAGGAGATCGAGGCGATCATCAACGTGCAGAGCATCGCGCAAGCCATCGTCACCGATTGGGAGCGCGAGCCTCCGCCGGGCACGAAGCACGCGACGAAGCTGCGATCGTTTCCCGCGATCCCGAAGGACGTCCCACGCGGCGTGAAGTACACGAGCAAGCCCGACGAATGGAAGGCGTGGGACGCGATCAAGTTCAGCGTCACGCAGCCGCAGTATTAT
>Ga0335078_10010126_pt1 | contig 13963 bp, 11 predicted proteins | sample Lox_Sample_32_FD_206711 | JGI IMG/M metagenome (GOLD analysis project Ga0335078, IMG submission 206711) | Soil microbial communities from Loxahatchee National Wildlife Refuge, Florida, United States - Lox_Sample_3.2 | ecosystem: Environmental > Terrestrial > Soil > Wetlands | place: USA...
CGATTTTTTCTAAAATTTTTTTCAAATTATTTTGGAATTTTTCCCTCACTTTTCTCCCCGCACGTTTCCCGCCATCCACAATCTTTTTTGCCCCCGGTGAATTTTTTGCGCTCCACTGCGGCACTTTTTCTCACACGCCCCCGCTGGACGCCACAACGAAGCGCAACCGCGCAACGAGCGGCTTGTTTGGACTTGGCTCTATCTGCGTCGGTTTCGTCCGCGTCTTCTCGGATTTCTGCCGGATTCTTTCGGTTCTTCTCTGCGTCCTTTGTGTCTCTGCGTTTCAATTTTCCCTTTCGCGATTCGAAAGTACTATTTTCGAATCTAGGTACTCGCAAATAATATTCCTTGACAGTTATACAAATCCATGCTACAGTTCCTCATGTTCGCATCGCAGAATTCCCATCCAGCTCTCCGCCCTCCCCTCTTCTCTGCGAACTCGGCGCCCTCTGCGTTGAAATCTCCACCCAACCAAGCGACCACCCAACTCCTTCCCTCTTTTTCCACACCCAGTAAACATTCCACACGCACGAACGCCTGCAACTCCTTTCCCCTCTATGCTTTACTTCACAGTTCGCTGTGTACGCCCGGTAGGGGGTATACCCGCTCTTCGTTCGCCCGCGCGGTCGGCCTCCAACGACTCGTTCGCCCTGCGCCTCGCAGCGCCTGCGCGTCCGTAACTCCTGTAAATGCAACACTTACCAGCCCTCCCGTAGCGGCACAACCCTCGACGCCGCCCCTTCCTCACGGAACACGGGACATTGGTCACGGACCACGGGTCACGAGCTACGGAACACGCACCATGCAAGCACACCCTCAAATTCGCTACACTACTCCCCCCGAGCACACCATGACTCCTGACCAGCCCATTTTCGCCACCGTCGAAGAAGCCGTCGAAGACATTCGCCAGGGCCGCATGATCGTCCTCGTGGACGACGAGGACCGCGAAAACGAAGGCGACCTTACCATGGCCGCCGAAAAAATCACTCCCGAAGCCATCAACTTCATGGCCAAGCACGGCCGCGGCCTCATTTGTCTTCCGCTCACCGAAGACCGCTGCGACGAGCTGAATCTTCCGCTCATGTCCCCCATCAACACCAGCGTCCACGGCACCGCGTTCACCGAAGCCATCGACGGCCGCCTCGGCGTCACCACCGGCATCAGCGCCTCCGACCGCGCCATCACTATCCTCACCGCCATCGACCCCAAAACGAAGCCCAACGATCTCGCCCGCCCCGGCCACATCTTTCCGCTACGCGCGCGCAATGGCGGCGTCCTGGTGCGCGCCGGCCAGACCGAAGCCAGCGTGGATCTCGCGCGCATCGCCGGTCTCAATCCCAGCGGCGTCATCTGCGAAATCATGAATGAAGACGGCACCATGGCACGTGTGCCGCAGCTCCGCGAATTCTGCGCCCAGCACAATCTGAAAATGCTCACCGTGGCAGATTTGATTCGCTACCGCATGCAGCACGAGCGCTACGTCCGCCGCGTCGCCGAAGCGGTTCTTCCCACGCGTTACGGCGACTTCCGCATGATCGCCTACGCCAGCGACGTAGACCACGACCAGCACATCGCGCTCGTTCGCGGCAACCTCGAAGGCGATACGCCTGCGCTCGTGCGCGTCCACTCCCACTGCCTCACCGGTGACGTCTTCGGTTCCACCACTTGCGATTGCAGCGAGCTCGTCTCGCAATCCCTGGCCATCATCGCCAAGGAAAATCGCGGCGTCTTTCTTTATCTCCATCACACCGGGCGCGGCTTCAGCGTGGACGCTCCTGATCAATCCGGCGTCCTGCCGCAAATCCATTTTCACAAGCGCGGCCAGCTTGACCGCGAACCCGCGCGCCAGCGCCTCGTCCAGCACGAAAGCGGCATCGGCGCGCAAATCCTCATTGATCTCGGCCTCCGCGATATTCGCGTCCTCACGAACCACCCCAAAAAAGTGGTCGCCCTCGAAGGCTACGGCATCACCATCGCCGACCAGGTCCCCCTCCGCATCGAGCAACCGAAACCCACGCATCAGCTGCTCTAACAGAAACACTATGATTAACAGGAACGCGCTGAAATGGACTGCCGGAGCGGCCCTCGCCGCCGGGCTCGTTGGCGCCAGCTTACGGATGGTTTCGCGGCACCGCCAGGAGAAAGCCGATGAAGCCTTCGGGCGCTATCTTCAAGCACAGATAGAGCAACAGAAAACCGCTAGCTTCGACGCTATCGCACGGTTCCATCAGCAATTCAACGAACAGAAGTTTGACGAGATTGCGGCTAGCGCCGGCAGACATCGCCCTCAGGACCGACAGCGCTGGCTCGAGTCGATGCGGAACCTTCGGGGTGGACTCGGCGCATTCCAGAGCGTGAAGAGTTCGCAGATCACGTGTTATTCGGAGCCGCCCGGTCTTTGTGCAGCGTCCTATGTGTGTGAGTACGAGGGAGGAGAAGCCACGGAACACTTTGCGCTTGAGTTTCGCGAGAACTTGCTCATCCAGCTGACCTCGGTGGATTTAAAGTCGCCACACTTGCCCTACAGCAGCGTCGACTTTAGGTTTGACTAGCAGGCTTTATGTCTGGGCTAGGGCTTTTCTGTGGAGGTTGCGCGGGCTTCCCCGGCGGCGCCGCTTTGCTCACGGTCAAGTACTCGCGCATTTTGTCGAGGCGCTTGGGGCCGATGCCCTTGATGGCCAGCAAATCGTCCAAGTTCTTGAACGCGCCATAGGCTTTGCGCATCTGCAGAATCTTTTCCGCGGTAGCCGGTCCTCCGATCCCCGGCACCGACTGCAGTTGCTCCGACGTAGCCGTATTCAAATTGACCGGCTTCTCCGGCGGCTTCTTCTTCGCGGAACACGGCACAACCGCCATCCCGCAGAACGCTGCAAGGAGAAGAAATGTCCAAGTGAGCCGCCGCTGCACGACGATACGATAATATATGAAGACTATTTATAATATCAATACTTCTGAGCACCAACCAGATTGTGGACTGACAAAATGTCGGACTCCACCAAATTTCGGAATGCAATAACCAATAGCGCCAGATTGGCGGAACAGGACGATTACGGACGGGCACTGGAAGTGGTAGACGAAGCGATCGCAGAGGCCGTGCAGCTCGGCGAGAACTCCTGGGTGAAGACTCTGTGTCATCATGGCGCCGTCATCGCGAGACACATTGAGAATCTGGAATTAGCGAAACGTTACTACGAGCAATCTTTGGCTTCGAACCAGGAGAATTCGAGGGCTCTCTACGGCCTAGCCTCCGTCGCCCGTGAACAAGGCGACCTGGAAGCGGCGAAACAGTACGCGGTGAGATGTTACCAGGCGCTCACTCAGAACGATGAAGATGTTCTGAGGGAACACTGGCTGGATCTGCTTCTTAAGAACTGGCCTGAGGTCGCCGGCAAATGACGGCGTTCGCTCAACTATTCCAGGCGTTTGCCATGGGCGTCGTAGATTTCGAGGTCGCCGAAGAGGCGGGCTTGCGATTCGATTTGCGTGCGGTCGCCTACGACGACGATTTGCAGGTTGGCGGAGTCGAGGTATTTGCGGGCGGTCTCGAGCAGATCGGCCGGCGTGAGTGCGCGGACTTTTTGACGATAGGTTTCGAGGTAATCGTCGGGCAATTCGTTCAACGCGACTACGCCGATCTGGCCGAGCAGGCCGCTTTGCGTCGCGAGGCCCATGGAAAAAATGCCGCTCAGGTAATTCTGCGCGTCGGCCAATTCCGCTTCCGGCACGGGCACAGAGCGTAGCTTGTCCATCTCGTAGAACATTTCCGTGAGCGACGCCGCTACCACATCGTTGCGCACCGCCGCGGATACAGAAAAGTAGCCATACTGCCGCAGCGCATTCACGCCGCTGCGCGGGCTGTACGTGTAGCCCTTGTCCTCGCGGATGTTCATCACCAGCCGCGAATTGAACGCGCCACCGTACAAACTGTTGGTCAAGTTAAGACGGATCCAATCGGGATTTTTGCGCGTGATGGCATGGCAGCCCGCGAGAATCTGCGTCTGCACCGCGCCCGGCACATGCACCAGGTAGACGCGGCGGCCGCGCGGATTCGCCGGGGCCGGGAAGACGCTCGGTTGCGGCTTTTTCCCACTCCACGCGCCGAAAACTTTTTCGATGCTGGCCAGCATGACCTCCGGCTGAAAATCGCCGACGAGCAGCAGCATGCCGTTTTCGGGCGTGTAGAAATCGCGGTAAACGCCAAGCAAGTCGTCGCGCTTGTACGCGGCAACTTGCTCCTCCGTCGGCGAGACAATCGCGTAGGGATGCGCGCCGAACAGGACCTTCCGCAGCCGTTCGCCCGCCAGGAATCCCGGCTCCGTGCGTGACAGTTTTACTTCTTCGAGCTTTTGCCGCCGTTCCCGCTCAAACTCGGCATCGGGGAAGGACGCCTCGCGCGCCAACTCATTCACCATTTCGAGCAGCGGCTCGGCAAATTCGGACAACCCGGCGAATGCGATGGCGCTGGTATCTGAACCTGCGCTCGAAGAAAGATCGGCGCCGATGCCGCGCAAATCTTCTTCAATCTTCCGGCTGGCCCGTTTCGCCGTGCCAGTGCGCACGACCGTCGCGGTCATTTCCGCGAGGCCCGGCCCGCGGTCGATGGCCGCGGCGTTGCCCGAGCGAAAGAAGAGTTCGCCGTGAAATTTCGGAATGGCGTGCGACTCGACGAGAATCAGTTCGAGGCCGTTGGCGAGCCGGGTGCGCTGCCGCTTCGGCCAGGTCACTTGCCGCTCCGGGGTCAACGGTGGAACCTGGCTGTTTGCTTGCATCGTGCTGGTGGCCATTACGCGGCCTCCTTCGCACCGGCCGCCGCGGATTCACCGGCAGGCACGCCCGCGTTCGCGGGACAACGGAAGACAATCGCGCGTTTCTCTTTACGGAGATATTTTCTCGCCGCGGCCTGTACGTCTTCGCGCTTCACGGAGAGAAAGCCGTCGAGAATGGAGTTCACCAAATGCGGCGCGTTATCAAACAGTGTGAAGCACGCCAGCAGATGCATCAAGCCGTAGCGCGGCATGCCGTTATGTCCGCCTTCGAGCAGCGAGAAATAATCGGATTGCCACTTCACTTTGAGCTGCGCAAGCTCATCGTCGCTGATGCCCTGCTCCTGCACTTCGCGAATCACCGCGTCGAAGGCATCGAGGGTTTGCTGGCTGGAATATTCGGGCTTGTGCAGAATGCGCGTGACCATCTGCGTCGGTCCGTTGTAGCCGAAAATGTCTTCGATGCCGCCGTCCAGTTCGACGGCGACTTGTTTCTCAAGAACCAGCTCGCGGTACAGTTTTCCCGCGCGGCCGCCGTGCAGCGCCTGATCCAAGAGCGCCATGGCGCACCAATCCGCGGTGCGGCGCGGCGGCACGACGTAGCCAATGGCCATGGCCGGCAGTGTGCCGAATTTTTCCTCGACGTCTCCCCGCCGCTCCTCGGTCTGTTCTGCTTCCGTAGGGTCAGCGAAGTGCGGCGGCGGTCCCGCGGGAATATCGCCAAACAACTTCTTCGCCAGAGCAAAGCCTTCTTCGGGCTTCACGTCGCCGAGCATCAGCAGCACCGCGTTGTTCGGGACGTAATAGGTCTTGAAGAAGGCTTGCACGTCAGTGAGGTCGGCGGCGTCGAGATCGGCGAAATCCCCGTAGAAATTGTGGGAGTTGGCCCAGTTGCGAAAGGCTACGGGGGGAAGATCGAGCCAGGGAAAGCCGCCGTAGGGCTGGTTCAGAACGTTCACGCGCACTTCTTCTTTCACCACATCGCGCTGGTTGCGCAAGTTTTCGTCATCCACTTTCAGCGCGCGCATGCGGTCGGCCTCGAGCCACAGGACGCGTTCCAGCGCATTCGAGGGCACCGATTCGTAGTAATTGGTCACGTCGTAATGCGTCGAGCCGTTCAGCGTTCCACCGCTCGAATTGATGAGTTTGATGTGCTGCATTTTGGGGGCGTTGGCGGAGCCTTGAAACATCATGTGCTCGAAGAGATGCGCAAAGCCACTGCGGCCGCGCGGCTCAAGTCGAAAGCCGATCTTGTAATACACGCCGACGGTCACCACCGGCGCCGTGGTGTCCGGCGCAATGACCACTTTCAAGCCATTCGCCAGCGTCGTGCTTTCCACTGGAATTGGTTTCACGCTTATCCCCCTGTACCCCTTGCGTTTGCTTTTTTGTTACCGGAAATTTTCTGGAGCTCTGCCAACATGGCTGCGGAATCCGCAGCGAGAACTCTCGCGGTCAGGCGGTTCAAAGCTTCATACGCCTGCAGAATCTCCGCCGGAAATTCTTTCATCGCTTCGAGATGCTCGGCGACGACGGCAAAGTCGCCGCGTGAAAGTGGGCCGGTCCACGCAGCACGCGGCCCCAGCCTTTCGAAATTATCAAGCACCTGGCGCGTCAAAGGCAAAAGCGCGCGCACCGCTTCGCGCCTCTTCATGCCCGCGCTGACCATCAAGCGCGTGGCGGCTTCCAGCAACGCGAGTACATTGCCCGCGGCCATGGCGCCCGCGCCGTGATACAGCGGCTTCTTGGCGCCTTCGACGTGCACGGGAATGGCTCCGAGGCCGCGGGCCATCTGGCGCGCCACGCGCACCGCCGCGGCGTCGCCTTCGATGGAAAACACTCTTCCTTCCAGCGGCGGAATGCCCACGCCGCTGAAGCTTTGCAGCGGATGCATCGAGCCGATGGCGGCGCCAAACTTCTTGAGCGGCTGGAGCACGCGTGAACTTAGCGCTCCGCTGGTGTGCAGCACGATCTTGCCGCGTAATTCCTCGGCGCCGATGCGTGCCAGCTCATCCACGACTTGCGCGAGAATACGGTCCGGCGTGGTTATCAAGATGACTTGCGTGGCGAGCACCTGCCGCGTGAGGTGCGCGTGGGCACGGCCTGCGCCGATGGAACGCACCGCTTTGCGCGCGCTAGGCTCGCTGCTGGTAACCACTGCGCCGATTTTCCATCCGAGTTCGCGCAAGCGGCGCCCGAGAGCGCGGCCGACACGCCCTCCGCCGATGATGGCAAGAGTGCCAGTCATTGCATGTTAGGATACCTTGAGCACAGCGTTAGATACCAATCCTGATGCACGCCTTTGGACTCGTCCTTTCTTCCTTCGTAGCCGCGTTGTGGATCGTGGTTGCCCTGCGGGTCGCAGTTGGCACTGCGAAATTGCCGCGCATCAAAGACACGTCCCCCGCGGCGGACTCCGATTGCCCGAGCATTTCGCTGATTTTTGCGGCACGCGACGAAGAAGAAAAGCTGCCCAACGCGCTGGCCACGCTGGAGGCCATGGATTACCCGCGGCTTGAAATCATCGCGGTAGACGACCGTTCGCAGGATGGGACGGCGAAGATTCTCGATGAGTTTGCGTCTGCGCAGACGAACTTTCGCGCGGTGCACATCGCCGAGCTTCCCAGCGGATGGCTGGGCAAGCCACATGCACTGCAAAGAGCGTACGAAGCGTCCCGCGGCGAATGGCTGCTCTTTACGGATGCCGATGTGAAATTTGAGCCGAGCGCGCTGCGACGCGCGGTGGCCATCGCCCGGCAAAGGAACCTGGACCACCTGACCTTGCTCGCCGACGTGGAGATGCGCGGCTTCTGGGAAACAACATTGCTCACGTTCTTCGGCTTTGCGTTTCTTGTGTCGAACGATGCGTACCGGGTGAGCGATCCAAGTTCGCGCGCTTATGTGGGCGTGGGAGCATTCCAGTTGGTGCGGAGGAGCACGTACGAAGCCATCGGGACACACCGCAGACTGGCGATGGAAGTGGTGGACGATATGAAGCTGGGAAAGCTGGTGAAGCAGGGCGGCTTCCGCTCGGGCGTGGGATTGGGGCAGGATTTCCTGTCGCTGCGCTGGCACGCGGGCGTGGGAAACATCATCCGGGGCGTGACGAAAAATTTTTTTGCCGCGTTTGGCTACAAGCTATGGTTCGCCGCGGCGGCAGTGCTAGGAATGCTGCTACTGAACGTGGCGCCCTTTGTGGGCGTGGTTGCGGGGCATGGATGGCTGCGCGCGGCGTGCGGGATCGCCGCAGGAATCGCGTTGTGCATGCACGTAGGGGTAGATGTAGTGAACAAAGTGTCGCCGCTCTACGCGCTGACGCATCCGCTGGGGGCGCTTCTTTTCTGCTACATGATCGTGCGCTCGGTTGCAGTGACGTTGTGGCAAGGCGGGGTGACCTGGCGCGGCACGTTTTACCCGCTGGAGGAGTTGAAGAAAGGCGTGGTGTGAATTTTGATGAATTCAAGCGGATACGAGCGACAGGTGCGACGAGTACGGTTGCCAAGCACTGTCGACAAGGCCCGCGGTCTGAAGACCGCGGCTACAGGTATCAGGCCGGCGGTTCGCTGGCCGGGGTAGGGGCGGATTCGGTGGTGAAGAGGCCGGAGACGTCTTTTTGTTTGAGGCTGCGAATGCGGTCACGGAGTTGGGCAGCGCGTTCGAACTCGAATTTTTTGGCGGCTTCGCGCATTTGCGTTTCGAGTTGGGCGAGGAGTTCGGCGAGCTGCTTTTCGTTTTTGATGTTGGAGGCGGCACTGAGCGTGGCGTCGTCGAGCGGGATGGTGACGTAATCGGCCTCGACGATGCGCGCGAGATCCATATCCACGGACTTGATGATGGACATGGGGGTGATGTTGTTTTCTTTGTTGTAGTCGAGCTGTTTGGCGCGGCGGCGATTGGTTTCATCAATGGCCTGGTTCATGGAGCCGGTACGGCGATCGGCGTAGAGAATGGCGCGCCCTTCGATATGGCGCGCGCAGCGGCCGATGGTCTGGATGAGCGAAGTGGCACTGCGAAGATAGCCTTCTTTGTCGGCGTCGAGAATGGCGACGAGCGAAACCTCGGGGAGGTCGAGGCCTTCGCGGAGCAAGTTGATGCCGATCAGAACGTCGAATTCGCCGCGGCGGAGGTCGCGCAGGATTTTGATGCGGTCGAGCGTTTCGACTTCCGAGTGCAGGTAGCGGCAGCGCACGCCAACTTCTGAGAAATATTCCGCAAGGTCTTCAGCCATGCGCTTGGTGAGCGTGGTGACGAGAACGCGTTCGTTTTTCTCCGCGCGGATGCGAATTTCTTCGAGCAGATCGTCCACTTGCCCTTTAACGGGACGAATTTCGACTTGCGGATCGACGAGGCCGGTGGGACGAATGACTTGTTCGACGACCACGCCACCGGACTTGGTGAGTTCGTAAGGGCCGGGCGTGGCGGAGACGTAGATGACCTGATTGAGGCGGTGCTCGAACTCCTCGAAGGTGAGCGGGCGGTTGTCGAGTGCGGAGGGCATGCGGAAGCCGTAGTCCACAAGCGTTTGTTTGCGAGCGCGGTCGCCGTTGAACATGCCGCGAACCTGGCCGACCGTTTGATGGGACTCGTCGATGAACATGAGGAAATCTTGCGGGACGTAGTCGAGCAGAGTGGGCGGCGCTTCGCCGGGGAGGCGGCCGCTGAGGTGGCGGGAATAATTTTCGATGCCGTGGCAATAGCCGATGGTGCGCATCATTTCGATGTCGAACATGGTGCGCTGCACGACGCGCTGAGCTTCGACATACTTGCCCTGCTTTTCGAGCTCCTTTTTCCACCAGTCGAGTTCGTCCTGAATGCCGGCGATGGCGCGGTTGCGCTGATCCTGCGGGGTGACGTAGTGCGTCGCGGGATAGACGGGCACGCGGGCGAGGTCTTCCTGCCCAGCGCGAACTTCGCCGGTGAGGGGATCGATCTGGCGCAGCACGTCGATCTGGTCACCGAACATTTCGATGCGATAGGCGAAGTCGTCGTAGGTGGGGAAAATTTCGATCATATCGCCGCGCACGCGGAAAGTGCCGCGGCGTAAATCTTCCGCGCGGCTGAATTGAATGTCCACGAGGCGGCGGAGCAAGGCTTCGCGCGAAGTCTGCTGGCCCTTTTCCATCATGACGAGCATGCCGTAGTAAGCTTCGGGCGAGCCGAGGCCGTAGATGCAGGAGACGGAGGCGACGATGACGACGTCGCGGCGCTCGAAGAGAGAGCGCGTGGCGGACATGCGCAGCTTGTCGAGTTCGTCGTTGATGGTGGCTTCTTTGTCGATGTAGATGTCGGCGGAGGGGACGTAGGCTTCGGGCTGATAGAAGTCGTAGTAGCTGACGAAATATTCGACGGCGTTTTCGGGGAAAAAGGACTTGAATTCGTGATAGAGCTGCGCGGCGAGGGTTTTGTTGTGCGCCAGGACAACCGCGGGGCGGTTGGAAGCCTCGATGACCTTCGCCATGGTGAAGGTTTTTCCGGAGCCGGTGACGCCGAGGAGAACCTGGTGCTTGTCGCCAGCTTCGACGCCGCGCATAAGCTGCTCGATGGCGGTGGGCTGGTCGCCGCGCGGCTGGTAGTTGCTGCGCAACTTGAATTTCATGGAAGGGTGCTCCTGCACGAATTTCGCGTGCCGTCGAAACCTTGATTATACCCCGAGCAGAGTTCCGGCTTCGCGACGAGCCTCTGGGGGAAGACAACCACGTTCTTCAGGGTTGATTCGCGGGGGGAGCCGACGTGAGGCGCACCAGCGAGTGACTTTGCGCGTCGATGTTGTAGTGGACGCGGTTGGAACCGTCGGTCTTGGCAACGGTGACGGTCATGGATTGCGCGGCGTCTTCCGTGGCGCGGACGACGAGGCCGCTTTTCAACGAGATGTAGGTGATGACTTCGTTCTTCCCTTTGGCGATGCCGGAAGTGCGCAGGTCATGCAGCTTGTAATCTTGGGGCGTGGCATCTTTTTGCGGAGACTTTTGCCGCAGAGAAGCGGTGGTCAGGATGACGGCGCAAGTTTCTTGCGCGCCGACGACCGGTGAGGAAGCACTTTGCAGCGCGCCAACGGCTGCGCCACACGGCTCGTCATCCACGTACTGCGACTCCTTGTCCCAGGAAAGCCCGGTGAGCAGCGCGTTGGCAATCGGCTCTTCGGTGCGCCATTTGTCGCCAGGCTTCAAACCTCTTTCTGGGAGCGCACCTTCCACTCCAAAACGCCCGAGCCATTCGCGCCACGCCGCCTGTTCGTCAGCACTGAGAGCATCCAGGCCGACCAGGTCCGCAACTTGACCATTTTGGAAGAGCGTGAATTCCACGAGCTTGGCAGGCCGCTCATCACTGCGCGAACCTGCTGAGGACATTGCTGCATTCGCGGCGGGAAGAGCGTCCGGCTCCAGGATATAGGTGCGGAGACGCGCGAAGGGCATGGCTGCGTCCACGCCCAAGCCTTCGACTTCGGCGCGCAGGAGGAGATGCACTTCCGTTTTGCCGCCGGTCGGCGCCATCGGCGCGGCGACGCTGCTCTCCGTGGTGGTGTTTGTCTCGGCGGAATAGCCAATGTCGTAGGTGACCGACTGGCCGGGGACAAACTTCGGGAAAAGAGTGACGCGATCTGACGTTTCCTCGCCGCGAAGCAGGACAGCGCAGAAAGAAAACGCCTGCAGCAGGAGACCAGCAGTCAAAATTCGGAGCGCGTTTTTCATCCCAGCTTCTGGCGCGGATTATTTCTCAGGCGTTTTGAAATGTTTGTCAAAAAAGTCGCTAGAAGCATGATACGCCGCGAGCCAGGTGCGATGCAGAAGAAAATCGTGGATTTCGTCAGGGAAAACAAGCAGTTCGAAGGGCACACCGTGTTTGCGCAGGGCCTCGGCGAGGTCCACCGTCTCCGCGAAAGGAACGTTGCGGTCGTCATCGCCTTGGATGAGAAGGACCGGCGAGCGCCAGGTGTCAATGGAAGACAGCGGCGAAGACTCCCAAGCCTTGCGCGCAAAATCGCCGCGCTGGTCGGGCCGGTAGCCCGCGGCAAAGGTGGGAATTTCGGTGTTCCAGTCGTGGACGCCATGCATGTCAACTCCGGCGGCAAATAAATCAGATGCGCGGGCAAGGCCCAGCGCTGTCAGGTAGCCCCCGTAACTGCCGCCCCACAGGCCAATGCGCGCGGGATCGACGTCGGGGCGCGAGCGCAGATAAACGCCCGCGCCTTCGACATCGTTGAATTCGCTGGCGCCCGCCGCACCGTAGTTGAGCGCTTCGCGAAAATTGAGGCCGTAGCCGATGCCGCTGCGGTAGTTGACGGCGAGAACGATGTAGCCGCGGCTGGCGAGGTACTGATTCATGCCGTAGGCATTGCTGTAGTACAGCATGTAGTGCCAGCCGAGAAGCATTTGACGCCGCGAGCCGCCGTGGAAAAAGACCAGCGCGGGATGGCGCTGGCCGTCATTGACGTTGCGGGGCAGGAAGAGCTGCGCATGAATCTGCATGCCATCAGCGGAGGAGAAAATCACTTGCTGAGGCGTGACCAGGGCGTCGGCGGGAAAATCAGACGGAAGCGATTCGGGAGCGAGGTCGCGCAGCTCGCCTTTGCCGGCCACGAGCGCGGGCCGCATAGTGGTGTGCGCATCGGAGCGCAGGACGACGACGGTCTTGTTGTCGTTGGCCAGGACCGGCGCGGTTTCGCTGCCCGTGCCGCTGGTGACCGCTTCGGGACGATCGCTGGCGGGGGACACCTTCCACACGTGGCGGCGATCGATGTCGTCCTGGTTCGAAGAGTAAACGATGGCCTGGCCGTTCTCACTGGCCGCGACGTACTCGACTTCGAAATTTCCCGGCGTCAGCAGCTTCGCGGGACCGCCGCTGGCCAGGACGGAATACAGATGAATCCAGCCGCCGCGCTCCCACGGGAAAACGATGCGGTCGCCGGCCGCCCAAATGAGCTGATTTTCTGCAACCAGCGCGTGGAAAACGCTGCCGCTGCCGGGTTCGGCGCGCCAAATTTCCTGGCCTTTGCCGGTCGTAGCGTCGGCAATGCGGATGGACCAGGGCTCGCCTTCACGGCGCGGGCTGAAGGGCAAAGTATCTTTCGCCACAGCGACACGCACAAAGGCCACGCGGTGGCTGTCGGGCGACCACGCGGGCGAAGCGTCGGTGTCCACGCCGGGATCGAGATACACGAGTGACTTGGCAGCGACGTCGTAAACGCCGACGAAGCTGTGATCGCCGCGGCGGCTGACGAACGCCAGCTTCGCGCCATCCGGCGACCAGCGCGGGCTGGTAGCGTTGCCGTTGGCGTGAATGAGTTGCTCGGGTTTGTCGCTGCCGTCGAGATTCGCGCTCCACACCTGGCCTTTGAAGATGTACGCCACGGCGCCGCCCTTCGGCGAAATGGCCGCGGAATGGCCTTCGGCAAGTTTTTTGGGCGCGCCGCCGCTCAACGAGATGGCCCAAATGTCCTGCTCGACGCCTTGCGGAGAACTTTGCGGATTGGGATAGCTGTTGTTGAGAAACTCGAGATCGCCGCCGCGCGTGTAGACGATAGTCTGCGCGTCAGCGGACCAGGCAAGTTGGCCGAGGTCCTGGCCATCGTCGTCCGTGTACGGCGTGAGTTGGCGCGATTTGTAGCTGCCGTCCGCGGCGGGTTCGGCGACCCACAGGTTGCGCGCACCACGCGCGTTGAAGACCCACGCCACGCGGCCCCTGGCAGGCGCGGCGGTCAACTCAGTGGGAAACGGCGCGCTGAGGATTTGCTCGAGAGTTGGTGCTTTCTGCGCGCGCGCCGCAGGCGAAAAGAACAGCGCGGCCAGAATCATCCAAGCGGCATGGCGTGTCATCAAGGTCTCCACTCTTGCGAAGAATTTGCGGGAAATGGCCCCGCAAGAAATTCAATCCGCCGGTTGGCGAACGACGGCTTTTTCTACGGAAACGCGCGGGCCATCGAGCGGGCCGGAGATTTTCAAAACGGGACCGGTTTGACTGACGCCGAGCGCGCGAACGGCACGTTTGCCGGCGCTGGAGGTCTGCACCGTCAAGTCCGCGTCGCGGGCGAAAGTCACCGTGCCCTGCAACGATGTTTCCTCGCGGCCGGATTGCAACGTGAGATTCTCCACGGCCACGCTGCGGTTGCGCATCGTAAACGTCCCTTGGCCAGAAGTCCACCGCGAAGTGCCGGTGTGCGGGATGCCGTCGGCGACGCTGGCGTTGACGTCCCACCCGCGAAA
>Ga0335078_10010127_pt1 | contig 13963 bp, 12 predicted proteins | sample Lox_Sample_32_FD_206711 | JGI IMG/M metagenome (GOLD analysis project Ga0335078, IMG submission 206711) | Soil microbial communities from Loxahatchee National Wildlife Refuge, Florida, United States - Lox_Sample_3.2 | ecosystem: Environmental > Terrestrial > Soil > Wetlands | place: USA...
AATGTCGTCGACGGAAACGCGCGCGAAAAGGTGAGAGCGTGGCGAAGCCTGGTGATCCAGGCGCACGGAGAACTGGTCGGTATCGGTGATCACCTTCGACGAAGTGGCGTAGGTGCGCGCGCCGTATGGGCCATTGGGATCGTTCGGCAGGGGGTAGCGGTCAATCAAGGCGGAGATGCGCGGATCTACCGGCTCGATCAGCGTGTCGCCTGGAAAGGCCGTGGTATCGAGGCCCGACCTTTCCGCGGCGGTCGGCACGGGAATCACCTGGGTGGTGCCCATCACCTGGCGGAAGCCCTGGTACTGGATGGAATAGAAGGTCCGGCTGCGCCCGTTGTAGATTCCCGGCACCACCAACGGGCCGCCGTTCGTGATGCCGAATTCGTTGCGGACGAAGGGCGGAATGCGCCCGGGCTGCGCCAGGGAGCGCTGGTCGAAAAAGTTGCGCGCATCGAAGGCGGCATTGCGCACGAACTCGAAGAGGGACCCGTGGACGGCGTTGGTTCCGGCGCGGGTGATGATGTTGGTGAACCCGGCTGCGCCGCGGCCAATCTCGGCGGGCATCCATCCCGAGCTCGACTCAATCTGCTCCACGGCATCGACGTTGAAGTTCGAAAAGGTGGCGCCGCCCATCTCGGGATCGGAATCGTCGGCGCCATCCATGGCGAACACGGCTGCGGTACCGCGCTGCCCATTGATTGCGAACTGCTGGGTGAAGTTGGCCGCCCCGTTCGAATCCGTCATGGTGCCCGCGGCCTGCAACAACAACTGGCTGAAATCGCGTTTATTCAAGGGCAGCCCGGAAACGGCCTTGCCGGATAGTTGTTCGCCGCCGGTTCCCTCGCGGGCGCCGGCGCCGGCACGCAAGAGAAGCTCGCCGTTCGCAGTCCATTCGAGAACCGCCGGCGATGCGTCCACAGGCAGCCGGATGCTCCCTGCGCCGGCGGCGGACTTGCCATTCCATAACGCTGTGATGCGATACTCGCCGGGCTCGAGGTTCTCGAAGGTGAAGCGCCCGCCGGCCGCGGTGGTTGCTTCGGCGTGCCAGCTCCCTCTTTCAATCCGCACCGTGGCGCCGGCGATGACGTTGCGGCCGCTGTCTTCGAGAACAGCGGTCCATGGCTGGGGGGCGCCGGCCGCCGGCGCGAGGGCCGCGAGCGCCCACCACGCCGCGGCGCAAAATAGTCCCGATTGCACCACATCAGGTTAACCCGCGGCATGGCGGCCGGGGCGGGACGGCACGCGTATCCTTCGGGCACTGGGCGAAAGCGTCTGCCGATGGGAATGGCGGGGCCGGCGTGCATCGCTTCGCGCCGGCTGCCGAAACCGCCATGATATGCTTACTGCCTGGAGCCTGAGACGAAGGAGGAACCGCGGTTGATGGACGCAAAATCCGCCGCGCGCGAACGTTTCGACGCCGCGCGCGAACAGCTGGTCGAGCTCAGCCACCGCATCCACGCGCACCCGGAACTGGGTTTTGAGGAGGAGCAGTCCTCCACCTGGCTCTGCGAGACGCTGGCGGCGGCAGGGTTCGCCGTCGAGAAAGGAATCTGCAGCCTGCCCACGGCGTTCCGCGCGCGCGCCGGGTCGGGGCCTTTGCACATCGGCATCTGTGCGGAATACGACAGTCTGCCCGGTATCGGCCATGCGTGCGGCCACAACGTGATTGCCGCCGCCGCGGCCGGCGCGGCGCTGGCCGCGGCTAAAGTGGCGGACGAGGTTGGCTTGACGATCAGCGTCATCGGCACGCCCGCCGAAGAGGTGGGCAATGCCAGCGGCAAGATTCTGCTGCTGGAGCGGGGCGCTTTTGACGGCATTCACGCCGCGATGATGGTTCACCCGGCGCCCTTTGACATGCTGCGCGCAAAGATCATCGCGGCTTCCATGTTCGAGGTTCACTGCACCGGCAAGGAGTCCCACGCGTCGGCTTTTCCGGAGCGCGGGGTAAACGCCGCGGACGCGCTGACGATTGCGCAGACGGCGCTGGGCCTGCTGCGCCAGCATATCCGCGCCACCGATCGGATTCACGGCATCGTGACCAATGGCGGCGCCGCTCCCAACGTCGTTCCCGCCCACACTTCAGCCCGGTACATCATTCGTTCCGAGACGCTGGAGCAGCTGGGCGATCTACGTCCCAGGGTGTACCGCTGTTTTGAAGCCGGAGGCCTGGCGACCGGTGCGGCGATCGCGATCACCGGCGGCGATAAGCCTTACGCTGAAATGCGCCACGACGAAACCATGGCGGCGTTTTACCGGAGTAATTCCGAGGCGCTGGGCCGGCCGTTCCCGGATCTCGGCGAATGGGAGACGCGGCCCACCGGTTCCACCGACATGGGCAACGTTTCGCTGGCGATGCCGTCCATCCATCCCATGATCGGCATCAATTCCCTGCCCGCAGTGAACCACCAGCCGGAATTCGCCGCGCACTGCATCACCGCGGACGCGGACCGGGCGCTGGCGGATGGCGCCCTGGCGATGGCGTGGACTTCGATCGACCTGGCAACCAACCAAGCCGCGCGCGAAGCTCTGCTGGCACGCCGGTGACCACTACCCGTTTCGCACCCCGCGCGGCAGCCGGGAAACTCAGGGCAGCGGGCGAACGTCTAATCCAGGTAGTGCGACATCCGGGCCACAGTGCCGAGCGGTGGTTCGCTCGCGCGGCCGCAACCGCAGGTCATCTCCCGTGATGCATTGGGCCCCGCCTGCGTACATCGGTCCGGGCGCAGGGTTCGCATTTCTTGGATCGTTTCTCTCCGTGCTGGTCGCGGTATTGGCCGGCATCGCATCGGCGATCGTCTGGCCGTTCCGATGGGCCTGGTGGATGGTTGCCGGACGAACGCGGCGCGCGCGGGTCCGGAGAGCGATCTTCCTCGGCTTCGACGGTCTCGACCCGGGGATCACCGAAAAGCTGATGGCCGAGGGCGAACTGCCCCACCTTTCGCGATTGCGGGAACAGGGATCCTACCGCCGCCTGAGGACCACTTTTCCGGCCCTTTCGCCGGTTGCCTGGTCCACCTTCGCCACCGGCGTGAATCCGGCGAAACACAATATCTTCGACTTTCTCCAGCGCGATTTGCGGAGTTACACGCCGGAGCTATCTTCGGCAAAAGTGTGGCCCGCCCGCCGAGTCCTGAAGATCGGCAGGTGGCGCGTCCCGGTCTCGCGCGCGGCGGTGGAAATGCGGCGGAAGAGCGAGCCGTTCTGGAAGATTCTCGGCCGCCATGCCGTGAGGAGCACGATTCTGAGGGTCCCGGTGACTTTTCCTCCGGAAGCTTTCCACGGATGTGAGCTTTCCGCGATGTGCACACCCGACTTACTCGGCAGCCAAGGCACTTACTCGCGGTTCAGCGGAACGGAAGGGTTATTAAAGGGGCCTGAGGGGTGCACGGTGCCGTTTCGAGTGGCCGGCGCGCGCATCGAGATACAGGGCAGATCCTATCCGCTGGCCACCGGCGAATATACGCCATGGATTCGTCTCCGGTTCGGCCGCGCGAGCGGTATCGTGCGCTTTCTATTGAGCCGGCGCGAGCCGGAAATCGATCTTTACGCGACCCCCGTGCAAATCGACCCTGAAAGGCCGGCTCTTCCCATCAGCCATCCGCCCTTCTATGCGGCATATCTGGCAAAGCTGCTGGGGACATTCGCCACGCTTGGCCTCGCGGAAGACACTCACGCGCTGAACGACGGGGCAATTGGAGAGGAAGCCTTTCTCGAGCAGGCGCGCCTGATTCAGAATGAGCGGGAGGCGATGTTCTTCGCCGCGCTGGAGCGAACCCGCCGCGGGGTGGTGGCCTGCGTGTTCGACACCAGCGATCGGGTACAGCATATGTTCCACGGGCGGCCTGAGATCATTGAGCCGCTCTACCGCGACATGGACCGGATCGTGGGAAAGACACTGGCCTACGTGGACGCGCACACCAGCATCTTCGTGCTCTCCGATCACGGCTTCTGCGCGTTCCGGCGCGGCGTGAATCTGAATGCCTGGCTGCTTCGCGAAGGCTATTTGGTCATGAAGGAGGGACTCACGGAATCGGCGGAATATCTGGAGGGTATCGACTGGGCGAAATCGCGGGCCTATACCTTCGGCCTGGGCGGCGTCTATCTCAATCTCGCGGGCCGTGAAGCGCAAGGCATCGTCACCAGAAGTGAAGCGCGCGCGTTGATTGATGAGTTAGCGGGCAGACTTACCGGCTTACACGATCAGGAGAGGGATGAGACGGCGATTCAGACCGTGTACCGGGCTGCCGATCTTTACCGAGGCCCTTACCTCAACGCGGCGCCGGACCTGATTGTCGGTTATGCCGCGGGCTACCGCGCTTCCTGGGACGCGGCCATGGGAAAGGTTACTGCCGCGGTATTCGAAGACAATCGGAAGGCCTGGTGCGGGGATCATTGTGTCAACCCACCGCTGGTGCCGGGGGTCCTTTTCTCAAACCTCAGAATCACCGCCGACACACCGGGGATCGAGGATCTGGCCCCTACCGCGCTCCGCCTGTTCGGAGTCAACCCGCCGGCGTGGATGGAAGGCAGGGCGCTCGTTGCCGTCGAGTAAGAGCGGCCGGCTGCTCGCGCTCACGCTGCTGACGGTCACGCTGCTGGCAGGATGCAGCCCGAGCCATTACAGGAAGGTCATTGTGATCGGCGTCGACGGGATGGACCCTGCCTTTGTCGAACGGCATTGGGCCGACCTGCCGAACCTGGCCCGGTTAAGGCAGCGCGGCAGTTACTCGCACCTGGCAACCACTTATCCGCCGCAGAGCCCGGTGGCATGGTCCACTTTCATCACCGGACTCGATCCGGGAGAGCACGGCATCTTCGACTTTGTGCACCGCGATCCGCGGACGCGGCAACCGTATCTTTCGACCGATAAAACGATTGGTCCGCGTTTTACGCTTTCCCTCGGGCCGTGGGAGCTGCCGCTCTCGCGAGCGCGCGTGGTCTCGCTGCGCAAAGGGCGCGCCTTCTGGGAATACCTTTCGGACCGGGGCATTCCGGTTACCATCGTGCGCATTCCCGCGAACTATCCTCCATCCGGCGCGGGCCGGGAGCTGGCTGGAATGGGAACCCCGGATCTGCGCGGCACCGAGGGCACTTTCAGTTACTACACGGACGACCCGGCAGAGACGTCGCGCGAGGTGCCGGGCGGCATGATTCGAAGAGTCGCGCTCGATGGCGATCACGCCGCGCTGAACGTGGAAGGGCCGCCCAATCCGCTGCGCCGCGATCGCGCCTACGCATCGGCGCGGCTCATTGTGGATGTCGATCCGGACCGCCCGTACGCGCGCCTGGAGGTCGATGACACACGGGCGATCGTGCGCCAAGGAGAATGGTCCGGATGGCTACCGGCCGAATTTCCGCTTTTGTCTCACTTTGCCACGGCGCGAGGAATGTTTCGGGTCTTTGCGAAACAACTGCATCCGCGGTTCGAACTGTACGTGTCGCCGGTGAACCTCGATCCGGAGGCGCCTTCGCTGCCGATCTCCACTCCCGAATCTTACGCGCGCCAGGTGGCTGCGAGCGCCGGGCGCTGGTCAACTCTGGGCATTCCGGAGGATACCGCGGCGCTGCGCCAGGGGGTTTTCGATTTGCCGGAGTTCTTGTCCCAGAGCCAGCTCGTTTTCACCGAGGAGCAGCGCCTGTTGGACGATTCGCTGCGGCGGTTCTCCGGCGGTTTGCTGTTTTTCTATTTTTCGGCGGTGGATCAGAATTCTCACGTTCTCTGGGGGAGGCACGAAGGGAAGCTGCTGGACATCTATCGCGCGGTGGACGCCTGCATCGGCGAAGTGATGCGGCGCGAGCCGCAAGCCGAGCTGATGGTGATGTCGGACCATGGGTTCGCCGCGTTCGATCGTGCGGTAAATCTGAATACCTGGCTGATTTCCCGCGGGTTCGGCGGGAAAGCCTACGCGCTGGGCTTGAACGGTCTCTACCTGGTGGACAAACGGGCCGGGGAGGAGGTACGAAAGCAGTTACTCGACGTTCGCGATCCGGCGGACGGGCGCAGAATGGTTTCGAGCGTCGCGGCAACGAATCCATCGCCCGAGAACCGTGACATCGCGCCCGACCTGATTGTCGGCTACCGCGCCGGATACCGCGCTTCCTGGGAGACCGCTCTGGGAGAAGCGCCGGAAGGACTGGTGAGAGACAATGACGACGCCTGGATCGGCGATCACTGCATCGATCCGAAAGAGGTTCCAGCCGTGCTCTTCACCACGCGGCCGATGCGCGCGCAGGCCCCGGGGCTGAAGGATCTGCCGGTGTCGGTGCTGGCACTGTACGGCGTGGCGCGCCCCTCGCCCATGACGGGGCGCTCGATTTTCTGACACGATGGAGTTGACCGCTGGGTAACGCCGGCAGGCCGGATGCGCCGGCCGGGCCGCGGCGATCGGGAACGGACGATCGGTAGCTTATGATCCTTTCGAGAACCACGATCAGGCTGAACAAGGCGATTTACCAACGGGCGCGGCGCGCGGCCGAAGCCGCGGAGTACAGCTCAGTCGATGAGTTTGTCGAACACGCGGTCGAAAAGGAACTGGCGCATCGCGAGGAGAGCCTCTCAAAGGACGAACTGGCGCGCAAGCTGAAAGGCCTCGGCTATCTCGAATGAGGGCGCTGGCCACGCTGGTTCCGCTGAGCGCGCTGTGCGGAATTCTGACGGCGGTGGTTTTCCGGCGGCTGGCGTCGAGCGGCGCGCGGCGAACCGTGAACCGGATACTGGCGCACCTGATTGAGCTGCGCCTGTCTTTCGATGAGCCCGGGCTGGTTTGGAAAGCCGAATGCGCGCTGCTGCGCGAAAACCTGCGCCTGCTGGGACAGGTTGCGGCGCCGAGCCTGATCGTGGTTCCGCTGATGGCGCTGGTGATCTGGCAGGCGGACCGCGTGTACGGACGCGCTCCGCTCGCCGCGGGCAAGGCAGTGGTGGTGACCGCGCGGGTCAAAACCGGCGATCTGGCGGAGGTTCGCCTCGATGCGCCGGCGGGCGTGGTGGTGGAGACGCCGGGCGTGCGGATTCCCCGGCTGCACGAAGTGAGCTGGCGCGTGCGCCCGGCGCGGCCATTCAGCGGCCGCCTGCGGATCAACGCCGAAGTGGAGCGGTTGGATGTTCCGTGGCCGCGGGCCACGGTGCTGGGTGTTTCCTGGATGGTCTGGTTCTTGGCAATCGCCTCGATTTCCGCCCTGCTAGCCCCGCGCGCGCTGCGGCGGCACATTGCGATTCTCGCCGTGCTGGCATCGGTGCATTGCGCAAAGGCGGCGGAAAAAACGCCCGTGGTGCTGATTTCGATCGACACGCTGCGGGCGGACCACGTGAGCGCCTATGGCTACACCAGAATCCGCACCGCTCACATCGATTCGCTCGCGGGGACCGTCTACTTGCGGATCCAGTCGCAGATCCCGCTGACCATGCCATCGCACACGTCGCTGATGACATCGACGTATCCGTTTGCAAACCGCGTGGAAGAGAACTCGGAAAGCGTGCCTCCGGGGGCGGTGACGCTGGCTTCGGTGCTGCACGCGAACGGTTATCGGACCGCCGCGTTCGTGGGAAGCATCGTATTGGACCGGCGCTATGGGCTCGACAAGGGGTTCGACGTCTATGACAGCCCGTTCGAGGCGGCGGGCGGCGAGACGCCGAATCCGTACTCGGCGCGGGTGCGGCGCGATGCCGCGCTGGTGATGCGGGCGGCGCGACAGTGGATTGACGCGAACCGCAACCAGCCGATGTTCGTCTTCCTCCATTTCTACGATCTGCACACGCCGTATTCCCTGCCCCGGGCCGCCGGACTGACGCCCAGCGTGGCCGGCTACGACGCCGAACTGCAATATGTCGACCAGGAGATCGGGCGGCTGCGCGAAGTCCTGGAGCGCGATGGCTTATGGGACAAGGCGCTGGTCGTCCTGCTGGCGGATCATGGCGAAAGCCTCGGCGATCACGGCGAAACCAGCCACGGTTATTTCATCTACCAAAGCACGATGCATGTGCCGCTGATCGTTCACTGGCCGGCGGACGGCGGGAAGCACCCGGAACGAGTGGCCGAGCCGGGGGGGCTGATCGACGTGGCGCCGACGATTCTCGACTTTCTGCAGATCGCCGCGCCGCCTTCGTTTGCAGGAAACAGCCTGCTATCCGGGCGCGGGGACCGGATGATCTACGGCGAAAGCGTTTACCCGCAGGATGCTTTCGGTTGGGCTGCTTTGCGGTCTCTCCGATCGGGGTTTTATCAGTACATCGATGCCCCGAGGGCGGAACTCTACGATCTTGCGAAGGATGCGGGCGAACGCGTGAACATTCTGGCGTCGCATAGCCAGGATGCGCGAAGGTTGAAAGCGTCGCTTGACGATCTCATGGCCCGCTATGCCGCGAAACCGGCGCAACCCGGCGCCGAGATTCCCGCCGGCACGCGAGCGGTGCTTGGTTCGCTCGGGTACACCGCCGGAGCGCGGGCAAAAGTGAGCAAGCAGGCGGCCGATCCCAAGGACAAGCTGGCGGAGGCGGAGGCTTATGAGCGCGGCCTGGGGTTGCTGTATTCGGGGCGTTATTCCGAGGCGATTTCCTCGCTGCAGCGGATTGTAACCGCGAACGCCCGCAACCTGCCGGCACTCTGCGCCTTGGGTGAGGCCTATCGGCGCACGGGCAATTCCCGGCGTGCTCTCGAATTGTGGCAACAGGCCCTGGAGCGCGATCCGCATTATCGGCCGGCGGCGGAATCAATCGGCGAATACTGGCTGGCTCGGAAAGATTATGAGAAGGGTTGCCGGTTCGTTCCGGAGGCGGCGCAATGCAAAGGGCGAGAATAGCGGGCGGGCGTTCGTCTCTGCCGCTCTACCGCAGACCCTCGCCGTTCTCAGCGGGCGCCGCCAGCCAAGAAGCTGACATCACTTCTCGTCCACTCCTGGCGCCGCATCGCGAGGCGATGCGGGCGGGCTCGGCCGGCGCGGGAGAACACGCTTCCGGTTTCCGTACGTGGGCAGCTTCGACGGCTGCATTCAACGCCAGGATGGAGGTCTGAAAGCGAATCGCCTCGAAAAGCCGTTCGACGCTTGCGGCCGTCAACTCAACGTTCTCAGGTTGTCTTCCACACCCTTCCATGACGTCTCCTTCTCTGAGCATGGGTTGCGTATCCTCACCGGTCAGATGCCCACGAACTCGGCCGGCCCAGCCGCGTGCGACGGAGCCGGGGCGGGCCGATCACTGGGAGTCAGCCAGATTCTGACTTCAAGCTCGTCCGTGTCCCAGCGGAAGCGCTGAACAATCCACTCGGCATGTCCGGCGCTCTTGGTACGAAAGTTCCTGCCGAACACGACAGTCGGGATGCTCAACCCGAGCGGGCCCAGTTCCTGCTCCAGGTCGTTTTTCACCGAGCCGATGATCATATTCGTGAGCTCGGCCAAGGCATCCAGCACCTCTTCGTTTACCGAGGTATTTTCCGTCATCAGCATTTGCGAACAAACGCGACAGGCCAGGGCCGGCGAGCAAGCCACGCATCCGGTGCCTACCCAGCTTCCCGCCACGCCGATGAACGAGACCACGCCGTCGTGGGCGTCCGGCGCTCCTTTTTCGAAGGTTACCGGCTGGGCAACCACGCTGGCGCCGAGCATGATCGAAAACACATCTTCAACCGACTTGGCAAGCGACCGGACAAGATGGTCTTTCACGTTCATAACGCCACCGCCACGGGGAGGATTCCCGCCAGCTTTTCTTTGATCTGATCCGCGGTAAACGGCTTGCGGACGTAGCCAGCGGCGCCCAGACGAAGCGCTTCGCTGACTTTGGTTTCGCCGCCCTCCGTGGTGATCATCACGACCGGGATATCGGGCCAACCGCCGGCACCCTTCATGGCGGCGAGCAGTTGAATACCGTCCATTTTCGGCATGTTGATATCCGTCAGCACGAGGCTGACCCTCGTGGTCTGCAGAATCTGCAAGGCTTCCTGGCCGTCTCCGGCCTCGTAGATGCTACGGATGGCCACGCCGGTTTGGCGCAGCACGCGCTGCAGAATCTTGCGGATCGCGGCCGAGTCATCCACTATCAGAACATCGGATTCCATTGGGCTCCTAAAGAACCTATATCGGAAATTCCCGTGATTTCATTAGGGCGGCCCACGAGGACTGCGCCGGGAGGCCTAAAGTCAGGCTGGAAGGGGCCGATGTAAAGCGCAGGAGCCTGAATTTTGAACCGGCAGCTCTCGCAGCAGGAAATCGATGCTGTTTTCCAGAATGCCCAGGATCGAAAGCGGGAAGTGCCCGCGGTGCGCTTCGATTTTCGGCGGCCTGATCGCATCCCAAAGTCGCAGGTCCGGGCCATCCGTCTTCTCCACGATACCTTCGTGCGCAACCTGGTCTCGAGCCTGTCGGCGTATCTGCGCTCTTACCTGGCGGTGAACCTGGTGAGCGTGGAGCAGCTCTCCTATGCTGAATTCCTCGACGGTTTGCCCTCTCCGACCTGCATGGTTTCGCTGGGATTGCGTCCCTACGACGGCTACGGAGTGCTCGAACTGAACCCGTCGCTGGTTTTCCCCATTCTGGAGATGCTGCTGGGCGGCACGGGAAAGACCACCATCAGTCTTCAGCGCGATATTACCGAGATTGAGCAAAAACTGCTGGATGGCCTGTTGCGCATCATTCTGCGGGACTTGCGGGAGGCCTGGCGAGTGGTCACCGAGGTCGACTTCACCGTGGTGGCGATGGAAACCGAGCCTCAGTTGCTGCACGTTCTGGCGCCCAATGAAGCCGTGGTGGCGATCGCGGTTGAAGTCCGCATGGGTGAGACGGTTGGCATGATGAACATCGCCATGCCATCGATCGTGATCAAGATGATGCGCCAGAAGTTCGATCAGCAATGGTCGCTGCGCAAAACCAACGCCAGTGAGACCGAACAGTTGCGGATCGTGCGTTTTCTGCGCGAAGCCTCGCTGGCTATGGAAGCCCGACTGACCGCGGCCACGCTCACTGTACAGGACCTGCTTTTACTCGAAGAGGGTCAGCTGCTCACCTTCGACCATCCCGTGGGGCGGCCCCTCGAGTTCGAAGTCAATGGCGCGGCAAAATTCTCCGGCCACGTGGTGAGCACGGGAAAGAAACGGGCCTTTCAGATTGAAGCGATGCGCCAAGCGCCTCATCCGGGCGCCACCAGGGGCGAGGAATCGGCCGCCGTGCCGGGCGAGTCCGGATGAAGGCCACGCAGCAGATCGAGAAATGCGCGGCTGCGCGGCCGGCCATTGTTGCGGTCGAGCTCCAGGCGTTCGAGAAACACCAACAGCCCCAGCAGATCCGCGTCGCGCGTTCGCGCCATTCCCAGGCGTTCGGTTTCCTGCCGGCGGAACTCGTCGATACCGTCCTGCACGGCACGGAAGATCTTCGCGGCCACCGCGTTGTCGGGAAGCGTCTCATAGTAGATCCCGCTTTGCAGGGTGCGGTAGGTGCGGATCAGAGCCGATAGCGCATCGCGCAAATCGCGGTCCACCGTTCCCTGCGTGCGGAGCCCGGCCGTTGCCAGGGCACGGCTCAGGAATTCCAGCAGGTCCTGATTCTTCTCGAGCAGCTCCTCAGAAACCCGAATGTCGCGGTTGGGTAACTGCCCGGCATCGAGGGGCGGTGCCTTTTCGTGCTTGCGGGCATCCTGCAAGTACTCACAGTCGAGCGGGCAAGACACGGTAACCTCGCGCTCGGTGCCGCAGCAAATGGCGCAAATGTCGCCTTGCACGCCCGGGCAGTGGCGCCGGGGACGCCGCGTCTGGCAGATCGCACATGCCATTTTCTTAGTATAGGGGGCAGGCGCCAGGCGGCGGGAAAAAGCTGAGCGCCGCCGGGCAGCGGCCGCGCCGATCCCGTCACCCGCTGCCGCGCACCCGGCCGGCAGATGCCGCCTGGGCCATTAACGCTGTGCCACCTGCACCGTGATGTTGCGGAAGCGCAGCCCACCGGTGTGGTCGCCCTGGATATAGAACGGCCCGGGCTGGCCCTCGTGGGAGTCGAGCGCGCCCCCGGTGGTGCCGGCAATCTCCTGCTTGTCAAGGATTATGGCGCCATCGCGCACCACGGTGACGATGCGCCCGACCAGCGTCACATCATAGCTTTCCCATTGACCGGGGATGCGCGGCAACTCTACCGCGGGAGTCAGGAAGCCGTAAATCGAGCCGATGCGCCGCTCGGGCGGGTTGAAGGAAAGCGGCTCATACTCGATCTGGACTTCGTATCGGCCACGCAAATAAACGCCGCTATTGCCGTCATCTGGGCAATTGAATTCAATGTGCAGCTTGAAGTCATCGAAGGTGCGGGTGGTCTTCAGATTGGCGCCGTGTGCGTCATTGACCAGCTCGCCATTCCGGACGGTCCAGTGGTTGTGCGCCGGGTCGAGCGGTTCCCAGCCCGTAAGGTCCTTGCCGTTGAACAGGGATTCGGGCGCGCTCCAGGACTTCGGCTCCGGCCGGATCAGCGCCGGGGCACGCACACCGATGACCTGGCCGGTGGAGTCCCCCCGTTTCTGAGTTCCGGCCAGATTGTCGCCATTGGCTTCCACATCCCAGGTAAGGGCGGGCTGACTGGCGCTTGCCTCCTGCAACACGAGGTGCAAATGGGCTCGCTCCACTTTGAAGTTTTTAACCTGGTACACATTGCCACCCGGCGGCTGGTACAGGACTTCAAAAGTGCCATTCTTTTCCGTGACGCCCAGCCAGTCGACGAGCGTGCCTCGGGCGGTCGAGACCGTAATGTCCCATCGTCCCGCGAGCGGACTGGCGGCCTTCAATGAGAGGCCAGGAAGGACAAGCCCGGCGGCGAGAATCAGAGCAGCTTGGATCTGTTTCATACCCTTGTAGTGTGGCACGAATCGCGATGGTGGAGAACCGATTTTCGGGGCGCGCGGCCAAGCGCGCCGTGGCAGGCGCAGGCGGGGATCGAAAGTGAATCGGCGGGTCAGTTGGGCCTAGGGCGCTGGGCGTGGTCGATCACGAGCACGTCGCCTGGGGCCGGCGCCCGGTTGTCCGGTGTGCGGCGCGGTACTGGATGGTCTGTGCCTTTCGCCAGCTCAAGCGCTTGGCCGCGGGGCGCCGCAGCGGATGGCGGATGCGGGTTTTGCGCCATACTCAAAGACATGCCCGGCAAGCTATACCTGGTCGCGACTCCCATCGGCAACCTGGAGGACATCACCTATCGCGCGGTGCGCGTGCTGGGCGAAGTGGAGTTGATCGCTTGTGAAGACACGCGGCAAACGCGCAAGCTGCTCTACCACTACGGCATTGCGAAGCCAACCATCAGCTACCACGACCACAATGAAGCGCAGCGCGCCGCCGAGCTGGCGCAGCGAATGCAAAGCGGCGCTTCCGTGGCGCTGGTATCGGACGCCGGCATGCCGCTGGTTTCAGACCCCGGGTACCGGCTGGTGCGGGCGGCGATCGAAGCCGGAATCCCGGTCGAGCCGCTGCCCGGCCCCTCGGCGGCGCTGGCGGCGCTGGCGGCGTCCGGCCTGCCCACGGACCGTTTTCTCTTTGCGGGCTTCTTGCCGGCCAAAGCGGGCCAGCGCGCAAGGGCTCTCGAAGCGCTCAAGGAAGAGCCCGCCACACTGATTTTCTATGAAGCGCCGCATCGGATGCTCGAAGCCCTGGGCGCCATCGCCGAGGTTCTCGGGCCGAGGCCGGTGGTGGTGGCTCGCGAGCTGACCAAGATGCACGAGGAGTTCCTGCGCGGCACTGCGGTTGAAATCCAGGCGCAGCTTGCGGCGCGCGGTTCGATGAAAGGCGAGTCGACGCTGCTGGTGGGCAAGGCGGTGGCGCCGGCGCCCGACGATACGCCGGTCAGCGAGGCGGTCGAAGAACTCGTCCGGGCCGGCGCAGGGCGCATGGACGCGATCAAACAGGTCGCCCGCCGCCGCGGCCTGTCGAAAAGAGCCGTTTACGAGGAAGCTTTGCGCGACCGATAGCGGCACGGACGGCGGGCGCCGCGGCGCAGGAAAACTCCCTCACCCCCA
>Ga0335078_10010128_pt1 | contig 13962 bp, 6 predicted proteins | sample Lox_Sample_32_FD_206711 | JGI IMG/M metagenome (GOLD analysis project Ga0335078, IMG submission 206711) | Soil microbial communities from Loxahatchee National Wildlife Refuge, Florida, United States - Lox_Sample_3.2 | ecosystem: Environmental > Terrestrial > Soil > Wetlands | place: USA: Florida...
CTGCTCTTGTATGGCGAATCTCCTACGAATAACAGCCCAGCGGCTCCGTTCGAAAGATTTGTTCCCAGTGCGCCCCATCATTGCTTCGGCGAAAAATCAAATAGCGGTGGGATTGCGTCGCAACGGAGATGAGTTTAGCCACCACCTCGTCCTGTCCGTTGCCGAACAGGTCCGCATGGTCCACGAGACGAAGCAACTCCTCGTCACTTTCGTTCTCGGACAGATGGATCCACACCAGCTCGGGCCGCAACTTCTCGGCGGGCTGGCTGGCGACAAAAAACAAGCCGTGAACAAGCCCCTGGTCATTCTCGGTATCCAGAAGGAACGATCCAATCAAGCTCGGCTGCGGCGCAGGAGAGAGGTACGTTCGCGCCACGTACTCGGCACGGACCCTTGGCAACAGGGCTTCCGGGACTCCGTGCTCACCGAAAATTTCCCGAGCGAGAGTCAGAGCTGCCGTGCGCTGCTCTGACGTTGCCGTCTCGCGGGAGGCCACCCGGAAATCGCTAGAATCCATGTTCGTGGCAAGCGCACGCACCTGGCCGTGAATTTTCACCGGGCCATCGTACGCGAGGCGGGCGGCATGCTCGCCGCGAAATTCCTCGCCCAGAACGCCTTCACCGGCATTTGCTCCGCCGTAGAGCAGCGCATATTTCCTGCCTTGCTGTAGAAAATCCGCGGCGAAATCTTCCGGAGCCCGCTCGTCGGACAGGCAGCTGGTTTGAATGGGCGTCAATCCGTTTTCATCGACCGTCGCGATGGGCTCGGCGCGAAGCTGCCCGCGTGGCTGTTCTTCGACGGCCAGCCAGACGTGTTCGTTGGATGGGCTGGCTTTCGGTGATTGGGGAAGAAGACTGGCAAGGCAAAAAATCGCAGAGGCGGCGTAGCTCCGCGAGGCTACAGAATGCATGGATTGTTCTCGATTTCTCCGCCGCGAGACGAGATTTTAACACAGCCACGCGCGAAGGTGCGGCCCACAGGGAGGGTCACGCGAACGTGGCCGGCGGCGCTACGCCGCGGAGGCGGCCTGGTGTCTCGGCTTGGGCGCGGGAGCTTCGTCGCCCTCCCAGCGCACGCTGACAAGCTTGGAAACGCCCGGCTCTTGCATGGTCACGCCGTAAAGCACGGAACCGGTCTCCATGGTCTTGCGGTTGTGGGTGACGATGATGAACTGCGTTTGGCTGCTCATATCGCCGACAAGCCGCGTGAAGCGCCCGACGTTGGCTTCGTCCAGTGGCGCATCCACTTCGTCGAGAATGCAGAACGGGCTCGGCTGGTAACGGAAAATGGCGATGAGCAGCGCCAGAGCTGTCATTGCTTTTTCGCCGCCGGAGAGGAGCAGCACGTTTTGCATACGCTTGCCCGGAGGTGAAGCGACGACGTCTATGCCCGCGTCTCCCGAACTGTCCGGTTCTGTCAGGCGCATTTCGGCCATACCGCCGCCAAAAATCGTGTGGAACGCCTCCGTGAAGTTTCTGTTGATGGCAGTGAAGGCGTATTCGAATTTTTCTTTGGTTACCAAATCCAATTCGGTGATGGCTTGCTGCGTGTCTGCGATCGATTGCAGCAAGTCGTCGCGCTCCCGCGTCAGGAACGTGAAGCGCTGCTCGCACTCGTTGAACTCTTCGAGTGCCATCATGTTGACCGGACCCATCGCCTCGATGCGCTGTTTCATTTCGCGATAGTTCACTTCTGCCGCGGCGAGTTCTTCGCCGGACATGAAGGCGGCCTCGGAGGCAATCAGGTCCTCGGGCTGCGCGTTGACCTCCGCCATGCACGTTTCGCGCAGATGCTGGCGGTCCGAATCGTTCTTAGCCTGCTCGACTTCCGCATGGCTGCGCTGTTCACGTAGTTCCTGGAGCGACTGCCGGCCCATGCGCAGGTGGTCTTCCATCTGCCCCAAACGGCTCCGGCTGGCCTCCCACTCTTCTTCCAGTTCGCGCTGGCGTGCCTCAAGGCGCAGTTTTTCCGCTCGTAGGCCATCCAGCTGCTGGGTCAGCTCTTCGTTCTGCCTGGCCAGTGCCGCGGTTTCTTCCGCAATCGAGGATTCCTGCAACCGCAGAGCGGCTTCGCGGCGTTCCAGTTCAGCACGCTCTTCTTGCAGGCGCACCAGCTGTGACTCGGCGGCAGCGAGCCGCTCATTCATAGCGGCAAGCTCCGCGCGAGCAGCGGCCAACTCGTTTTGTTCGGTCTGTACCGAGCTACGCAGTTGCGACAGCTCCTCCGCCAGACGACCGCTCTCCGTTTCCGCTTCCGCACGGCTCAATACCGCTGCGGCATGTTGATGCTTCGCGCGTTCCGCACGGGACCTTGCCTCTTCGGCGTCTCTCCGCAATCGCGTGAGTTCGTTTTGGCAAACGGTCAGCTCCAGGCCCAGTCGCGCCAATTCGCTTTGCATGTGCTCGTGACGATGGGTAGCCTGGAACAGGCTGCGCTCCACTTCGCGCCGTTCGTTCGTAAGTTGTTCGAGCGACTGTTCCGCGTTTTCCAATTCTGCCGTGATTTTCGCCAGTTCCGCCTGCGTGCCGGCCATCTCCTGCTCAAGATGCAGGACTTCACCATCCAGCGCGCGGAGTTCGCGTTTCATGCCGAGCGGCCCGGCTTCATCTGCCCGGCCGCCGGTGACCATGCGGCCCTGGTAGCACGTTCCGTCCGGCGTTACGAAAGCGTATTGCGGATTCTCGCGCGCCAGTTTTTCCGCCGCCGCACTGTCCGTCAAATAGGCCGATCGCAGCCGCGGCAAGAACTGCTTGGCTGCCGGTCCCAGCGGATCACGGAATCCCACCAGCTTGTCCAAGCGCGAGATGACGCCGTCTTCCACGCGGAAATTGACGATGGGCTCGTACTCCGTCAGCCGTAGGTTGCGTAGCGAGTCCACAAAGAATGTGGCGCGCCCTCCGACTTCATTACGCAGCAGGGAGACGCCCGCGCGCGCGTGGTCGTACGTTTCAACCACCACGTATTCCAGCTCATCGCGCAAAAACTGCTCGATGGCCGCTTCGTACTGCTCTTCGACTTCGGCGTAGTCTGCGAGCACACCCACGGCCCGAAAAGTCTCGCCCGTTCCGCGCTCGTTCGCGGCAAAAAGCTTTTGCACGGCATCGGCCGTGTAGGAGCGGTCGCTGAGAATCTGCGTGAGCGTGGCGTGGCGTGCCCGCACCGACGCGAGAGAGCCCCGCAGTTCGTCCGCTTGCTTCGTGGTCGCTTCCCGCGCCTGGCGCAATTCCGCGATGCGCGTTTGCACTGCGGCCGTTTCCTGATGCAACCTGTTCAGCTGCCCGGTCGCCGCTTCCAGGTCATACGCCGCCTGATCCGCCTCATCCCGCACGCGAATGGAGGTCTCGAGCAGTGCATGCTCGCTCGCTTCTCTCTTTCGCAAAGCCTCCGTGTGATGAATGAGGGCTTCTTCCGCCTGCTTCTGTTCGCCGTGCAAGCGCAAGAGACTCTCACCGGCTTCTGAAGCTGAGCGCCTCAGAGCCTCGATACGGCCCTCTGCTTCTCGAATCTGATTTGCGCGGGCTTCCGCCTGGTCGGACAATCCCTCCGCGCGGGCAGACACAGCCTTCGACTCGTCTTTAAGCGCAGCCACTCCCTGCTGTTGTGCCGCGTTTCGCGATTCCCACTCCGCAGCCTGCGCGGCTGCCTGCGCCATGTCCGCCGCAATTCCCGTGTGCCGCGACTTCAGCTCCTCCGCGCGTTGGTTGTTGAAAGAAACGCGGTTTTCGCTGCGGTCTACTTCCAGCACCGTAAGATTCAGCACGTTTTGATTCTGGCGGAGCTCCGCGTCCAACTCATAGACACGCTGGTTCAGGCGGTCTTGCTCGCCTTCCTGTTGTTGAATGGTTTGTGCATGCTGCGTTTCCGCGGCTGTCAGCTCGGCCAGCTGTTTCGCGATGCGCTCCGCTTCCGCGTCCAGTTCCCGCGCCTTCCCGGCGAGCATCTGGCGAACGATCCCCCGCATCTGGTCGCGAATTTCCGCGTACCGCCGCGCCTTGGAGGCTTGCCGCTTCAGCGAGCCGAGCTGCTTTTCCACCTCGACCACGATGTCATTGACGCGGGCGAGATTTAGTTTCGATGATTCGAGCTTTGCCTCCGCCAGCCGCTTCTTCGTCTTGAATTTCGTTACGCCCGCCGCTTCTTCGATGATGGCGCGGCGCTCCATAGGCTTGGTGGAGAGAATCAACCCGATGCGGCCCTGCTCGATGATTGCGTACGAATCCGGTCCCAAGCCGACACCCATGAACATTTCCTGGATGTCGCGCAGCCGTCCGATCCTTCCGTTGATTAGGTATTCACTCTGCCCCGATCGGTACAAGCGGCGCGTCACCACCACTTCCCCCGGCTTTGTCGCCTGCACCGGTTTGTCGCCGCTCTTCTTGCGACGTTTGCCTTTCTGAGTCTCCAGAGCCGCGGTGTTTACCTCTTCCGGTTGGCCAACTGGATCTTGCCCGCCAACCGCCTCTGCTGCCGGCTCAGGATCAGCGGTGGCGTCAAGCGGGAAAATCTCAACGTGCGAAGCGTTGCCGTTTGCTGGATCGGTTTCTGCTGTCCCCGCCAGCGCACTCCCAGATGCCTGAGCTCCCTCCGTTGCTGCGGCTTCCAGCACAAACCGCGCCGCTTCTGCCAGTTCGGGGTCTTCCATTGTGATGGTGACTTCCGCCATTCCTAGCGGAGGACGCTTCGTGGTGCCGTTAAAAATGCAATCGGCCATCCGTTCCGCGCGCAGGGACTTGTGGCTCTGCTCGCCGAGCACCCAGGAAATGGCGTCCACCACGTTCGACTTCCCGCACCCGTTCGGCCCCACAATGCAGGTCGTGCCCGCGCCGCTGAAGGTCACTACGGTGCGGTCGCAAAACGACTTGAAGCCCACAATTTCTACTTTGCGCAGCTTAAGCAAGGTTTCCCCTCTTCATTCCCATCTCGTTCTGGACCAGCGCTCCGCCCACCGTTCGGGCTGCAACTGCTTTGTTTTCTTCGGCAAAGACGCTCCCCCTCCCAGCGGCCACGATCAACGCACACCAAGCGCGCGCAGAGACGAGACGTTCTTTCTCGATGGAGGTTCTTTCGAGCGACAGATCAACCGGCGTCCGGTCGATCACACAAACGTATGGCAGGTTCTCAGTCAGAGCCCAGCCGCCTGGCGCGTGGATGGCGGTACGGGAAAAGAGCGTACCACGAGCCCCATGGGCTGTAAAGAGCTACGCAATAGATTGTGCTGGATGGCCGCACACCACAATCCGAGGCGGGAGGGAACGCGAGGGTTCCTTCGCACCTGCTCCAAGCAAGACGGTTCGAAAGTTGTAATCACCCTCCTTTTTTCCGCCGCTCCCTCCCGAAATCCCCGTTATCATCCGGGTGGGACAGCAAGCGAACGGTAAGGGTGCAACCTGGGGGCGCCCGAATGTGAAAAGACTGCGTTTTCTCGTATCGCTCATCACCAAGAGCAACGACTTTCAGCTTCAGCAGGCGGCCACTGCCGAGGCCGCGGCGCGGACGCTCGACATCGACCTGGAAATTGTGTTCGCCGAAGGCGACACCATCACGCAAAGCACCCAGATCCTCAAGGCCATACAAGTTCATCCGACCTTGCAACCCAACGGCATCCTCGTGGAACCTGTCGGAGGAACCGGCCTGCCGCAGGTAGCGAAGGCCGCCAATCAGGCCGGCATTGGCTGGGGTTTGCTGAATCGTGATGCCGACTACATCGCCGAGCTACGCCGCAACTCCCAGGCGCCTGCTTTTCTGGTCACCAGCGACCACAAAGAAATCGGCAGAATTCAAGCTCGCCAGTTGGGAGCGCTGCTGCCCGCTGGCGGCGCAGCTCTCTACATCACCGGCCCCAGCGAAAGCACCACGGCCAAGGACCGCAAGGCCGGCTTCGAGACGGTCTGCCCCAAGAATTTGCGCATTACCCTGCTGCGGGGAAAATGGACCGAAGAGAGCAGCCAGCACAGCGTCGCGGCTTGGCTGAAGTTGGGAGTCGCCAGCAAGTTTGCCGTGGATGCCATCGTCGCGCAGAACGACGCCATGGCCATGGGTGCGCGAAAAGCATTTGAAGCGCTCAGCGACTCGCAGGAAAAACAAAAGTGGCTGAGCTTGCCCTTCTTAGGCTGCGACGGCTTGCCCAAAACCGGGCAGGCCTGGGTTCGCAACGGTTCGCTTACGGCGACGGTAGTCACGCCGCCGATGGCTGGCCTGGCCGTGCAGCTGATGACACAGGCGCTGCGCAACGCCGCGCAGGCGCCTGAGCGCACCGTTACCTCCCTCGAGTCCTACCCGCCCATCGAGAAGCTCTCCCGGACTCCGAAGCTGCAACCGGCGGAAAGCCGCTAACGGCGATCAGGCGTTCAAGGTTGCATCGGCATGCGGCCAGGGCGCTCGTTCGTGCTCAGCTTTCTGCCGCAGGCTTACTTCAGGCAACTTACTTCACGTACTTGTCATACCAAGCGAGCATGCGATTGAGCCGATCCACCAAGTGTTTCTCCTCGCGGAATCCGTGCGGCTCGCGCGGATACATGACCAGCTCGCTCTCCACGCCGTAGTGCTTCAGCCCACGGTACAGCTCCTGGCTTTGGCCCGGCGGGTCGGTTGTATCGGCGTCTCCCTGGAGAATGAGCGTCGGCCTCTTGGCGTCTTTCAGATGCGTAAACGGCGAACTATTCAAGAATTTGGCAAGCGACGGCCCCTCGTAAGGCACTCCGTAGAACCATTCGTCGTACGCTGGATGCTCCTCGCTCCCGAACTCGGAGATCAAGTTGGACAAACCCGCACCCGATACCGCTGCTTTGAAGTCATTGGTCTGCGTAACCGCCCATTCCGCCATGTAGCCGCCGTATGACCAACCTCCGATGCCCAGCTTCGTCGGATCCGCGATCCCGCGACCGATCAAATCCTTTACCCCTGCCATCACATCCTTGAAATCGGCCCCTCCCCAATCGCCGCGATTCATCTCCACAAATCTCTCCCCATAGCCCAGGGAGCCGCGAATATTCGGACAAAACACCGCGTAGCCGCGCGCCGCCAACAATTGGCCCCAAACTTCAATCGAGTTCTGCCAAGCGCCCGTCGGTCCGCCGTGAATCAGCGCAATGAGCGGCAGCTTGACATCGCGCTTCGCTCCCAGGGGCTTTAGCAGCGCCGCCTCAATCTCCAGCCCGTCAAACGATTTGTATTTGTAGATTTCGGGCGTGCTCAGCGTGAACTGCTTCCAAGCTTCATTCAAATGGGAAACTTGGCGCGGTGCATTCTTCTGATCCCAGAACCAAATTTCAGGCGGCTCCGTGGCCGTTTGCCCTACAAACACCACATCTCCTGCTGGAGAAACCGCGAAGCTTCCGATATTCACCGAGGGAGGATTGCTCATCTCCTTGCCCATCCCATTAGGAGAAAACTCGGTCAGCTTGTGGCGAAAGCCATCGGCATAAAGCGCGACCATGGAACCATCCTTCGTCCAGCGGTGCTCCGCGATGGCACGATCCAGGCTTGCTCCTGTGAGGTTTCGCGTCGCCCGGTTTCCGACGTCCAGCAGCATCAAGTCGTGCGGCTCCGGCCCGTCCACGCGCGCTCCGACGAAGCTCACCGTTGTTCCGCTTGGGGCGACTTGCAATTGGCCAAACGGCCCGTGGGGAGCCGTCAGCATCGTCCGCGAACCATCCCTGGCCCCAATTGCAAAGATGCGGTTCGTTTCTTCATCCGATTCCGGATGGTCCGTCGCACTCACGAAGATGCGGCTTCCCGGTGTTCCCCACGCAACCTCGCTCACCTGCCACTTTGCGTCCGTGAGCGCCTTGGCCTCGCTTGTCGCTAACGTCAGTACCCACAGACGCGCGCGCTTATCGTCCTTGTCCACAACCCGCGCATCGTCCTTGTCTTTTTCTCTCTTTTCCTCGGCCTCCGTCTTAGTGTCCGGCGCAAGAAACGCCATCTGCGTCCCATCCGGCGACCAGGCAAAGCCGTGCACGTTGCGCTTGCCTTTTGTCACCGCCGCGGCTTCTCCGCCATCCATGCGCAGCACGTAAATCTGTTGTTGCTCGTCGCGGTTCGAGAGAAACGCCAGCTCCTTTCCATCCGGCGACCACCGCGGCCACGATTCGTCTTTCGCGGAGTAGGTCAGTTGCCGCACGAGGCCCGACGTTTTGTCATACAGCCAGATATGCCGGGCGCGCCGGTCTCCCTTCGGCGCCTCCGCCACCACAAAAGCCACGCGCGCGCCGTCCGGCGAAAACTGCAAGTCGGAAATGGTGCGCAGGTTAATCGCCGCCTCGGGCGTAAGCGCATTCGATGCTGGCGCTAATGCCTTTTCCTGTGCCACCGCCGAGCCTGCCCCGATGCCTGCCACCGCGATCCAACCGGCAAGCCCACAACACAAGAACACGCGATTCATTCCCTCACCCCACCCAGCGTTGCAGAATCTAGGACTCTAGCCCCTGGACGTGCCATCGTCAATTTCACATATTTTCGCTCCGGTCGGTTCGCTGCTAGTTCTTTTGCGTTATTGACCCCCTCCCGTACGTTTTCCTTATAATCCGCGGATATTTTTGGTGTGCTGTGCGTTTTGCTTGAGCCGCGTTCCGCCGCACTCCGTGCGTGAGTTGCGGCAACGTCCGAAACCTGTCGAGTGCAAATGGGGGAATTGCATGAGAGTCCTAAGGGGATGGGTGTGTGCGCTGATGCTCTTCGCCGGTGCGGCCGCTGCCACGCCCGCACAGGAAATCGCGGGCAGTATCCGCGGAACGGTCTTCGATGTCAGCGGCGCGGTTGTTACTGGCGCCAAAGTCTCCGTTTTTCAAACCGAAACCGGCCTCGCACGCACCGTCACATCCGATACTCAGGGCGTCTACGTTTTCGTGGAACTTCCGGTCGGCCACTACCGGCTTGAGGCGGAAGCAAAGGGTTTTCAGAAATACGTGCAGGAAGGCATCTCTCTCAACGTCAACCAGACCGCGACGGTAGCCATTCACCTGGCCATCGGCACGCCAACACAATCCATTCACGTGGATGCCGACGCTTCACAGATCGAAACCACCACAACCAATCTCGGCAAAACCGTCGGCGAGCGCGACGTTCTCGACCTCCCGCTGAACGGCCGCAATTTTTCTCAGCTCGGTCTGCTGCAGCCTGGCGTTTTCCCCATCACACCTGGTCTCGCGGAAGCGGGCGGCTCGCTGCGCAAAGGCCAAGCCTACGCCGTGAATGGGCAGCGTCCGGAATCCAACAATTTTCTGATTGATGGCGCCAACAACTTCAACGCCGTGGACGGCGGCCTGGTCATTCAACTCCCTATCGATTCCATCGCGGAATTTCGCATCCTCACGCACACCGCCAATGCCGAATTCGGCCACAGCACTGGCTCAACCACCAACATCATCACGCGCTCCGGTACCAACGCTTTTCACGGCGCTCTCTGGGAATTTCTCCGCAACAACGCCCTCGATGCGAAGAGTTTCTTCGCCACCAGTGTTGAGCCCCTCAAGCGCAACCAGTTCGGCGGAACCTTCGGTGGCCCGGTCCGCAAGGACAAGACATTTTTCTTCGGCTATTACGAGGGCCTGCGCAATCGTCAGGGCGAAACCGTTAGCGCGACCGTGCCTACCCAGACGGAACGCCAAGGCGACTTCGGCCTGCTTTGCACGCAAGCCGGCGGCACCTTCAATACGTCTGGCATCTGCAGCGCACCCGCGGGCCAGCTCTTCAACGTATTTGCCGGACCCCTGCCGCAACCCGTGCCGTTCAACAAACTTCCGGGTGTCAGTCCGTTCGCTGCGAACCTGACCTCCCTCTTTCCGCTGCCAAACGAACCATCGCTCGGGCCCAACGCCTTCAGCAGCACGCAGACGTTGGTCCAGAACAACGACCAGTTCGGCGTGCGCGTGGACCACTATCTGAGCCCGCGCGACGTTCTCAATTTCCGCTACATGTTTTCGCAGGGCAACACCGTGGATCCGCTCTCCACCGCCGGCGCCAACGTGCCCGGTTTTCCCGTCGGCGAAAATCAGCGCGCACAAAACTTCGTCGCGCAGGAGACGCGTACCTTTTCCCCCTCGCTAATCGGCGTCCTGCGCCTCTCCTTCCTGCGCAACAAATTTCTTTTCAACCAAGCCGTGAATCACGAGACGCCCGCCAGCCTTGGTTTCCAGTACGCACCTTCCCTCCAGGCGGCCATTGGCCCGCCATTTCTCCAGGTGAGCGGTTATGCCTCGGTGGGCGATCCCATCACCGGTCCGCGAGACACCTACGAAGACGCCTTCGATCTTTCCGCCTCCGTCATTTGGATTCGCGGCCATCATCAACTGAAATTTGGCGGAGGTTACGGCCACGATTCCGTGAACGTTCTCTTCGGCATCGCTACCAACGGCTTCTTCGTCTTTGCTCCCGCGCCCTTCACCGACGCCTTCGCCAGCTTCCTGAGCGGCTCTCCTGCTTTCTTTTTGCAAGGTGGCGGCGACCCGTCGCGTGGCCTGCGCGGCAACAATCTAAACGGCTACGCACAGGACACTTACAAGATCAGCTCGCGTCTCACACTCAACACCGGTCTCCGATACGAGCTGCCGTTCCCCTACACCGAAATCAGGAACCGTACCAATCTCTTCGAGCCCGGCGTGCAATCCGTGGTTATGCCCAATGCGCCCGCTGGTCTGGTTTATCCGGGCGATCCCGGCGTGCCGCGCGGCCTGATTCCCGCGGAAAAGGATGCCTTCGCTCCCCGCGTGGGCATCGCCTGGGATCCCACCGGCAGCACGCGTTGGCTGGTCACTTCGGCTTACGGAATCTTTTACGATCCTTATTACAACGGTCAGGGCGGCCCGCTTCAGGCTCCCGTCAGCGCTCCACCCTTCCTGCAAACTCCGCAACTGAACTTCCCGGATTTTCAGAGTCCCTTCGGCGGCGCCAATCCTTTCAGCGGCAGCGGCTTCGCGCAACCCATGACTTTGCTTACGCTATCGCCGAATCTGCGCCTGCCCTACGCGCAGGACTGGAACCTGAATGTCGAGCGCTCTTTTGCCAATGATTGGCTTCTCGAAGTCGGCTACGTCGGCACCAAAGGCACCAAGCTGCCGCGTTTTATCGAAGGCAATCCCGCCGTCTTCGTTCCCGGCGAAACCAACGGCCAGCCCAACTCCACGGAAGACAACGTCAATCAGCGCCGCCTTTATTCCGGCTGCACTCTTGCTCCGAACAGCGGGCCGTGCAATTTCGCGTCCGTCGGCCTCATTGTCGGCATCGCCAATTCCACCTACAACGCCCTGCAAGCCAGCCTGAAGAAGCGCTTCAGCCACGGCCTCTCGTTCCTGGCTTCGTACACCTTCTCCAAAACTCTCGACGACGTCTCTTCCTTCAATATCACCGGTTCCGCCTCGCAGAGCGTTGCGGGCGAAAACGATCTCGCGCAAGACCCGTTCGACCTCGCCGCTGAACATGGCCGCTCCATGTTCGACGCCCGCCATCGCTTCGTCCTCAGCTACGAATGGCATGTGCCCTTCTGGACCCATCCACAGGCCTGGTATCAGCACGCTCTCGGCGATTGGCAACTCAACGGCGTCACCACCTTCATGAGTGGGACTCCCTTCACGGTTTACGACGACAACGACGTCTCTCTCCAAGGTGGCGCGCCGGAAATTTCCGGTTTCTCCAGCAATCGGCCCGACCTCGTCGGCAATCCCAACAACGGCCCGCGTACTCCGCAGGAATGGTTCAACATCGCCGCCTTCCAGCCGCTCAATCCCACCACCCAGGCCGGCCAGTTTGGTAATGAAGGCCGCAACGTGCTCCAGGGTCCCGCTCTTCAGAATTGGGACTTCTCTGCCTTCAAAATATTTCCCCTGACGGAATCCAAATCGCTCCAGTTCCGCGCCGAATTTTTCAACCTGTTCAACCACACCAACTTCCGTCTCCCCAACAATGACATCAGCTCGCCCAACTTCGGCAAGATCAGCGAAGCCTTGCCAGGACGTCTGGTCCAACTTGCTCTAAAGTTCTATTTCTAGGCCAGTGCGCCAGGCTAACTGTCGTTCTTGTTCGGTTGCGCGATGGCGAAGCGCTCGGGCGCACCCCAAGAAAGTGATGGGTCATGCGGCCCTGCGCTCTGATCTGCGCTCCCAAAAGTCCTGAAAACGGCCACTGAGTTTTGCGCAGCGAAGAGCAATGATGGCGTTGGAGCCTTGCTTGGTCCAGTGCATACCGGCGCGTTTGAGGCGCGTGCCGATGGCCACCTTGCATCCGGCTTCGACAACACCGGAGGACGTGCACAAGCCTTGGGCGTGAAACTCCGGATAGTGCATGCGCTCGCGGTTGGTCTTGAAATAATGGAGACAGCGCCGAGCCAGATCGGAGCGCGGGACTTGACGGCGGATGGCGTTGAGCAGAGCTGAGAATTTTCCGGTATCGAGTTCTTCCTTGCGGCGTTCTGCCCATTGCGCAGCTCGTGGGGCGGTGGGACCGTACAGAGCTTTTCCGAGATCACTCAAATATTCTTTGGCATGGTAGCGGTCCACAATCTGGGTCGCATCTGGAAATTGATCGTCGGCGATGTTCCAGATCCATAGGGCCCCATCCCCGAGGACGACCCTACGGGGCGCTTGGCAGAAACGGCGGCGCGTAGCTTCTCTCCAGACACGCTGGGCGAAGGGAGAACGTGTGGCAGCCGTGTCCAGCGCAGATGCGCTTTCCAGGGCTGCCGAGTAGGTGACCGATCCTTCATCACGGATGGGCGTACCTTCTGTATCGAGCGATTCCGCGCTCCAAATGGTGCATAGTTTCACCTCGCCGGTCTTGGCCGATCCGTCCGGTTGCTTGCCAGTGCGGCCGACGAGCTCCTCTGCACGTAGAGGAATCCCGGTTCCGTCCATACCGAGATACAGGGTCCGCGGCAGAGGAAGAGAATCCAGAGGTTCGCTGTGCAAGCGTTCATCTTCAGCGATCTCTTTTCCTAAAGCTTCTGCGGTTCTCTCCACCTGCTTGGCATCGACAGGCACGCCGGCCAGTTCTTGCAACAACGCACTGCCTTCTTGGAAGCTGACCATGGCCCCCACGGTGCCGATCATGCGCGTGAGAGCAGGAGACTGGGAGGTGTTTTCTATCCCCATATGTCGATCACGAGGATAGAAACCGTGGCCGCACGTGGTGCAGTGATAGTAGGCGCGTTCCAGTCGCAAGGGGCCTAGCACGCTTACGAAGTTCTTGGTCCGGCGTGCGACATAACGTGCTTCCTTCCCACAAGGACAACCAAAGCGGGTATTGGCTTCATCGGAAAAGTCGGCGTTGAGACGCTGCTCAATGGCGTGGGCCGCGAGCCGCAGTGTACGCTGGCGCAAAGCGACTTCCAGGGCCTCGAAATCCAGCTCCGCGAGGGCTTCCCGACCTAAGAGGGCTTCGACTTCTTGAGCGACTTCGGCTTCCAGCGCCGTCTGGAGCCCCTTTTTTGGGCGGCCTCGGAAGCGGCCACCGGACCTTCGAGTTGGGCATTGGCCCATTGCTCGCAAGCTTCCCAGAAAGCCTCCACTTGACGCCGGAAATGTTGGCCGGCCTGGACCTGACGGCGCACCAATTCCGCCTGGGCGGCAGAGACAAAGCGAGATTCGGTTCGTCCCCCAACTCCTCGGGTGAGGCTGAAGTACGGGCCGTGGCGTGCGTCGGGGTCGCTGGCACAGGGACAGCCTGGTTTACTGCACTTGACGTAACGTTCCGAGAGCGAGCCTCGACGCATGGGCTTAGCTTGCGCCAGCTGCATAGCGAGATCACGAATACGTTCCGGAACTTCGCGAGAATCGGGCATGGTTCCTCCTTACGGCCATATTAGCCGTAAGAATACCTGCTTACCACCCTATTCTCTCGCTGTTCTCACTTTTATGGAGTGCACCCCAAACCATCGGGATGCTTGACACTGGAACTATTTAGGCCTAAATTGACGAGGCTTAAACATTTTGACGCACGCGCCGCAGGTTTGCCAAAGGCCGAAACATTCGG
>Ga0335078_10010129_pt1 | contig 13961 bp, 12 predicted proteins | sample Lox_Sample_32_FD_206711 | JGI IMG/M metagenome (GOLD analysis project Ga0335078, IMG submission 206711) | Soil microbial communities from Loxahatchee National Wildlife Refuge, Florida, United States - Lox_Sample_3.2 | ecosystem: Environmental > Terrestrial > Soil > Wetlands | place: USA...
GGTCATCGTGGCCGACGAAAGCAAGGTGGTAGAACGGTTGCGCATCCGGGAAGGCCCGATCCCTGTCGAAGTGGCGCCGTTCGGTTGGGAGGCGACGGCGCGGCGGTTGCGCTCGATGAATGGAGAATTCCGTCTGCGCATGGGAAGCGACGGCCAGCCTTTCGTCTCCGATGGCGGGCACTACATTCTGGATGCAGGATTCACTGGCTTTCCCTCAGCCGAAGAACTGGCGCAAGCGCTGGATGAAACGGTAGGCGTGATGGAGCACGGGCTGTTTCTCGGCATGGCCGAGCAAGTCATTGTCGGCAAGGAGGCGGGGGTCGAGGTTCTGGAGCGGCAGCCGTGAGAGCCGCCGTTTTGCGCAGGCCGGGCGACTTGGCTCCGCTCGAAATCGAGGAGATGGCGGCGCCGCAGCCCGGTTCGGGGGAAGTACTGCTGCGCGTACGAGCCTGCGGGGTGTGCCGAACCGACCTGCACATCGTGGAAGGAGAGCTGGCGCCGCGGCGGACGTCACTCATCCCGGGTCATCAGATTGTGGGAGAGGTGGCGGCTCCTGCCCCGGAAGGTCTGGCGGCGGGCGCGCGCGTCGGAGTAAGCTGGCTGGGCGGAACGGATGGCGTGTGCTGGCATTGCCTGCACGGTACGGAGAATCTGTGCGATGCGCCCACGTTTACCGGCTACGACACGAATGGCGGTTACGCAGAATACGCGGTGGCGCGCGCGGATTTTGTCTATGCGCTTCCGCAGGGCTTGAGCGATCTGGACGCGGCGCCGCTGCTCTGCGCGGGCATCATCGGCTTTCGCAGCCTGCGCGTGGCGGGAGTGGAGCGGGGCGAGCGGGTGGGGTTGTTCGGATTCGGCGCTTCCGCGCACCTGGCGATCACAGTGCTTCGATCCTGGGGCTGCGACGTGTATGTGGCGACGCGCGGCGCCGGTCATCGCGCGCTGGCGGAATCACTGGGCGCGGTGTGGGTGGGTGCGGAGCGGGATAAGCCGCCGATGGCGCTCGACCGCGCGGTGACCTTCGCGCCTGCCGGCGATGTGGTAGTGGCGGCGCTGGCGAGTCTCCGCAAAGGCGGTGTTGTGGCGATCAACGCGATTCATCTGGACCGCATCCCGCCGTTCGATTACGACAGCCTGCTGTGGGGCGAGCGCCAGATCCGCAGTGTGGCCAATATGACGCGCGCCGACGCGCGCGACTTCCTGGGGGTTGCGGCTGAGATCGGGCTGCGGCCCCGGGTCACCGTGTTCCCCCTGGATCAAGCCAACCAGGCGCTCGATGCCGTGAAACACGATTCGATCAACGGCGCGGCGGTTATCGTGCCATGAAGCGGCGGTCGCGCCGCAATTCCCACTCGGCGCGGATGGCAGCGATCAGACGCGTTACGCCAGAGGCCCAATCGGGGAACAAGTCGACATATTGCCACTCGCGCTGGATGGAGCGGGGCAGCCGGCAGGCATCCAGCCGGACAGGGACCAGGAACATCTCTTCCAGCGGGACGCGGCTCGCGCAATCGAGCGCATAGCGGATTTCCGCCTGAAAGCCGCCGCGTTTGGCCACCGAGCGAGAAGAGAAGCAGGGCACGCAGAAATCGGAGGTTTCGATGGCGGCTTGCAAGGCACGCGCCCAATTCTGGCCCGGAAGCAGCTTCTTGCTGTCCATCCAAGGGTTAAAACCGGCGCGCTCGAGTGCGAGGTAAAGCGCTGCGGCAGCGTCCTGGTCCTCGGCTCCATAGGCCATGAAGATGCTGGGACGCTGGTGGGGCGCAAAGCGGAAGCCCGCAACGGGATGGGGATAGAATGTGCCCAGCCCATCGATTTCGACCGCCTTCCCTTCGGCCAGACCTGCGAGCACCGCGCGCGAGAACCTTTCGAGTAATGGGGAGTCAGCCACGACGCCGGGTTCCCTCGCGATCGAATGACAGGTTACCGTTCGGTTTGACCGTTAGTCTGCCGAGGCCGGGCAGATTCGCCCCGTCGCCGCGGCGAAGGTCGGCCACGATTTGCTGCACCAGGCGATCGAGGCAGTCGGCGGCCTGTCCCACGCTGATTTTGGATTGACGGGCTATCTTTTTGGCAATATCCGGCTTCTGCATCCCGATCTGACTTTAACAGCGCTGCGCGGCAGAGCGATCGCCTGTCGGCTGCGGGCTACAGGTGTAAATTATTGAAGATAAACGAAGATGCGGACGTCCGCAGCGACGATGAACGCGTGTGATTTAGGACCTTAAGGTATTTTAATACTATTTATATCGATGCCTGCCCGGCCAGTGGTTACCATATGCAGGAGACGGGGATTTCTCGTCCAACACTCCAAAGGAGAACCGCAAGAAATGAAGAAGTTGATGAGTCTGATGCTTGGCCTGGCGTTTCTGGGCACGACCGTGACGGTTGTTTTCGCCGACGATGCTGCCAAGGACACCACCAAGACCGAGAAGAAGCAAACCAAGAAGCCGGCCAAGGCAAAGAAGACCACGGAAGCGAAGAAAACCAGCTAGGGAAGAGACCTTCCCTTCGGTTGCAGACAAGAGCCGCGGAACAGCTCCGGTGAGGCTGACGCGGCTCTTGTTGTGTGGGGCCACGGATGGATGGAATCGTACATGAAGGCGTTTTAATCCGCGCTTAAGGGCGGGTTCATGTATGGGCGGTTATGATGGGCGCAGACGAGAAAACTCGTCGAACCGTCCACAAGGAGAACCGCATAAAATGAAGAGATTGATGACTCTGATGCTTGGCTTGGCCTTCCTGACCACGACCGTGACCGTGGCTTTCGCCGATGACGCTGCAACCACCACCACCAAGAAGAAGGCTGCCAAGAAGACGAAGGCAAAGAAGACCGACGAGAAGAAGACCAGCTAAGACCGCAACCGCAAGAGCTGAAATTGCTCAAAGCCGCGCGCAGCAAGACGCTGCCGCGGCTTTTTCGTTGATTGAGCCATCATAGGAAGCCGTCCCGGCACGGGGTGGGAGGGTGGCGCCACTCCCGCGCGTGTAACCTTCCTCAGGGCAGGGACGCCCCTAAATTTTGGAACCTTCCAGCGTACCCAAACGAACGCAAAAATCTCTTGCAGTCATAGCGTTAGCTGCGTTTGTCTGCGCGGGCGCGAGAGCCCAGGCACCGGCAGCGCCGATGCGCGCCCGGGTCACCGGAACGGTGGTCAGCGTGGATGCCGGCACGGCGGAAATCACAATCAAAACCGACCAGGGCGCGGCCATGACCCTGAAGACGACGGAGAAATCGTTTCTGCGCCGCCTGCCCGTGGGCGAAACCGACGCGAAGAAAGCAACTCCCATCGGTTTGAGCGACATCGCAGCGGGCGACCGGTTGGCGGCCAGCGGCCAGTATGGGGCCACTCCCGCCTCATTCGAAGCCCGGACAGTGCTGGTGATGAGCAAAGAGTACGTGGCCGAGATGCACGCGAAGGAAGAGGCGGACTGGCAGAAACGGGGAACCACCGGAATCGTCAGCGAGCTGGACCCGGCGGCGGGAACGATCGTCATCAAGGCCGGGCGGGGCCGGTACACGGTGCAGACGGGAGCGAATACGGAGTTTCTGCGATACGCCCCGGATTCGGCGAAACTGGCGGACGCAAAGTTATCCGCGCTGAGCCAAATTCACATAGGCGACGAGTTGCATGCACTGGGGAACAAGAACGCGGACGGAACCACGATCGCCGCGGAAAAAGTGGTTTCGGGCTCGTTCCGGCAGATCGCGGCGACGATCAGTGCGGTGGATGTCGAGGGCGGCACGCTCACGGTCAAGAACCTGGCCACTAAAAAGGCCGTGGTGCTGAAGATCACGGCGGACACGGTGATCCGCAAGCTGCCGGAACAAATGGCAACTTTTCTGGCGCGCCGTTACAATGCCGCGGCAGGAGGGAACGCCGGCGCGAGCGCCCGTGGCGGAAACTGGCCGCAGGGCGGGCAGGGGGGCGGCGCGGGCCGGGGTTACGGCGGCCCGGGAGGCTACGGCGGACGCGGCGGGGGAGACATCAAGCAGATGCTGGACCACCTGCCCGCCGAGCAACTGGCGGATCTGAAGCGCGGCGACGCGATCATGGTCTCGACGACCGAGGGTACCGACGGCACGCACCTGACCGGCATCATGATGCTGGCCGGAGTGGAACCGCTGTTGACCGCATCGCCCAATTCCACCCGCGACATAATGAGCGGCTGGAACCTGGGCGGCGGCGAGGGAGTCGAGGGCGGCAACAACTAACGGCGACCGGTCGAGGGCGGCGCGCCCCGGAGCAAATGAACAGAGGAAGCATGGTCATCACTCGAGGAATCGGGATTTATCTTTTGGCTGCGTTGGTGGGGGCGGTGAGCTTGCCGGCGCAAACGGGAACCGGCGGCGTGCACGGTGTGTTGATGGACGATTCCGGCGCGGTGATTCCGGCGGTGAAGGTGACGGTGGCGCGGCCTGGCGTGACCAAGACGGCAGAGACACAGGCGGACGGCTCTTTTTCCGCGATGGGGCTGGCGCCTGGCCAGTACACAGTGTCGGTGACGTATCCCGGCTTCGCGCCATTCTCGCGGGCAGTCAACGTGGGCGCGGGTGCTCCGGTGCAGATGTCGATCCGGTTGGCGGTGAGCGCGGAAAAACAGGAAGTGACGGTGCAGGCGGAAGCGGGACCATCGGTAAGCGTGGAAGCCGATAACAACGCGACCGCAATCGTGATCAAAGGAGAAGACCTGGAGGCCTTGCCGGACGATCCCGACGACTTATCGGACGCGTTGCAAGCGCTGGCGGGACCGGGTGCGGGCCCCAACGGCGGGCAGATTTATATCGACGGATTCAGCGGAGGCCAGCTTCCGCCGAAGGAGTCGATTCGTGAGATCCGGATCAATCAGAATCCTTTTTCGGCCGAGTTCGACCGGCTGGGTTTCGGGCGCATCGAAATTCTCACCAAGCCAGGCACGGACAAGCTGCACGGCATGATTTCGCTGAACGATTCCAATGGCGTCTTCGACTCGCGCAACCCGCTGGCAGCGAACAAGCCGGACTATTCGAATCGCATGATCAGCGGCAACCTCGGGGGCAGTCTCAATCACAAGACTTCGTACTTCGTGGACTTCAACCGGCGCGATATCACCGACAACTCGATCACGCACGCCACCTATGTGGATCCTACGACGCTCGAACCGGAGGGGGTGGGCACGGCGGTGGTGGTGCCTTTGGCATATACCACCGTATCGCCGCGCATCGACTACCAGCTGACCACCAACAACACGCTGACGGTGAGATTCGAAGATCGTTTCAGTACCAGGGACAACGCCGGCCTCGGAGGCACCAGCCTGCCGCCGCCTTACACCAGCGACCTGGCCTACAATCTCAACTCCAATGCCCAGAATCTGATGATTACAGAAGATTCGGTGCTAGGCCCGCGGGTGGTCAACGAGACGCGGTTTCAATACTATCGCAACCACTCGGCGGAGGATGGCAACGAGATTCCATCGATCAGCGTTGCCGACGCGTTCACCATCGGCGGCAATGGCCTCGGCAACAACCATGATACCGCCCAGCACTTCGAGCTCACCAACTTCACGTCGATCTCGCACGGCACGCACACCATCAAGGTGGGCGTGCGCGGACGACGCGACAGCGACCGCAGCAATCAACCCAACGGGTTTAACGGCTCGTTCAGTTTTCTGGGAGGTCTGGCGCCGGTGCTGACGGCCGACGACACGGTGGAGACCGACGCCAATGGCAATCCGGTCACGGAAAACCTGACTTCGGTCGACCAGTACATCCGCTTCCTGTCACTGCAGAATGCCGGACTAACGGCGGCGCAGATTCAGGCGCTGGGCGGAGGCCCGTCGCGATTCACCATTCAGGCCGGTCTTGCCTACGTGAGCAAGGTTCGATACGATGGCGCGCCGTTTATCCAGGACGATTGGAAGGTGAAGCCCAACCTCACGCTGAGCCTGGGAATGCGCTATGAAATACAAACGCTGGTGAGTGACGATCGGGACCTGGCGCCGCGCGTCGGCTTCGCGTGGGCGCCGGGCTCGGCCAAGAACGGGCCGCAGAAGACGGTGATTCGCGGCGGAGCGGGCATATTCTATGACCGCGTTGGGCTGGGAGATTTCGAAACCGCGTACCTCAACAACGGTGTCAACCAACTCCAGTACACGGTGTACAATCCGGCGTTTTACACGAACGACGTTCCGCCGCTCGCCAGTCTGAATCCCGGGCAGAATACGAGGTACCTGGTGGACCCGAAGCTGCGCGCCGATTACAGCATGCAGGAAGCGATCGGAGTGGAGCGGCAATTGCCACGCAACACGACGCTTGCGATGTACTACACCTACAACCGGTCCGAGCACCTGGCACAGACCGTGCCGATCAACTCGCCGGTTCCGGGCACATACAATCCGCTGGAGCCGCTGAGCGCGTCCAACGGTGTGTTCCCCTATAGCTACAATGCGGGCAACGTCTTCGAATACGAATCCGGCGGTTATCTGCGGCAACGAATGACCATGGTGAACTTCAACACGCGCTTCAGCCCGCGGGTTTCACTGTTCGGGAATTATTCGTTGAACTATGCGCACGACCTGCCCTCGACACCGACCGATCCGTACGACTTCGCGCTGGACTACGGGCGCTCCAACCTCGACCGGCGGAACAATTTCATGCTGGTGGGATCAATCGTCGGGCCGAAGGCGATTCGCGTGGCGCCGTTTTTTGTGCTGCGGTCGGGCCAGCCCTACGACGTGCTGGACGGGACGGACGTATACGGCACCACGCTGATCAACGCGCGCGCGGCTCTTGCGCCGGGCGCCCAGTGCGCCGGATTCACGGGAACGAACGTGGTTCTGTCGGGCGACGTGGTCTGCTCGCCGGCGGGCAATTTCACGACTTCCTATAATGTGGCGAATCCGGCGAACCTGGTTCCGCGGAATTACCTGACAATGCCGGGCCTGGTGTCGATCAATATGAGGATCTACCGGGTGTTCGGCTTCGGCCCCGTGGGCGGCAACCAGGCGCAGGGAAATCGCGGCGGCTGGAGCGGCGGGCCTCCCGGCGGCGGCGGCCCGGGCGGCATGAGGGGTATGGGCGGCGGGGGCCGCGGCATGGGCGGGATGTTCGGCGGCAACACGGAGCACCGGTTCAACCTGACGCTGGGAGTAAACTTCACCAACATCCTCAACCATTTCAATCCAGGCGGATACGAGGGCGTCATCACGTCGCCTTATTTCCTGGAGCCCACGGGCGTCAACACCGGATTCGGCGGGGGCTTCGCGGGCGGCGGCATGGCCGGATCGACCGCCAACAATCGCCGCATCGATTTCCAGTCGCGGCTCACGTTCTAGCGGCTGGCCCGCAGCCACCCAGGCTTCGCGCGGCGGGCCGCGTCTCAACCACGCGGAGCGACGACCGGGGCACGATCACTACCCAGGCGATCGCGCGCCCCGCCGCCCTCAGCCACGTTGCGCAACCGATTTCGCCTGCAAGAACAGCAGCAGGTAGTCCGGGCCACCGGCCTTGGAGTCTGTGCCCGACATGTTGAACCCGCCGAAGGGATGAGCGCCCACCATGGCGCCGGTGCATTTGCGGTTCAGATACAAGTTGCCGACGTGGAAACGTTCCGTGGCCTCGCGCAGATGCTCGGGATTGTTCGAGAACACGGCGCCGGTAAGACCGTATTCGGTATCGTTGGCCAGTTCGAGCGCGTGAGCGAAATCCCTGGCCCTGGCGACCGCCAGCACCGGTCCGAAAATCTCTTCCTGGAAAACTCGCGCGCGCGCATCGACGTCCGCAATCATCGTGGGTGGAATGAAATATCCATCGCCCTCGACCGGCTGGCCGCCCACTACTACGCGACCCTCCTTCTGGCCGACTGCGATATACGACTCGATGGTCTTGCGCGCGCTCTGGCTGATCACCGGTCCCATATAGTTTGCGGGATCGTCCGCGGGACCAACTCTGATGTTCCGCACCTTAGCCGCCAGCTTCTCCAGGAACGTGTCGTATACCTTGGCATCGACGATGGCTCGCGAGCAGGCCGAGCACTTCTGTCCCTGGTAGCCGAAGGCGGAAGCCAGCACGCCGTCCACTGCCTTGTCGAGGTCGGCGTCGCTATCCACCACGATCGCGTCCTTGCCGCCCATCTCAGCGATCACGCGTTTGATCCAGATCTGTCCCGGCTGTGTCTTTGCCGCCAGTTGATTAATGTGCAATCCCACATCGCGCGAACCGGTGAAAGAAATGAAACGCGTCTTCGGGTGCGCCACCAGCACGTCTCCCACCGCCGCTCCGCTGCCCGTCAGCAAAGAGAACGAACCCTCGGGGAAGCCCGCTTCCAGCAGCACTTCGGCGAACTTGGCGGCAATCGTCGGGGTTTCGCTCGAGGGCTTCAGCACCACCGTGTTGCCCGTCACCAGCGCGGCCACGGTCATTCCCGCCAGGATGGCCAGCGGGAAGTTCCAGGGAGGAATCACCACGCCGACGCCCAACGGGATGTAAAACATCTCGCCGTGCTCGCCCGGTAATTGGACCACCGGCTGGGGCCCGGCCAGGCGTTGCATTTCGCGCGCGTAATACTCGCAGAAGTCGATCGCCTCGGAGACATCGGCTTCCGCTTCCGGCCAGGTCTTGCCGGCCTCGTAGACCAGCCAGGCGTCGAACTCGAACTTGCGGCGCCGCAGAATGCGCGCAGCCTCGAAGGTCATGCGGATGCGCTCCCCGGCCGGCACGCGGCTCCATTCCCCGAAATACCGCCAGGCAGCTTCGACGGCGCGGCCGGCGAGCTCGGGTGTAGCCCGGTGGTGCACGCCCACAATCTCGTGCGGGCTCGACGGATTCACCGATGCAAGCTTGTCGCCCGTGGCGATGTACTCGCCCCCGAGGCGAAGCTGATATTCGCGCGCAAATTCGGAGTGTACCTGCTGTAGCGCGATCTCCATGGCCCGGCGGTTATCGGGTTGGGAGAAATCGGCGTACGGTTCGTTGCGGAACTCGGTCAAAGTAGCGGCAGCCATGCCTTCCATGGTGACAAAAGCACACTCTCGAATTCAATGCGCATCCGGGCCCTTGGTACAATTCCGTTGTGGCCCGCGTCCTGATGGTCTCCTCCGAGGCTGCGCCTCTCGCCAAGACCGGCGGGCTGGCGGACGTGGTTGGCGCGCTGCCCAGAGCCTTGCGCGATTTCGGATGCGAGACGGCCGTGGTGATACCGCGCTACGGATCGATCCGTCTCAAAGACATCCGCCGCGTCTACGATCACCTGCCGATCTATCTGGGGAAGTCCGGTTTCGATGTCGCCATTTACCTGGCGCCGGCCGATTTTCCGCTGTACCTGGTGGATTGCCCGCCCCTTTTCCGCCGGCGAGGATTGTACGGTGAAGCAGGGGCAGACTACCCCGATAACCACATTCGATTCGCGGTATTCGCGCGCGCGGCCTTGGGTGTGGCGCGCTTCCTGTTTCAACCCGATGTGTTGCATTGCCATGACTGGCAGGCCGGCCTGGTGCCTGCTTACCTGCGCACAACTTTTGCCGGCGATCCGAAGTTCATGGGGGTGAAGACGCTGTTCACGATCCACAACCTGGGCTACCAGGGCCTGTTCCCGCGAAGCGCCTTGGCGGAGGCGGCGCTGGACGAGACGGTTTTCCGCCCCGGCGGAATGGAGTTCTTCGGCCAAGTCAGTTTCATCAAGGGCGGCATTGCGTTCGCCGACGCCCTCTCTACGGTAAGCCCCACTTATGCCCGTGAGATCCAGACGCCGGAGTACGGGTTCGGCCTGGACGGCGCCTTGCGGGCGCGGGCGGCGGTGCTGTCCGGCATTCTGAACGGCGTGGATTATGGCGCATGGAGTCCCGAGAACGACCCGCTGATTCCCGCGCCTTACTCGGCAGGGGACCTGAGCGGCAAGCGCGCCGCCAAGGAGCAGCTCATCGCGCAATTCGGCCTTCCAGCCGAGGCCATGGGCCGGCCCCTGCTGGGCGTCGTTTCCCGCCTGGCGCGGCAAAAGGGCCTGGATATTCTGGCCGAGGTAGCCGGCGAAATCGCCGCCGAGGATGTGTATCTGGCCTTGCTCGGCACCGGCGAGCCTGAGTACGAGGAATTTTTCAGAGCGGCCGCCGAGCGGCTGCCGGGACGCATCGCGGCGCGCATCGGTTTCGACAACGGGCTGGCCCACCTGATTGAAGCCGGCGCCGATATCTTTCTCATGCCGAGCCGTTATGAGCCCTGCGGCCTCAACCAGATCTACAGCCTGCGCTACGGGACGGTGCCCGTGGTGCGCGCTACCGGCGGCCTGGATGATACCATCGAGGATGGCACCGGGTTCAAGTTTGTCGAGTATTCCGGGCCTGCTTTGCTGAGCGCCGTTCGCGCCGCCATTCAGGCTTTTTCCAACGGGGATGAGTGGCGCGCCATGATGGTCCGCGGGATGCAGAAGGACTTCTCCTGGAAGGCTTCCGCGCAAGCCTATGCGGCGTTGTACGGACGCCTGTTGGGACGGGGATGAATCCTTTTATCAGGCAGCGATTCTAATATTGCAGGAGACAAGATGGCAGGTCAGAACACCTTAACCTTTACCGACTCTTCGTTTGACCAGGACGTCCTCCGGGCGGAAGTACCGGTTTTGGTAGACTTTTGGGCCGAATGGTGCACCCCTTGCAAGATGATGGGTCCCACCATAGACGTGGTGGCCAGCGAATACGCCGGTAAGGCCAAGATTGGCAAGCTGGACGTGGACAGCAACGACAAAACCGCCATGCGCTACAACATCCGCGGCATTCCCACACTGCTGCTCTTCAAGGGCGGGCAGGTTGTGGAACAGCGGGTCGGCGCCGTCGGCAAGTCCGAAGTCCAGAAGATGCTCGATTCGCACGTCTGAGCAGGCCGGGACCCCGAAAACCATCTTCCGGCAGGCAAGAGCGCCTGCGCTACCCGGTTGGCAAATCTACGGCGGCGCGCGCTTTAGAATCCTGCCGGCCCGGGCGGCTAGCCCCGGGGTGGGCCTGCGGGCGAGACTTCCGCGCGCCTCGGCATCCGCCACGCGCCAGTGAGTGCGCCAGCTGATGGTTTGATATGATGTTCGCCATGTTTGAATTTCGTTTGAGGGGCATTTGGAAGAGCGTCCTTGCTCCGGCCCTGCTGTTTGCGATGGCGATGCCGCAAGCGTGGGCGCAGGGCCGGGCACCGGCGCAATCGCAACCAGCGGCGCAGACACCGGCTGCGCGGGAGCCGGAGCCGCCTGCGCCGGTTGTTCCCGGCGGACGCGGACGCGGCGGCATTCCCGGCCCCGGCCCGGCGGTCGGCGGTGAGATTGACGAAACGCCGGTGGTGACGCACCATTCGATCAACGTGGGCGGCAAGGAGATCAAGTACACGGCCACCGTAGCGCAGATGCCGCTCAAGGATACGTCCGGCGAAACCGAGGCTCATATCTTCTACATGGCGTACACGCTGGATGGCGTGAAGGACACGGCACACCGGCCCCTCACGTTTTGCTTCAACGGCGGGCCAGGATCGGCGTCCTTGTGGGTTCACATGGGCGGGATGGGCCCGCGCAGTCCAAAGCTGCTGCCGACCGGCGCTATGCCTCCGCCGCCTTACGAGCTGATCGACAACCAGGACACCTGGCTGGATGAAACCGATCTTGTGTTCATCGATCCCGTCGGGACCGGTTACAGCCGCGCGAAAACGATCGCAGTGGCAAAGCGGATGAACGGCGTCACGGGCGACATTCAGTCGGTGGGCGAGTTCATCCGCATGTACCTCACACGCACGGGCCGGCAGCTTTCACCGCTGTTCATCGCCGGCGAAAGTTATGGCACGTTCCGCGCTGCGGGCTTGGCCGGCTACCTGGTGGATCATGGGATCGCTTTCAACGGAATCGTGCTGATTGGCACAACGCTAAACTTAGGGACCATCTGGAACAGCGGCGACGACCTGATTTATGTGCTCGCCCTGCCCACTTGCGCCGCCGACGCCTGGTATCACAAGAAGCTGGCCGGCGATCTGGCGCACAAGGATTTGAAATCGGTCCTCAAGGAAGTGGAAGGCTTTGCGCAAGGTGAATACGCATCGGCGTTGAGCAAGGGCGACGACCTCCCGGCGGCCGAGCGCAAGGCGGTGATCGACAAACTGGCGCACTACACGGGGTTGGACGCTCACTATATCGACGAGAGCAATCTGCGCTGGGACGTGGCTCATTTCACCCGGCAACTGCTGCGCGACCGCGAGCTGACCATCGGGCGCTATGACGGCCGGCTCACCGGACCCTCCAGCCTGAACACGGGAGAGACCAGCGAATTCGACCCTTCGAGCACGCTGATTACGCCGCCTTTCACGGCCGCGTTCACCAATTACATTCGCGAAGAACTGGGGTATAAGACTGACCTGTTTTATTATCCTAGCGGCGGCGTTCAACCGTGGGACTACGGCGTGCAGAATGGCTTCGGCGACACCACAAATATGATGCGCAACGCCCTGGTGCGAAACCCGTACATGAAGGTGATGATCGCGGCTGGTTACTTCGATCTGGCCACGCCGTATTTCGCCGTCGAGTACACGTTCAACCACATGGGCCTGCATCCGGAGATGCGCAAGCGGATCAGCTGGGATTTCTATCAGGCGGGCCACATGCTGTACATCGATAGCGACCAGCACGCGAAACTGAAACACGACTTCACCGAATTCCTTTCCGGCGCGGTGCCCAAGGCGGACGCGCCGTAGTTCGGGAATCGGCGCGCAGCGGCCGGTCAGCCGGCGCGGAGGTTGCGCAGCCAGCCCAGCAACGCTCCGGCGGCGCCGCTCACCGGGACTACCGCCGTGTGCCAGAGAAGCACGTGCCAGAACTCGAAATTCGCGCAGTGCAGCTCCAGCATGGTTACGCCGGCGAGGCCAGCCAGTGTACCCGCTGCCGTTCCGGCGGCAACGCGATGGACCGCAAAACCGCGCCGCAAGAGCAGCCAGCTCACCACTGCAGCTGGAATCGCCAGCATCAAACCCGCGGTCAAGCACGCGATTCCTTGCGGCACGAAGTGGGTAGTGTGGTAATCGTGGAACAGAAGCGCGAAGACAGCGGCCAGCGCCAGACAGCCGGCACCCAGCAGAACTCCAGGCGCGACGCGGCGGCGGCTTCCGGGAACCATTTCGCCGGCCGATGCCGCGGCTGCCAGCCAGATAAGAATGATGAGCGCCGGAAAAATCAGCCCGCGTTCGAGCCCGTTCAGCTTCTCAACGCCGGCGAGGCCCAGTCGGGCCGCTCCCGCCAGAGCGAGAGCCGCACACACCAGCGCCAGCCCGCCGGCCAGAATCCACGCTTGGGGTAAAGGACGGACGGGACGCAGCGTAGGCCCGATCGACCTGGCAACGCGATCGAGCAGCGCCGGGTCTACGTCGTGAGGCACTCGGGCGGCCTGTTTCAGGATGTCGTCGATCTCACGATCCTTCATGCGGGGCCTCCCGCGCGCCCTTTGGCGGGCGCCACGCCGCTGAACCGTTCGCGCAGTCTCGCATAAGCCCGATGGGCTTTCAGCTTTACCGAGCCGACGCTCGACGAGGTGGCGCGTGCTACCTCTTCCAGCGACATCCCGGCGACCTTGAGCATTTCGATCACTTCGCGCTGGCTCTCCGGCAGCGGCGCCAGAAGGGCTTCCAGATCGGGAACTCCGCCCAATCCCGGCGGGCGCACCGCTGCCGCATTCGGCGCCTCCTCCAGCGGCCGTTCCCGCGCCACGGTGCGGCGGGACTTCCGGTAGTGATCCACGCGAATGTGGCGCGCAATCGCATAGAGCCAGGGCAGCAGCGGCTCGCCGGCTCGATAAGTCTGGCGCACCTGGTGGATGCGCATCCAAGTCTCCTGCAAAAGATCGTCCGCATCGATCCGGCTGGCGAGTTGGACAACGAAGAACCGGTGGAGTTGCGGGCTCAGACGATGGATCAGGGCCGTGGCCGCGGCCAGATCACCCTGTTGATAACGGGCCATCAGAATTTCCAGGTC
>Ga0335078_10010130_pt1 | contig 13959 bp, 13 predicted proteins | sample Lox_Sample_32_FD_206711 | JGI IMG/M metagenome (GOLD analysis project Ga0335078, IMG submission 206711) | Soil microbial communities from Loxahatchee National Wildlife Refuge, Florida, United States - Lox_Sample_3.2 | ecosystem: Environmental > Terrestrial > Soil > Wetlands | place: USA...
GCTGGGGGGTCCCCCCCCCGCGGGCAGCAGAGCGCAGGGGGGTCGTCCCCCCGCAGGCAAGCACAGCAAATACAATCCGGGAAGAGATAACGAGGTAAACCTGCGAGAAAGAGATCCGCATGGCCATTGAGCTTGACAATTCGTTCACCGTGCCGGTTCCGCCCGAGCAGGCCTGGCACGTCCTGCTTGACGTTGAGCGGATCGCTCCGTGCATGCCGGGTGCCAGCGTGACCTCCGTCGATGGCGACCAGATCGAGGGCCAGGTGAAGGTCAAGCTTGGCCCGCTCTCCCTTGCCTACAAGGGCACGGCAAAGTTCACCGACAAGGACCAGGAGAACCACAAGATCGCGATCGAGGCGACCGGCAAGGAGACCCGCGGCGCGGGCACCGCATCCGCGCACGTGCAGGCCAGCCTGACGCCCGCGGACGAGGCAGGCAGCACGGTGGTCGCCATCCACACCTCGCTGAACGTGACCGGCCGCCCCGCTCAGTTCGGCCGTTCGCTGCTGCCCGAGGTGAGCGGCAAGCTCATCGCGCAGTTCGCGTCGAACCTGGAGGCGCTGATCGAGGCCGACAGCGCGGAGGCGACCGGCACCCCCGAGGGCACCGGGACGGCGGACGGCTCTTCCGGCGAGGCCGTACCCGTTGCGGTCAAGCCCGCCGCCCCGGTGATCAAGCAGGAAGAGCACCTGAACGCCTTCAAGTTCGTCGTGATCCCGGTGCTCAAGCGGGTCATCCCGATCGCCGCCGTGGGCGCCGCGATCGCCATATTCATCCGCAGGCTCACCGGGAAGAAGAAGTCCTAGCCTGGTGGCCGCCGGCCGGGCGGCCCCGGTGCCTCATTGTGCGAGGTGCCTGGGCCGCGCCCGTCCGCGGCGACCTTCGCCGTTCGCCCAGGCGGCCGTGTTACCTGACCAGGACCTCGGTGACCGGGAGGGATGAGTCGGCGGGTAGCCCTAGGGTGGACGGCGGGCGGCCCGTTGCCACGATGGAAGCGCCGAGCGCGGCCACCATGGCGCCGTTGTCGGTGCACAGGCCTGGCCGCGGAACCCGGACCTGGATCCCCGCCGTGGCGCAGCGCTCCACCGCCAGGGCACGCAGCCGGGAGTTCGCCGCCACGCCACCGCCGATCACCAGGTCGGTGACGCCGTGCTCACGGCAGGCGGCCACCGCCTTGCGGGTCAGCACATCGGCGACGGCTTCCTGGAAGGACGCCGCCACGTCCGCGACGGGAACCGGTTCCCCGGCATCCCGGCGCGCCTCAACCCAGCGGGCGACCGCCGTCTTAAGGCCGGCGAAGGAGAAGTCGAGCGTGCCGTCGTGCAACTTGGCGCGCGGGAACCTGATCGCGTCGGGCGACCCGTCCCTGGCCGCCTTGTCGATCGGCGGTCCGCCTGGAAACGGCATGCCGAGCACCCGGGCCACCTTGTCGTAGGCCTCGCCCGCCGCGTCATCGATTGTCGCGCCGAGCGAGCGCACCTCACCCGTCACGTCCGGCACCAAGAGCAGCGACGAGTGGCCGCCGGAGACAAGCAGCGCCACGCAGGGGGAGGGCAGCGGGCCGTGCTCAAGCTGGTCAACGGCGACGTGGGCCGCCAGGTGGTTCACCCCGTACAGCGGCTTGCCGAGCGCGTAGGCGTATGCCTTCGCCGCCGCGACGCCCACCATGAGGGCCCCGGCCAGGCCGGGGCCTGCGGTTACCGCGACCGCGTCGATGTCGGACGGGCGGACACGAGCCTTCGCGAAGGCACCCTCGAGCACGGGGACCATCGCTTCCAGGTGCGCCCGGCTAGCCACCTCGGGGACCACGCCGCCGAATCTGGCGTGCTGGTCCATCGACGACGCCACCTCGTCGGCAAGCAGTTCCCTGCCGCGGACGATGCCGACGCCGGTCTCGTCGCAGGATGTCTCGATGCCGAGCACCAGCGGAGAGTCAGTCTTCATCTGAGCAGATCCTTGCGCATCACGATCGCGTCCATACCGGACGGCTGGTAGTAGCCGCGGCGCACGCCGATCTCCGTGAACCCGCGCCGCAGGTAGAGCCCGTGCGCCCGGGCATTGTCCGCGCGGACCTCGAGGAAGACCTCGGCGCAGCCCCGGTCCCGCGCGGCGCCGAGCAGCGCAGCGAGCAGGGCCGAGCCGATTCCCCTGCCCCAGTAGGGCGACCGGACCGCGATCGTCAGCACGTCGGCCTGCGTCCCGCCGGGAATGAACATCATCCCCGCGTAGCCCGCCATGACCGGCGGGCCAACCGCGCCGCGCCCGGTCATGATGTCACTCTCCCTGACGCCGCCGTCGCCCGCCTCCGCCTCCGCGATGAGGTACAGCCGGCTGTCCGGCGGCTGGGCCACCTCGTCGGCGAACATCTCCGGCGTCCACGGGTCATCGGGGAACAGTTCGTGTTCAAGCGCGATGACGTCCACCAGGTCCGCGGGCACCATCGCTCGCAGTCGGGGGACCCGGTCCGTCTTCTCAGCGGACGACAGGCCCTTCACGGCGTAACCCGCTTGGCAGGGCCGGGCTCGCGGGCGTCGGGACGCCGCAGGTAGAGCGGCTCCGGTGAGAGCAGCACCTTGTCTGGGTCGCCGGCCGCGATGGCCGCCACTGCGATCCGGCACAGCGTCGCTGCCGCCGGGTAGGCAGGCACGAGCCCGGCGGGCAGCACCTCGGGGTAGAGCATCGGCCCCTCGCCGGCCGCGGGAAGGCCGGGTGCCGGGATCTCCGCGGGCTTGGACACCTCCGGGCCGAAGGTCCGCCGTCCGGCGCTGTCGTACCTGGCCCAGTAGAGTTCCCGCCGCCGCGCGTCCGTGGCGACAAGGAAGTCCCCGTCCAGCTCTTCGTCACCCCCGGCGACTACGTCGGCAGCGATGGCGTCGAGGCTGCACAGGCCGTAGACCGGGATACCGAGCGCGGCCCCGAGCACCCGCGCGGTCACCAGCCCGACCCGCAGTCCCGTGTACGGGCCGGGTCCCACCCCTGCCACGATGCCCGTCAGGTCACGCTGCGCCGCTCCGGCGTCGGCGATGGCCTTGGCGATGGCGGGCGCGAGCAGTTCCGCGTGGCGGTGCGCGTCAACCGTCACCAACTGGGCGAGCGGCTGGACGCCGTCATGCAGCGCCACCGTCACCGCAGGGGTCGCTGTATCCAATCCGAGCAGCAGCACGAAGAACGAGGGTAGCTGGAGTGACGCTACTTAGCGATCTGGGACGCCATTTCGCGGCCGATCGCGTTCGCCTCGGCGGTGAGATCGCTCATCGCCACGGGCCCGTACTTCTTGCCGCCGCTCGTCTGGTCCAGGCCGTCCACCACCACGGTGATGATGACGTTGCGGTAGCGGACGAGGACGTTGGCCACGTCGGTGGTCGCGCCGCCCCTGGTGAACACCTGCGTGGCCTGGAAGGCGGACGTCTCGGTGCCGCCCGGCATCCCGGACAGGTCCGTCACCGTGGCCTTCGGCTGCCCGCTCTTGGGCCCTGGCGAGGTGAAGCCGTTCTCGAACGACTGGTAGGCATCTTCCGCCGCGAAGGTGGCACTGCCGTTCCCGGAGGCGAGACCGCTCGGCGAGTAGGCCTGCAGCTGCACCTCAAGTACCCGGTAGGTGGGCGCGTTGTCCAGCGTCCAGGTGCACTCCGTGCTCGCGCCCGAGTTCAGTGGCGGCGCGGCCTCCTTGAGCGTGCCGGGCATGTACTGCTGCAGCATCGTGGCAGGAACCGTGGTGCACGGGTCGGGCACCTGCTGCAACTCGCCGAGCTGGAAGCTCGTTACGAAGTTGCCGAAGCCAAGGTTGGCAGCCCCGGGGCCGCCGCTGAGCAGGTAAACCGTCGCCGCGATCGCCAGCGCGACCACGATGGCGGCCGCGATGACCAGGCGGCGGCGGGTACGACGGCGGCCTGCCCGCTGCTCGTCTCGCGACTCAAGGCCCCTGCGGTGCCAGCGCTCGGAGAATGCCTCAACGGAGTCGGGCTCCGCCCAGGACGGCGCGTCGTCTTTCTTCTTGCGTGCTGGCCGCTGCGGCGCCGGCGCCTGCCGCGCCTGCTGCTGGTAGTGCTGGGGCGGCACCGACTCCGGCTCCGGCTTGCCCGCCTGCGGCACCGGCCACGGCTGCTCGTCCCAGGGGGCCTGCCCGGTGGCACCGTGGCCGCCGCCCTGGTAGCCGCCGCCGTACTGTCCGCCGCCATAGCCGCCGACCGACGGCTGGCCGGGCGACGGCTGGCCGGGCGACGGCTGGCCGGCCGGCGGGTAGCCGGCTGGCGGGTAGCCGGGGCCGCCGCCCTGGTGGCCGCCGCCGTGCCCGCCCGGCTTGCCGTGCTTGCCGTGCTGGCCTGGCTGACCGCCTTGCGCGCGGCCGTCCCGCGCCCGCGCATCCCTGGGGCGGATCGGGGCGAGGTCAGGGAACTCCCGCTGGTCTTGCGGCGTTGCGCCGTACCCCTGCCACTCAGGCCCGTCGTCATCGCGACGTGCCCGGCGGCCACGCGGCCGGCCGGGGAATGACTCAGGGTGAGTCACGGCATGCCTCCGGTGGGGTTTGGTGACCTTGAGACCACGAGAACGTACAAATCGGAACTGGTACAAAGCCGAACTATAGACGATCGGCGAGACCCGTGAGGGGCAACTCAACGCCTTCCCAGCGCGGGCCGACCATGGAAATCCGCACCGTGCGCGGCATGTCGACGGCCGGATCGGCGATCTCGCCTGCCTGGTCGGCCGGGGCGCCAGCGGCGGGCGGGTCGGCGGCGATCTCGATCTCCAGGCGGTCGGCTGCCAGCCCCTCCGCCATTCCCTCGCCCCATTCCACCACCGTGACGGAGGACGCGGTGTCGGTGTCCAGGTCGAGGTCATCGAGTTCAAGCGCACTGCCAAGCCGGTAGGCGTCGGCGTGCACCAGCGAAGGCCGCGGCGCGGCCAGGTTCGCCATGGCGTCGCTCTGTGCGGCCGCGCCCTGGCCGGCCGCCGGCGGGTGCACCCGCGCGATCACGAACGTGGGCGAGGTGACCGGCCCGCGCACGCCAAGGCCTGCACCGATCCCCTGGGTCATGGTGGTCTTGCCCGCGCCGAGCCCGCCGCTGAGGATCACCAGGTCCCCCGCGCGCAGCGCGGTGGCCAGGGACCTGCCGAGTGCGCGCATCTCGGCCGCGGTGCAGACGGTGAGCGAGACGCTGTTCTCCTCGTTCATGGCCTCCTCACTCATGGTGCCTCCTCACTCATGGTGCGTCCGCGGCACGCGCGCGCTGATGCCCGTCACGATCTCGTACGAGATCGTGCCGAGCGCCTCGCTCCACTCCTGGGCCGTCGGTTCCCCGTCGTCTCCCGATCCGAAGAGCACTACCTCATCCTCCTCCGTCACCGGCTCGTCGCCGAAGTCGATGAGCAACTGGTCCATGCAAACCGTGCCCGCGATCCGCCATCGCCGGCCGCGCGCGGCCACCAGCGGCAGGCCGGTCGCGGAGCGCGGTATCCCGTCGGCATAGCCGAGCGGCACAAGCCCGAGCGTCGTCTCGCGCGGCGTAACGTACCGGTGCCCGTATGACACTCCGGTTCCCGCGGGGACCCGCTTCACAAGAGCCAGCCGCGCCCGCAGCGTCATCGCGGGCCGCAGCCAGCCCGGCGGCCCGCCGGGGAGGGTAGCCAGGCCGTAGCTGCCGCCGCCGACGCGCACCAGGTCGTAGCGGGCCTCCGGCACGTCAAGCGCCGCCGCGGTGTTGGCGATATGCCGCACCTGCGGGGTGATGCCAGCGCTCTCTGCGACCGCCAGCGCCTCCTTGAACGCGGCGAGCTGCGCCTCGATCGACGGGTTGCCCGGGTCGTCGGCGGAGGCGAAATGCGACCAGGCCCCGGCGACCACGATGCGGCCGTCGCGCTGCGCCTGCCTGGCCGCGGCGAGCACGGACGGCCAGTCCACCGCCGTGGCTCCGCCCCTGCTCAGCCCGGTGTCTGCCTTGAGATGTACGCGCGCAGGACGGCCGGCGGCCTCGGCGGCGGCGGCAAGCCGCCGCACCATGCCCACCGATCCCGCCGCTAGGTCCACGCCGGCCGCGATCGCGGCCGCGTGATCATCGGAGCCGATCGCCATCAGGCACAGCAGTGGCGCGTCGACGCCGGCGCGGCGGATCTCCAGTGCCTCCGCGACGTGCACCACGCCAAGCCAGCCCGCGCCGCCGCGCACCGCGGCCCGCGCCGCGGTGACCGCGCCGTGGCCGTACCCGTTGGCCTTGACGACCGCCATGACCGCGGCCGGCGCCACGTGCGCGCGCAGCGCCGCGATGTTCCTCGTGATCGCGCCGAGGTCGACGCTCGCCTCTGCGTGGCTGTCCATGGGCATCATGCTAGGCGCAGCCAGGGTGCGGGGGTGCCGCCGCGGCACACCAGAGCGCGGCGCGCGGGCCGCGGTTACAGCGCACGGAACGCCCGCGGGATCGCCCGCATCACGTCGTCCGCGCCGATGGGCGCCGCCGGGCGAGGCGCCCCGCCGGCGTCGTGCTCGTCGTCGCCCGCAGCGGCAAGCCTGGCGGCAAGCCCGTGCAGGTACGCGGCCGTGATCGCCGCCTGCGGCGGGAGCAGGCCCTGGGCGAGCAGGGCGCCGGCCAGCCCGGCCAGGACATCCCCGGTACCCGCGGTGGCAAGCCACGGCGTCCCCGTGGTGTTGACCAGCACGGGATCCACGCCGTCCGGTGGCGCGACCACCGTGGTTGAGCCCTTGAGCAGCACGCACACGCCGAGCCTGTCCGCCGCGTGCCGCGCGTACTCGAGGCGGCGCGCCTCGATGTCGGCCGGGTCCGCGTCGAGCAGCCTGCCGAGTTCCCCCGCGTGCGGCGTGATCAGTGTCGGCGCCGGCCGCGGCAGCAGTTCGCCGTGCCTGGCAAGCACGGTCAGACCGTCCGCGTCGATCAGCACGGGCAGGCTGGTGGCGAGCACCGCCGTGAGCCGCCGCGCCGCCTCGTCATCGGTGCCCATGCCCGAGCCCACTGCCCACGCCTGCACCCGGCCCACGTCCTGCGGGAACCGCGCGCCGCCGTCGCTAGGCTCGCCCGGTGAATCAGAACGGACGCCTGTCTTACCTGTCAGTTCGGTGATGACCACCTCGGGGTGCAGCTGCCTGACCGCGGTTGCCGCTCCGGGGAAGGTGACCAGCCGGACCATGCCGGCCCCGCCGTGGACCGCGCCGCCCGTCGCGAGCACCGCCGCGCCCGTGTAGCGGTCGCTGCCTGCCAGCAGGCCGAGCACGCCGCGCCGGTACTTGTCCGATTCCGGTGTCGGGCGAGGGAGGAGCGCGGCGATGTCGCCGGCCTGCGGGGCACTCGCGTCCGGCGGGGCGTCGAGGTACGGGCCGAGGCCGATGTCGATGAGCTCCACCACGCCGGCGTGGCCGGCGCCTGGGTCGATAAGCAGCCCAGGCTTGACCGCGCCGAAGGTCACCGTGACGTCGGCGCGAACAGCGGGCCCGGCGACCACCCCGGTGTCTGCGTCGATGCCTGACGGCAGGTCGACGGCGACGGTGGCGGCGTTTCTCGCGTTCGCGGCGAGCTGCGCGAGCGTCGCGTACGGCTCGCGGAGCCCGCCCCTGCCGCCGATGCCGAGCATCCCGTCGACGATGAGGTCCGCGTACCCGATCGCCCGCCGCACCTCGTACCCGGCGTCGTAGCGGTCATCACCGGCGTGCTCCGGCACGTCCGGCGGGCCGGCCAGGTCATCCCGTGTCGCGTCCGGGTCGCGCGGCGGCGCGACCACGATGACCCGGCCGCCCGCGGCCGTGAGTGCCCGCGCGCCGCGGTCATGCAGTCGCGCTCCCGCCTGGATGGCCGTTACCGACGCGCCGCGCCGCGCCAGCCGTTCCCCCGCGTACAGCGCGTCCCCGCCGTTGTCCCCCGTCCCGGTCAGGATGACCACCCGCGCACCATAGACACCGCCCGCGCTGTCACGGAGCAGGCCCGCGCAGACCGAGGCGAGCCCGGCCGCCGCCCGCTGCATGAGCGCGCCGTCGGGCACGAGCGCCATCAGCGCCGCTTCCGCCGCCCGTACCTTAGAAACCGAGTAAGCAACCCGCATGCTCCCAGTCTCCACCGTAAGGCGGGACCAGGCAGCAGGACACGCGAGCGGCGACCGGCCGTTGCCGTGAAGGGGGGCGGACAGCGCCGCACGGGCGGGCACTGGGCCTGCCTGGGTGGTGCCGGGCCGCTGCGCGGCACCGAGTTCGGCGCTCCCGTGCCGCCCCAGCCAGGCGGCGTCGCTGATCAGAAGGCTCGTCGCTGCGGCGGTGCTGAGCGACGAGTGCAGGCGCGCTGATGGTCAAACCGGTGATCCTCGGTCATCGGTTGCTCCGTCACGAAGCCACCGGTCGAACCATGCGCGCGTGCGCCAGAGCAGATCGAGCTGGTGATTGCGCTCCACAAACCCGTGTCTCTCGCGCGGGTAGATGACGAACTCGTGCTCGACTCCGAACCAGCTGAGCGCACGGTGGAAGTAGATGGCCTGGCCGACAGGCACGTTCGTGTCCTCCTGGCCGTTCACGATGAGCACCGGAGTGCGGACCTTCGACGCAAACGAGATCGGGCTGACCTGGTCATGCGGGTGCGGGCCGGTGCCTTCCCAGCCGCTGCTGCCACCGAGCGCGGCGTCCAAGGTTCCAAATTCGCCGGTCGCGACCATCATGCCCCAGTCGACTGGCGCGGCGATCATCATCGCGGCCTTGAACCGGTCGGTCTGCCCGATCGCCCAGCCGGCCATGAACCCGCCGTAGCTGCCCCCGGCGATTCCAAGCCGGTCCGGGTCCGCGACCCCCTCGGCGATCAGCAGGTCGATCCCGGTGACGATGTCGCGCCAGTCGGCGCCGCCTACCGACCGCACGACCGCCGCCGCGAAGTCACGGCCATGGCCCACGCCGCCCCGGGGGTTAGGCAAGAACACGGCGTATCCCGCGACCGCGAGCCACTGCGCCGGTGAGCGCGGGCCGAGCAGGAACTGGTCGGCGTACCGGGCGGGAGGGCCGCCGTGCACCCATGTGATGAGCGGGAACGGGCCGTCTAGGCGCCCGCGGCCGGGCGGCAAGACGAGCAGGCCGTCGAGTTCGAGGCCATCTGATGCCTTGTAGGAGAGGCGTTCTTGTGTTCCCCACCTGATCGCGCGGAGGGCAGGCCGGGTGTCGCTGAGCCTGATGAGCGGCCCGGCGGGCGGCCCGGCATGGATGTTCCCCGGCTCGTAGGAGGTGGTAGCCAGCACCGCGATCGCCTCGCCTGAAGAGCTGGCGGTGAGCGAGTCGACCAGGCCGTCCTGGGCGGACAGGCGGCGGAAGCGTCCGGGGCCGGGGTCGAGCCCGTAGATCGCGGTGTCGAGTCCATCCGCGAACAGGGCCAGCGGCGGGCCGTCCGCGACCTGCGCCAGGTCGGTCGGGCAGGCAGCCATGCCCTCCGTCAGGTCACGATGCACAGCGGCAGTTGTGGCGACGTTGACGTCATAGACGGCGTGGCCGCCGAACGGTTCTGCCATCGCCATATAGGCCACGTGCCAATCGCCGTCGGCCTGCCACCAGGCCAGCGACCGCGCCTCCGTCCCGATCCGGCCCAGCCCATGGACCGTTCCTGTCAGCAGATCGACCACCTGCAACTCACTGGTGGTAACGCCAGAACTTTTCTCCGCGTTCGCCCAGCTCATTACCGCCAGCGCGGCCCCATCCGGTCGCGGCGCCAGCTCCACCACATGGCGACTGCCCAGGCCGTCTACCGCTCGAAGCTCGCCAGTGGCTAGATCGAGTACCCGCAGCCTGCCGCTGCGGAACTGCTGTCCCCATACGATTGCGTCGTCGCGCTCGGCGCAACGACGCTTGTCGTCCTCGGTCGGCTCGTCGGTGGCCACCAGGGCCACCAGCCGCGCATCCGCCAGCGGCCGGGCCTCGGAGATTTCGCCCTGCCAGTCCGTCAGGACCTCGGCCTCCCCGCCGCTGAGCCGTATCCGGTGCAGCTGGGGGGATGATCCGGTGCGATCGGACAAGAAGAACACCGACGCCGAATCCGGCGCCCAGCGTGGACTGAAATCTGCCGTCACACCAGCGGTCAGCTTCTCCGGCGGTGAGCTACCGTCAGCAGCGGCCAGCCAGAGAGCGCAAGTACGGCGCTCCGCCCGGCGGCCCACCTGAGCGACAACGTAGGCAACCCAGCACCCATCTGGCGAGATCACCGGCTGCGACGGCACGACCCCGTCCACCACGAGCTCTGCGGTCAGCCCCGGTGCATCTTCACTCATGCACAGCCCTCCCGGCAAGCATCCGCACGCTCAATAGCAGAAATACTGCCACAATGGCGACAGCGAGTAGTCCCTGAGGCCAGCGAGGTCTTCTCGGCTGCTGCGCATCGATGCCGGGTCGTGGAAGTGGTGACTGCGTCGATACCTTCGTGCGCGAACGGGGTCTCACCACCCCTGAGGCTGACTGGAGCCGCAGCGCCGTGATCATGCTCCGCCTCCGGCCGCACGGTCAGGGCCGCGCCGCTCAGACCCAGCCGAGCCCGGACGACCCTGGCGTACCCTCGGCGATGACCACCGCGCTGGCTATGCCCGCGTCGTGGCTGAGGGAGACGTGCCAGTGCGTGACGCCGAGCCGGGCGGCTGCCGCCGCGACCGTGCCGCTTACCTCCAGGTGCGGCCTGCCTCCCGTGCCGACGACGACCTCGGCGTCGGTCCACAGCAGGCCGCGCGGCGCGCCGAGCGCTTTCGCCAGGGCTTCCTTGGCCGCGAAGCGCGCCGCCAGGGAGCGCACGGGCAGGCGGCGTTCACCTTCAGTGAACAACCGGTCGGCGAGGCCCGCGGTCCGCGCCAGGGCCTGCTCGAAGCGGGCAAGGTCAACGACGTCGATGCCGACGCCGACGATCACGACATTGCCGTGCGGACAGCGGCGGCAAGCTCCCCTGCGACCCGCTCGGCGAGCTCGAGCTGCCGCGTCTCGACCATAACCCGGATGACCGGCTCGGTCCCGCTCGGCCGCAGCAGCACCCGGCCGGCCTCGGCAAGCATCGACCTGGCGGAGCTCACCGCCGCGGCGAGCTCAGGGCTGGCCATCGCGCGGTCCTTGTCACCGCGGACGTTGATCAGCACCTGCGGGTACCTGGTCATCATCTTCCCCGCGGCAGAGACCGGGATGCCGATGCTGTTCACCGCGGCAAGCAGGTGCAGGCCGGTCAGCACGCCGTCTCCCGTGGTGGCGTGGCCCATCTGGATGATGTGACCTGACTGCTCACCGCCCAGGATGTAGCCACCGTCCCGCATCGCGGCGTACACGTGCTTGTCACCGACCGGGGTCTCGACCACCGCGATGCCCGATTCGCGCATGGCGTCATGGAAGCCGAGGTTCGACATCACGGTTACCACGACCGTATCGCCGGCCAGCTGATTGCCCCGCTTGAGCTGCGACGCGAGCACGACGAGTATCTGGTCGCCATCGAGTGGCTGGCCGTCGCCGTCCACCGCGAGGCAGCGGTCCGCGTCGCCGTCGAAGGCGAGGCCCGCGTCGGCGCCGTGCTCGATGACCGCGGCCGCCAGCGTCTCCAGGTGCGTGGACCCGACGCCCGCGTTGATGTTCTCACCGTCCGGCGCGGCGCCGATCGCGATGACCTCGGCCCCGGCCCTGCGGAGCGCTCGCGGGCCGATGCTGTAGGCGGCACCATGTGCGCAGTCGACGACCACGCGCAGCCCGTGCAGCGGAGGCTGCCCGGCCACGGCGGCCGGCAAGGTGGCGAGCAGGTGATCCAGGTAGGTCTCGTGGGCGGAGTACGCGTCGGTGACCCGCCCGAAGCCATGTGCCGGGACAAGACTCTGGGTAGCCCCGCGGGTGGGCGCCCCCCCGGGGGACAACAACCTCGCCTCGATGTGGTCTTCTACCTCGTCGGGCAGCTTGACGCCTGCCCGCCCGAAGAACTTGATGCCGTTGTCGGCGGCGGGATTATGGCTCGCGGAGAGCACAACGCCGAAGTCCGCGCTTAGCGCCCCGGTGAGGTAGGCGACGGCCGGGGTCGGGATGATGCCAAGCCGGAGTACGTCGACTCCCGAGCTCGACAGCCCGGCGACGACGGCCGCTTCGAGGAAGTCGCCTGATGCCCGCGAGTCACGTCCGACGACCGCCACGGGCCGGCGTTGATGGCCAGAAGCGGCCGCGGCGGGTGCCAGCACAGGCACCGCCGCGACCGCCAAGTCCAAGGCAAGCTGGGCAGTCAGTTCGACGCCAGCGGCCCCGCGAACACCGTCAGTACCGAAAATCCGCCCCATATCGGTAGATCTGGGTGCCAGCCGACGGCTAGCGCTTGGAGTACTGGGGCGCCTTGCGGGCCTTCTTGAGTCCGTACTTCTTCCGCTCCTTGACGCGGGCGTCACGGGTGAGGAAGCCGGCCTTCTTGAGCGGCGGCCGGTTCTCCGGGTCCACCAGTGTCAGGGCGCGGGCGAGGCCAAGCCGCAGCGAGCCGGCCTGGCCGGTGGTGCCGCCGCCGACGATGCGGGCGATCACGTCGAACTTGCCCTCGGCGCCGAGCGTCACAAACGGCTCGCTGACGATCTGCTGGTGAACCTTGTTCGGGAAGTAGGCCTCAAGCGTGCGGCCGTTGATCGTCCACTGGCCGGTGCCTGGCACGATGCGCACCCGGGCGATGGCCTCCTTGCGGCGGCCTGTGCCGTTGGCGTGCCCGGTGATGACCGGACGGCGCGCGGCCCGCGGCGCCGCGGCCTCGGGGGACTCGCTGGTGTACTCCGACGGGGCGTCCTCGCCGTCGAACTCGTCCTCGGCGGCGTACTCCGGGCCGAAGTATGCCGTGTCGTCTGCGGGCGTCTCTACGCCAGTGGGCTCGGCCACGTTGCTCTTCCTCACGCTTCCTTGCGGCGCTACTGGGAAATCTGCCGGATCTCGTACGGCTGCGGCTGCTGCGCCTGGTGCGGGTGCGTCGGGCCCGCGTAGACCTTGAGCTTGCTGAGCGTCTTGCGGCCGAGGGAGTTCTTGGGGAGCATCCCCTTGACCGCCTTCTCGACAGCGCGCTCCGGGTGCTTGGCCATCAGGTCCGCGTAGCTGACCGCGCGGAGGCCGCCCGGGTAGCCGGAGTGCCGGTAGGCCTTCTTGTCCTGCAGCTTCGCACCGCTCAGTGAGACCTTGTCCGCGTTGATCACGATGACGAAGTCACCCGTGTCGACGTGCGGAGCGAAAATGGGCTTGTGCTTGCCCCGCAGCAGCACCGCCACATGGCTGGCCAGGCGGCCGAGCACGACGTCGGTGGCGTCGATGACATGCCACTGACGCGTGATGTCACTGTCCTTCGGGCTGAAAGTGCGCACAGTCGTTTAGCCTTCGCATGTGGTTCGTGATCCTCAAGACCTTGCTACCGGAAGATCCAGGTGCATGGTCAGCGCAGCCGGAAAATGCTGCCCGTCGCGGATGACGCCAATGCAGCATACTCGAAATCCGCGCCCGCTGCCAAAGTGCGCGCAGACTCTCCTGCCGTGTATCCCCTTAGCTTACCGCACCCCACGGCGTCCGTATGCCGTTGCCTGGCCGGCTCAAAAAACACATCTACCCGTGTCGGAACTGGTAGTGACGCTACTCTCGATGATATGGGATACCGAGGTGAAGACGTCTCCACCACGCACGGAGCCTGGGGGCACCAAACGCCTTGGCAATCGTCATCCGATGACTACCAGGGCATCGGCAGCGGCGGCCCCGGTTACGGACAGGGTGACGCCTACCCGGGACAGGGCCAGCCAGGCTACGCGGGCTACGGTCAGCAGGACGAGCAGTACGGCGGCCCTTACGGGCAGCAGCCGCACCCGGATCAGTACGGGCAGCCTTACCGGCAGTATGACGGCTACGAGACGGGCGGCGGCGCGGGCGGCTGGGGGCCTCCGGGCGACGGCTGGGGCGGCACGGCGGGCGGTTACGGCGGCCAGCCGGAGTACGGGCAGGCCGACTACGGTTACGAGCGCGGCGCGGGCCCCAGCGGA
>Ga0335078_10010131_pt1 | contig 13959 bp, 12 predicted proteins | sample Lox_Sample_32_FD_206711 | JGI IMG/M metagenome (GOLD analysis project Ga0335078, IMG submission 206711) | Soil microbial communities from Loxahatchee National Wildlife Refuge, Florida, United States - Lox_Sample_3.2 | ecosystem: Environmental > Terrestrial > Soil > Wetlands | place: USA...
CCTGTAGATGACTTTCTATGGCTACTTGCTGGTGCAAGGCGCAGTCATCGCATGATATACAAACTCACCCACAGCAACACCCACAAAAGCCAACTTGATCAGCAGGGTCGCCCCACCTGAGACAACCATACCCGTGATCGTCGCTACAACACTGATAACCGTCGATGCGAAAGACCACCAACTGCCTAAAACCACATTCCATATCAGCGCAAAGACCTGCGACGCGATGCAGGCTAGGAGGATGAACACACTTATGCGGATGCAGGCCTCCTACGACATCGCCCGAACCCGCAAGCGCGAGAAGCAGATCCACGTGCGCCGGATTCATCAATTGCCTGATCTTCACGCATGAACAATTGCTGCCCTCGGGGTTCCTCCTCCCTAGAGGCCGGCTTTAAGCCGGGCGGGTTGTTGAACTCACAGCGCCTACCGTTACCGCGGCATCCCATCCCTTCGCCGCTTCATAATCCCCTCGAAGGCCTTGAAATCCGCCCGCGCTTTCCGATTCTGGAAGAACCGGGCGGCTTCAAGAGGCGACCATCGTCAATTCCCCTCTTCCTCGCGACTCCTCTCTCCTGACTCCCCTTCTCCATCGTCAATTCCGACGAAAATTAGAAGGTTCACTCCATGAGCTGCCGGATATAGCGGCACACGGCGAGAAGTTGGGGGTTATCCATGCCGCCGATGATGTTACGGATGACGGTTCCCAAGACCCGGGTTGTAGCCGCCATGCCTAGGTTCGCTGATTGCTGGGTGAAAAAGCCCACCTTGGCCACCTTCAGCGGTCTCAGGAAGTAGTATTCCATGCCGGCGTCGGTCAGTTCCGCGACGATGTCTGCCAACTCACCGCGATGTTCCCTGGGATCCTTCCCTTTTTCGAGAGTCGTGAGGACGGCGAGGGTCTTGTCGCGGAGGCTCTCGGAGTGGTAGAAGCGAAGGAATGGTCTGCGTGACGGCGAGGAGGCTTTGGCTGACCGCTTAACACGTGGCGTCGGTTTGGGCTTGGATGCCGGGTTGGGTGTCCTCTTGGACGTTGGTTTGGAGGATGTAGGCACGGTAGTCTCCTTTGGTCATGAACGCGAAAGTAAGTATAGCGCACACTTGGTCTTCAAGGTCTGCCGAGCGGGCGGGACGCTTGCGCTCCCAGGCCCGATTACTTACTCCCTTCCTCGGACGTCGGCTTGCCTTGCCGTTCGTACAACTCCTTCACGCGATCGAGCCTATCGATTTCGCTGACCGGCTTATCCGGACGCAAGCGGACAATGCGCGGGAAGCGCAGCGCATAGCCGCTCTGATGGCGGGAGGATCGCTGGATATTGTTGAACGCTACTTCGAGCACGACGGTGGGCTCCACTTGGCGCCGGAACCCGTGATCGGCTAGGGTGTGCTGCTTGAAGTAGCCGGTCAGCTCGATGATCTCGGCGTCGGTGAGGCCCGAATAAGCTTTGCCGATAGTCAGCAGGCCGTCGCCGTCGCGCACGGAAAAGGTGTAGTCGGAAAGCAGGCCGGCCCGCTTGCCGTGACCGTACTCGACCGCGGTCACCACCACATCGAGCGTGGCCATAGGGCGCTTGAGCTTGATCCAGGCCTGGCCGCGCCGGCCGGGTTTGCAGGAGGAATCCGGATCTTTGGCCATGACGCCTTCGTTGCCGCGAGCCAAAGCCTCGCCGAAGGCGCTCTCAACTTCTTCCGCCGTGTTGCATCGCCGGGACGGGAAGAGCTGGATGGCCGGGGCGGCGGCGCCGGCCAGTAACTCTTCCAGGCGCCGGCGTCGCTCCGTGAGGGGCTCATCCAGCAGAATCTCCTGATTGCAGTAGAGCAGGTCGAAGGCAACAAAGCTGACCGGCACTGCCAGCGGCAGCCAAAGGTCCGGTTGGCGGCGGCCCAGGCGCTGCTGCAGCTCGGTGAAGGGCAGAGGACGGCCGTCGCGCCAGCCGACGATTTCGCCATCGAGGACGAACTCGCCGGGCAGGGCCTGGAAGGGCAGGCTCAGCTCGTGGAATTCCACGATTTCGTCGAGCGTACGCGAGAAAAACTTTACCCTGGCCTCGCGCTTGTGGACCTGGGCGCGAATCCCATCGTACTTGTCTTCCACGAGAACGCCGTTCGGAAACGATTCCATCAGTTCCTCGGGGGTCGCCGCCGGGCTGGCCAGCATGAAACCGATAGGGTGAAACAGCCGGAGCTTGGCGTCGGCCAATCGATCACCGGCCGCGAGCATCAAGGTGGCGCCGATATCGCCGGTGAGCATGTTGGCGCGCTGCACTTCGACCAAGGGACGGCCAAAAGCGTGGGCGATGGCCTCCTCCACCAGACTTTCCTTCAGGCCGATGCGCAGCTCGCCGGTGAGAATCTTGACGATGTACTTGGCCTCAAGCGGACGAGACCGCCGGAGCAGTGCCTCCAGCCGGTCCATTCGCGGCGAGAGGCCACGAAGTTCGGCCAGTTCGTCGAAAGCGGATTGGAGTTCCCTCAGCGTTACGCCCTCGGCGCGCAACTTACCCGTGAGGCCCGTGAGGCCCGTGAGGCCCGTGAGACCTGTGAGGCCTGAGAGGCCCGTGAGGACCTCCTGGGCCATGTCGCCGAGGTCGCCGTGGCGGCGATAAACCTCTTCCAAGGTTGCCGGCTCTGCGCCTGCCAGTTTGCCCACCACCTGCCAGATGAGCGAGCCGCCTACCTGCGTGGTGCGTTCTTCGCGGCGGGGATACGCCTGACCGGTGAAGAAAAGCGCCGCGCGAGCCGCGTCGTCGAGAGGCAAGGAACGCAGATACTCGGCCACCAGCCGGATCTTTTCCGTCTTTCGGGTGGTACTTCCCACCGCCTCACAGACTTTTGAGAACGTCAGCATGCGCGTGTTTACCCGGTTGCAGAAGGAAGGCTATTTTAACTTCAAGTTGTCGCCGCACAGAGTTCACCGAATGGTACGTCCAGTGTGCTATACTACAACCTTTCTTGCGGACCGCAGCGCCGCGGGGTGAATCCTGCCGAGGGAGCAGCCGTAACGACGGTCGGATTCCCTGAGCCGAGCGGGACGCGGCAAGCGAGCAGCGCGAAATATTCCGCGTCCAGCCGGATTGGGTCGGCATCGAATTGTACGGGTCGTCGTGCTCGTGACGCCTTAGCCTGGGCAGCAGCTTGGCACAGCAGGCTGCAGACTACAGATCACCGACAGATCGAATTATGTTTCACCTTTACCTGGCAACCCTCGTCTTAGACCCAAACCCGGTGGTGAAGTATTTTCATAACCTGTTCTTCCGCGATCCGTTCCGTGGCCTCTACGAACCCAACGCCTTCGACGTCTCGATCCTGATCCCTTACTTCGTCCTTCTGGGCATCCTTTCCATTTTCGGGGCTCACCGTTACGGGCTCATTTACCTGTACCTGAAGAACAAGAAGAACGCACCGAAGCCCGCCGGGACGTTCACGCAATTGCCGCGGGTCACCATCCAGTTGCCAATCTTCAACGAGCGCTACGTGGTGGAGCGGCTGATCGAAGCTGTGGCGCACATCGACTACCCGCCGGAGTTGCTTGATATCCAGGTGCTGGACGACTCGACAGATGAGACCGTGATGGTGGCGTCGCGCCTGGTAAGCGAGCACGCACGCTCCGGCTGCCCGATCACTTATCACCATCGGGGCAACCGCGAGGGCTTCAAGGCGGGCGCGCTCGCCGAGGGCATGAAGACCGTTAAGGGCGAGTTCATCGCCATCTTCGATTCGGACTTCGTGCCAACGCCGCCGGTGATCCGCCAGATGATCCATTACTTCACGGATCCCAAGGTGGCGGTGGTGCAGGGGCGCTGGACTTGGTTGAACCGGCACTACTCGAACCTGACCGAGGTGCAGGCGATCCTGCTCGACGGCCACTTCGTGATCGAGCACGGCGGCCGGAATTTCTCCGGGCGCTTCTTCAATTTCAACGGCACGGCGGGGATGTGGCGGCGCGCGGCGATTGAGGACGCGGGCGGCTGGCAGCACGATACACTCACGGAAGACACCGACCTCAGCTATCGTGCCCAACTGAAGGGCTGGAAATTCGTCTACGACCTCACCATCGAATGCCCGTCGGAGCTGCCCGTGGAGATGAACGCCTTCAAGGCGCAGCAGGCGCGATGGGCCAAGGGTCTGGTGCAGGTGGCGCTGAAACTGCTGCCCACCATCTGGCGGAGCGATGCGCCATTCAAGTGCAAGGTGGAGGCGACCCTGCACCTCACGTGCAACTTCGCCTACCCCTTGATGACCGTGTTTTCAATCATCCTCTTGCCGGCTATGATCGTGCGCTTCTACCAGGGCTGGTTCCAGATGCTCTACCTCGACCTGCCCCTGTTCCTGCTCTCCACGTGTTCCTTCTCCAGCTTTTACATGATGGGGGAGCGCCAGCTCTACCCGAAGGACTGGTGGAAGCGCCTCAAGTTCATTCCGTTCCTCATCGCGACCGGCGTTGGCCTCACCGTACGGAATTCAAAGGCAGTGCTCGAAGCCGTGATGGGCAAGCAGACGGAGTTCGTTCGGACCCCCAAGTTCCGGGTGGAGGGCAAGCAGGCGGGTTGGGAGCGCAAGAAGTACTTGGGCCGCGCCGGCTGGATTCCCTTGGTCGAGATGAGCTTTGCCGTGTACTTCCTGTTCTGCGTTGTCTACTCGCTGTCGGCGGAGAACTATTTGACCGTCCCCTTCCTGATGCTCTTCGTGATGGGCCATTCTTACATGAGCGCCATGTCGCTGTTCCAGACACCGTTGCGCCGCCTGGCCAACGCCTTGCCGGCGCTGCTACGTCCTCGCCAGCTAGCAGCGACGAGTGACTAGCTACTAGACTAGCCACTCGTCACTGATCACTCGTCACTGCTTTGACGGCGGTTTCAACACCACCAGGACGCTTTCCAGTCGGTCGAGGGCGGCAGCGGGTTGAACCAGGATGTTCTTATAGATGTTGCCCTCTCCCACCTTGATCACGGTGCCTACAGGAAGGCCTTGGGGAAAGATCTGGTCGAGGCCCGAGGTCAGGACATCCTCCCCCGCTGCCACCGGCTGTTCGTTCATGATGTACTGAAGCTGGCACTGGTTCCGCCCCGCCCCCTTCACCACCCCCTGCACCCGGCTGGTAGCGAGGATCGAGCCGACACCGCTGGCCGGGTCGGTAATCAAAAGGACTTGGGAGGTATGCTCGTAAACGGAGACGATCTTGCCGACCACGCCGGACGGCGTCAGCACGGCCAGGTCGGTGACCAGGGCGGAATCGGTGCCCTTGTCGATGAAAATGGCGTTGGAGGCTTGGCCCGGACTGGCGGCGATCACCTCGGCGGCGACCGTCTGGAAGGGGAGGCGGTTCTTGAAATCGAGCAAGGAGCGCAAGCGGTCATCCTCCGCGGCCTTCTCGGAGAGCTCCAGAATGTGCGATCGGTCTGCGGCCAATTCGTCGCGCAGTCGGCGGTTTTCCTGCTGCGCCCGCCAGAGGCTGCCCAGCGTGTACCAGGCCCCGGTGGTGCCATTGACGCTCGACTGGAGGGTGCGTTGGAACGGACGGAAGAAGGCCACGGCCGCCACTTTGATCAAGGGGCCTTCGCTCTTGCGGGTGATCTCCACCGAGAGGAGCAGCAACTGCGCCAGCAACACGCCCAGCAGAATGAAGAAGGCCTGGTGGCCGCCGATGAACGCGCGCACTCTCTGCGGGCCTTCGCGGCCTACGGGGGGCTCGCTCGCACCGATGGGGGTCGTCGACTTAAGTTCCATCTTCAGCTCTCAGCTTTCAGCCGTCAGCTCTCAGCAAGCAGGCACCGTTTTGCTGAGTGTTGATAGCTGATGGCTGATCGCTACTCTATCGCCACCCGGCGAAGCAGGTTGAAATCTGTCAACATTCTACCGGTGCCCAGCACTACGGAGGCGAGAGGGTCCTCCGCAATGGAGACCGGCAAACCGGTCTCTTCACGGATGCGCTTGTCGAGGTTCTTGAGCAGCGCGCCGCCGCCGGTGAGGACAATGCCGCGGTCGGAGATATCGGCGGCGAGTTCCGGCGGCGTCCGCTCCAGGGCCACACGGATGGCGTTCATGATAGTCGACGCGCAGTCGGCCAACGCCTCGCGAATCTCGCTGTCGTTGATGGCGAGCGTTTTGGGTACGCCCTCGAGCAGGTGGCGGCCCTTGATTTCCATGGTCAGCGGCTTTTCCAGCGGATAGGCGGACCCGACCTCGATCTTGATCTGCTCGGCGGTGCGCTCACCGATCAGGAGATTGTATTTGCGTTTGAGATAGGCCGTGATGGCCTCGTCCATCTCGTTCCCGGCCACGCGCACCGACCGGCTGTAAACGATGCCAGAGAGGGAGATCACCGCAATGTCGCTGGTGCCGCCGCCGATGTCGACGATCATGCTGCCTTGGGGCTCGGTGATCGGCAGTCCGGCTCCGATGGCCGCCATCATCGCTTGCTCCACCAGAAACACTTCGCTGGCCTTGGCGCGCATGGCGGAGTCTTGGACCGCCCGCTTTTCCACCTGCGTGATCTCCGACGGCACGCCGATCACGATGCGCGGATGCACGAACATCTTGCGGTTGTGGGCCTGCTGGATGAAGTAATTCAACATCTTCTCCGTCACCTTGAAGTCGGCGATGACACCGTCCTTCAGGGGGCGAATGGCGACAATGTTGCCGGGGGTGCGGCCCAACATCTCCTTGGCTTCGCGGCCCACCGCCTCGATTTCGCCGTTGACCTTGTTGATGGCCACGATGGAAGGCTCGTTCACCACGATGCCCTTGCCCTTGGCGTAGACCAGCGTATTGGCGGTGCCGAGGTCAATCGCCAGGTCGGAAGAAAACATGCTGAAGAAAGAACGAAGATTCATTATTAAGAATTCCTTTTGGGCGGCGCCTTGACGGCTGGTAGACAGTAGACGGTAGACAGCATGTGGGGAAGAGCGCTCGTCGAGGTCCCGTATGCCACCTATGATCCGCCGTCTACCTTAGTTGAACGGCCAGTATGCCATATGCCGTCTACCATCTACCGATAAACGTTGCCCTCCCGAGCGGGCTCTTCTATAATAGATTGGATTCGCAACTTTGGGGAGAATAAGCAATGTTCAGGTTGTTTAACAAAAGCCGCCAGACCCTTTACAAGTGGATCCTGGCCGCCTTTCTCGGCATCATGGCGCTGGGCATGGTCGGCGTCGTCACCCCGTTTTTCTCCGGCAACGGTGACTCGACTCAATTGCAGGCCAATGTTCTGGCCTCGCTGGACGGCAACAATATCACCACCACGGACCTGCGGCGCGAAGTCCAGAACCAGTTCCGTAACTCGCCCCTGGGAAACGACCCGCAGATGGCGGCGCGCCTGGCCCCGAGGATTTTTGACGACATGGTGCTGCGTCTCGCCCTGAGCGCCCAGGCGGAAAAATTGGGCCTCGAAGTTTCCAACCAGGAACTGGCGCAGACCTTGCAGCAGTTCTTTGAGAAGGCGGGCTTTCCCAGCTTGGAGTCGTACGAGAGCCAGATCCAGCAGGAGACCGGCATGAGCGTGGCGCAGTTTGAAGCGCAGTATCGCGATCAGCTTCTGCGCTCCAAGGTCCAGGACGTGGTCACCGACGATGTCCGCGTTACGCCGGAAGAGGTGCGGCAGGAATTCGAGAAACGCTTCGCCAAGGCCAAGATCGATTATGTAACCTTCGACTCCAGCCAATACCTGAAGGACGTTCAGGTGCGGCCCGACGCGCTTCTCGCCTTCTTCAGCAAGGACCCGGAGCACTACAAGGTGCCGGAGCAGCGCCAGGTGCGCTACGTGTTGATTACTCCCGACCGCATCCGGGCGGAAGTGAAAGTGAGCGATCAGGATCTGAGGGCTTATTACGTGCAGCATCTTGCGGATTATCGCGTTCCGGAGCGCGTTAAGCTGGCTCGGATCCTTTTCAAGATCGCCGGCAAGAGTCCCGCCGAGGTGGCTGGTATCCAGAAGCAGGCCGAGGACGTACTCAAGCAAATCCGGGCCGGCGGGGACTTTGCCGAATTGGCGCGGAAGAACTCCCAGGATACCAGCGCTCAAAACGGCGGTGAGGTGGGCTGGATCGTTCGCGGCCAGACCGAGAAGGCCTTTGAGAACACGGCTTTTTCCCTGAAGCCCAGGCAGGTGAGCGACCTCATCAAGACCGACTACGGCATTGACATCCTCAAGGTGGAGGACCATCAGTCTGCCCACCTACAAACCTTCGACGAGGTCAAGGGCGAATTGCGGGCCGAACTCGAAAAGCAGCAGGTGGAGGCCGCGCGCGACTCCCTCGCCAACCGGGTGCAGCAGGCCCTTAAGACCAATCCAGGGCAGTTCGATGGGGTCGCCAAGAGTTTCGGCCTGGAGGCCAAGGAAACGCCGCTGTTCAAATTCAATCAGGCCGTGCCTGACCTCGGTAACAACGACACGTTCGAAAACCTAGCCTTCGACCTCCGCCAGGACGAAGTCGGCATCCCGATCACCGTTCCGCAAGGCACCGCCATTATCCAGGCCGTGCAGATCGTGCCCGAGCACACGCCCAAGCTGGACGAGGTCCGCGCCCTGGTGGAGCAGGACTACCGGGCGGATGAGGCCAAGAAACTGGCGCTTGCCAAGGCCAACGAGTTCGCCGCCCAGGCGAAGAAAGGCGACTTCAATAAGCTGGCCAAGTCGATGGGAGTGAAGGTGGAGGAGAGCAAGGACTTCACGCGGACCGACAACGTCAGCGACACCATCCCGGGCGTTTCCCTCGGCGCTGCCTTCACCCTCGCCCCGAACCAGACCAGTGACGTCATTTCCATCGGCAACACGAACCTCGTCCTGAAAGTCATCTCCCACACTCCGCCCGACGAGGCAACGTTCGTCGCGCAGAAGGACCAGATCGCCAACGATCTCCTGCAAGAAAAAAGGGATTTGGCTTTTGAAATCTACCGCCAGAACCTGAAGACCGAACTGGAGCACTCCGGCAAACTGAAGTTCAATGCCGCCGCTATGAAGGACTTTCTGGCGTCGTACGAGAGGCAGTAGAACATTGGGTGATTGAGTGATTGTATGATTCTGTGATTGAAGACAACCACCCACGGCATTCTTCCCGCAATCACACAATCACCCGATCACACAACATGTTCTCCGCCCGCACCCGGTTGCGGCTCGATGGGAACCCAACCTCCTTGCGCTCGCCTCCGAAACCGACGTCTCCTAGTGTGCCGGTAACCCTTAATCCTTTCCGCCTCAGAAAGAATTGCCGATTGCCGATTGAAAGAGGGGTAGGCAAGCTGAGTGGCCCTTTCAATAGGCCATTCACCACCGTCAGTGAGCCGCTCTTACAATCGTCAATCGACAATCCTCAATCGGCAATTCTTCGTTGACGCGCGTTCTTTTCTCCCGCATAATGCTGCGAGGTGCTTGGTTTAAATTCTAGCAAAACAACTGGGGGATTATTGTGCGCGAAATCCGAAAAGTCGCCGTGCTCGGCGCCGGAACTATGGGGGCCCGAATTGCCGCCCATCTTGCCAATGCTTCGATTCCCTCCGTGCTTCTGGATATCGTTCCCAAGCACCTCACTCCGGAGGAGCAGGCCAAGGGCCTGACGCTGGCCGACCCGCGGGTCCGGAACCGCTTTGCCCACGCGGGCCTCGACGCGGCCCTCAAGTCGCGCCCCGCCGCCTTCTTTGTGCCTGAAGCCGCCCGCATGATCACCATTGGGAATTTCGAGGATAACCTCGCCTGGGTGAAGGACTGCGACTGGATCATCGAGGCTGTCACCGAAGACCGCGGCATCAAGCAGGCTCTACTCGAGAAAGTTCAACAGTTTCGACCCCAAGGGGCCATCGTCAGTTCGAATACCTCGGGCATTTCGATATCAAGCATTTCGGAGAGCTTTCCGGAGGACTTCCGGCGCCACTGGCTGGGGACCCATTTCTTCAATCCGCCGCGTTACATGAAGCTGCTGGAAATTATCCCTACGGCCGACACGCTGCCCGAAGTGGTGGACGCTGTCTCCCGTTTCGTCGACGTGGTGGTGGGGAAGGGAATCGTTCTCGCCAAGGACACGCCCAATTTCATTGCCAACCGCATTGGCACCTTCAGCACGCTCAACGTTCTGCGGGTGATGCAGCAGGACGGCTATACTATCGAGGAAATCGATGCGCTCACCGGACCGGCGATGGGCCTGCCCAAGTCGGCCACCTTCCGTACCCTCGATATCGTGGGTCTGGACGTGCTGGTGCACGTGGTGAAGAACCTGTGCGGGTCCCTGCCCGATGATGAGCGTCGCGATCTGTTTGAGGTCCCTCCCTTCATCGAAGGCATGATGGAGCGCAAGCTCCTCGGTGACAAGACCAAGCAGGGTTTTTACAAGAAGGTTAAGGGCGGCCCCGAGGGTGAAATCCTGACCCTCGACCTCGAAACGTACGAATACCGGTCCCGCCAGAAGGCGAAGTTTCCGTCGCTGGAAATGGGGAAGAACGTCGAGGATGTGCGCCAGCGCGTCGCCATGCTGATGCAATCGCCGGATCGCGCCGGGACCTTTTATCGCAAGACGCTGGGTGACTTGTTCCACTACGCAGCCAACCGCATTCCTGAGATCTCGGACGACGTAGTCTCCATCGACGACGCCATGAAGTGGGGATTCAACTGGGAGTGCGGCCTTTTCGAGATCTGGGACGCGGTGGGGGTGGAGAAGATCGTCGAGGGATGGAAGAAGGAAGGCCGGGCGGTGCCTCCGCTGGTTGAGAACCTGCTGGGGTCGGGCCGAAGAACGTTCTACGAGCGCGTCGACGGCAACCTGCGTTATTTCGATGCCATGGGTGGCATGGAGACGTTGGAAGACCGGCCCGGCGTGATCCTGCTGCCCGCCCTCAAGGAGCGCAAGCGCGAGATCAGGAAGAACGCGGGCGCCAGCCTCATCGACCTGGGCGACGGCGTGGTCTGCGTCGAGTTCCATTCTAAAATGAACTCCATCGGCGCCGACACCATCCAGATGCTGCACACCGGTCTCAAGGCGCTCAACGAAGGCTTCGAGGCCATGGTGATCGGCAACCAGTCGCCCAACTTCTGCGTGGGCGCCAACCTGATGCTGGTCCTGATGGGCATCCAGGAGGGCGATTGGGACGAGGTCCACCAGGCGTGCCGCCAGTTCCAGAACGTGAATATGGCGCTCAAGTACGCTCCCAAGCCGGTGGTGGCGGCGCCCTTCGGCATGACGCTGGGCGGCGGAGTGGAAATCTCCATTCACACCGCCCGCGTGCGGGCGGCAGCCGAAACTTATATGGGCCTGGTAGAGGTCGGGGTAGGGATCATCCCGGCCGGCGGCGGGACCAAGGAGATGCTGGTGCGTGCCATGGACGCGGTGCCCAACGATCCCGAGGCCGACGCTTTCACCTACGTCAAGGAAGTCTTCACCAACATCGGCATGGCCAAGGTGAGTACCAGCGCCGAAGAAGCGCGCCGGCTGGGTTATCTTGCGACGCGCGATTCCATCAGCATGAACCGCGACCGGCAGATCGCCGACGCCAAGCAACTGGCGCTCGACCTGGTGAAGCTCGGCTACCGGCCCGGCAAGCCGCGCGAGGATATCCTGGTGCTGGGCCAGGCGGCTTTCGCCAAGATGAAGCTGGGGCTGCACCTTATGCGCCGCGCCGAGTATATCTCGGACTACGATGTGGTGGTGGGTACCCAACTCGCCAAAGTCCTTTCCGGCGGCGGCGAATTTACGTCGCCCCAGCGCGTTTCCGAGCAGTACCTGCTCGATCTGGAGCGCGAGGCTTTCGTCAGCCTGTGCGGTCAGAAGAAGACGGTGGAACGTATGCAGCACATGCTCAAGCGAGGCAAGCCGCTGCGTAACTGACGCCACGACCCGCTGCCTCACTACCGACCAGGGAGCTCAGGATGGGGCTCAAATTTGAATGGAGCCATCAAAAGGCAAGAGGGAACTTGAAGAAGCACCACGTTTCGTTCGAGGAGGCTTCAACAGTCTTTCGCGATCCCTTGAGTGTTACGGTCAGCGATCCGGTGCATTCAGAACCAGGCGACGAGCGACTGGTAATCCTGGGACATTCCAATCGCGGCAGGCTGCTCGTCGTAGTACACTCGGAAGAGGAGGAGCGAATCCGCATCATCAGCGCTCGTCGGCCAACGCTTAGAGAGAGAAACCAATATGAGCAAGGATAAGAAACCACGCTTAAAGGATGACGACTTGCTCCCCGAATACGATTTTAGTGGCGGGGTGCGCGGGAAATACGCTAAGCGGTATGCCGAAGGCACCAACGTCATCGTCCTAGACCCCGATGTAGCTCAAGTTTTTCCAAATGCGAAGTCGGTGAACGACGTACTGCGAGCGATTGCTGCAGTGGTCCGCCAGCAATCCGGTGGGCGACCATAGACCGGGAGGGAGATCATTGGACCTAACCATTGAGTTTGAGCGCGAAGAGGATGGGCGGTGGCTGGCGGACATTGTGGACCTGCCGGGTGTAATGGCCTATGGGCAAACCCGGGAGCAGGCCGGCGCCCGCGTTCAAGCCCTGGCATTGCGCGTTCTTGCTGACCGCCTGGAGCACGGTGAGGGATCCCCCGGAATGTTGAAGGTGTCGTTCATCGCCGCATGAGTCATTGGCCCGCATCCAAAGCCAAGAAGGTTCTCGCAGCGCTGTTGCGCATCGGTTGGAGCGTCAAGAGGCAGTCAGGCTCGCACCGCGTCCTGCAGCGTGCGGGCTGGGAGGATGTGGTGTTTCCCTTCCACGAAGGCGACGAGATCGGCCCGCGGATGCTCGCCCGAATCGCAAGAACAACGGGATTGAAACCGGAGGACCTCTAAGAGGGCGACACGAGAATGACTTGGTCAACTTGTTCCGGGAAAGCACTCATATGTGGCTTCGCCTGTCTCCTGATATCGTCCATCTTCGCGCGGAGCGAACAGCGGAAGGACATCGAATACTCCAACGTCGCGGGCGTCAGCCTGAAGCTGGATGCCAACGTACCAGATGGCCCGGGTCCTTTTCCCACGGTCATTATTGTTCACGGGGGCGGCTTCACGGGGGGCAATAAGCAGGTTTATGTTACGCCGATCTTCGAGCCGCTTACTCGTGCCGGCTTCACCTGGTTCAGCATCGACTATCGGCTGGCGCCTCAATATCCCTTTCCCGCCGCCATCGAAGACGTGGATCACGCCATCGAGTGGGTGAAGGCCCATGCGGCGGAGTACAAAGTCGACACCGGGCGTATTGCGCTGCTGGGTGAATCTGCCGGAGGACACCTGGTTTCGTACGTGGGCACCCAGAGGGATCCGCGCTGGCGGGTAGCCGCGGTGGTCTCGTTCTATGGTCCTCATAACCTGATGGGCGAGTACGAGATGCGGCAGAGGCAGAAAAAGGAGCCTACGGCGCTCGAAGCCTTTCTGAACATCAAGACTTTCGATGCCCAAGCCTTCAAGCGCCTCAAGCAAGCCTCTCCGATTAACCACGTGAGAAAGGGCATGCCGCCCTACCTTCTCCTCCACGGTACCAACGACGAACTGGTGGACTATCAGCAGTCCGTCCAAATGTGTGCGCGCATGAAACGCGCCGGAGATTCGTGCGAACTTTATACGGTGGAAGGAGCCGGTCACGGGATGGGGTCGTGGGAGAAGACGCCGGCCTACAAGCAGAAGGTGGTGGATTGGTTGCAGCAAGTGATGGCACCGCCGCCGCGGTGAACTTTCCGGCATAGGATCCTTCAAAGGCGCGGACCTAGGCTCCGAGCTTGCATCTAACGGGGTGGGCGGCGAGTCAAAGACATCATGACTACCGAAGAGCGAGAACTGCTGACCCGATTGATCAACGATCCTCCTCCTGGCAGCAAGATTGCGGCCGCCCGGGACTATGGTGTCGATCTTACGTTGCTGCTTCGGAGGCTGGAGATGACTCCAACAGAACGTCTTCAAGAGCTCCAGGCGGCCCAGGCATTCATCGAGGAACTGCAGGGGGCAAAAAGGCGCAGCCGCTCAAACAATTCCGGTG
>Ga0335078_10010132_pt1 | contig 13958 bp, 15 predicted proteins | sample Lox_Sample_32_FD_206711 | JGI IMG/M metagenome (GOLD analysis project Ga0335078, IMG submission 206711) | Soil microbial communities from Loxahatchee National Wildlife Refuge, Florida, United States - Lox_Sample_3.2 | ecosystem: Environmental > Terrestrial > Soil > Wetlands | place: USA...
AGTCAAGGCCGTTCTCGTAGTGACTCGGGTACTCGATGTAGCCCACCAGCGAACCAACCTGGACGGATATCCCGAGCTCGCCGACGGCGACCCGCTTCGCAGCTTCGACGAGCGGCTCGCCAAACCGGACGGTCGCGCCCGGTAGGTTCACGTTTCCTCGGCAGGGATCGACGTCGCGAAGCGCGAGCAGCACTCCCTGGGCCTCGGAGATGATCAGGATCTCAACCGTAAGGCGGGGGACCTTGGTGAAGATCCGGTCAAACTCGTCCTTGGGCAGAGGCTCGCTCATGGCTGTCCCTCGACGGCGCACCACCGTTTAGCGGCCGGCACGGTTCCACCGGTCGGAATCATCGGGCGCCCGGACATATCGGCCCCGTCATGACAGCCGCTGCCGCCCCCTCTGGAACCCGCACTCACGATCCGTAGAAACCCCTCTACAATTGCTTAGTTGTGAAAGGGTAGAATCGGAAGGAATCCAGAACGGAGCTTTCCATGAGCAAGAACATGAGCATGATGGATCGGCTTCTGCGCACGCTGCTGATCGCGCCCGTCGCGGTTGTGATCGGGATCGTGATTGGCCCTGGGTCGATCGGGTCGATCGTCTTGTACGTAGTCGCCGCGGTGATGCTTGCGACCAGCACGGTCGGCTACTGCCCGCTCTACTCCGTGTTCGGGGTGGGCGGCCATCGGGAACAGCAGGCGCATTGACCCGTACGCCCAGGAGGTGAACCTGAGATGGCTGGGGAGATTCGCCACAAGGAATTCCGATTCCCGGTCGATGTCGCGTGGCAGGCCGGTCGCCGGACCACCGCAAGCGTGGAGGGGAAGGCGCAGCTGCCGATCGCGACACCACCCGAGTTCCGCGGCGGCGATCCGGACACCTGGAGCCCGGAGGACGCGTTCGTGGCCGCGGCGGGGTCGTGTCTGGCGGTCACGATCGTGGCAGTGGCCGAACGTGAGGAGCTGCCGATGCGCGGGCTGTCGGTGCACGCGGACGGTGTGGTGGGGCGCAGGCCCGATGGCCGGTTCGGCTTCGTGCGCCTCGAACAGACCGTCGAGCTGAAGACCGACCCCGGATATGAGGAAACAGCCCGTGCGGTCATCGCGAAGGCCGAGGAGGGCTGCCTGGTTACGGTCTCGCTCGACCTGCCGGTCGAGACGACGATCCAGATACGCGTGCCCGTGCCGGCGGTGTGATGGGAGCTCGCGGTGATGGCACCCGCCACGACCAGGCCCACGGTTGTGCTCGGTAGCAGCGCGCCGCTTCGCGAGGACGGCGCGCGGTGGGCTGGCGATGCCTTCCCGGCCGACGCTGTGCTCGAGCCGTGGTTCTCGTGCCTGAGCGAGCGGCTCGGCGCAACGCGAATCTTCGACTGCCACACACATCTGGGCTGTGCCGATCCCGACGGGTCCTGCTTCGACGTCGATGAGCTGATGGCGGCACTCGGCGCCGTCGACGCGCGCGCCGTGGTGTTCCCGCTGGCGGAACCCGGCGGTTATCGGGCCGCCAACGACAGGATGCTTTCGGTGGCCGCGGCGTCGGACGGCCGACTGGTGGCGTTCTGCCGCGTTGATCCACGCAACGGCGCCGCCCGCGAGGTCGAGCGCGCGGTGGGTCGTGGCGCGGCGGGCATCAAGCTGCACCCGCGCGCCGAACGGTTCGGGCTTGGTGACCCCGCAGTCCGCGGGATCCTCGCCGTTGCCGACGAGCACCGACTGCCGGTCATCGTGCACGCCGGACGGGGCATCCCGTCGCTTGGATCGGATGCCATCGAGCTCGCCCGAGCCTACCCCCGGGCCCCGCTGATCCTGGCGCACGCGGCGATCGCCGACCTGGCATGGATATGGCGCGAGGCGGCCGGCCAGCGCAACCTGTTCTTCGACACGGCCTGGTGGAACATCGCCGACCAGCTCGCGCTGTTCGCGCTGATCCCGCCCGGTCAGATCCTGTTCGCCTCCGACACGCCATACGGGCGCACGATCGCGGCCGCGTCGGTGGTGCTGCGCGCCGCGCTGGCCGCCGGGCTGAGCACCGAACAGATCGCGATGGTCGCGGGTGGGCAGCTCGAGCGCCTGCTGGCCGGCGCCGAACCGCTGGATCCAGGTCCAGCACCTGGCGCACCGGCGCCGGGTCCCGGACCGCTGCTCGAGCGCATCTACACGCTGCTGGTCGCGGCCGTGGCGCGGTTGACCGCGGGGTACCCGGCCGAGGAGTACCTCGAGCTCGCGCTGCTCGCGTGCCGAGTGCCTCCCGACCATCCCGACGCCCCGGTCGCCGCCTCCGTGCGGGAATTGCTGGATCGCCACGCTCGATATCTCGCCACCGACCCGCCCCGTCGCGGTCCACGAGTTCCGGGGATCCACCTGATCTTCGTTGCGGCCGCGGTGGCTCGCACCGCGGGCCTGCCCCTTCCGACGACGATGTAACCGTCAGGCGACGTGGGCAAAAAGGCCGCCGAGCGGCCACACCCGCCGGCGAGTCAGATCGGCTGGAGAATCGTTTCGAGGTCCCGCAGCTGTCGGCGCACGCCGCCGCAGACCTGGTCGCAGAGCTCGAACACCGAGGGGTCGCTGATCGCGTAGACGGCCTGGGTGCCGTGTTTGGTGCGGCTGACCATCCCGGCCGCGTGGAGGATCCCGAGGTGCTTGGAGACGTTCTGCTGGGAAGCGCCGAGCGCGTCGCGGAGCTCGCCAACGGTGGCCTCGCGGTCCCGGAGCTGGTCCAGGATCTTGATCCGCATTGGCTCGCCGAGCACACGGAATCGCTGGGCCACGAGCTCGATCAAGGGCTCGGGCAGAGGGTGAGGGGCGGGGTCGAGCTTCTTCATGGTTCGGAGCATACCACAACCGTACTGTTGTGAAGTTGACAAGCGGCGCGACCTACGCTAACCTTCAATCTACCACTCTACAGTTGTGCAGTAAAAGGACGCGGATCCATGAACACGACCATCACGCATCTCACCGAAGACACCTTCGCGGGCGCCGCCCGCGAGCCCGGGCTGACCGTCATCGACTTCTGGGCCGGCTGGTGTGGCCCGTGCCGGGCGATGGCGCCTCAGTTCGAGAAGGCGGCCGAGCTTCGGCCGCAGTACCACTTCGCCAAGGTCGACGTGGACGCCGAGCCTGCGCTGGCGGGCCGGTTCGGGATTCGCTCGATTCCGACGCTGATGGTGCTCCGCGACGGCGAGCCGATCGCCGCGCAGGCGGGGCTGGTCGGGGCCGATCAGTTGGTTGCTGCGCTCGACCGGCTCGCCGGGCCGGTGGCCGAAGCAGCCGCCGCACGAAAGGCGGCGTGATGAGTCGCGAGGCGAGATGGCCGCTTGAGCGGGTGCTGTTCGCCCTCGCCGGCACCGTGACACTCATCTCCGCGCTGCTCGCGGCGACAGTCTCGACCTGGTTCTTGCTGCTGACCGCATTCGTCGGCGTCAACCAGTGGCTGTACGTGCTTGTCGGCAATTGCCCGGCGTCAATCGTGCTGCGCCGCGCTTGCCATCTGCGCTCGGCGATCTACTTGTCCCCGAACGGTCCGGCGCAGCGGCCCGAGGAGGTCACGGCCTGATGACCGTCGTCGAACGCGAGCCCAAGCTCGCCACACAAGCCACGGCAGAGGCGTATCCGCACGCGGCGAACGTCGGTCCGATCGGTCGCCTGGGCCGCTACACGGCAACCCACTTCAGGGCCGTGCTTGTCGGTTGGGTGCTGGTCGCGGTCGTGTTGGGCTTCTTCGCCCCGCGCGTCGAGACCGCGCTTTCCGGCGCCGGCTGGGAGGCAACCGGCTCGCAGTCGGTGCAGGCCCGCCAGTTGATCAACCAGAACTTCCACGGACTGTCCGGCTCCGCGCTCATGACCGTCGTGTACTCGCCTGCCAAGACCGTCAGCGACCCAGCCTTCCAACGCGTGCTCGCGAACGTCGAGCGCACCCTCAGGGCCGACCCGGCGGTCAAGCGCGTGATCGCGCCCTCACCTGGCGCATCGATCAGCCGCGATGGGCACACCGCCATCGTTCAGGCCGGCGCGGCGCGCAGCTCCAACGGAATGGTCAAGGCCGCCGAGGACATCAAGGGCAAGCTCGCCGCGCTCTCGGCGAGCGGCGTGCAGGTGCATCTCACCGGCGCACCTGGCATGTGGTCTGACTTCAACACGGCCAACCGCAACGCGATGATGAAGTCCGAGGTGATCTCCTGGCCGGTCACCCTCGGGATCCTGCTGCTCGCGTTCGGCTCGCTCGTCGCCGCCGGGCTGCCGCTGATGCTGACGATGGTCGGGCTCGCCTCGGCCGCCGGGCTGCTGTACCTCGGCACGCTGGTGACGCCGATCTCGATCTGGGCGATGAACTTCGCGCTCATGTTCGCGCTCGCGCTCGGGATCGACTACGCCCTGTTCGTCGTGCACCGCTTCCGCGGCGCCCTGTTCGCCCACAACCTGTCACCCGCCGGCGCGGCCGCGGTCACGATGGACACCGCCGGCAAGGCCGTCCTGTTCAGCGGCATCACAGTGCTGATCTCACTCTCGGCGGTGATGCTCGTGCCCAGCCCAGCGTTCCGCTCGATGAGCCTCGGGATCATGCTCGCGGTCGTGTTCGTCCTCGCCGCCACGCTGACCCTGCTGCCGGCAGTGCTGGCCAGGATCGGCCCAAAGGTCGACAAACTCGCGCTGCCGTGGGCGCACTCCGGAGAGCACCGCTCCCCGCTCTTTGAGAAGTGGGGGGAGCGCCTGTGGCGCCAGCCGGTGCGCTGGGGCATCGTCGCCGCCGCCGTGCTCGTCGGCCTTGCCCTGCCGGTTACCCAGCTGAAGACGGCGATGCCCTCGATCAAGGTTGTTCCCACCGCTGACGCCTCCTACATCGGCTACCAGCAGGCGCAGCGCGCCTTCGGACCCGGCTCGACCGGGCCGCTGCAGATCGTCACGCCGAGCGCGAACGCGCCGAGGGCGACGCGCATCGCCCAGGCCGATCGCGGGATCGCGGCGCTGATGCCGACCCAAACCGCGAGCGGGTACGCCCTGATCACCGCGATCCCCACGCAGGACCCGTCCAACCCGGCGGTCGGCAAGACCATCGACCGGCTGCGCGCCGAGCTCCCGCCTGGCTCGCTGATCGGCGGGGCGGTAGCCGAGAACCACGACCTCCAGGCCGCGCTATCGGCCAAGACCCCGCTCGTGATCGGCGTCGTCATGGGACTGGGATTCCTGCTCCTACTTATCGCCCTGCAGGCGCCGCTCCTGGCCGCCGTCGGAGTGCTCACCAACCTGCTCGCCACCGGGGCGGCGTTCGGGGTGGCCAAGTGGATCTTCCAGGACGGCGCCCTGCACTCGCTGCTCGGCTTCCAGTCCCAGGGGTTCCTCGACGCGTGGGGGCCGGTGTTCTTCTTCGCGATGATCTTCGCGATCTCGATGGACTACACCGTGTTCCTGCTCTCTGCTGCCAAGGAGCACTGGGACCACACCCACAACCCCAAGGAGGCGATGGTCGGCGCCGTCGCGCACTCCGGCCGCGTGATCTTCGCCGCCGGCGCCGTCATGGTCGCCGTGTTCTTCACCTTCGCGCTGTCCGGCCCGTTGCCGCCCAAGGAGATGGGGATCATCCTCGGCGTCGCGGTCCTGCTCGACGCAGCACTCATCCGGCTGCTGCTGCTTCCGGTGCTGCTCCGGCTGATGGGCCGGTGGGCGTGGTACCTGCCGCGGTGGGCGCACCGCGTGCTCCCCGACGTCACCTTCGGACACGCCTGAGACCAGAAGGGATACCGCCATGTCATCACCAATCCTCGAGCTGTGGCAGACCGAGTGGTGCCCGGCCTCGCACCAGGTGCGCCAGCGCCTGACCGAGCTCGGGGTCGCCTACACCGTCCGCCAGGTGCCGGTCCAGCAGGACGCTCGAACAGAGCTTCGCGCCGCGACCGGCGCGAGCGAGATCCCGGTCCTCGTCGCCGGCGGCGAAAAGGTCCGCGGCGAACAGAGAATCCTCGCCTACCTGGACGAGCACTTCATCGAACCGCCCGACGCCGCCGACCAGCGCGCCAAGGCAACCAAGGCAAAGCAAAAGGAACTGGAGGCCGTGTGTCCCAAGTTGACAGCAGCTACACACTGAGCACACCGACCGCGCTGAGCTTTGACCAGGCCGTGGCCCGGGCGCGGGAGGAGCTCGCCCGGGAGGGTTTCGGCATCCTGTGCGAGATCGACGTGGAGGCCACGCTGAAGCAGAAGCTCGACATCGAGCGCGAGCCGTACCTGATCCTCGGCGCGTGCAATCCGTCCCTCGCCCACGAAGCGCTCGAGGCCGAGCCCGAGCTCGGCACGCTCCTCCCCTGCAACGTGATCGTCTACGTGCACGAGGGCGAGACGCACGTCGCGGCTGTCGACGCCGAGCAGATGCTCTCGATCGTCGGCAACGAAGCACTCGGACCGACCGCGACCGAGGTCCGCCGGCGGCTAGCCACGGTCGTCGAGCGCACCTCGCGCGGGTGACCGGACCGCGGATCATGGACAGCGCCGAGTGGGACCGGCGCTACGCGGGCCGCGAGCTGATCTGGACGAGCCAAGCCAACCGATTCCTCATCCAGGAGGTCGACGGCCTGGCGCCCGGGCGGGCGCTCGACCTTGCCTGCGGCGAGGGCCGCAACGCGATCTGGCTGGCCGAGCGCGGCTGGAACGTGACCGGCGTTGACTTCTCCAAGACCGGGCTCGAGAAGGCTCGGCAGCTCGAGGATGCACGAGGCGTCCACGCCGAGTGGATCGCCGCCGACCTCCTCGATTACCAGCCCGAGACCCGGGCGTTCGAGCTCGTGATCGTGTTCTACCTCCAGGTTGCCGAAGCGGAGAGGACACCGATCCTCAAAACCGCCGCGAGTGCCGTCGCCCCGGGCGGCACGTTCCTGCTGGTGGCACACGACAGCACCAATATCGCGGAGGGGCACGGCGGCCCGCAGGAGCCCGCGGTGCTCTACACCGCCGAAGACGTCAGCCGCGACCTGGAAGGAACCGGCCTGCGGATCGAACGGGCCGAGCGCGTCGAGCGGCCGGTGGACACCGCCGAGGGAGTGCGAATCGCCCTCGACGCGCTGGTGCGCGCATCGCGAAGCTAACGCACGATTGCAGCCACGACCACGAGCACCGTGCTGATCACGGCGAGGATCCCGATTCCCGCGGCCAGCAGGCGCACGAGCGGCGAATAACCGAGCGGCCGGCCGAGGCGCATCGACCGCTCGTTGACCTCCCAGCGCAGGTAGCTGGCGAGCGCGATGAGGCCGCCCAGCAATATGGCTGGTATCGCGACGAGTAGGTGGGCACCACCGAGCCCGAAGTGGAGCACTTGGGCTGCGACGAGCCCGCCACCGATCAACGCGAGACCGGTGCGGGCCCAGGCGAGAAACGTTCGCTCGTTGGCGAACGTGAACCGCGGGTCCGGGTCCGTCCCGACGTCAAGGTCGGGGTGCAGCTTGCGGAGCGCGGCGCGGAGCCTCCGGCGTGCGGTGGGCTCGGCAGTCTCATGCTCAGCGCGCGTGGTGACGTCTTCGCTCACCGTATGACCGCCAGTGCCGCCGATCCCGCCGCGGCGATCAGCGTGATCGCCAGGAGGATGCCGAGCGCTCGTTCGTGGGCAGGGGCGCCGTCGTCGCCGACGCGCTCGTGCTCGGCGTAGATGCGGAGGCTGAACACCCACTCGCCCACGCCGGCCAGGACGAGCACCGCCGCGACCGGGATCGCGAGCCCGAGCAACGAGTACACGATCCCCGCCCGGACGACGAGCGCCGCCACGGCCAGGCTGGCGATCGCCGTCCGTTCCCACGCCAGCACCGTGCGCTCACTGGCCCCGCCTTCATCCCAGCCCAGCGCTCGGGGAGGCCGTGCGCCGGTCACCGCAGTTGGCTCACCGTCAAGAGCACGACCGCAAGCAGAGCGATCCCGGTTGCGCCAATTCCGAGCAGGGCTGGAGCGGCTCGAGAGAGAGGCAGGCGCGTGCCCGTGCGCATCGCGACCTCGCTCGCGCGCCACCGCACGAACCCGGCGACCGCGAGCACCGCGCCCAGCGCGATCAGCGGCAGTCCGATCATCAGTCCCTCGCCGCCGACCCCGAACTTGAGCAGCTGGACGGCGGCTAGGCCGCCGGCGATCAACGCGAGCGCCGTGCGGTTCCAGGCCAGGAACGTCCGCTCGTTGGCGAGCGTGAAGCGCGGATCAGGCGCCGCTCCCAAGCGGCGTAGCGAAACTCGCAAAGGGCCGAGCTTAAGCATCAGGACGGATTCTCCCGCCCGCGGGAGCCGCACGGGTGGGCGCACCGTCGAGCGGCCCCCACACCTCCTCGGGGGACCAGTCGACCAGGGTGTGAAACGCCACCGGACTCGGCGCGCTCGACAGAGCCTCACGCGCCTCGCGGGACCGTCGATCCTCGGGCAGGCGGTATGCGTCGAGCGTCGGCTTGACCGGCCGAAACAGCCAGATCGGCCGACGCAGCTCGCCGGCCGCCGGCCGAACCAGCGCCATCCACTTGCGGTACACCGCCCTCGACCTGGTGAACTCGACGTGGATGTCCGCGTACCGGTCGCCCGGCTCGGCTGGACGAACGCGCACCTTCTGGTGCCAGCAGTGCATGCCGCTGATCGGGTCGGGGTGCACGGGAAACGTGATGTTCTGGTGCACACCGGCGTCGCTCCACCACACCCGGCTCGAGCTCGGGTCCGAGGACTCCCACGGGCGGACGCCGTGGACACGGCGGAAGGTAACGCCGTCGCCTTCCTCGACCATGTCCACGAGCGCCGAGGACCAGCGTTCCATGCCCTTGTCCTCGCGCAGGCGCCAGCGGCCCATGTGATGCGAGGCGGCCACGACGCCCGGCCGGATGCCCTCGGTGACGAGCGCCTTGATCACGAACCAGCCGATCTCGGTCTCCACGCGCGCGAGCTCGCCGGTGTTCAGTCCAATTCGCGCCGCGTCCTCGGGGCAGACCAGGAGAGGATGCGTGTGCGAGAGCTCGCCCAGGTATTTCGCGTTTCCCGAGCGGGAGTGGATCAGCGTCGGCAGCCGGTAGGTGGGCAGCAGGACATACTCGCCGCGCCCGTGATCGATCAGCGAGCGGTGCACGTGGCTGCGCCGGTAGTGCGGCGTGGCCATCTCGGGCCAGCCCCAGTCGATCAGCTCAGGCTGGAGCAGCTCGAGCTTGCGCGACGGGGTGTTGAAGCCGCGACGGGGTGCGCCGTCCACGACCGCCGCGATCGTGTCCGGGCGGCCGGTGAGCGGGAGGTGCGTGACGTCGGCTGATCGGAGGGTGAGCGTCTGCTCCGGACCCTGGATCTCGGTGTCGCCGGGGTCCGGGATCTGCTGCTCGTGGCTTTCGTAGTCATCGCGCGAGATCTCGACGACGCCGTACTTGCGCATGTAGGCGAGCGGGTCGAGGCTTTCGGCCGCCGCCTTCTCGGGCAGCCCTGGGACCGAGTTCTCGAACATCCAGCGGTAGTACTCCTCGAGCCGGATCTTCTCTCCGGGCCGATAGGGCGACTCGTAGTACCGGCGGATGCCGAGCGACCCGTCGGGGTCGGCCCGCCAGGACACCTCGATCCAGAACTCACCCTCCTCCCACACCTCTCCGGGGTTGGCCTGGTAGGTGAACTCGACGTGATGGCCGGCGCGCTCCATCGCCACGCGCTGGACCGGCTGGCGGAAACCGAGCCAGCGGCCGGCGTGCGTCTCGTAGGAATGCGTGTCGTGACGCTCGGGCCCGTGCCCCATCGGGAGCACGTAGTCAGCCCACCACGCCGTCTCGGACCACGTGGGCGTCATGGCCCCGTGAAGCCCGACGGCGCTATCGTCGCGCAGCGCGCGCAGCCAGGTGTAGCCGTCGGGGTACGTCCAGATCGGATTCAGCACGCGCGTGAACAGGACAGGCTGGGAGCCGCGGTCGCCGTCGAGCAGGAAGTGCGGGTAGAGGAAGCTCATCTCGTTGTGGGCGAGCGGGTATTCGCGCGGCCAGCTGAGTTCGTTCCACTGCTGGTTGGCGGGCGGCTTGCGCCACGGTTCGGGGATGAACTTGTGCCATGCGTTCGGGCTCACCCCGCCCACGGTTCCCACCGATCCGGTGAGCACGTTGAGCAGCCAGAGCGCCCTGGTGATCTGCCAGCCGTGGAGGTTTCCAGCGGCCGCCGCGCGCCAGATATGCGAGCAGAACGCCGGCGCGGCGGCGGCGATCTCCCGCGCGACCTGCACCACCGTGCCGGCCGGCACCCCGCTCTCGGCCTCGGCGAACTCTGGCGTGTACCGGGCGTACTCGCGGGCGAGCTCGGCCAGGAAGTTCTCGAACGACGGCGCGCTGTCCGGCGCACGGTAGATCAGGTAGGTGCGCCAGTTCACCCAGCGGCGGACGAACTTCCGGTCGATCAGGTCCTCGTCGAGCAGCACCTTGGCGATGGCGAGCAGAACCGCGGCCTCGGTTCCCGGCCACGCGGGGAGCCAGTGGTCGGCCATGGCCGCCGTGTTCGACAGGCGCGGGTCGATCACCGCGACCCTGCCGCCCTCGTGCTGTCCTTCGACGATGCGCTGAGCATGCGGATTGAAGTAGTGCCCGGCCTCGAGGTGCGAGGAGATCAGCAGGGTGAACTTCGCGTTGGCGTAATCCGGGGAGGGCCGGTCGGTGCCCATCCACAGGCCGTAGCCGGCGCGGCCGCCGGAGGAGCAGACGTTGGTGTGCGAGTTGTGACCGTCGCATCCCCACGTCTCGAGAAACCGGTCGGCGAAGCCGTCCTCGCCGGGCCGGCCGACGAAATACATCACGTCATTGGGTCGCCCAGCCGCGAACGCCGCGTGCATCCGCTCGGCGAAGGTGTCGAGCACGTGGTCCCAGCTCACCCGCTCCCACTCGCCGGAACCCCGCGACCCCCTACGACGCAACGGGTGCAGGATGCGCTCGGGGTCGTGGATCTGGTTGATCGTCGCGGGGCCCTTGGCGCAGTTGCGACCGCGGCTGCCCGGGTGGTGCGGGTTGCCCTCGAGCTTGCGGATCTCGAAGGTCTCCTTGTCGACGTAGGCCAGCAGGCCACAGGCCGACTCGCAGTTGAAGCAGACGGTTGGCACGAGCGTGTAGGCGCGCTCCACGCGTCTTGGCCACGCCTGCGGGTCGAGCTCGCGCCAGTCGTCCCAGCGCTCCGGCGGTGGGTAGTTGCTCAGTTCCGCCATGCTCAGCTGAGCGGAACGCTCTGCCCGGCACGCACCCAGGCGTCCTCGTAGAACCACAACCCGACAAGCGCCGCGGCGCCGGCGGCCGCCAGCAGCCCCGTTCCCCCTGCGACCAGGAAAGCCGATCCCAGGGCGGCCGGTGCGAGGCCCGCGAGCGCGATGCCCGCCCAGAACCTCGCCGCGTAGAGGTCGCGCCACAGGTTCCGAGCGGCGCGCTCGGCCTGGCGGGTGCTGTGGCGACCGAACGTGTCGAGGATGGCCAGCACGCTGCCGACGACGGCGGCGGCCACGAGCGCCCAGCCCAGCGCCCGCTCGATGGCCGCCGGCGGGGAGGCCAACGAGGCGGCGATGCCCAGCGCTCCGGCACCCGCCAGCACCGCATTGACGATCGTGTGTGGCAGGAGGAGCCGGCTCTGCCACAGGTCACGGCCCTCGCACTGGTTGAACAGCAGCGCCGTGTAGCCGGCCAGCGCGGCGCCCACGGGCACCATGACCCAGCCCAGGACGTCACGCGCGCCGTCTGCCCCGATGATCGACACGACGGTGAAGGCCAGCGCCACGACGGCGCCGGCGTTGATCACCTGTGCTCCGATGGCCAGCCAGGAGCGCCACTGTGGTCGCAGGAACAGGTAGTGGACGCGATCGGGGCGCTTGAGATCTGACGCCAGCAGGAGCCCCGTAAGGGCGATCCCGGCGAGGGCCATGACTCCCGGAATCACGTCCGCGACCGCGCTGCCGCGAGGGCCGACGATGAGCAGCAGGACCGCGAGCATCATCGCTCCGGCGGCGACGCCCTTGGACAGGAAGTAGCTCGAGACACGCCACCCCCACGGCGGCGGGTGGTGCGACGCGTCAGCGACCACGCTCGCGGGCGCGTGGGGATCGAGCGCCGCGTGCCGCGCTCGTTCGTCCTCACGGAACTCGTTCAGCTGCGGCTTGAGCTGCGCCGCGGCGAGCGGGTCGAGCGACACCTCGTGCGCACCCAGGTAGAACACCTTCGGCTGGGTGTTCTGCTCGGGCGCGCGCACGCGAGACGGGACCGTCGCGATCAGCCGGCTGATCTCGGAATCCGGATCGTCGATGTCGCCGGAGACGATCGCGTGCGTGGGGCAGACGATTTCGCACGAGGGTTTGAGGCCCTGGTCGACTCGGTGCGCGCAGAAGTTGCACTTCGCCGCCGTGTGTGAGCGCGGGTCGATGTAGAGCGCGTCGTAGGGGCACGCGTTCATGCACGCCTTGCAGCCGATGCAGCGCTCGGGGTCGAAATCGACGATCCCGTCCTCGCGCCGGTACAGCGCGGTGACGGGACAGATCTCCACGCATGGAGCATCGTCGCAGTGGTTGCAGCGCAGGACCGAGAAGTAGCGCCGGGCATCGGGGAAGGTGCCCTCCTCGATGTACTTGACCCAGGTACGAAACACGCCGAGTTCGACGTCGTGCTCCTGTTTGCAGGCGACCGTGCAGGCGTGACAGCCGATGCATGAGCGCTGGTCCAGCGCGAACCCGAAGCGAGTCAACGCGTCAGCTTGCGGCGGGGGCGCTGTCGCTCGTCTCGAGCGGGCGCCCCATCGCCCGCCACGTCGGGACGCCCCCATCGACCACGTGGATCACGTCTGTGGCGCCGCCCCGCTGCAGCAGGCTCCCAGCCGTGCCCGCCCGCTGCCCCGACTCGCATATGACCGCTATGGGCTTCGCCGGGTCAACGCCGTCGGGCACGCCGTTGATGTCGTGCCAGGCCTTGAAGGCGGAGCCGGGAATGTGGCCGGAATTCCACTCGCTCTCCTCCCGCACGTCGAGAATCTGGACGTCCGGATCCTCATCGGCACGGCGGATCAGTTGATCGACCGTAAGCCGCTCGAGATGCTCGACCGGGCAGCCCTCCTGCCACCAGCTCGTCATCCCGTTCCGCAGATACCCAGCCACGTTGCGAAGGCCGACCGCAGCAGCAAGGGCGCTGGCGCGCCGACCATCGTCGTCGTCGCGGCCGACGAACACGAGCTCCTCGCCGCCGCCCGCGACCCAGGCGAGCTTGGTCCCGAATCCGGCGCGCGTCATCGGGTTTGAGATTGCGCCCGGGATGTGCCCCTCGTCGAACTGGCGAGCGGTCCGGAGGTCGATGAGGAGGGCTCCGGCCGTCCGCCTGTCTTCGACCTCCCGGGGCTCGAGCGGGCCGATCTCGATTCTCTCGGCGCGGAGCGGGCCCTTGTTCAGCTCGACGATCTTCCTGAAGTTCGGCGGCTGGGGACCGAGCTTCGCGAGGGCCTGCGCGACGAACTCCTCCTCGTCGGTGATCGAGAGCACGGGGTTCCAGTCGTGCTCGAAGCCGATGGTGGAGGAGACCTTCATGTCCATCCCGGGGCCGCCGCACATCGACCCGCCCAGGTGCCCCGGCCAGACCTCCACATCGTCGGGCAGTGGGAGGAGCTTCTCGTGCAGTGAGTGGAAGATGCCGCGCGCCCCCTCCGATTTCTCGATGGCGAGGTCCGGTCGCGCGACGTCGCCCACGAACAGCGTGTCGCCAGTGAGCACGGCCCATGGTTGCTTGCTGCGCCGCGTATCGATCAGCGCGAAAGCCGTGTGCTCCGGCCGGTGGCCCGGCGTGTGCAGCGCGCGGACGTGCAGCGCGCCAAGCTCGAACTCGTCGCCGTCATCGAAGGGCCGGTGGTCGTAGTCGGGCTTCGCCTCGCGGTGGATGTGGATCGTCGCACCGGTGGCCGCCACCAGGCGCCCGTGGCCCGATACATGGTCGGCGTGGTTGTGCGTCTCGAAGATGTGCTCGATCTCCACGCCCATATAGC
>Ga0335078_10010133_pt1 | contig 13957 bp, 20 predicted proteins | sample Lox_Sample_32_FD_206711 | JGI IMG/M metagenome (GOLD analysis project Ga0335078, IMG submission 206711) | Soil microbial communities from Loxahatchee National Wildlife Refuge, Florida, United States - Lox_Sample_3.2 | ecosystem: Environmental > Terrestrial > Soil > Wetlands | place: USA...
TCGTGAGGCGGCCGGTCCGGTGGAAACCGTGGCCTGGCACGTCCGGGTGGCGGAATAGGCAGACGCGCTAGCTTGAGGTGCTAGTGCCTCGAAAGGGGCATGGGGGTTCAAGTCCCCCCTCGGACACAGAGTCTCCGCAGGTCACGGCGTTGTCATTATCAATGGCAGCGCCGTTTGGCACTTCCGTGGCACTTTTCTCCGCGGCCCGGACCCATGCCCGCGCCGCGGCGTCCCACTCCAGGCCCTTCCGCAGCAGCACGATGAGGGCCACCGCGTACGGAGTACCGCCCGCAGCCCTGAGCCGCCCGCACCTGCGGGAGAGGCGGCGGTGCTCGGTCTCAAGTGCCAGGCACCGGGCGTGGTGGTCGGCCAGGATCATGCTCCCCCTGCCTTCCCTATGAGCCCTGCGAACACATCAGCGGCATCGCGTTGGCTGCCGGACAGGACGTGAGCGTAGACCGTCAGGGTGACGGTGGGGTTGGCATGGCCGAGCCGCTGGGAGACCACGTGCACGGGCACCTTGGCCAGCAGCAGCGCGGTGGCATGCGCATGGCGCAGGTCATGCAGCCGGCAATCTGGCGGCCCATCCTCGCCTAGCGCCTTGCGGCACCGGGCGAGGTCGGCCTTGAACTGGCGGGAGGTGTGCTCCGGGTGCCGGTGCTCCCCCTCGATGCTGCCGAACACCAGGGCCTCGGGCTTGACGAGCTGCAGCGCCATGCCGCCGCGCTCGGCGCGGTAGGCACGCAACAGCGCCACAGTGGTGGCGTCGACGTCGATGAGACGCGGCTTGTCCGTCTTGGTGGTGCCCTCGGTGATGGTAAAGCCTTCCCCCTTGGTGCGCACCACCCCGGCCGATCGGCGGATGCTCAGGGTGCCGGCATCGAGGTCCAGGTCACGCCAGCGCAGCGCGAGGGCTTCCCCCCGGCGCATGCCGGTGGTGGCCAGGACGTACCACAGCGGGTGATGCGCGCTGTGCTCCGCTGACCAGCCCAGGAACGCGCCGAGCTGCGCCGGGCTCCAGCAGTGCATCTCGGGCGGCTTGGCCTCCTTCGCGGTCGGCGGCTTCGCGGCCTTCGCCGGGTTGGCCCGCAGCAGCCCGTCCTCCGCGGCCTGGCCGAGCACCACAGAGACGATGGTGTGCAAGTAGCGGACGGTGCGCGGACCCAGCCCTTCCCCCTCGAGGTGGTCCTTGCGGCCGGACTTCTCCAGCACCCGGTAATGGGTGGTGAGGCGCTGGCCGGTGACCCGGGCAAGGGGGAGCTTCCCGATGGGGTACGGCTCGATGTGGTTGCGCCAGTTCTTGAGGTAGGACGCGCGGGTCTGCTCGCTGATGCGCAGGCCCGCGATGACCTTCATGCCGTAGGCGCCCAGCGGCTCCTGGGACGGCTCGGTGAACTCGCCCTTGTCCGACTCGGCGAGCATGGCCCGCAGCGCGGCCCTGGCATCGTCCGGCGTCGTCCACCGCTCCCCCGCCGGCCCCTTGCGCATGAACACACGCTTGGTGGCGCCATCGGGCAGGGTGACCACCGCGTTGATGCGGTACCGCGTGCCCGCCGAGGTCTCGTAAGGGTAGATTCCCCCATCCCCCGGGCTGCGCCGCTTCCTGGCCTTAGCGCTCACGTGGGGGCACCTCCACATCATCGGGCCAGCCCTGCGCGCTCATCGCCGGGCCGAGTGATGTCCGGTCGAACGGGTCGGCGCCAGGCTGCGGATGAAGGGCACCTACCCACGGGCTAGTGCCACCATCCGGCCACTGCACGGCGTGGTCGTTGACGCCACGTCCGGCCAGGCGCTCTAGCGAGATGGCGCCGATCTTCATCCCGTTCGGCAGCTCCACGAAGTCATCCTGATCCGAGGCCGTGGTCAGCGCTGGGATGCTCACTTCCATCGCAAGGGCAAGGCCGACCAGCTCCTCAGCGGTCACACGGCGGTCGCCGCGCTCCACGTTGCTGATGGTCTGCCTGTGCCACGCATCGAAACCGAGCGCTCTCATCCGGGCTACGACGGTTGCCTGCGACAAACCGCGCCGGCTTCGCCATGCCCGGATGTTGGCCGCGATGAGCGCGGCAAAGGTGGCCATGCCCTGACTATGCACTCTCATCGGAACAAGCGCAAGCGGAGGCGAGTAGGAACCTCGGGGGGCACGGGGTTGCATCCTAATCGGAAACCCGGCACTATCAGGTTGACGGCGCCCATGTGTTAGGAGCGCTGTCCCGACCATGAGGAGTAGCGATGACCGCGCCGGTTACCTGGACCCCTGACGCGCAGGCTGCACTCAAGCGCCTCGCCGGGCGGCTGTTCGCAACGACGAGCGAGGCCGCGGCTGTCCTCTCATGCGACCCGCGCACGCTCCGCGCGGCCATCGAGAGCGGCGAGATTCCCGGCGTCAAGGCGGGCAGCACGTGGCGCGTGCCCACGGCTTGGCTGCGGAAGGCCGCCGGGCTCGACCCCGAGGCATGAAGAGGCCGGGCGCTGTGCCTGCGCCCGGCCCAATCCAACCCCTTTGAACCCCGGAAAGGTCCCCCATGAGCGTACCCGCTGCCACCGACGTGGCCGCGGTGCTCGCGCTGAGCGATGAGCGCAACCAGTGGGAGCGCCGTATTGATGCCGCCTGGCGTGAGGGCTTCCGTACCGGCCGCGCCGAGGGCATCGCCGAAGGCCGCGAGCTGGAGGCCGCCGAGTGGGAGACGGCATGGCGCCGCAGCGCCGGCATGATCCTCGTGCGGCTCAACCCGGACGGCCCCGAGGCCCGCGAGTCGGCCCAGCAGCGCGTGAAAGCGGCCGAGGCGGGATGTCGGCGGGACGCATCGGAGCAGTGGCACGGCTTCATCCGGCGGGCGCACGAGACTCCCCCGCACAAGCGGAACGAGGTCCAGCGGGCCGGGGTCATCTTGTGCGGACGGCCCAAGGCGGGTGCCGCATGAGGACCCTCCTTGATGACGTGCGCGCCGCTCTGGTCAGGTACGTGGTGTTCCCCACCCCGCAGACCGCCGACGCGGTAACGCTCTGGATAGCCGCTACGCATGCGCAGAAGGCATGGGAGCACGCGACCCGGCTGGCCATCATCAGCCCGGAGAAGCGGTGCGGGAAGTCCCGCCTGCTGGATGTCATCGAGGCGACCTGCCACACCCCGCTCATGACCGTGAACATCAGCCCGGCCGCGCTGGTCCGCTCGATCGATGACGACCCGCCCACGCTGTTGCTTGACGAGGCAGACACCGTGTTTGGCCGGAAGGCCGGCGACCAGCACGAGGACTTGCGCGGCATCATCAACTCCGGTCATCAGCGCAACCGGCCCTACGTCCGCTGGGATGTGGTCACCAGGAGCACGGAGCACTGCCCGACGTTCGCCATGGCAGCGCTCGCCTCCATTGGTGACCTGCCCGACACCATCATGGACAGGGCCGTGGTCATCCGGATGCGGCGCCGCTCCCCCGCCGAGAAGGTCAGCCCGTACCGCACCCGACGCGACCGGCCCGCGCTCGCCGAGCGCGGCGCATGGCTGGCCGACTGGGCAGAGGCCAACCTGGACGCGCTGGAGGATGCCGAGCCGGACATGCCGGTGGAGGACCGCGCCGCGGACACCTGGGAGCCGCTAGTGGCCGTCGCCGACCTCATGGGCGGCACCTGGCCGGAACGTGCGCGGGCCGCAGTGCTGGCGCTCGTCAATGCCGAGGTCCAGGCCGACATCGAGGCCAACCTCGGGATGCGCCTGCTCGGCGACATCCGTGACTTGTTCGAGGAGTTCACCGTCGCCTTCATGAAGTCCGAGGAGCTGGTCAACCGGCTCCGCAAGGTCGATGACGCACCCTGGCAGGAGCGCGACCTGAACACCACGGCGCTCGCTGGGATGCTCCGCCCCTATGGCATCCGGCCAGGCCGCAATAGCGCCGGCACTGCCCGCGGATACGACAAAGCGTTCTTCGCGGATGCCTTCGTGCGCTACCTGCCGTCAGCACCCGTCAGAGACCGTCAATACGGCCCTGACCAGCACGAACGCTCTGACGGGTTCGGCGCCTCTGACGGGTCAACCCGTCAGGCGGAAACAACCCGTCAGAGCGAAACCGCAGGTCAGACCGCATATGGACGCCTTCTGACGGGTTCGGACACCCGGGGGCCTGAAAAGTGGCCCGAAGGCTCCTTCGGAGAGGCCGCTTCATGACCGATCTTTCCGCCCCAGACGGCCAGCTGAGCCTTGACGCTCTCCGCTGGCACGGCCTAACACCCACCCACGAAAGGAACCCAGCCATGACCGAGACCGTCACCTACGACCCGGACCAGGACAACTGCCGCGGCGGCTGCAGCCGCAACGATGACCGGCGCGTAGCGTTCCCCTTCTACGGGGAGATTCACTTCGCCTGCCCCGGCTGCTTCGAGGAGGTCCTGGGCGGCCCACCGGGACCTGACGACGTGATTGTCACGGTGGACTGACCAACACCGCCTAGCGAGGCCCCGGTCACCATGGCCGCGGCCTCCTGCATGCAGACAACGTTCTCCTCCCCCGGGTGCCAGACTGGCCTTCCGTGTCCTTCCATGAGACTTTCTGGGTAACTGTTGGCGCAGCCGCACCTGTCATCGCGCTCGCCGGCGTGGTTCCCTTCATCGATTCGCTCCCATTAGGCGACCGAGCCCACACAGCCGGGCCGGCCGGTAATACGCCAGGGGCCCGAGCGTACAGACTGTCCTCACGGCTCTACACGATCGCCTTTATCAACTTGATGTTGCAGGTGGCTGCGCTATTTATCGCCCTGCGGTCTCTCGCGGACGGCCATGACGCGGTCCCGACAGTTGTCGCTCAAATAACGGAGCCTCTTGGTCTGCTGCTCCTGGTGGTGACTGGCGCCATGGCGATCCAACTGCGGTCTCTGCGCCACCAAGCTAGCGAGACCAGGCAGGAGCAGCCAAGAAGCTAAATCCGCGACCGCACCCGCAAGGCCCCGGTCACCGCGGCCCGGCCTTCGCTTGCCCCAGGGACCTTCCCTTCGCTGCGGCTGCGGAATCCCCGCGAAATCCGGCAGACTCCCCAGGGTGAACCTAGCGGTCATAGCAGCCTTCACGGCCGCGGCGATATCACTCGTCAACATCGTCGTCACGGCCTGGCTAGCCAGCGGGAGCCAGTTCCGGCAATGGCAGCGCGAGGAAGCGCGGCCCATTACCGCGCGCATCCTCGCCCTCTCAGGTGAGGCCTGCCTTGCATGGAGCCACGCGGACAAGGCCGAGGACGACCGGCAGAAGCACCTGCAGGAAGGCGTGGCCGCGGTCAACAAGCTTCGCTATGAGCAGGCTCAGCTGAATCTCATCGCCACGCCCCCAACACGGCAAGCCGCGGAATCCCTAGTCAACGGCCACATGTTCGCGGCAGCCCAATTGCTAGGTGCTCTTCGCAGTGACCTCCAGCCCACGCCCATGGATGAACTCACCGCCACCCTGGAGGCATGGGAGCGAGCGCTCATCGACAAGTTCCGGGCCGACCTCGGCGTGCCTGCTGACCGGCGCTGGCTACGCCGCCTGCGCCTACGCCCCGGCGGCGGAAGTTGACAGCTCCGCTTAACAGTCCGCAGGGCCGGCCGGAGGCAGCGCCACCGCATCCTGAGCGTCCAGCCGGGCCGCCAGAGCAGGATTGTGCTTCCTCATGAGAGCCCGGCCGTCAGCCCCCAGCTGCGCAATCGCATCCTCCTGCTGCCTGAACGCATACCCGACCGCGGCAGCGATCGAAGAGAACCCAGCCGGGCTGATCCCCAGAGCCTTACGAGCCGCAGCCGCACGGGAAGCCGCACGGTGATACTCATCCAGGGCAGACGTGGAGCGAGCCTGACGAGAGCGCCGCGACCCACGGCCGCCCTTGCCGATCTCCGACTCCTCCGCAACCGTGGTCACCTCCTCCTTGCCCAGGACGATCCCGATCCGGTCAAGCTCCTGCCTCGCCAGCTCCAGCACGGCCTCGCTGAACGCCCAGTTAGACACCTCGTGCTGAAACTTCGGCTCCAGCGCCCAGCCAGGCGTATCCGGGGCAGCCCGGAACCTCCGCTCGATCTCCTGGGCCAGTGGCGTGACAGCCCGCTCCGAGTGGACGCCTGTGCGCAGCGCAGCAGTGTTGCCCTGCCGGAACGGCGGCCTCTGACCCTCAAACGCAGGCGTCCAGCCATCACCATCAGACACCACGAACCTCCCAGATAGGCGTTTGACCGCTCGCGCACGTTCAGTATGTCTCGCTGGGGAAAACCCCGCGCGTGCGCGTAGTGAACGGGTGTGCAACTGCTAGCACTAGCTGGCTCGCCTCTGTCTCAGCCAGCCGAGCGCACTGCGCTCCGCTGGGCTGGCCCCTTGGCGGGTCCTCCGAGGCCGGCTTACCCCCGATTTGCGCCTCCCAGGTGCCACCCGAAGTGCCAGAAACGCGATTTTCACACGTTTATGCAGGTGGTAGCGCTGATTGCATGGGATAAAATGTCCCATGTCAGCCTCAGAATGTCCCCTCCAGCGGTGCGTGCTGGTTGCCCAGCTCGGCACGTTCGGCCGGATCGAGCACGAGCACGGGTAAAAACGATCTTGTACCCCGATAACCAGACTCACACGGCCCGGCCGATGTCATCCCGCGCGGGGGATCACTCTCTGTAGCGCCCGCTTCATTCCTTTTTCGGGGGCCGGCTCCGCTACGCCTGCTATGTCTGCTCTAGGCGCTATGTTTGCCATAACTGCTACACTTTGCTACATGGCTGGGTCGTGGGCGAGTGTGCGGTTGCGCGCCGAGCTGCACAAGCAGGTTGCCGCGGCGGCGGCGGCTGATCAGCGATCCATCAGCAACTGGATTGCCATGGCCGCGAAGCGTGAGCTTGCGAAGGCAGCGGCCGGTGATACCCGGTGACACGCAAGCGGACTGTGCTGGAGCGCACCGCCCAGGAGCTGAGCGCCGCGGGGTCGGCTGGGATGCGGAAGATCCGGGCGAAGCCGGGGCCCGGGAAGCTCTACCGGCAGCCGCGGGCACCGCGCAGCATTACCCCGCGCAACATCGGCCAGCTGGCCGACAGGCCCTATACCGGCATCGGCCGGATGAGAAAGTCCGGGTGATTGTGTCGCGCACATCATCAGCGACGGCAGCGGCGGCAGCGTAACGAAGGCCGCGGCCTCGCCGCTGTCGTCGGCGCCGCTTGACCGGGCGCGTGACGTCCTGATCCTGGCGCAGCGTGGCGATATGACATGCCGCAGGCTGTGGAACGACTTCGCGGCCGACTCCCCTGGCTGTGCGCGGATCGTCACCGCATGGGTCCAGAAGGACAACGCGCAGAAAGCGGAGGCGACCGCCCGCGTCGATGCCGTGCTTGAGAAAGCCGACTTCGTCACCAAGGCCATGGGCTCGGGGATCTGCCTGAAATGCCTTTCAAGGCTGAAGGCGAAATGGCCGAAGTGCCCATCGTGCGGTGCCAAATCCAAGCTGTACAACCCGAAGGCGGGCAGGATGAAGAAGCTCAAGGCGCAGCCGCGAAAGGCCCGGCGCCGGGTCGCCAAGGCGGCGCAGGTCGCCATGCTCACCAAGGCATCCGGCAGCCGGTGGCCGGTCTACAACGAGCACCAGGCGGTGACCGCGATGCTGCTCGCTGACTGCAACTCGCCCGATCCGGACCGGCGCGAGGCCGCGAAGATCGCACTGGCGAACCACCGTTGAGCAAGCGCGGCGAGCGCATGGCGGCCGACTACGTGAGCGCTATCCTGTCCAGCACCGGCATCCAGAAAGGCGCGGGCGGCACGTCTCCCGCGCTGCTGATTGCTGCCTGCGCACCGCTATGCGAAGCCATCGTTGCCCAGGAAAAACGGGCCCGGAAGACCAGCAAGCGCATCGAGCGCAACCAGCGGCTAATTGACGCCATCGCCCAGCCCACCGCTACTGCGGGACCTTCCCCGATGCGGCTGCCCGCACGGCAGCGGCAGATCGACTTCCGGGCGGACGAATGGCGGACTGCCCTGGTACCGCAGAACCCGATCAACGGAGCGCACTATGCCGCGGAAGCGGACATCCTCACCAGCCCCGACCCCACCAGCCAGCACCCCGGCTAGGAGACGAGATGAGCAACCAGCTCGGCCCAGTGCCAGCACCGCGGCCGACCCTGACCGAGGAGCACCAGAGGCCCTATCACAGCAACGGGGCAGCGCCGACCCAAGGCGACCCGTCAGCGAACCCGAGAGTGCGCAGCCAGCTGGCCCAGGGCGAGTACGCGAGCCCAAACCGGCGAGTGCCCCGGAGCGGAGTGCCGGAGCTGACGCACCTCGAGCACGGGGTCACCGAGCCAAGGCCGACTGAGACCGTCACCCTCACCGCGACATCGGCGCACCCCGAGAACGCGGCTTTCCAGGGGCACGACGGACGGGCACCATCGGTGACCGTGGCGGTCGTTGACGCCGCCAGGGCCGCGTCATCCATGGGCACACCGGACGACTTCGCCGCGCCACCGGCCGGGGCCCGGGGGATGCAGCGAGCCGACTGGCACACCGCGCCGATCAACGGCGGCCAGCCGGTGATGCCACGCCCAGGCGGGCCCGCGGCGATCGCGTACGACACGGCCGCGCTCGCGGGCCTCGGCGGCGGCGGCGGGCAGCTCCAGGGCCACGTGCCCGATGCGCAGGCCCCGGGGCATCAGTGGAGCACGCCCGCACCCGGTGATGGTGGTTACAGCCGCTTCGGGCGTGGCCGTCCATGACCGCGACGGAGGATGGCACCGCGCAGGCCGCGGCCGACGCTGCGCAGCAGATCATCGCGGAAGCGGGCGCCAAGCTCGGGGCCCGCCGCATCGCCGGGCTGGTCAAGCTCGCCCAGGCGCGGGCACTGGTGAACGAAGCCGCGGTCATGCTCATCACCGCGGACCTGTCCGCCGAAGCGGCGACGGCAGCCGAGCAGCTGGCCGCAGCCCGGGCGGACCGGGAAGCCGCCGAGCAGGCCATCGCCCCAGTGCAGGACACCCTGGCCCAGCTTGAAGCCGAGCTGACCGACTGCCAGCAGCGGGCCGCGAACATCAACACCGTGATCAGCGACGACATGGACCTGACCGCACGGATTGAGGCCCGGTCGCTCAAGGCCGCGTTCGCTGGGGAAACCGCCGACCTGAAGGCCCGGATGACCATGATCCGGCAGACCATGCTGGCCCCGCTCGGCGCCGAGCTTGGCCGGGCCCGGGCAGCCGAGGACAAGGCCAGCATCGAGGCGACCGCGCTCGTCAACGCCGCAGACGACCCGCTGAGCCATCCCCGGGCCCGGCGCACCGAGGGCTACACCATCTGGATGGCGCACCGCGCGCTGGAAGTCCTGGCCACAGGGGAACCACGTCACCCGGACTGGCCAGCGGCCCGCTCCCAGCTGATGGCGGTGCTGAGATCCAGCGGCATCGGCGCCGAAGTCGAGAAACGCGCGATCGAGGCATACCGAGCAGGCGACCCGGCCGCGCTGGCGGTAGCTGGCACCACACAGCACCTTGCCAATGGGCAGACCGTCATTGCCGAGCCCGGCAAGCCGCCCGTGGTCTACGACGGGAGGGCCACCCGCCAGCAGCTCGCCGCAGCGCCACCGAACCACGGGCCAGACACAACCCCGGCCGCCGGGGTCATGGCGCAGGCGTGGGGAGCCATCCAGCACCAGACCTCGCCGGGCCTCTGGATTCACCCGTGAACGTGGGGATTTAGGAGCGCGCTTCCCCACAGCGAAACGCCGCACCAGGTTCGCGCCGTTCCCTGGTGCGGCGGACCGTTCACCAAAGACGCCAGGAACCCGGGCCGGGCTCACTCTCCCTGGGCCGGGGCTCCTGGTCTTGCTGTCAGCGGGCGCGCCTGTCCCCTGGTGCCCGGCTGGGGTGGGATCACCGGGACCGGCGGACCCATGGCCGGATCAGCTGGCGGCGAGCTGCCCGAAGCCTTTGAAGTAGCGGCCGTGGGTGCGCTTGACGTCTTCCCATGAGCGCGCACCGAGGACGACCACCTCAATATTAGGATCCCCGGAATGCTCACGCTCAGCCGCGAAGCGGGCCGCAAGTGCGTCGTTACGGTCGGCATATCGCTTGTGGTGCACCACGGTGCCCCTGGAGCGGTCGAATACCACTAGGTAGTGGTTCACTTGGCTCCCCCCAGCCCACGCACTCCATCCAGCAGCCTCTCCGTGAGAGCTTGCATCTGCTGCCGCTGCCCGTCAAGCGGGGCAGCTACCTTGTCGATGCGGAACTGAGCGCCTTCCACTATGTCGATGGCATCCGCTAGCTGAGCCACAAGATCCATCACCTCGCCGCGCGTTGAGACCTCGTCGTCGTCTTCGTCGCCTGGGAATACCACCGGCAAGTCGGGCTGATCAGGGCCGAGGCCATATCGGAGGCCGCGGCCCCAGGCGTCGCCTAGCTTCTCGGTGATCTGAGCCCAGGTGTCCTGGAGTTTGGTCCGGATCTGTATCTCAACGGGCGTGCCATCCTCATAGACCACCACATGCACGGCGCGATAGCCATGGCTGGGTTTCGCCCGGCGGTCGATTAGCTCGGGAGCCTTGGGGCAGTCCGCGAATGCCTCCATGATCCGCTTGGCAACCTGGTCCTGTTCCCATCGGCCGCCGTCGATGACGATCCGGGCTCCGGCCACATCGCGGATGGACTTCAGCTTCAGGTAGGGCGGACGGCGCAGCTTGTCGATCAGCGTGCCGGTTGTCTTGACGCGCGTTGTCGCCTGGTAGCCGAGGCCCTGCAGCTTCTCCTCGACCCTGTCGAGGACTGCTTGATAGTCCTCCGCCACCTGGGTCAGCAGGGCGTAGTCATCGTCGCTGATTGGCTCCGGCAACGCTAGGCGTTCGCCCAGCTTGTTCAGCTGCCTGCCGGAGATGCTGAGGGGCATGGGCGTCACCGTAGCTGAGCAGGCTGCGGGACAGTTCACCGGCCCCGTGTTGGCCATTTGCCTGCACAGTTGTTCTAATTGGGCGGATGGACGTGCGCCTTCGTGACTGGTGGGACTACCCGGCGCGGTGCGAGCATAGCCCCCCGTGGGGGCCCGGACTAGTGCTCGTGTCCTGGCTGGCCTGCCATTGCCCTGCGGCCATGGAAGCCGCAGGGGGACGCGGGCCGGCTGGCCATCAGGTGGTGAGCTGCCGGGCGCCGGGCTGCTGGTCGCGCTGGTACAGGCCCTGGCATGAGGAAGCGCCCCGCCAGCCGTAGCCAGCGGGGCGCTTCAAAAGCTTCTCTGAGCTGTCGCGGATCTCTCGCGCGCCGCTTAAGCATGCACCAGTGGGTCGGGACTACGCTCCGGTCATGACCAGCCTCCATGGCCTCCCCGATCCCGATACAGACCCGGATCTCGCCCACCTGATTGATCTTCTGGCCATGCTCCCGGGTCCTACCGAGGACCGCGAGTTCTGGAATGCCGTCCAGGCCCAGACATGGCCGGCGACGCCTGGCACCGAGCTGGAATACATCTACGAAAAGATGGCCGCCATTTGGCGCGTGACGCGCAACCGGGACCCGCAGACCATCTCGTATCTCGCCAAGTACCTGCTGTTCTTCTTTTCCGGAGACAAGCCCCGGCTGTGGAAGATCCTCAACCGGGTGACCAGCTGGGACTTCAGCCTGCGCGACGATGACGCGGGCAGATGGTGGGCTCAGGACGTGTGCGACACCGCATGGGCGCTCTACGTCAGGTACTCACACGACGGGGATGATCGGTGGCAGGAAAAATGGCGATACCAGGACAGCTGGCTTGAGTGGCTGCCCAACTCAGACAATCTGGACTGAGACGATCACGCCCACCGCGAAAAGTTCATGGCGGACTGGCTCGCCGCAATCAAGGGCGTAAAACGCGAACTCTAGTGTGTCGCGCTAGCCAACGTTCGCCCGTTCGATGGCGCACGTTGGCTGGCGCGGAACTAGCTGTTGTCGTCTTCCCAGCTGCCGGTGGTGGGGTTCTGCCCGATCTCGCAGCCGGCGATGTTGTACCCGCCGGCCGCGGTGGCCCGGCTGATGGTCACCCCATCCACCTTGAGCTTGCAGGTCACCTCACCCGCGCCCTGCAGCTGAGCGTTGATCGCATAGTAGGACGGTGACCGGAGCGGAGCCGACACCGACATCGGAACCGAGCCGTTGAGGTCGCTGCCGGACGGGCCGTAGGTGACGTCAGCGCCAGGGGTGCCGGTCACGACATAGGTGACCTTCTGGTGAATGCGCTGCGAGGGGCAGATGTCCTTCGCAGCCAGGGTAATCATGCGGATGGCGTCCCCGGCCGTCGTGTTCGACCACGACCCGCGGGCGACGGAGATCTCGTCGGCCACGCCGGAACCACCCTGAAGGCCGGTGCACACTTGCTGTCCGAATGACGCAAGGGCGCTATCGGTGACGCCAGCGCCGAAACTGAACGCGTCCCGCATGTCGCTCACATACTGCTGGGCACCCGCGCTCAGTGCCGCCGCAGCCGGGGTGGCGGAACTGGCAGGGCTTGAGGATGCCGCGGAGCTGCCCGCGCCAGCGTGAGGGGAGCCAAGGGAAACGCCCACGGCAACGGCGGTGATGGCTACCACCCCGGCACCAAGGGCCAGGAGGATCTTCCCGGGTGGCCGTCGCCTCGGTGGCCGGTGCCTCGGGTAGGAGCCTGGCTGCGGCGGGGATGGTGGCACCGGCAGCTGGTTCTGCGGGCGGTACCCCGGGGGCGGCCCATACAGCGGCTGGTAACCCGGCTGTGGCCGGGGCTGCTGGGGCTGGCCGGCGGGCGGGTACGGCTGTTGCGGGGACTGGCCTGGCTGCTGCGGCTGGTAGGGCGGCGACTGGGGCCGGTAGTAGGGCTGTGCTGGCGATGGCGGATACTGTGGCCCGCCAGGGCTAGGGCGCGCGGGCGGCGGGTCCCCCGGGCCGTCAGGCTGTTCGCGCGAGTCTTGTCCGTATGGATCATCAGGTGTGGTCATTTCTTATTCCCCCCTGCCGTGGTGCGTGCCCGGTAGACGCGCACGGATTACCCGTGGATTACCGGCCGGCGGCGCGGCCGTGTAGCACTGCGGGACGGGAACGTTCGGCCCTTGGCCATGCCCCGGGGCGGGCGACAAGAGCACTGCACCACCTGCAGGCCGAGCTGCGGCGATGCGCTCCCTCTTGGTCATGCCCTCCTAGCTAGGCGGCATCCCCGGAGGTGCTGGGTAGGCCAGGCCGGCATACCTGTTGGTCTCCTCGATATACACCGGAACAGCGCCTGAATCCTCGCCTCGAGCACGCTGACCTTGGTCTCTAGGGCGGCAATCCAGGCGATGGCCTCAGCGAGATCACCCCCAGCCTCGATGACGCCGCGGTCCAGCGCGTCCAGGTCGGCGCTCATCCGGCACCGCCCAGCCTGCGCAGCCACGCCGCTGCGTCGGCCATCACCCGCGGCGCCAGGCTCGGCAGCTCCGGGTGCTCAGCATCGATGGCCGCGGTGGCCACGACGCCGTCCAGGCGGACGCGCACCTCGGCCATGCGCCGGATCATTCCGGCGTGGTCCAGGCCGGCGCAGTCGAGCGCGTCCCGGGCCGCAGCGAGCAGCTCCAGTACCGGCACCGGGACCTCGGCCGCTCTGCCCGTCGTGGCGGGCCGTTCCGGCGGCTGTGGCATTGTGTCGTTCATGGTCATCAGTCCTCCTCGGAGACGGTGATCAAGGGCCGTCGCTGCCGTTGCAGGGCATGCGGCGGCCCGCCCCCGTAAGGGCGTGGTGGTGGTGATGGGGCGTGGCACTTCGCGTGGCACTTGTGCCCCGGAATCCGGGTGCGCCCGGATGACTCCCGCGCGGTCAGCCGCTATGCGGAAGGGCAGGTGGGGAAGGATTCGCCGGTATCCCGGGGCATCCCGGTGCCCCCCGTCCGGCGAGAGTTCAAGTCCCCCCTCGGACACAGCTGATCATGGTCTGACCAGCCAATTCGTTATAGGCAGACGAACCCGTCCGGCGTTGCAGCAGGTCAGGAGCATGGAGTTCGGATCGGGATTGACCGCGATCT
>Ga0335078_10010134_pt1 | contig 13957 bp, 8 predicted proteins | sample Lox_Sample_32_FD_206711 | JGI IMG/M metagenome (GOLD analysis project Ga0335078, IMG submission 206711) | Soil microbial communities from Loxahatchee National Wildlife Refuge, Florida, United States - Lox_Sample_3.2 | ecosystem: Environmental > Terrestrial > Soil > Wetlands | place: USA: Florida...
GCCATCAGCCTCTCGGGGTAATCGCCATCATTTCGCCCTGGAACAATCCGGTGGCCATTCCCGCCGGCAAAATCGCCCCCGCCCTGGTTTACGGCAACACGGTTGTCTGGAAGCCCGCCCCCCCGGCGACAAAAATCTCCCAAACCATCCTGAAGCTGTTGCACCGGGCCGGAGTGCCGGCCGATGCGGTGCACCTGTTGATCGGCGACCACACCACGGCGCAACGACTGGCCGCGAACAAAGACATCAACGCTGTTACGTTCACCGGTTCGCTTGCAGCGGGGTACGCGATTTGGGAAATTTGCGCGCGCCGCTTCGTCCCGTTGCAGGCCGAGCTCAGTGGCAACAATGCGGCCATTGTTTGGGACGATGCTGATCTGCCGCACGCCGCGGCACAGGTGGCCTGGGGCGCATTTGGTTTTGCCGGACAGCGCTGCACGGCCAATCGCCGCGTGATTGTGAGTAACGCACAGTTTGAAACTTTTCTGCGCAAGCTTAAAATCGCCGCCGAAAAACTGGTTTGGGGCGACCCGTTGAATAAACCCACGGATATCGGTCCGGTGATTCGCGCGGCCAAACGCGACGAACACGCCGCGTTGATTCACGCCTCAGTACATTCCGGCGCGGCACACCGGGTTGAATGGCTCTTTGAGAAGCGCGCCCGGGAACCGTGGGTGAAATCCGGCGCTTACGCGCAACCCGCGATTGTTTGCTGCGACCGCCCGGAACATCTGCTGGTCCAGGAAGAGACCATGAGTCCGCTGCTCATGGTGCAACGCGCTGGCGATTTCAAACACGCCCTGGAATTATGCAACGGCGTCCGTTACGGGTTGGTAGCCGCGCTTTTCAGCAACACTCCCAAACTTCAGCAAAAATTCCTCGCCGAAGCCCGGGCGGGCATTCTTAAACTTAACTCCGCCACCGCGGGCGTGGATGCGTCGCTGCCGTTTGGCGGCTGGAAAGCATCGGGGCTTGGCCCGCCCGAGCACGGCGAGGGTGACCGGCTGTTTTACACACGAATCCAAACGGTCTATGAATGATTCCAAACTCGATGCGTTGTTTCGTCCGGTCGCAAAGCGATTGCACGCAAATCACATGGCGTTTCTTGGCATCAGAAACACGATGCGTCTGGCGCATTTTTACAATCGAATCAAATTCCGCCGTCAGGACAATTGGCGGCGCAGATTGTATGAAACGCAACTCGATGCGCTGCTTGCCGAAAATGGCCCGCCCACGCGTCCGCGAATCGAAATGCAGGACGGCTGGGCGATTGACGCCTCCCTGTCGTTGCCGTATCTCGATCGCGTGCTGGGGGATTCGGAAAAAATCATCGCCGAACGCGCCGGCATCCGGCGTTCAGAGCCGGGCAAATACCGAAGTTATTTTCAAGACGTGTGGACCCCCGCTGATCTGGAAAAATATCCATCGTTCCTTGATTTCACCACTTCCAGCGATGTGCTTTCCACGGTGAGCCACTACTTGCGAAATATTCCGACGCTTTCGACCACGCTGCCGTCGGGCATCCGTTTTGTGGAATCGAACGCCGCTTTTGACGATCAACCCGGCAAGCCGCACGACAGCCAGCTCTACCACATTGATTATTATTCGCTGCCCAACGTTTATGTTCTCGTGCTGCTGCGCGACACGACACCCGAACACGGCCCGTGGACGTTTTTGCCGCGTTCCATTTCTGAAAAGGCGGCGAGAAGATTAAACTACTGGACAAAGCAACACGGCTACCGTTTGAACGATGAACAGATTTATTCCGAGGTGGACCGCAAGGAAGTCATTGAATTTTGCGGCAAGCGTGGCACGGTCCTGTTCATCGAATCCTCCGGCTGTTTTCACTATGGCAGCCGGAATTCCGTCAAGCCGCGCTTTCAGCTGATGCTCGGCTATCTGGGCGCGTGTCGGACGGATTTCAGCGAGGCCATCATGCCCTGGAAGGTGTATCCCGTCCGCGAAGCCGACTCGCGTCTGCGAAAAATGGTCCTGAACAAAAGCATGCTGCCATGAGCTGGAACTTTTGCGCGAAATAATTTTATGAATTGGGACGCGTGGTATAAACACTATGACAGTCTGCCGGGCCTCCAGGAACGGTTGCGGATTGTCCGCGAGCAAATCGTCGCGGCTCTCAATGAATGCCCGGCGGGCCGGATTCAAATTGTCAGCATCTGCGCCGGCGACGGACGCGATTTGATCGGCGCGCTGCAAAACCATCCGCGACGCAATGACGTCTCCGCTTTGCTCCTCGACAACCACGCGGAATCCATTGCGCGCGGAGAAGCGGCCGCGAAAGAAACGGGTTTGCAGCGTCAACTGCGGTTTCTCGGCGCCGACGCAGCGCAGGCCAAAAATTATCTTGGTGCCGTCCCTGCCGATTTGGTCCTGCTTTCCGGTTTTCTTGGCCATTTGCCGCACAGAGATGTTCCCGCGCTGATTAATAGTTTGCCGATGTTCTGCAAAACCGGCGGGCAGGTGATCTGGAACCGGCATTTGATTTTGCACGACGGACGCCAACAGGTTCCTTTGATTCGTGATTTTTTTCGAGAAACCAATTTTGAAGAGGTCCAATTTGAAAAGACGGATGCCAATGGATACGCCGTCGGACGAGCGCGGTTTGCCGGCCAGCCCGCGCTTTTGGATGCGTCGCGCGTGTTGTTTGAATTCGTCGGACTCGACAAACTTCTGTCCGCAGAAGAAACAACCCTGTCGAAAAAGGTTTTCAATGGCGGGACGGATTTGGGCCCGGCCGCAAAAGCTGGAATTTCGGACGAGGCAGAAACTTCCATTCCCGTGCGTTTTCGCCAAATGGCCGGATTGCATCCGTTGCGAACGGCGTTGGGCGGGGGCGCGTGGCGACCGACTTATGCCGAGCTGGACGCTGCGACCAACCGGCTCGCCAATATTCTGATTTCGCGCGGCGGAAGTACCGGCGACCGCGTGGCCTTGTTGATGCGGCACGATGCGCCGCTAATCGCCGCGGCGCTGTCCGTTCTCAAAGCCGGAAGAATCGTCGTCGTGCTGAACCCGACCGAGCCGCCCGCGCGTCTTAAACAAATTTTGGACGACGCGGAGCCGGGCCTGCTTGTCGCTGACTGTCAGAACGAAAATCTCGCCGCGCAAATCGCGCAGAAAAACCAACCGGTTCTTTGTTTCGACAAACAAAACTCCGGGCCGACGCATGATCCTGAAATCAGAACCGCGCCGACTGACATCGCGTGGCTGATTTATACTTCCGGTTCGACCGGAAGGCCAAAAGGCGTCATGCAGACACACCGTAACATCGCGCACAACGTCCTGCGCCTTTCGCAGGGAATGGATTTGTCGGCGGAGGACCGGATTATTTTGCTCGGTTCGCCGAGCGGGGGGCAGGGCGTGGCGACAACGTGGTGCGCCTTGCTGAACGGCGCGACGCTTTTACCATTTCCCATCGCGGAAACCGGCGCGACTGCACTCAAAAAATGGATGCTGGAAAATAAAATTACTGTTTTCGTGGCATCAACATCTGTATTCCGCAGTTTCGTGAAAACCCTTGGTGGCGCCGATTTTTTCCCCGACACGCGGCTCGTTCGCCTCGGCTCCGAAACGGCAACGGCAAATGATTTCGCCGATTACCGAAAACATTTTTCGGACAAGTGTGTTTTGATGAACTCTTTTTCTTCGTCTGAAACCGGCAACATCACGCAGCATCGTTTCACGCGAAATGACAGCTTCGCCGAAAACCGCCTGCCGGTGGGTTGGCTGGCGACTGGAATGAACATTTTGCTTTTGGATGAAAATGGCCGGGAGATCCGCGATGGCGAAATCGGAGAAATTATCATCCAGAGCCGCTATCTTTCGCCGGGTTATTGGCGCAACGAACTGTTGACCACCGAACGGTTTTCTCAAACCGGTGATGGCCCTCGCACCTTTCGCAGCGGCGACTTGGGCCGCCGCACAGCGGACGGCTCGCTCATGTTCATGGGACGCAAGGATACACGGGTCAAGATTCACGGTTATCGCATCGAAGTGTCCGAAATTGAAGACGCACTGGTCCGTCTGCCCGAAGTGGAAGGGGCCGTTGTCGGCGCGTCTGAAACGTCGAACAACGACACTCAACTGGTCGCCTATGTGGTTCTGCGCGCCGGCAGTAAATGCACCGCGGAAATGCTGCGGCGCGGGTTACGCTCCGCGTTTCCCGGTTATATGGTGCCCGCCAGTTTTGTCTTCCTCGATAAATTTCCGCTCACTCCCCACGGCAAAATTGACCGGCAGGCGCTGCCGGCGCCAACTGAAAACAAATTGCCCCCGAGCCGCGGGTCGAGGCCGCGCGACATCGTTGAAACACAGGTCGCGCGCATCTGGCAGTCAGTCCTGGGGGTCTCGGGCATCAGCCGGCAGGACGATTTTTTTGATTTGGGAGGGACTTCAATTCAATCCGCTGAAGTGCTGACGCGCATCGAGGAACAGTTCGGCGCGTCCCTGTCGCCTTCAACCCTGGTCGAATACAGCACCATCGAACGATTGGCCGGCGTGGTCGCCGGGTATGTGGTGATTCCCTCGCCCGGTCCGCTGGTCACCTTGCGCGTGGCCGACACCGGACGGCCACTGTTCCTCATTCACAGCGGGCAGGGCGAGGTGACTTCATACGGCCTGCTGGTGCGGCGGCTGCCGGGGCGTCGGATTTACGGCCTCCAGTCCATCGGTCTGCAAGGTGAAAGCTGGCCACTGATGAGCATCCGCGCGATGGCGCGGCGTTATCTGCAGGAAATCGTCGCCAAGGACCCGACTGGTCCTTACCTCCTGGGCGCCACGTGCATGGGCGGAATGGTCGCCTTTGAGTTGGCGCAAATGCTCGTTCGCCAGGGCCACAAAGTGGGATTGCTGGCCTTGTTCGATGTCCCCGGTCCATTGCCTAAATGGCAACATCACGATTGGGTTGAGCGCTGGTATGGCCCGTTTCGCGATCCGGTGCGTGACGCGTTCCGGATTCTGCGTTGGGCCATCATCCGCGCCGCCGGTTTAGGGTACACCCCGCGCGGGCTGAGCGCCTACCGGCGGTTCGTGGCCAACATGAACAGCCGGGCCAATCGCCGCTACCGCCCGGAATTTTACCGCGGCACCCTCACGTTGTTCAAAACCGCCGACCAATCAAAATACCCACGAGTGGACCTTCGCCTCGTGATGCGCCAGTACGCGAAAGAAACTCAAATCATTCCGCTCCCCGGCAACCGCGCCGGACTTTTTGCCCGGCCAGTCGTGGATGAGCTGGCGCGGCAACTGCAAATCTGTCTCGACCGCGCCGAAGGCAAACAGCCACACAGCCTGCCGGAACCCGCCGCCTTGCCGGGTGCGGCTCAACTCCAAATCTGACGGTCGAGCGAGCGGTATTGAATGGCTTCGGAAATGTGGTCGCTGAGGATTTTCTCCGAACCGGCCAGATCGGCGATCGTCCGCGCCACTTTCAAAATCCGGTCGTAAGCGCGGGCGCTCAGATTCAAATCCGCCATCGCGTTCTTTAACAATTCTTTCGTCGGCTCGTCCAGCTCGCAGAATTGTTTCAGTTCGCGCGTGCCCATACGCGCGTTGCAGGTGATTTTCGGTTTGTGTTTGAAGCGGTCATGCTGCCGCCGGCGCGCCGCGACCACCCGTTCGCGGATTTGCGCCGACGTCTCGCCGGTGCGGTCGCCAGCGATTTCCCGGAACTTCACCGGCGGCACTTCCACGTGCAAATCAATGCGGTCGAGCAGCGGCCCGGAAATCCGGCCCAGATAATTCTGGATTTCCCGCGGCGAACTTCTGGATTCATGCGGCATCTTGCCGTCCGGCGTCGGGTTCATCGCCGCCACCAGCATAAACTGCGACGGAAAGGTCATCGTGCCCGCCGCGCGCGAGATGGTAACGTGCCCTTCCTCCAGGGGCTGGCGCATTGTCTCCAACACACCGCGCTTGAACTCCGGCAATTCGTCCAGAAACAAAACGCCGTTGTGCGCCAGTGAAATTTCGCCCGGCGTCGGGTTGATGTTGCCGCCGAGCAAACCGGCGTCACTCGCGGTGTGATGCGGCGAACGGAAAGGACGCTGCGTCACCAGCGCCTGGCCCGGCGACAGCAACCCGACGATACTGTGAATCTTCGTCGTTTCGAGCGCTTCGTCCAGGGTCAACGGCGGCAATATCGTCGGCAGCCGTTTGGCGAGCATGGATTTGCCGGTACCGGGCGGACCAATCAAAAGCGCGTTGTGCCCGCCCGCTGCGGCGATTTCCAGCGCGCGTTTGACGTTTTCCTGGCCCTTGACTTCGGCGAAATCCAGGTCGTCGTCGTGCAGCTGATCGAAAATCCTGGCAATGTCCACTTTCGTCGGTGCAATTTTGATTTCGCCTTCGAGAAAGCCCGCCGCCTCGCGGAGATTTTGCACTGGAACAACCTGTAGGCCGGCAACAACGGCGGCTTCAGCCGCATTTTCCGCCGGAACGAGCACGCCGGTCTTGCCGTCAGCCCGCGCGCGAATCGCCACGGGTAAAACCCCTTTCGACGGGCGCACCGCGCCGGTCAACGCAAGTTCGCCCACGATGACAAAGTTGTCGAGTTGATCGGTTTCAAGTTGTTCGCTGGCGGCCAGCATGCCCAGCGCAATCGGCAAATCGAAAGTCGGCCCTTCTTTTTTTACGTCGGCGGGCGCGAGATTGATGGTCGTGCGGCCCATCGGAAATTTGAAACCGGAATTGCTGAGGGCGGTGGTAACCCGGTCGCGTGATTCCTTCACCGCGGCGTCCGGCAGCCCGACGATGACAATCAGCGTGTCGCCCCAGCCGGCGTTGACTTCGACTTCGACCGGATAGGCCTCGATGCCACTGAGCGCGGCGGAACAGACCCTGGCCAACATAAGAAAGTTATGGTCCAAATCGGCTCAAACATCAATTAAGTTTTTCAAACACAAAAGAACCTGGTGAAATTGACACCGTAACCAAATGTCCGGGAACTTAACGCGGAGACATAGCGCGGCCAAGCCGCAACCAAAGGAGCGCGGACAGCTTTGTCCGCACGTTTCTATCCCAATGCAGGCGTCTTCGCGGACAAGGCTGTCCGCGCTCCTGGAAAGCCTTTGCCGGACGCGACGATGTCATGAGATCGCACTGCAGAGAATCGCAAAGGAAATCCGTTTTGCGCCTTTTGTACTTTTTGGCGGCTTTTCCACCGACCGCAAACGAACCAAAAGGGGTTGACTGGTTGTGGCTTGGGCGCATCATGCCGAAGAAGTCAGAAGGAAAACCGGAATGGACAAGACATTCGGACTTTGTCCTTTTCCGGTAGAAAAACATCAAATGACAAAGTGAGTTCGTCTGAATAACGTTGTTGGCCATGAACACTCATAGAGCATTCCTTGCGGCAGCAATTCTCGTAGCGTGCCATGCAATTCATGCGCCAGCCGATCAGGAGCTATCGCGCGTCTGGTCGTCGCCAGGGAGTTCTGTCAAAGACCGCGCTGCGGCCGTGAATCGGTCGTTCACAAACGGCACGCCGATGTCGGTCGTTGTTGTAGCACTTGGCACTAACTATACGCGTTCTGTTTCCAGTGCATCGGTTTGGTTCGGTCCGGGACCAGAACCGCGCAAGACGTCATGGCTGACCTACCATTTCGGTGAAGAGTCCGTTGACATCCACACCACTGCCGATATGTACGCAGACCCACTTACGGGCCAGTTCACCGGCGCTGGATACTCGTTTCCTGTAACGCGCTCGGCGGATAGGACGAATGGAATCTGGATTGGCCCAAAAGAAGGTGAGCCGAAATGGAGCCAGCCGATTCGCTCAGAGACAAATCGAACGTCATCGGCGGCTGGCTCAGACCGTTGAATCTTGCAGTTACTGCTTCGCCGTCAGCAGTTCGTTTACTTTTCCCATCACAGCGAAGGCATCTGCGACGTAAAGCACGTCCGTTTTGCCTCGCGCCCAGCCGCAGTTCGGATCAAGATTAATCGCGCGGCGCTCGGCGATGAATCGCCAGCCGACCGTGTGCGGTTCTTCGCCGTGACAACAGGTGCTCAAGCCTTTCGGATGCCGTGGTGTCGCGCCGGTTTGCCCTATCTGGTTCAGATGCGACAGGAACGACAGCACGGCCTGACCTTCGCCGCTCTGGTCCACCAGCGATTTGCTGCTGCCCAGCGATGCGCGGGTCAGTTGCAGAAAACCGCGAATCAACTTTTCCGCCTCCGGCACGTGCGGCTGGCCGTCGGCCTGTTTCTTCGTCCAACCGGCGCCGGTCACGAACAATAATTGCGCATCGGGCCGGATGGTTTGCGCATCAGCCTTCGGTTCGTGAATACCAACTACCGTGGTGCGTTTCGCCGAATCCAGCAGCGCGACCGTGACGTTTTCAACCGCAGCGGTGCCGGCGCCGCACTGGCAGGCCGATTGGCTGCCCGGATCAATCAAAATGCACCATGGCCGTTGCGAGCGTTGCAGCGCCGCTTCCATCCGCTGCCGATAATACCAGCGGCTTGCCCCGACACCGGCTGTCGGGGTTGACGAAATTCCAGTGACGTGCGTGTCGGCGCGTCCGCCGAAGCGTTGTGCGACGCCGGGCAACACGCGGTTCCACCGCGAAGTTGCCGGGGCGACGACGATCGTCGCTTGCGCCGCTCTGCAAATGGCTTCCGCCGCCGCCGCGTCCGTGGCGTAGCGGGACTGGCTGAAATCTGCGCCGGTGACGCCGAAATATTTTGTGGCGGGACAGGACGCGATGGAATTGGCCGCGGCCTGGACATTTTCACCAACGAGGCCCACGACGAGTTTTGAACCGGCAAGAGATTTATGCAGCGCCGCCGCCGCGTGTAACGCTTCGCGGGCGGACTTGGCCAGCGAGCCGTCGGTTTCGGTATGTGCGAGCAGTAAAATCGTTTCCATAAAATTGTTTTAGCCGCAAAAAAGCGCAGAAAACGCAAAATTAAACAGCTTCTGATAACACATATTTTCTTACCTCCAATTTGCTTGAGCCGAAGTTAATCAAAAGGCCGTGCTCAACGTGACAGCCTCGAAGATATCCAAGAAGTTGAGCAACGTGCTCGTCAGCAAGTGCCTTGCACGCCTTCAATTCGACGATCAACTCGCCCTCGACAAACAAATCCGCTAGATAGTCGCCGAGAACCATGCCGTCCTCGTCCAGAACCTGCAATCCGCGCTGCTGTTCCACCCGTACCCCGGCCTTCTTCAGACAGTGAGCCAGACCGTTCTCGTAAACCTTTTCAAGGTGCCCATGCCTCAGATAGCGATGCAGAGCAAAAGCGGTTTCACGAACTTGATCACACAGTTGAAAGATTTCTTTTTCTGTTTTCATAGTTTTTGCGCCTTTTGCGCCCTTTTGCGGCGATTACTTTTTAATCCACTCGACGATTTCCTTCGCGATGTCGTCCGGCGGTTTGTCCTTCACGATTCTGGTTTCGCGTAACTGTTTCGGCAGCGCAACACTCGTAAAACTCAATCCTTCGCCCGCGAGCTTCGTTGGCCTCGCCTTCTGCAGCGCGGGCATCACGGTTCGCATGTTGACCATGCCGACCTGGGGATTGTTTTTCGGTTCGGGCAGATTGCCCGTCGCCCAGCCGAGCAATGCCGGCGGACCGACACATTTCGAGCTCTGGTGTTTGCCACCTTCGATGCGCTCTAAAATTTCGAGCGCACCATCAGCGACGATTTTCAATTCATCCACACCTTGGAATTGGTCCACGATGCCGAGGCGCTCGCCGACCATTTGCATCGTCGCGCCCGCGCCGCGTGAGGCTGATTCCCAACCACCGAAAACCAGCAGCTTCGATTTATCGAGTCCGGGAATCGCCTGGATGGCCTCGGCCAACGCGGCGGCGACTTCGGCGGCTTCAGTGAAACCACTGGCCGGCCCGTCGAGCGCAATCAATTCGAACGGCACTTTTTGCGCGATGGTCATCATCACCTGCTGGAGTTTTGCCTTCGGGCCGAGGCTGACGAGCCAGACTTTGCTGCCGGGCGCGTTCTTCGCGAGGTTCGCCGCCTCGTAGAGCGCGTGGCTCGCCCACGGGTCGAGGACGGCGGGCAGCAGCATTTCATTTTTCAAAGCCGGCCCGGCCGGCGATGCGACCGGCTCCAACGTCTGCAACGGATCGGGCACGATGCCGGCGCAAACGACGATTTGGTATGCAGTGCTCATAAATCAGGATGGCCGCAAAAAGGCGCAAAGGAGTTTGAATTCGGTCACAATCGCAATGTGATTCATTCCGGGCGCGTGAACAAAGCTTAAATTGACTAGAAGACAAGTCTTGGAAAGTCTTTGCCAAAATATGGCGCGTAGCGCGGGGGCACGAAGGATTTTATCCGCGAGGTTCAATTCTCCGCCGAGTGCAGGCCGCCGGTGCCGGCGCGGAAGGCGATGTTTATCTTGTCCGGATTGGGTGCGGGATTGTTCAAGCAACAACGGCGTGGTTTCTTTCGCCAGCACGTTGACGGCCAGCGGGAACAACGCACGGGCGTGAGACAACGCCGCCGAAGCTGTCTATGAGAAAGATGGATTCAAGCACTGTTGCGCGGAGCATGGCAGCGCGAGCGGCAACGGACCAAGCTGCTGTGCTCGTGCTTCGCTTAGGAGAAGCCGGTGATAACCACCGGTCCCTGGTGGGTGGCAAGGCGTCTAATCTGGGCAAAATGATCGCGGCCGGTCTGCCGGTGCCGCGCGGCTTTTGTGTCACGACAGCAGCGTTCGATCTCTTTCTGGCTTCGTGTTCCAGGCGGACTGAATTATCCAATCTGCTGGCGCAATGTAATGGCGATGACCTTTGGCGGATTGCGGAACTGAGCCGGGAAATCCGCTCCTGCCTGGCGGAGGTTCACGTGCCGGAGGTGGTGAAGGATGCGATGTTGTCCGCGTGGCGGGAACCGGGTGGAGGGCGGAGCTTTGCCGTGCGTTCCAGCGCGACAGTCGAGGACGGCGCCGGGATGTCTTTTGCCGGCCAGTTTGAATCCGTTCTGAATGTGCGCGGGGTGGATGCGTTGCTGGCTGCCATCAAGGCGTGCTGGCTGTCGCTTTTCTCCGAGCGGGCGCTCGTTTACCTGGCGAAGCAGCGGGTGCCGGCGGAGAAGGTCCGGATGGCGGTGTTGATGCAGGAAATGGTCGCGGCCAACCACGCCGGGGTCGTGTTCACCGCCGATCCGCTGACGGGAGCAACGGACCGGTTCGTCGTGGAATGCGTGAGCGGCCCGGGCGAAGGATTGGTGCAGGGGAAGGTTCAACCTGAGCGGATGGTGGTTGAAAAGCGAACCGGGCGCGTGCTGGCTTCGCCTGAAAATAAACTGCTTTCGTCCGCAACTCTCAAGAATCTGTGCGACCTCGCCCGCCAGACCGAGCGCATCTTTGGTTCGCCGCAGGACATTGAGTGGGCGCAACGGGATGACGGGGTGTTCCTGTTGCAGTCCCGTCCGATCACAACCAAAGCCCCAGTCAAAACGTGGGAGGACCGGCAGGTCTGGACCAATGTCAACACCGGCGAAGTGATGCCGGACGTGATGACGCCGATGACGTGGTCCATGATCCAATCCTTGCTTCGTGTGGTCGGTTCCATCTTTCGCCTGGTGGGCGTTAATATCGGGAGCGCTTCGCTGGTCGGGGGTCTCGTCGCCGGCAGACTTTATTTCAACGCCAACACGAGTTTGGCTGCGGTCAAACCATTTTCTTTCCTGCATAAGGAACTCCCCGATTTTTCCCGAACGCTGGGAGGCGATCCAGTGGAGGCATATCGCCAGGCTCCGCTGTCCCTCCCGCCGGAAGACCTGCCGGACCTGGGGTTCCGCTGGCCGAAATATATCCTCTCATTGCCCCGCATCTTTTACGATCTCATCACCCATTGGTCCCGCCGCCGTGGCTGTGCCTGGCTGGCCCGTTTTACAAAGCAAACGGACGAACTCGACCGTCTGGACCTCGGGGCCGTGTCCACGCCGAAGCTGACCCGGCTCTCCGGCCAATCCATTCGGGAAGTTTTCAAAGACGCGGATGTTCTCTACCTGTTGGCGCAGGGGGCGGCGCTGCCGGTGTTTCAGAAGGCCTGCCGCGATTGGCTGGGCGAACCCGGCCTGACGCTCCGGTTGTTCGCCGCATTGGGCGGCATGCCGGTCGCGGAAGCCGGCCTGGCTCTTTGGCGCCTGGCTGTGCTGGCTCACGCCGACCGCGACACGGAGGCCGTTGTGTCTTCTGAAAAAAATCGGCCGGAGGTCCGCGCCAGACTTAGCCGCACCGAACACGGCCGGAAATTCCTGGCCGCCTGGGACACATTCATGGCCGAACATGGACACCATTGCCGCGGCGAACTGGAGTTGTTCAACGCGCGCTGGCACGAGACGCCCGATTACATCCGGGGGCTGGTGCGCGGCTATCTTCGCTCGATAGGCCAGTCCGATCCGCTGGAAAATCAACGGCGGCTGGCGGAAGAACGGGAACGCCTGATCGTCCAATGCCGCGCGCGGCTGAAGAATCCAATCAAGCGCTGGATATTCTCGCACTCACTGCGCCGGGCGCAGGAACTGATCGTCTTTCGGGAGCAATTAAAGAATCTCGGCGTCCGGCGGTTCGCCTTCGTGCGCCGCGTTCTCCTGGTTCTTGGCCAGCGGCTCCACGAGCAGGGCTGTTTTTCCTGCCGCGACGACATTTTCTTCCTGGAAGTTTCCGAGATTGAACCGGTCGCGACGGGTAGCGCTTCGTTCGATTGGCGCGAGCGCATTAAATCGCGCCGGCGGGAATATGAAAAAAACCAGAAGCTCCACCCGCCGCGGGTCGTGAACGGAAGATTCGATCCAAACGCGCCGGTCTGGCCAGCGGCGAATGCGGATACGAAACTTCTGGAAGGCATTCCAGTATCTCCCGGCATCGTCACCGGGCCCGCCCGCGTGATTCTGCGCACGGATGATCACGAGCAGGTTCTCCCCGGCGAAATTCTCATCGCCCCGTTCACCGATCCGGCGTGGTCCCCGTATTTCATCACCGCCGCCGGCGTGATCATGGAACAAGGCGGGGTTCTCTCGCACGGCAGCATCGTCGCGCGCGAATACGGTCTGCCGGCGGTGACCAACGTGGCCTCGGCCACGCGCGTCATCCGCACGGGCGACCTGGTGCAGTTGGATGGGAACCGCGGCTGCGTGAACGTCCTCAAGCGTCTGGCCGAAAATCACAGTGGTGGAATTACGCAAACAACGTGACGCTCAACCGCGGTTGTTCAATTTTCCGCCGAGTGCAGGCCGCCGGTGCCGGCGCGGAAGGCGATGTTGGTGCGTTCGGGATTGCCCGGCAATGGTTGGGCACAATTCCACAGGCACGCGCCGCAATGAATGCATTTCTCGCGGTCAAAGTTCGGCACGCCGTTTTCTCCGGACGTGATGGCCTGGCCGCTGCACAGCTCGATGCAAATTTTTGTCCCGCATTTCTCGCACAGTTCCGGGTAGAGGAACACGACGTGGTCCGTGTAGCCCGGCGGCGCCTGCACCTTGCCGCCCATGAGCAACGCGTCCTGATGTGACACAAGCAACTGGCCGTCAAACGGAATCGCCGGCCAGCCAGCCTTGTCCATCAACACGCCGTGCAGCGAGATGTTCTTCGCTCTGCAGTCACCGCGCAGTTTCATGATTTCCCTGGGCGAAACACGACCGCGATAGTATTCCTCAATGCGCGGAATTCGTTTCCAGGGCGGCACGGGTTCGCCGTTCAACGCGAACCGGCCGTTGGTCAGACCGGCGAGCGCCATGCCCAGCAAGCCGCGTACGACGCCCTTCTGGAATCCGTCCCGGGATTTTTTTGCCACGAAGGCTTCCTGTTCCACCCAACTCGCGCGGCGGCGTTGCACGTAGGTCGCTTCGAGATTTTCCTTCGTGAACGGTTTTTTCGCTTTGAGCAGTTCGAGCACGGCTTCCGCGAGCAGTGCGCCGGTGGCCCAGGCTTCGTCCACGCCGGAGCCGGTGAGGACGTTC